>Ga0315338_1002577_pt1 | contig 17500 bp, 17 predicted proteins | sample ASW8metaG_FD_204518 | JGI IMG/M metagenome (GOLD analysis project Ga0315338, IMG submission 204518) | Ammonia-oxidizing marine archaeal communities from Monterey Bay, California, United States - ASW #8 | ecosystem: Environmental > Aquatic > Marine > Coastal | place: USA: California | collected... | reverse complement strand
TCGGGTGAAATGACGTGACCTAGGATGAAATTGCCGACATCTTTACGCAAGGAATCTGATATTTCGCACCCTCGGAAGAAATCGAAGCCAGGATCGATGTCTTCGATCATCTGGGCAATTCGTCCTGTTCCATGTCGAGATGCGACTAGGAATTCAATGCTTTTCGGGTCGCGGCCCATCTCTTCCTCTTCCCTACCGGTTTTTTCCAAGTCTTCTTCATAGTCAACTTGATCTGCTATTGCCAGAGACTGACTAGCTTCTTTTCGGTGCTCATCGATTTCCTTGAAGAGGCTATAGAGCGAGTGAACTAATGTGCATACTGCTTCGAGTCTATGAGCTACTTGTAATTGTTTATCTGAGGCAAGTGTGACCGCTTGTAGGGCGCTATCCATGGCAGCGGACTTGGCGCGTTTACGTTCTTGATCGCGTTGAGTTTTGGCCAACTCTTCTCTCAATAACGGGGCGTTGGAAGCTAATGGGCCAAGTCTTTGGACTTCGCTTTCGGCTTCTTCTGCGCGTTTAAGATTCTCTATAAGCGAGGTCGTATCACTATTTACCATTGCACTTCTCCTTCAGGTCTAATGGATGTGCTTTTACATATGTCCGCTATGGACTTTTAGATGATGTATAGCTTGCATCGTATGTTTAACCATTATTAAATCGCAATAAACCCGTAAGGATCAATATAAATACGTGCGAGAATAACTCAATTTTGTACATGCCATTGTGCAAGGGTATGCCTATTAGTAGTCTGGAATGATATTATAATCTGGATTAATTTTATGTTTGGTAGGTGATGTAATATGCCGGTAGAACAGATCACGTCAGCCTTAGAAAAGATAGTTTCCTTGGACTCAAAGATAATCGAGCTAGGAAGTGGGTTTGGAGGAATACAAGGCCCTGCTGAAGGCCCGTTGTGGTGGGCAGAGGATGATTACTTGCTTTTCAGCGACATTGAGAATAACTGCAGGATGAAGTGGTCTGAATTAGGTGGGTTGACTGTGGCCTATGCCCCTAGTAATCGATCAAATGGTTTGACTCGTGATATCCAGGGAAGATTGCTCGCGTGTGAACATGACACACGCAGAGTCACACGTACTGAGCTCGATGGGAGTTTGACTGTAATTGCCAATAGTTATCAAGGCCGTCAATTGAATCGCCCGAATGATGTGGTCGTTAAATCTGATGGTAGCATCTATTTTACTGATCCTTGGACACATCGAAGGCCCAGAGAAGAGTGGGATCTATCCTTTTCTGGTGTTTACCGGCTTGCTCCTGACTTGGGTACATTTACATTGCTGGTTGCGGACTTTTTAGTTCCAAATGGGTTAGCTTTCTCTCCAGATGAAAGTATTTTATATATCAACGATACTCGTAGGGGGCACATCAGGAAATTTGATGTTCAGGACGATGGCACTTTAGCTTTAGCTTCTGACAGGGTGTTCTGTGATTTAAGCGGCGATCAACCAGGAGTGCCCGATGGTATGAAGGTTGATATCGAGGGTAATGTATATTGCGGAGGATCTGGAGGGTTATGGATTTTGGACAGTAATGGCGCGCATTTGGGAACAATAGCCCATGGCGAATCGGCAACTACCAATCTATGTTTTGGTGGTAAGGACTGGCAAACACTATTTTTCACTACGCGTTCTACTCTAGGTAGTGTCAGGTGTAATATTCCAGGTATTCCGGCCCCTACTGATAGGTAAATAACAGTATAACCGGGCGTTGCAATGGGATGTTTTCTGTAATATTCTGGCCTTCAACGCGGTGATTTTCGTATTTTTAGATTATATCAATCATGTAATCATTAGATTCAATGACTAGAATGGAGGTAGTGTATGAAAAGGCTGAGATTTTCGGAGATTGACATTGTACCCGCAGAAGAGGGATCGGCTACGCCAATAGAGGGCTGGACTGGAGGTGATGTCTATCGTAAAAGACAGTCATTATTACCTGAAGGAGCCAGTGATTTCTTTAACGCCAGTATAGTCCATTTTGAGAAAGGAGCTATCACGGGATGGCATTCCCATAAAACCGATCAAATTCTTGTTATAACGTCAGGGAATGGAATAGTGGCTAATGAAAATGAACAGGTTGATGTTGCTGTTGGAGATGTAGTCCAGGTGCTAGCAGGTGAAAACCATTGGCATGGAGCAACAGCTACTTCGTATATGAGTCATATCACTATCACTGGAGTGGCTTAGTCAGCGGTCGGCAAATTTGGCGCAATAATCCGAAGGAAGGGCGTATGGATATTATTGAAGAGCAATTAAAGAACAGCAAAATTATAGCTGTGGTTGGATTATCCGATAACCCTGAAAGGGCTAGCTACGGTGTATCAAAATACATGCAAAATCAAGGTTATAGGATAATCCCTGTGAATCCTATGATTAAAGAAGCCCTGGGCGAGATTAGTTATCCAGACCTTAAATCTATACCAGAACCTATTGACATGGTAGATATATTTCGCCGATCAGAATTGGTGGCACCTGTGGTCGATGAGGCAATAGAGATTGGCGCCAAATATATATGGATGCAAGACGGAGTAATAGATCACACTTCAGCTGCTAAAGCAGAGGCCGCTGGAATATCTGTTGTAATGGACGATTGAACTCTGCGCCAGCATCGCCGCCGGTTCGGTGGCAAATAACCTTTTATGTAAGATATACGTTGAATTTATGAGTATATCTTACAGACTTTTCTTCCTTGACAGCCATACCTGCGGTAAGTAGTATATCTATAATGATTCCAAGGTAAAAGTGATATGTGTTTATCGTCATTTTACTTACGAAAAAGATCGTTTTGGGGGCCTTTAAAGACCGTAAGACGTAGCAGATTTCTCGGTCAAGGATTCAATTGGAAATTATTTTTACCGCTTATTGGGTAACACTGAGGTACTTAAGGGAAACTCTAATATACATAGGAGGAACGGATGGCAGAGAAAGATATAGCATTAATGGCTCATTTGATGAGACGGGCTGGGTTCGGTGCCACCTACGAGGAATTAGAACGGCGAGTGTCAGGAGGATACGGAGCTACAGTGGATGAGCTTCTCAATCCGGAAGGTCAACCCGATTTAGATATGGATATATTGGAACGTCATTTTATAGACTGGCGTGATATGAATGCATTGGAAGTTAATCAAGCGTATTGGACCTATAGGATGATTAATACTCAGAGGCCTCTGCAGGAAAAAGTTGCTCTTTTCTGGCATGGAATACTGTGCACAGGAAACTCCAAGTGTGAGCATGGAAGGCAGATTCAACTACAGCTAGATATGTTCCGAGAGTTAGGTATGAAGACCTTCCCTGAAATATTACGAGGTTTGGCCAGAGATCCTGCAATGGTTTTCTATTTAGATAACTGTATGAGTCATAAAGGCGCCATAAACGAGAATTGGGGGCGGGAACTGCTGGAGTTGTTTGCGATGGGAGTCGGCATGGATGACGAAGCAAACTATAGCGAAGACGATGTTAAGGGTGCGGCACGTGCATTTACAGGCTGGACTATAACTAATCCAATTCCCCGTTATCCTTATGGCAGATATGAGTCGAATTTTATCTTTAACCCTTATGATCATGACGATGAAGATAAGACGTTTTTGGGTGAGACTGGAAACTTTAATGGTGACGATATAATCGATATCATATGCAAACAGCCTTCAGCGGCGAGGTTTGTCGCTCGTCATCTATATAATTTCTTTGTAGCGGATGAAGCTGAAGTTCCTGCATGGCAGAGGACAGCACCGAGAGATCCTGAAGCCATCAAAATGTTGGAAGATGAATATTTCAAATCGGGTTATAGCATAGGCGCTATGTTGAAAGTATTGTTTAACTCGGATTTCTTTAAGAATGCTCAATTTGAGAAGGTAAAGAGTCCTACGGAAGTAGTCATTGGTACTATGAGATTAGTGCGGGACTTTACTTCACCGAAGATTGGATTGAATCCGCTGGCCAATAATATTCGGTACATGGGACAGGATCTAATGAATCCACCTACGGTTGAAGGCTGGCACACAGGCAAAGAATGGATTGACAGTGGAACACTGGTAGAAAGAATAAATTTTGCAGCTGACCAACTGGGAAATACTCGACTTCCCGGGGTGAAGGATATTGTTTGTAGGATGGAGTCAGAAAATATCACTAACCCGGAGGGTCTTGTTGATAGATGCCTAGAGATGGTTGGCAGCTATTATTTAGCTGATGAAACAAGGGGTCAGCTAGTGGAGCACGCACAGAAAGGCGGCGACGTCACTCCTGGAACAGAGGACTACTCTATTCGGGTATCAGAAATATTGCAGTTGATAGTGGCGACTCAAGAATATCAATTCGCATAAAGTATGCAATCATCAGATAACTTAGAGATTAGAAAAATACAGGAGAAGAACAATGACTTCTACTAAGAAAGATCCGGTACTAGTAGTCTTGCAGTTGTCGGGAGGCAACGACGCGTTGAATACGGTAGTACCCCATGGAGATCCTAAATATTATGATAATCGGCCTAACGTTAGAGTGCCGGAAGATCAAGTGCTGAAGATTAATGACAACGTTGGATTAAATCCCAACATGGCTCCTGTTAAAAACCTGTATGACCAAGGAAAGGTAGCTATTATACAGGGTGTGGGTTATCCAAATCCGAATCGATCACACTTCAGATCTATGGATATCTGGCATACATGTGAACCGGATAGCCAAGGTACCGAAGGATGGTTGGGTAGGACAATTAAAGAGATAGACCCTAATAAAGAGAATGTATTAACAGCGGTTAACTTTGGGCGTGGATTGCCAAGAGCGTTAGCTGCTCCGGGTGTCCCAGTTGCATCTGTGGGTAATTTAGCTACGTATGGAGTGTTAACTGGTATAGAAGGTGAAGATCAACGAGCAGATGCTTTGGACGTTTTCTCACGTATATATTCGCCTACCCTTGGTAGAAGCATGGTAGTAGATTATCTGTCACAGACTGGGATGGATGCGCTTAAAGGTGCTGATATTCTTAGTACCGCTCCGGAGAATTATTCGTCCACTGTGGAATACGGAAGTGATGTTGTTGGGCAATATATGAAAAATATCGCTCAGGTGCATCTAGCCGGTTTTGGTACGAGAATTCTTTATACTACAGCTCCTTATAATAGCTTTGATACTCACGCTGGTGAGCTAGCCGCACATGCTAAGCTTTGGACTGATACATCTAATGCCATCGCGGATTTTTATGATGATCTGAGCCAACATAATGCCAGTGATAACGTACTCCTGTTAGTGTTTACTGAGTTTGGTCGAAGAGTACATGATAATGGGTCAGGTACGGATCATGGGTCAGGGGGAATGGCTTTCTTGATAGGAGACCATGTTAATGGTGGGTTGTACGGTGAATATCCTTCTTTAGAGGCGAATAAACTCCTTGAAGGAGACCTCCATTTCAATAATGATTTCCGCGGGATATACACTACGATCCTTGAAGATTGGATGGAAATGGATGCCAAGCCGATAGTAAATGGTGGCTTCGAGAAATTTGCATTTGTATAAAATCAACGTTTTTCGCTTACTGACTGTCGTAGATTTAAATATCAACTCTCGGCCAGTAAAACATTGAATGGCAGATAGTTCCGAGTCTGGACATTGGTAAAGTTAGAATATTGTGAGGTAATAATGGCTACACAAACTATTGGTATAACGTTGCAGTACGAAAAATCTATTGGTAGAGCCGAATTCTCAGGACCAGGATTCCGTAACCCAGTAGCTATGGAGAGAGGGGAAGACGATACTATGTACGTGGTGAGTAGGTCGTACGAGTATCGTCCTGATGGTAAACGAATAACTATTTGTACTACTGACGAAGATTATATTGGTGAATTTGCTCGCGGCGTTACAGATCAGGGTGAAGGCGAGGCTACATCTGCCGATGGGGCTATCATATGGCCAACAGCCATCGCTATTAATAGTGATGGTAATGTGTATGTAGCAGATGAAGCACTGGACCGAATCTCCATATATACGAAAGATGGCGAGTTTATAGGGAAGTGGGAAAAACCAGGAGATGGAGATGGTGAGTGGAGCAAACCATCAGGGCTTGTATTTGATAAAAACGATGTCTTGTATATGGTTGATAGTGGAAACAATCGGATCCAGAAATTTAGTAAAGATGGCTCATTCTTGGGTAAATGGGGTTCGAGCGGAACTGGGGACGGAGAGTTCCATATGCCGTATGGCATAGCTGCCGACGGGAACGGAGATATATACGTTGCTGACTGGCGCAACGATAGAATTCAGAAATTCTCATCTGATGGACAGTTTCTTATGAAGTTTGGTTCCAGTGGATCTGGTCCTGGAGAACTCAATCGGCCGACTGATGTTGCGGTAGATAAAGACGGTGATATTTATGTCGCAGATTGGAAGAACGAACGATTACAAGTATTTGATAGAAATGGCAACTACCTTACTCATACCGACGGTGAAGGCACTCTGTCAAAATGGGGGGCTGCTAAGTTAGACGGTGGTAATCCCGAGATGTGGCACGAAAGGTCTGTAGCACAGGGACTTGATCGTGAAAAGCTTTTCTGGGGGCCGATAGCTGTGGAAGTAGATGATGATGGGATGGTGTTTGTAGTAGAGTCTGCGCGGTCACGGATACAAGTTTTCCGTAAACAATATCCGAGATATTACGGACCCGGAGAAACAATGCCTGGTATTGTTGGTGGTGTAGGGAGTGGTCGACTTTAAACCACTCCCAGTATGAACGTATTTTAATAAGGTCTATGGGGCTGTCGCGTTGTATAAGATGATGGCCCCATTTCGTTTGACCGTTTTGTGGAGACATAATATTGACTACCCAAGCTGAAGTTGTTTCATTATTGAAACCATTGGGGTTGAGACTAACCCCTCAAAGGTTGGCAATAGCGGAGGTTATTATAAATTCCGCTGACCATCCGACTGTGAAGAATGTTTTTGAACGTGTAAAAGAGTTTTTCCCATATGTCACGTTGGCAACGGTGTACTCAACCTTGACCACGTTATGCGAAGCAGGAGTAGTCCACGAACTAGCTTTCCAAAGACAATCGCGCTACGACGCCAATATATCTCCTCACGCAAATTTGGTCTGTATAAATTGTGGATCGGTTATTGATGCAGATGTTGGTCAAGACACGGTAGGCGAGCTCCGCGACATAATTGCTGGCAGCTCAAGTTTTACGGTTGCCTCACAGAGGGTAGACTTCTATGGTTTGTGTGAAGGTTGTTGTCGGAATACCCCCATTAACTAGTACACCTACTTTGTTAAAGTGTAATCCGTGTCCGAATGTTGAGTAGCAATACTAGAACTGAAAGAGAAACAGAACTCCCGATGTGAGAATTTGGTTCACGATTATGTCTTAGTAGACTGGTATTGTCGCTATGCAAAAGGTGTTGTTTTATTGGCTCTTATATCTCAATTGACATTGAGTAATTTTCGAAGTTTTGTAGATCTGACTATAAACCTTCCTCCTGGTGTTGTGGTCCTGTACGGGGATAATGCTCAGGGCAAAACTACGTTACTAGAAGCAATATACCTGCTTGCTATTGCTCGCTCTTTCAGGGCAGATAATGAGAGAGAAGTGATTAATTTTGAAGCAGGGACTCTTGGTCAGCAGGCCTTAGTTGGCGGGAGTATATTAAAGGGAGATGGAGTATTAAGCGTTATTGTCGGGTATCAAAGCTCCGTATTATCCGACCGTGAGACTCAAAACGCGAATCTGTCCCATAATAAGTTGGGCTATTCGGTGCGAAAACAGATTCGCGTAAATAAAATTCATAGAACAGCGTCCCAATTGGTGGGTTCAGTCAGCGCAGTGTTATTTAGTGCCGATGATATTGAGTTGGTGTATGGGCCGCCGTCAGGGCGTCGAAAGTATCTGGATATATTAATTTCCCAATCAGATCCCGCTTACGTTTCGTGCCTTCAGCGTTACCAGAAGATAGTTCAAAATCGAAATCGACTTTTAAAAACTATTCGCGAAGGACGGTCTGATAGTGGTGAGATGGTATTCTGGGATGAACAACTGGTTAGAGAAGGGTCTTCAATTATCTGCAAACGGTCTCAAACCATGAATGTTCTTTCAAATTTGTGTTACAACCATTATTTATCCTTGAATGATGGGTCGCGTGGTTTTCGGATTGAATATAAACCAAGCGTGATGGTCGGAATGGATATTGAAGAGACATCCCGCGGCTTTTTATCTTCTATAGACGAATTGCGGCAACGAGAAATATCGGCAGCCACTACATTACTGGGTCCACATAGAGATGATTTTATATTAATGGATGCCAATCTTGACTTGGGGATGTTTTCTTCTCGAGGCGAAGCAAGAACATTGGCATTAACGTTGCGACTGGGTGAGGCCGAATATTTGTTCGCGGCACGTGAAGATCCCCCTATTGTGTTGCTTGACGACGTGCTCTCAGAAATGGATAAGCAGCGTCGGGAGCGAGTGATGTCTAAGCTCTCTGGATACCCGCAGGCGATTATTACTACTACCGATCATGAAATTATTAGGGATTATTTCGGCGATGAAGCTTCATATTTACATGTGCAGAACGGTGAGATATCCCTACAGTCGTAAAGTGTGAAAGTCTGGTTCAGCGACCGCGCGTATAAATGAACAGGCGATGCTATAATCCGGTGTGCTGATATCTTAGACAGTTTTAATCTGAATGAAGTAGAGCCTGATTAGAATGGAATCTGTACTTTCAGTATTTGGTTTGAGTGTGCCGTCGTTGATGGCTATAGTCGTGTCATTATCGATTATTGTCGTCACTTTGGTCATTGTAATAGTGGTCTATGGTGGAATTTTCCCTCTAATTGTTCGAATAGGAAAATTCGCACCTTCCAGCTTCGGACGCATGGTAATCCAAGGATTAAAAGTTCCACTTGTTCTCTACCTAGGCCTTCTGGGTGTATATCTGTCAATAACGTTGCCCTTTCATATTGGTGCAACAGAAGCTGCACTAGTAAACAAAGCGGCTACTTTAATCGCGATTGCAATTGGAGTGATGGCAGTATCTGTAATAACCTCTAGAGGATGTCTATGGTACATAGTTAACATCGCTCCAAAGACACCGACGATACTGGACGATAGGTTAATGCCTCTAATGAGGCGAGTAGCAGTTATAGTTATTCTCGGTGTCGGTATTCTGCAAATATTAGATCAGCTCGGCATAAATATCAGTCCATTATTGGCTGGACTTGGGTTAGGTGGTTTGGCGGTAGCTTTGGCGCTCCAACCAACTCTGAGTAATCTTTTCTCTGGCACTTATGTCATGACAGAAGGCGTTGTATCCCAGGGAGATTACATAGAAATGGAAGACGGAACGTCTGGATATGTAATCGATGTCAGCTGGAGAAGTACACGTTTGAGAACGCGTGAGAATAACTTAATAGTTGTTCCTAATTCTAGATTCGCAGAGTCTATTATTACTAATTTTCAAAGTCCGACACTAGCCGTCAATATAGTCGTAACTTGCGGCGTAAGCTACGACAGTGATTTAGACCATGTAGAGTCTATTTCTAGAGAGGTAATGAGCGAAGTACTAGCTTCAGACATGAATAGTGTCGCAGAATATGGATCTTGGTTTGGTTTTGACAATTTTGGTGAGTCAAATGTAGATTTTTGGTTGTTCATGCAAGCTCGAAATAGGATCGCGAGTTTCGAACTTAAAAGTAATGTAATAAAGAGCTTGTACAAACGATTTTCTGAGGAAGGAATAGTGATTAACTATCCTATGAGAACATTGCAATTCCCTGAAGAGTTCTTCAATCGTGACTCCGTCGTCAGATCTGATTTAAATCAAGAAGTATGATTTGGCGTATTTATTCACCGTAATTCCCAATAAATTGGGCCGCAGCAGTACTTCTTGCTAGCACAGTAGTCGATTGTTATAATTCACAGGCTATAGGGGCCTGTAGCTCAGGTGGTTAGAGCGCAGTCCTGATAAGACTGAGGTCGTTGGTTCGAGTCCATCCAGGCCCACCATTGATAGCAAATTCCTCGGTGTCACTTATAAGATCGCGATTGGATTGACGGGCGATCCTGTCCCTCCTACTACCCTTAGAGGATTTACAGTTAGCATAAATTCATAACGTTGCTCTTCTGAGCACGCGTCTGCTAAAGGTTCGAGTAGTGCATTGTCTAATAGGCCTATCCCATAGGCGAATATGGCGGCGTGTACTGACCATGGTATGTTATATCCGCTCGGCATAAAATCCATCATGTCCCAGACTAGCAGGCAACAATCAGATTCTCTTAAGAATTTTAAACATGAGGCGTGTAATCCGGGCCGCCCAGCAGGATCACTACCCCATACCGGGTTAGATACGCTCCATTTTTCCCTCCCGCCGTAGACGCAAATAGCGTCACCAGATTCTAATGAAACGCCTTGAGATTTTGCTATATCTTCTAGTTCCCAACCATGGATCGGTTTGTCCATTGATGCAAACTGCTCTCCTCTGTATTTGGGCACATCTAGTAATACCCCTCTAGTTATGATTCCTTCTTTCCAATGTTCGACGGATCCCCAAGTAGATCCCTGAAATGTTATGACGTCGTCAGGGTTGCGCCCATTCCACATTCCGTTAGAGTCCCATACGTGACACAGAGCATCAAGGTGCGTGTTAGCTTGACCATGGTACGCTACTCCATAAAAATCAGTTGCCGATCCACCATCCGGTTCTCTTATCCCACGGTTCATAAAATGTTGGGCTGGCGTGGGATTATTAGGAGCGGGTGTTTTAGGAAATTCTCTGCTCAGGGAAACAGCTCTACCAGACTTGACTAGTTTCGCTGCGTTTGCGCGTTTCTCGTTAGTAATCATGTTCACAGCGCCAATTTGGTCATCGTCCCCCCATCGGCCCCAATTACGGTCTTTTTCAATATATGATAAAATTTCTTGCTCGGTGGGTATTCTGCGGTCCATGCAACACCTATATATTAAAATTTAGTTTATCTGATTAAGATTCTAATTTAATGGGTCTAAGATAAATAGTTTTGAGATAGTGTTCCACATCTGTTGGGCTTAGATCTCATCTAGTTAACATCCTGTTAGTGATTTCACTATCATCCATCTATTAAGGGATAGTCTAACATTCGATCAGTTAGAATATAGGTATCGCCAAGTTGGCATATCAACTTGCCAGGATTGATCTTCCAAAATCATTGGTATTACTAGACCTGACATCATTCGACGTTCTTGAACTCGACTATTGTCTTCAGTAACACCAAATGGCAAGAAAACGAAAGCATGGATATCATCAATATAGTTCGTGGGTGACACTCCTAGGCCAGTTAGATCTTCAAACGGCCACATTCCTAGAACAGTACTGCGAAAATCTTCCATCATAGAATCTCTCATAGGATGTTGTGAGTCGTAACCAGCCTGATATGCGTCTTGCATATTGATATCGTTCTTTGTAGCCCAGACTCCCATGCGCATTCCCTTAGTTTCCTTGGATAATAATGACCATGCCAAATCCATATCACCATCTCTGACCGCTTCAGCAAATAATCCGGCACGATTGCCGACGTCATCGGGTTCTAAGCTTCGTTTTTGTCCGGGTATTCTCATTTGAATCACTACCGATATTGGATCAATTATACGAATGGTATATTCACGTTTTATGTGAATATTGATTTTCCGACAGGATAGTTTAACCGTTGATTAATATCCAATTGCGTATCCGTCATACCTAGGGTCTGCGGCTCCGTGTAGGACCCCTGTCTCTTCATCTACTTGTATAATCATTTCCCTGCCAATAACACCGTCCCAGGGTTCAAGCTGTTTTACGTTATGGCCTTTCTTTGCCAGATTGTCTTGGGTGTCGTCGGCGAACCGACCTTCCATCAATAGTTCGTCCGAACATGTGTGCGGTATATTAGATTCAGTGGGGCTATGCGTGTTTTTCCAACGAGGCGCTTCTACCGCTTCTGTTACAGTCATGCCAAAGTCTAAAACGTGGCTTATTACCTGCATGTTAGCCTGCACTTGAGTGTCTGCGCCTGGCGTTCCCAAAACATATTTTAAACTGCCTGATGTACTGGTATTACTAGCTTCCCCTTCAAATACCATCACGGGGTTCATGGTATGGCGGACACGTTTACCCGGTTGTAGGCAGTCAATATGATCTTCGTCTAAATGCCAGTAAGTCATTCTGTTGTTAAGTAAAATCCCTGTTCCTGGCGCGATGATACTAGAGCCCCAAGAGCTTTGAAGGCTCTGGAGCTGGCACACGGCATTACCACTTTTATCGACTACTACGAAACAAGTAGTATCTTCTTCTTCGATTGTAGCCCCTATCCTATTACTGGAGTGTGATTTGCCGTCTTGGTATTTCCAGGGGTTCCCCTCTTGTACTACGGAAGCAGCCATGTTTGGATCAATCATCTTAGCCCTGTCTTTTGCATAGGCCTTGGAAATCAAACCTTCGATAGGCACATTGATATAATCAGGGTCCGCTACATAGGCTTCCCTATCACTGAAGGCCAACTTTTTTGCCTCTACCATGATATGGATGCTTTCTGGGCTATTACAGCCCAAGCTTTCTATATCGAATTGTTCTACGAGATTTAATTCTTGCAGAAGCACATGACCACTCGAATTAGGAGGAGCTTCATAAATGGTGTGACCACGGTATGTGGTAGAGATTGGTTCCTGCCATCGGGAAGAACAATCCTCCATGTCCTTCATCGTTAGCAACCCACCTTGTTCTTGAACAAAATCGACAATTGCTTGAGCTATTTTCCCACGATAAAAAATATCGCGACCCTCGGTAGCTATCAACCGTAGAGTATTGGCCAGATCCTTCTGGTAAATGATCGCACCAGGTTTTAATGGAGAACCATCATTTGTGAATATTGCTGCAGATGATGGGAATTCACACAGTAAGTTATCGGATGCAATTGTGTTGGACAAATAATGAGTCACGGGAAACCCATTGTCAGCGAGATCTATGGCAGATTCAAATATTTCGTCAAGAGATAATGTCCCGTATTTCTCATGAACATCTATCCAGCTATTAACTAGTCCAGGTACTGACATGGACAATACGCCTTTGGTTGGTATTCCTAATGGCAGGTATGTTTCTCTTGTGGCTGCGTAGGGAGCCGCTCCGGTGCCATTAGATATATGTATGCTGTTGGTTGATTTCCAATAGACCATTATGAATCCATCACCACCAATACCGGACATCATGGGCTCAACCACATTGAGTGCAGCTGCTGTAGCTATAGCGGCGTCTACAGCGTTACCCCCTTTCTGAAGAATATTGATTCCCGCTTGTGAGGCTAGCGGATGCCCTGTGCATACCATGCCGTTTTTTCCCATCACTACGGGGCGATGAGAGGTGAAGTTGATACCGTGAGGGGATGTGGGCATAGAAGCCTCCTTAAGGATAGTACGTTGATTATGATGTTGACTGTAAACAGCGTCAAGAACTTAAGATAGATTTTCCTAATATGTAACTGACACTCAATAAAGAAAGGGTCCCATTTCGGGACCCTTTCTTTATTGAGTGTCAGTTCTTAATGTCCGCCGCAGCCACATCCGCCGCCGCCGCCGCCGCAGCCACATCCGCCGCCGCCGCCGCCGCCACATCCGCCGCCGCCGCCGCCGCCGCAGCCACATCCGCCGCCGCCGCTACCGCAACCACATCCGCCGCCGCTCGCGTACATCGGGTTATTAATGACGAACCCTACTTGGCCGCCAAAGTTTTCTACGTAGTCTATAGTTGCTTCTTCAAGGAAAGGAGCGCTGTCAGAATCCATCAAGAATTCGACACCTTCCATTTTCAGCACCGTATCATCCGCTTGGCTCTCGTTCTCCATAGTGAGCATATATTGCAAGCCACCTTGTTCAGACGGCATGGCCACTACTCGTAGAGAACTCCCGCTATCTCCTTCTCCCTCAATTACTTCCTTAAGTTTTTCAATCGCTAGTGACGTTACTTCCATATTATTTTGACCCCTACGCATATTATATTTTCGAAGGCCTACTTAACTTTACGTCTTAATCCACGGTAACATAAGGTAAAGTAGCAGTCAATTATGCTGGAGACATGTTGCAGCCGCTTTGTTACTGGCTGTTCAACATATTAATTGTCAGTTCACCTGCAATACGCCCCGAGGTTAAGGCTCCTTGAATAGATCCATTTTCTCTATGGTCTCCGCAAATTAAAATTCCGTTGCTCAAAAACCTTGTTCCTCCGATTGACCTTGATAGTGGTGGCGCTTGCTTGGGTTGCACGTGAGGTATGTTGTATGTTTGTAGATGTGTCCATTCGAGAGCCATTTGACCGAACCATTCGGTCAGTTGATTACGCACCAGATTTAATAAATTTGTATTGTTGAAAGATTCGGTCCCCAGCACCGTAGTTGAAATAAGTGACTTGCCGGGAGGTGCATATGATTCTGAAACATTACTGGGTACGCAAAGATGGTTTATGGGACCTTTCCCTGATCCATTAAGAACGAGGGCGTTTGATATTGCCGGACAATTATCTGCACTAAAGTATATGCAACTCGCCCCTTTATATTTTGGCACCTCAAAACCACCTATCAGTTCAGTAGCTGAGGGACCGTCGGTGGCTACTATTACCGCACGGGCATTTATCTGTTCGCCTGTCGGAAATATTGCTGAATGGGATGTTACCTGGCTCACTGGAGTATTTAACAATACTGATTCATATGGCAACCGGTTATATATTTGATCCGGTATGGCCTGCATACCTTGAGATGGTAAGGCATTACTTCCAAGCGACATCATAGAGAATATAAATTCAAACATGATACTAGAGGTTGATAGACTATTATCACAGAAGATGCCGCCTAGTAATGGTGTAAAAAACCTACTTATTATTTGTTCTGAAAATCCGGCTTCCCTGAGGTATTGAATAGTTTCCTTGTCGTGGGCGCTGAAGATACTTTTTAGCGATTTGTTATTAATCTTCTGCCTCAGCAGTCCGATTTTAATTTTGTCGGATACTGACCCAATTGGATTGAATAAACTTTTCATGCTTTCTATGGGCTTTCGCCAAGGATCCGATAGATGATGGAATTCATCATCAAACCGAACGATCGCACCGGGGTAAAACTCTTTTAGATTAAGTGAATGATAGTCGAGTATGCTTTGTGCCTCAGGATATGCTGTAAATAGAGCTTGAAATCCTCTATCCAACGTATAACCATTTAAGAAATCTGTCTTAACTCTTCCCCCTATAGAATCAGATTTCTCAATTAATAGAAAGGATATCCCTGACTGGTATAGCTTAAGCGCGCAACGCAGCCCTGCGAGGCCTGCACCGATTATGACGGCATCATAGTTCATGTCTGCTCTGAATGCCCAGCATATGGTCAAGAGCGGGACCAAGGTTGCCAAATTTATATCTGTAACCGCTCGCCATCAACTTAGTTGAGTCCATTCTAGTGCTGGTAAGCACTGTTTCTTTTCCCATGTCTCCAAATAATAGTTTAATCATAAATGCGGGGACAGGTAATACAGATATGCGGCGTAATGACCTTGCCAAATGTTTAGCAAATTCAGCATTTGTTATGGGGTTAGGTGCCGCGATATTGACTGGTCCCTGTATATCACATCCCAGCATAATGTGATGAATGGCACCGATTACGTCATCCAGTGCTATCCAGCTTATGTACTGCTGTCCGGTCCCGATCTTTCCGCCCATACAAAGCTTGAATGGTGTCAGCATTTTCTTTAATGCCCCGCCACGAGGATTTAACACGACTCCAAGGCGCATATTTATGACTCTGATTCCAGCATCTGAAGCGTCCTTTGTCGCTTGTTCCCACTGTTGTACCACCATTGGTAAAAAACCGTTTCCTAAGCTGTTGGTCTCATTGACTAATGTGTCGCCACTATTACCGTAGTAACCACTAGCTGAAGCACATAATAGAGCTTTAGGAGGGGTTTTTAATTTAGCCAATGTGTCAGACAATAATTTTGTCCCTAGTACTCTGCTCTGTAATATTTTATCTTTGGTGTTTGAATTCCACCTTCCATTCGCGACATTTTCTCCGGCAAGGTGTATCACGAAGTCAAACCCTTCTAGGCTAGACACGTTGATAATACCTTTATGTGGGTCCCAGAAAATATCTCTGGGTTTCATACCCTTACGGGATCTGACTAGTCGCGATACTTGGTGCCCTCCGGTATTTAGGTACGAGGCTAATGAGGATCCTATAAGCCCGCTAGACCCGCTAATGAGTATCTTTAATGAACTTGTGCCGCTATATTCTTGATGGTCTGCGAGATCGTTTTGTAACACTCTGTGGCGATATGAGAACATATTTGCCAGCATGTTTTTTACTTTTTTACCTCCCAAAACATTGCCTAAAACACCAAAATGCATTGCGAATTCGATCTGATCTTCTAAAATGCTAGAATCTTGACCATCAGGTATGACTTCATGGAGATGGTTCCAGTATTTAAAAGGGCCTTTTGTAAGAATATCTCGGAATTGACTGCCAGGAACAAAACCTTCGTGCTTCAGTTCCCATTTGATCCATATAGGGCCAACCTTTGTCTTAATAACAATACTTCCATTCTCTTCTATTCCTCCGACAGTATCGATGATGTGGGCTGCTTGCCATGGCGGAGTAAGTCTCTCAAAGGCACCATCACGACAGTGCCATTGAAATACTTCTGACGCGGGAAAATTGAACCGAGTTTGTTTAAGGTATATTAAGGTTTTCATCTAGAACTCCGGGCCAATACCGAACCTAATCCGCCGTCTACTCCTATAACTTGCCCCGTTATCCAGCTATTCTGGGTTTCCAGAAACCACGATATGGCCGAGACTACGTCTGATGGATCTCCGATTCTAGATATTGGATGACTCGATTCCGCTGCAGATAACTGCTTTGGATTTACAGTGATCGTGTCGGTCATTGCCGTCTTAATTAGGCCTGGTGCTACGCAATTGACTCGTATTCCGCGGTTAGCGTAGGTTGCAGCAGCTGACAATGTTAGCCCTATAAGGCCGGCTTTAGTCGCTGCAACTATATCGTGATATGCCATACCTATCCTAGCGCATGCGGCCGATATTAGAACGATTGATCCTCCATTTTTCATCATTATACGTGAGGCGCCCTTTACGACAGCGAAAGCTGAGGTTAGGTTGCTGCTAAGAACAGCATCCCATTCTTCAGAGGTTATGGTATGGGATGGTTTCAGTATAGATGATCCGACGCAATTTACAGTTCCATAAATATTGCCGGCTAATTTCTGTGCTTCAGCGTAAGCGTTAACCGTTGCTTCAATGTCGGTAGGGTCCACGTAAATTGCAGGAGACTCTAATTCTGCTCCGAGTTTGTTGAGGTCTTCCATGTTCCGACCAGCTAAGATTACAGGCTTGTTACGACGAGTTAATTCTCTAGCTAGGGCTGATCCAATTCCCCCGTTCGCACCCATTATCAATATTGCGCTATCTTCATTCATATTATTTGCACCTGTGGATTAGATTA
>Ga0315338_1002576_pt1 | contig 17505 bp, 18 predicted proteins | sample ASW8metaG_FD_204518 | JGI IMG/M metagenome (GOLD analysis project Ga0315338, IMG submission 204518) | Ammonia-oxidizing marine archaeal communities from Monterey Bay, California, United States - ASW #8 | ecosystem: Environmental > Aquatic > Marine > Coastal | place: USA: California | collected... | reverse complement strand
AAGTATTTTCCAGCTACGGGGGCAGTAAAGGAAGGAGTCGAAAAGTTGCCACCAGTATCGTGTAACACTGGAGAAGTGCCGTCAGGATCAACCTCAACCATCACAACGTCATATCTGGTTGCATCGCCAGTGACATTCGTTGCCCCGGCAGTGTGGGCGACCATGAACGAACAGGCAAGTTTACCACTAAGAGCCGTTCCGTTAACGCTGAACTCTTTTCCACTCGCTAAGTCTATTCCACCAGAGTCCACCGTTGCAATCTTCGTCAAAGTACCGGCAACCATTATATAGGTATCTAATTCGCAGTCTTCTGTCCCGTTGCTGACATCCGTCATCTTCCAATCTAAGGCACCGCCAATGGTCTGTTCGGGAGTACCTGCATCATTGTCCATCTGAACACGCCAACGAACTATCTGATTGTCTGCCGCCGTTCCCGAAGCAGGATTCCATGCCGTATCGAGCATCACCTTGGTCGAAGCCCCTGCGGCGTCATCGATCATGGCGGAGATGGCTTTATGTAAGCCATCTTCGTCATCATCTCCCGTGTTGTTGAAATGGTGACCGATCAGAAATCGCTCTTTGAGAGCGTCTGTGTTATTGGACACACTATTGAACTCTGATGCCTTCGTTGGATTGCCAACAGTCACGGCCACATCGTCATTAAAAACCTCAGTGAACGCCATCTGTCAAAGCTCCTTGTATCATTTGCTGTAGACGCATCATGACCTTGTCATTTTCGAACTCGTCCAATGCAGTGCGAAGCATGTAGATAGCATCGCTTCGGCTACACTCTCGATGAACACGGTCCTTAAAGTTAGACGTAGAATTGTCCACGAAAACATTTCCATCTTCGTCCTGCACAACCACAAATGCCGTTTTCCATGAACGATCCTTCTCTCGCTCTTCCTTGTCCTTGAAGTCCCTCATCCCTTACAACTCCCTTGACTAAATGCCGTCTCTCGAACGGTCTGCAAGTTACATTTTTGCGCGAGATACATATTTTTTTTCCATTAAAACCATTTACTGACGTTAAGTGATGTCGAATCCGAGGAAGTGGCGAAGCCGTCACCATTACACCAGTAACCATTAGAACCTCTCTCTGTCGCATCAGCAGAAGCATACGCCACAGCCGATCCAGTAGCCCAACGTCCCGATCCTAAGGATAGAAAGTCCCATGCGTTGAGTCTGACGGTCATGTTAGAAAGATCAAGGTCCATGCGTCTGATCTGAAAAGGTCTATCAGTGAAGACGTTGTAAGTGAGATCGATCTGATCGGCCAAGTTCTTCAACAGCGCCCTCGACGTAACCGTCATCTCAACTTCCGCAGGTTCCGTGCTAAAAGTTGCTACTTCTCGCTGGGCGCGTCCCTCCACTTCGGCTTGCTTGTAATACCAATTGTAATTCACTAATCGTTCAATAACAGCAGAGACATCAGCAACTGCGGATGAAAGAGCGTACGTATATTCTGAAAGATATCGAGCATCAATAGGACTGTAATTGTACTGCGCTCTTATCTTGTTCAAGTAAATGCGGTCAGGATCACGCGCAACGCCGAACTTGGCAAACTCTTCCGATGAGTTGCCAATGATGATATCCTCTTCTCGAAATGATGCGCGGTTAGCTTGAATGTCAAGATTGCGAGACTTCGGATTGTACTGTCCATCTACGAAGCGCATGTCAAAAGACGATTCTTTCAATACCTCACCGATAAGCAATTCAGTACTTGACTCTTCTGAAATAGTAGATCGAATTACTTCTGTGCCCGTTTCAATGTTCCCATCGTTATATGCTGTTCCACTCAGATCAACAGAAGAAAGACCCATGTATGCCGTCTGAAGGTTACGAACAACATCCATAGGTTTTTCAATCAATGTCCCATTCGTCGTCACGATCCCTTGGCAATTGACCTCTACGATATCAACCGTAGCGTCGTAATTAGTTCCTGTCAGATTAAAGCTGGCATCATTAAGAGAGAGGTTTGCTGCTGCCTGTGCTACGTTCATACGGATAGCGTTCTTCAAAACCTTATCAATACTACTTACACGGTGTCCTGCGATCTTGAACTTCTGCGTCTCTGTGTCTACGCAATAAGCGCGAACCTGAACTGGCCCCGGCTGATTGGATGCAAAATTACCATAGATAATTGGGATCGGCTGATTGACTGACTTTGTTTCGAGGTTCGGATAATCATCTATTAGAAATCTGTCAGCCGGTAGTGTTATGCGAGACTTCAGTCTCTTATCAATAATGTTAAATGAAGCCCCTTGCTCATTCCATGAAACACCGGCAGGATGTGCGATAACACCGGGAAAGACTTTTGAGTAGTTTTCTTTCCTGACTCCTTCGCCAACCCAGATGTCTACTTCTCGATTCGCTACCGTATATGTCGTAAGAATATCCTCTATGGCTCCATCCCTATTATCCAATTGCACATCAAAGGTGGAGATTGTTTCCTTTGCCTCAAGAAACGTACCCAAAGAACGAACAAGACTTCCTTGCTGCGGCAAGCGACCCTCATAAAACACGCCTGTTAGATTCGTTGTCTGTATAGACAAATCCTCATCGGCATAGTACAGCGTAGTCCCATCGAGAAATATCTCAGCAAGGTAATGAAATTCACTGGACTTGGCTGATGGATTGAAAGCCATGTCAGTTCTTTTCCTGAAACGTAATCTCTTGGAGATTGTACTGACGAAGAAACCGCTGCTGACGCGCCATCGGATTCATGAACTGACAATAGATCGTGTTGTGATGAGGACGCTCTTCTGGGTCGAGAGCAAGCATGAAGGCAGTGTGCATTCCCACGGTATTGTAGATACCGAAAAGCTCATCGAAGTCATCCTCGTCCAGATCAAACACAGAATACGTCATCTCCATATAACCGGGACGAGTGTTCGCGTAGCCCTGTCGCCCTGCTGTGCGCGAGATACGACTCGGATCGACATGAGTAATCCTGAAACCATCTCGAAGGTTGCGATCAGGCTCGATGTATCTTCCAGCCATGACCCTGCCAAGCTCCAAATAAGTACTGGAGTTCGTACTGTCCTCCATGTACAGCCGCCAGAATCGATGATTTTCTACTGATGAAAAGAAATGCGCCAGTTTCGGTATGACGTTGCCCTGTGAGTCTGTGGCGACAGACAATGCCGTAGACAATGCAGGACCAGATGTCCAAGTGGAGGTTGTGTTTCCTTGCAGAAGCAACGTAGCGTTCACAGTAAAATTATGACGACCAATAAACACCGCGTTGACCTCGGCGGCGGTTTCGGCTCCTGAAACCTGAAGCTGAATCCACTCATTCACAATACCTGTCGTACGATAGACCTTTCGAACCAACTGATCCCGAACATTGTTTGCTGCCAGACCAGAAGTCGCTGACGATGCCGTGACGGTGGAATCGTCAAGAATATCTGAAATAAGGAATCTTACTTTATTCGCCATTAGATTTCCGACACCGTGCGGATAGCCCTGCTGTCCATTTCGAACTGCCCAAAGCGAGCCTTCTTCTGAAGCGAGTTCTCAATTGATCGCTGAAGCTCCGGTAACGCCTGCTGACGAATCAACGTCATAATCCCTGAGTCTCCCATCCCGTTAATAACGAAGGTGACGTTAATGGCTGCTCCTGCGTCCTGTGCCCGCGCCTGATCGTTCGTCAGTACGCGCTCGCCTCCGTGAAGCATAGCAGGGGTGCCTTGGTTCACAGAACCGGGAACTCGATTAAGTCCTCGTTTCGCAGTGATGGAATAGCCTTGGTCGGCAAGCCAATCAGCCGCATCGGCATTATTGTTTTTAATCAATCCAACAACATTGTTCCATATCGCAGACCCCATAGGAGCAAATTGTTCTGCCCATGTACTCACACGGTGTTCATTCGCAGCCGTACGACCAGCCCCTATGCTAATAGTTCCCTTGCTGTACTCTCCCAATGCGCGATGAAGCGCAGTGCTATCGCCAGTACCAGCGCCAGAGCCAGTAACATACATCTGTTGACCGTCGCCAATGGCATCGGCGCCCGCGCCCTTCCCGGCCCTATGGCCTGCGAAACTGAGAATGCGGCCAAACTTATCACCAGTCTCAAGAAGCTCGACCATATCGAATCCAAGTTGTTCAAAAATGCTCAACACTTCTTCGACTGAAGATTGCATTTTATCCACCATTCTGGGGCCGACTATAACGTCTTCCCCTCTGACCGTTTGACCGGCCATATGCAGAATCTTCACGAAGTCTTCTGCTTGTTCCTTCGTTGCTCCGACCTGTTGTCGAACAAGGGTCACCATCGCTTCAGACCCTTTGTCCGAACGAATCGCATCCGTGCGCTCGGTTGTTCCGCGTCCTGCGCCCTTATGCGTAAAGGCAGCCAGACCACCTGTGCGCTCAAAGAACCCTTCCAAGCCGCCGAACGCTTGGATGTCGATGCCGAGGTCTTTGATGCCTCGCGACGTGGCTTCGTCGTCCAAGTCGAAAATCGACCGGAGCGCACTACCGACGATTGGAATATCCGCCACAAAGCCAGTGATTGCAGCCCCGAAAACAGCACCTATCGGTCCTGCTATCGCACCACCTATTGCGCCACCAATCATCGCTGCGTTTTCGGCAATTTCTGACTCGAACAATTCTCCAATCTTCGAGCCGATGACAGCACCTCCAATGGCACCAATCATCGAATTGCTAAAGCCGGTTAGATTGACGCCCTTGAGCGTTTCACCGAGAGACTTGACCGTGCCTCCGAAAGTATCCTTGATTGAGCCAAACGAGAGCTTCAAACCTTCTTTCAATAGACTAAACGCGTCTTTACCAGTTTCAAAGAATTTATCAAACGCACTAAGACTAATATCGAACGCACCTTCAAGGCCCGACTTAAGGGCATTAAACGCGCCTTCAACAGGAGAAAAGAACTTATCAAAACGACTTGTATCCGGTGCGCCAAGTGCTTTGTCCAAGCCGTCGCCCATCCCCTTAAAGGATTCAGCGTCCGCATCAAAAAACTTGTCGAGGTTTTTAGTGTCTGGACTGAATACACCAACGATAGCTTCCTTCAATGTATCGAACGTACCAGCAGTGTAATTCCAAAACTTGTTCAGGTTGTCTGTTGCAAAACCGAATGCCGATTTTAAGCCTGCTCCTAAGTTTCTAAAAGTGCCTACGCCAGCGGTCCAGAACTTATTCAACTTCTCTCCCGCTCCTTCAAATGCATTTGCAATGCCGCCCTTCAATGACCTGAAATGCATCTTTGTAGCAGTCCAAAACTTATTCAACTTCGTTCCCGCTCCCTCGAATGCATCTTTGATGCCGCCCTTCAATCCCGAGAATGTGTCTTTAGTGGCGGTCCAAAACTTGTCCAGCTTCTTTCCCGCTCCTTCAAATGCACTCTTTAAGCCTCTTCCCAATCCCAAGAATGTGTCTTTAGTGGCGGTCCAAAACTTATCAAACATCGACATCTCGCCTGCCATTCCTTCAGCAACGGCTCCACCGGCCTTTTTTCCAGCAACTCCAAAGACTCCCTTCACTGCTTGGGAAGTCACTGCTGACCACACGCCACGCATAAGAGCGCGAGCAAGCAGGGCTGGCACCTCTTCCTCCATACCCTTCATCAGCGCCGACTTCAGAGCTTTACCAGCCCGCTTAAAGCGACCCATTCTGCCAGTGTCATTCTCTATGTCATTACTAACCTGATCAATAGCTGCAAGGAACGCAGAAATTTCCTCGTCTGTTAGTGCGCCAAGTTGGAATCCTTCTACCGTTTCTCTAAGCTCTCCTATTCTGTCTTGAAATTTCTTGGGAATATCGGAACTCTCCATATCCGACAATTTGTTTAACATAGTATCAATGGCACGGCCAAAATTATCAGACGCGACAATTACTCCCGCAGTACTGGTGCCTTCTTGGTCGAAGTTGACGAACTCCCTAAACTTCTTAACAGACTCTTCAAGAGTGCCGAGGTCTTCAACTACATCTTTCATTACCTTTTCTTTATCATCACCAAAAATAATAATGCCGATGGCATCCGTAAGACCTGTCTCAACGTCTTCAAATGTACCCTTAACAAAGCCAGCAATATCCTCAGACCACTTTCCTAACTCCTCTTTATAAGATTTAATACCCGATTTAATCCCTTCGAACGTCGCGTCCCAAGCCCTCTTGATACGACCCGCCGTTTTCTCTGCTTCGTCAGCCACTTCCTTTTGACCCTCTACGGCTGCGTCAGCAGACACCGCAAGAGGATCGAACAAGGTGCTGCCCTGTTCTTTCAAATCCTCAAATCGCTTACGAAGCTCGCCGGTAGGATCAATCGCGTCGGCTATATCAAAAAGAGCCTCGCCAGCATTCCCGATTTCCTCTTTGTATGCTTCCCATCCCTTTTTCCCACTATCTGCAAGTATCGCACCGAATTCGCCAAGCGCATCTCCAGTTTTGCTGAACTCGTCACTGAAATCAAAGCTGGGAATCGGAGTATTATTCAGTTCTTCTGCTGTGCTGGAAACACTATCTCTGAATTTCTTGAACTTGTCACCAAGGCCGGGAATCCTGCTGATGACATTTGTCAGCATCCAATCGGCAGCACTAACCACGCCGCCAACAACAAATTTCTTGAACGATGCGGAGAGCCACTTCCAAAGGCCCATGAAATTCACATCGAACAACGACATCACGATATTAACACCCTTTTCCCACATCTTCTGGCTATTTGCCCAAAACTCCGCAACGAATCTCAACATGCCGCGCATGTGAGCAAAAAAGATTTTCGGCAACGCCATGAGAATTTTGCCCCAATCAATGTTAGCAAAATTCGAGACGACTAACTTGCCGGTGTCCCACAACAGGCTGAAGGTATCTATAATGAGTCTAATGCCGTTGATGAATCCCATTGTGAATCGGAGTGCGCCGGGAATCCACACAGAGGTTATCGTCGTAAAGAACCCCGTGGCAGCTTCCCCTCCCGGCAATAGCAACGCAATTGCCGCCATGACTTGCTTAAAGCCGTTTGTAATTGGACCGAAATCCATCTCCATCATGGTCTTGGACATAAACTGCACAGCTTCACCAAGCTGTCGATTCATTCCAATCTCTGAAGACAGCTTTCCAAAAACTTTCGTCTTTACATTTCCCCACCTCACCATCTCTACGCTGAAAGTGGGTATTACTTTTGAAAATCTTTCGCCAGTAACTGTTGTCTTAAGAAGAGCTTTCGCAACTTCTTCTGCTGCAATTCCACCGTTCTTACGGAATTTACGAAGCTCTCCAATCGTAATTCCCATACCATCAGCAAGTGCTTGTGCAACTCCTGTCGTGTTTTCCATGACAGAACGCAACTCGTCGCCGCCCAGAACACCTGACGCCATGCCCTGACCAAGCTGAACCATAGCTGCTGCTGATGATGAAGCTGTAGCTCCTGAAATCGCAACTGCCTGAGAGACGTTCGTGGTTATCTGGAAAAGTTCTTCTTGTGTCAGGCCGAGAGTTTCATTCGCCATTGCGAACCGCTGATACAATTCAGTGGTCGGCCCTATTTGTTGGCGAGTCGCTTGCGCTACATCAAACAACTTTTCTTGAATGTCTGCCGCATGGTCGGCATTCTTAGCAAACAAAAGCAGCCTATTGGACATGCCCTGCCATGCATCTCCATAGGCTATCAATCCACCGATGGTGCCAGTGATTACTTTGCCAATGGCTTGGAGGGCCACAGTGGCCCCCGCAGCAGCAACATTACCAAGAGCCATTGCTCCAGCCATTTTGCCGAAGCTCATTCCCACACCAGCCGTTTGCTTACGGACGCCGCCCATCCCCTTCGATCCGCTCAGTCTACCCATAGACTGAGCGATCTGGTTCAGGACTTTACTGGCATCGTCCTTGGCTGTTATTTTAATTACTACTTCTTCGGCCACTTATCTACCGCCCTTAAGAATGCGTTCATGCGATGTTCGATGCTGCTGTGCAATCTTATCTTCTGCCTTATCGTCTGCCTGTGCTCTCATCACCTCACTGTAGATGACTTCAAAAGCCCACATAATCCATGAATCTTGCTCCATCGGTGTTCCTTCGTGAGGCAACTGCTGACGAACTACTGCGTAGCCCTCCACTGCTGGCATCCTCACGTGACACAGCCAGAACAGATCAATTACCGGCCAAAGATCAAATCCCGTAGCAGACACGGGACACTCGTCGATGAAAAGAACGCCTCCTAAGTGGTGACGCTCTCCTCCTTCTGAATCGTCGGAGAACTTTCCACAGCAATTGCGGACTTCTCTAAGACCGCTACGGACACATCCTTGACATGACCACCGGAGTCCGCGACCGGCTGCTCGGACTCCGGTTCTGAGTTTTTTTCCTCTTCCTCTGTGCCAGAAGACGCAGATAGAATGTTTGAGAAAATCTCTCCCAACAATTCCATGTGCCCTGTAGCCAAGGCATTGAGAACACCCTCAGAATCAGTGATCTCTACATCGTCCACGATGACGCCTTTCCAGTGGAACACATACTTTTTCAAGACTTCCTGCACCAACCCCCAATAACGAGTAATGCTATCTGGGTCGTCCTGATCAATTTCAAATCCGCCCATTAGGTTGACGTTTGTATCGCGCTGAACTTCGAACATGTCAGCGATACGCAAAGTCTTGAATTTGACGGCTATCTGCTCATTCACGGGAAGATCCCGGTTATTTCTCCACTCGGGAATGAACTCCCGATCCTGTCTGTTGATCTTCAGTGCCATGACTTCTCCAAAACGTGGGTTCAACGTGAGGGGTAGAAGAGAGCCTTTTGCGCGAGGCTCTATATTTTTTTTGGATCTACAGAATGCGGAGCTTCACAGAGTCGTTGCCGTTAGTGCCAAGCGCACGACCCGCCATAGAAACCCGCACCATGTCCTGATCTGGAACGTCAAGAGACGTGAAATCCCACTCAGCGTTCTTCATCACAAAGCGGAACTTCTTGTTCGCCTCAGAACCGATGTCAAGCTGGATATTCTTCGATGTATTACGCAGCATGTCGCCCATCAAAGTGCCAAAGTTATCCTTGTCGAGCAAAAAATCGAAGGAGAAGGTAACATTGCGACGATCCGTCCTGAGAACGCGAGATGCGCCGTCCTCTCCAACCTCTTCGTTTAGAAGCGAACGATTGTCTTCGATGGTGATTGAACCGCCCAAATGCTTGATCGTAGACGCAGAGCCATCAAGAGACAACAAGCCCAAACGCCCGTGAAGCGGAGAACCTGCCGTGGTAGCAGTTGGGTTGTAAGGCACAACGGCGCGCCCACTGGAAAGCGTAACTTGCAAAGTCTCGCTGAATGATATGACCTTGTTGGTGTAATTAATTGTATCAACAACAAAGCCACTGCCGTTACCAGTGTCCTGTGTTATAGAAATGCCTTCGCCGGGGCGATTAAAGGCAACGCAACTTCCTCTTGACAGTTGCAAGGCGTTCTGCACACGAAACGAACCAGCGCCAGTACCGATATTCAAATACTTAGATGTGATATCAACAGATGTGTTACCAGTAAAGCCCCACTCGCGAGCTTGGCCGCCAAACACAACCTGTGCCAGACCGTTATTTCCAGCAGCGCCCCATGAAATCTCTCCGCGATTGACGATAGCTCCACGCAAATGCTCCTGAAGCTCGGCGGCACCAGCAGACCCGCCCGTACGGATACCGCGACGGATTGTCAATGAGTTCGTATGTGCCGTTGCGAAGATGTACTCGATGGACGTAGCGCCTAACGACGTATACCCGAAAAGATTCTCCCAAAGGAAGGAATCGTCAGGCAAAGTCGTGACATTACCGTTTGGCAGAAGAAGCTTCGTGATATCGAAATCGGCATTCTTCCGTCCAACGAAACGCTCTACGTGGTCAGCACTTCCCGATCTGTCGGGACGCACTTCACGTTCCTCCCCGCCAGTGAATGTCTCACTAACGGTGTACATAGCTTCCGTGCCCTGAATTCTACGAGTGTCGTCGTAGGATGCTTCTCGACTGACATACAGTACAGTTTGTGAGCCGGGAAACAGCTCGTTAGCCATTACTTACCTCCTTTTTCTACGTCCGTATCACCGGACCCTGATTTTGCACCCTTGCCCGTGCGAGAAGACATGTCTCGTACAGGCTCGAAATGCTTGGAAGGACACAAAGGCGCTTCCACGATTTGTCCCGGCAGGACTTTCGCCCCGCTAAGTCTCATGGTTGCCGTGCCCGTGTATCTGAACTTGGGCATAATGATTCTCCTCTTTACACGTTAATCAGTGCGCGGACATTAAGCTGCGCCTCTTGGAGCAGCGAGTTTCCCTCCTGAACCAGTGGTGAATACTCCTTACTGACTACGATCAAATCAGCCACTGATCCGTTCAGGGTAACATTGTCAAGGCAGACTTCCTCAACGGCTCGCACTGTCCGCATAGCGCGTCGTTTCGTCTCCTCTTCTGTCTGTCCTCGACCAGTAACAGCAATTGCAATCTGCAAGTAGTGATACTCAATATTGTACCGATACTGACCATCATCTGGAACTTCCGTACGTTCAGGGATGACGCACATCACAGGATAATTGGGAATCTTCTCCTTCTCAGAGATGAAGTAGCTGTCTGCGTCAATATCCTCCAAGGTGATGCCATCGCCATACTCTGTGTCCAGCGTATTCAACTGCGCGGGAAGACTTGTCTTCATCTGGGCAATAATGGTATCTGCCACGTAAGTGATGTCCCTCTTGCCAGACACTTATTTTCCTCGCGTTTTGTTCTTGACCACGAAACGCTTGAACATCAAACCCCATGCCTTCTGCTTGATACGTGGAATACGAATGGGATTGCGCTTCGCCATCCGACCTTTTCGGCCAGCCTTGAGGATCTTGGAGTAGGAAACTTTCGTTCCGATCTGCAAGCTCTTATTGCCAATAACACGAAAGACAAACTCTTTATTACTTCTACTGGTGAGACTATTTCTCAGCCTGCCAGTACGCACAAGAATCGCAGAAGGGAAATTGTGTGCCCGTTTATACCTAAGAGTGGACGGCTTCAATTTAGCCCAGCCACGCATCCCATGAACCGCACCTCCAGATTCGAAAACTGTGCCCTCGAACTTAGCGAAATCATCTGCAATCGTTTCGAAGATTTTCATGGGCGACTTCGAGCGCATAGCGATCCCAATCACATGCTTCTCAACCTTCGCAATATTGAGGACTCTAACGTGAATGCCCATTAGAAATTCATATTTCGCGTGAACACCGGACCTTGCTCTGTCCCGCTGATAACATGAAACTGAGCTTCAGGCTGTTGTTCATCTGCGGCCTTCGAAAATGTGCCTGTACGAACCGCGCCAAGAAGAACGATGTTGCCTGCATCGAACTCCTTCCACAAGTCATTACGCCTATCCAGAAGAACAGAAGCATGTTCAGATACTTCACTGTTACCAGCAGAGTACTGGATCTGCTCAATCAAAGAAGCAGCATCAAGAGAATGAAGCCGTGCAGCCATATTAATTGTTGTAGCATTGCCTGACGGAATTGGAACATCATACCCCTTCCGATCAAACATGCCATTGATTACATCGAAGCTTTCGCGAATAATTCTGATCGCTTGCACTTTCGACGGTCTGGTATCGGCATCAAGAGACATGTGCGGCAGTAGCTCCATGACACCCGCGAAGGTGGCATAGCAATCAACACCAATCTCCAAATCTAACGTCGCATTCCTTGCCATTCAGGCGATCTCCAATTCCCTCTCAAACTGAGGTGTGAAATTCCCATACATAGCAGACAGTTGATCGCAGTGCGACATAACCCACTGATCGATCCGTTCTAAAGCATCTTCAGCAAAGACTGTCGGGTACCAGTGATAGCGATCCTCGACCTTCCTCGTCTCGGAGAGATAAACGCCGAAGTCGGCTCGACGCGGGGATGGAACTGTCTCGATAGGAATCCGATTGCCGGTGATGTGCCGACAATAATCTGTGCATTCGCGCAAGGACATAGACGAATACTTGCCGCCACCAACATTAAACACTTCTGCTCCCGGCTCATGAAGCTGTTGAATCTGTAGCTCGATCAAACGACAGAGGTCGTCTATGTACAACACATCACGGACCTGTTTGCCATCAAAGCCGATGTATTGGAGCGGCATTCCCAATCGATGAGCAATCACCCACCATGCAACCCAACCTTGTTCGGGTTTGCCCCACTGCCACGGACCCGCAAGGCAAGAAAAACGATTAATCACGGCTGGCATCTGGAATGCATCAGCGTATTCCTGCACCATCAGATCAGCCATGACCTTTGTCATGCCATAGATGGAGCGATCCCCGCCATCAAGCGGAGTTTTTTCATCGATGCAATGTTCTGACGACAAGCGGTCACCAACATCAAGAATGCGCTGATTATGAACGGCGCTAACAGGATAGACCTTATTAGTAGACCAAAAAATCATCCCGGCGTTCATCGCCCTGCACAAATCCAGAACATTCGCTACGCCAGACACGTTGTTGGTAAAGTCATACTGCGGATTATTGTAGCCATCCACTGCGGATGGCTGGGCGGCAGTGTCAAGGACGACATCTGCGCGGAGATAGCTATGCGGTTTCCCCCATCCATCAAACAAGTCCTCTCGACTTCGCACATCGCCGTGGTTGAATGCTACGCCAGACGCTTTCAGACGATCCAGATTCAACTCTGAGCCACGTCTAACGAGATTATCCAACACGGACACGTCAAAGCCGCTGGAAGATAGGTACACCGCCAGATTCGACCCCACAAAGCCAGCCCCACCCGTAATCAGAATCCTCACTTGCGTTTCTTTCCCCGCGCGGAAGGTGCTTTAGCTGCTGTCAGGCTCTTAGAGCCGTCAGAATGGACGACAGAGCCGCCTACGGTGCCAATCACGCCCCATCCGGCATGTTGGCACTCTATTGCCAGCTTGGCGTCCACAGTGGCGATTACAGCGCCTTTAGCGGTAGTGAGATCCTTCGCTGAAGCGTCTTCGATTACATTCACATCGTCAGGGTAACCGCCAGCTAAAATAGCTCGCTTAACTCCCTCGGCTTGTGCTTCGTTCATATTGTCCTCCAGTTGGATGATGTCTCCTACCTATATTATCGGAGAATGACATTTTTCATCGATGAAAAGTTAAAGACACAAAAAAAGACCACCTACAGAAGTAGATGATCCCTTAATGTGTCACAGAAACTCTACACAAAATTCATATGGATTGGAGGATCGTCGCAGACGATTTCTGATGGAGACTCACCTTGCTCAACTTCAGCATTGATCTCTTCGATGATCTGCGTAAATTGACACCGCTCACAACCACGGGCATCGAACTTATCAAAGTCCTGCTTCTTCTCATCGCTGCTCCATAGATCAATAAAGCGACGATTTTCCAAACTCTCACCGTGTTTTCCTACAACCAACCCACGCTCATTATAGGCGTAAATGCAACATCTATAGACATTTAGATCGCCACCGATATAGGTCGTGAAATGCTGATAGGTACAATTCTTGAACTTCGGCCTGCCCGTATCCAACTCATGCAGCTTTTCAGCCGTCCTGTCAATGATTTGGAAGGTATCACAAGCATACTCGTCAACTGCTTCCTTAACGAACTCAGTGATAGCGTCCCGACAGTGTAGATATGGCGTTGCACCGTCTGGATTGAACATGATCCCCAGCCGCATATTGTGCGCCCCGGCCTCATAGTAGATCCGCGCTGCCAGAACGATCTCCTTGTAGTTCCTCGGTGTCACGACGTAGCCAATGCCAAGAACAGTATCTCGCTCTTCGTCCTCGATTTCTTTAGCAAGGATTTTCACCCCATTAAGAACGCGATCCCACATACCTAATCCAACTCCGCGCACTGCCTTGTACGTCTCAGGCAGACCAGCGTCGATGCTAACGCGAATCCATGCCATTCTCTTGATCACTTCACGATGTGAAGGATCTACGATAGATGCTCCATTAGTAACAAGCGCAGTCTCCATACCGAGCATTTGTGCATAATCAACAATGACATCAAAATCAGGATGGACGGTAGGCTCGCCGCCGCCTGTGAACTGAACACACTTAACTCCCATTGTCGCGCAGTCGTCCAAAATCTCCTTGCATTTTTCAGTGGTGATTTGTCGTCTTGGATTCCGCGCTGATCTGGATTGCCCTTCTTCCACTTGAAACATTTGATTTGACGTATATCCCGACATGCGGTAAGCACAAAAGTCACAGTCGTGATTACAGTAGTCAGAGATGATCAACTGTACATGCACCGGCGTGGGATGACCTCCATGACGAAGCTCTTCGATCTTTTCTTTATGATGGAGAGCTTTTGTCACAGAATAAGGATTCTCTGTCATAGGTCTTCCTTCAGCAACTCTTCATTCAATAGGAAATCACACTCAGAACGCACTTCGTTTCGTCTCTGATTACAACGGTCAATGACTAACTGAAGCTCATAAAATTCAACAGCTTCGGCGGCGAGTTCGAAGCTTTCATCAATTGTTGTAGACTTCTTCATTATCTCTTTAAGATGCTGTATTTCAGTCTGTGTTTCCCAATATTTCTCATGCACTAACCTCAACTCCGCGAGGCAATCGTCAACTGACGTAGGCAAAGGCTTGTCATTGCCGTGATCATGAAAACGCAAGTGCTTATGAGGTATGTGGGACAGTTTTCCGTTTTGCACATCGAACAAATACGTGTCAGCCGCTATTTCAAGACATTTAGCTTGTTTACCGGCAACATCTGATAAAACAAGCCGATTATCCTTAGCGAACATCCTCTCCTTGAGCCGTTCTATGATAGCACGGTCCATAATTTGAGCGTACGTTTCAGTCCACATCAAGCAACTCGTTTTGCATAGAGAGCGAGAAGTTCTTTCGACGTATCGAGGTCTTCTGGTGTTCCCATGCCCAACATCATCGGCACAGGATAATTAAGTGGAGCCAGCCCATCGAGAATCATCTCGTTATAAGCCGGTGCCAGATAAAATTCGCCGTTTGTACGAATGTTCTTCTTCATCATCTGACTGATTGCATGCTTACACTGATACCATTTACTAAACCAGTAAACGCCGCATGTAGCGTCATAGCTGATCGGCACTTTTTCCACAATAGACCGAATATAACCGTCTTCAGACACATCGGCATAACTCCACTTCGGGCCACTGGCCTTGAACGTAGGAACACCGCCAAACGCGTCACGCCTACGGCAATAGTCCACAAAGTGATTCCCGTCCCAATCGAGCCACTGATCTGAATTGGCAATCAACACCTCATCATTATCATCTATCGCGCAATCAGCTAAAAGCACAGTTGCAGCCGCGCCTTCGGTAACACCGCTGATCGCTACGACGACCTTACTTGCCAAATTTTCAACTTCCTTGTGAAGCCTCTCAGTATGTTCTTCCAAAACAAGAAAGACAAAGGTGTCTTCATCACCATAGGGCATGTTGCCCACGACACGCTTAACCATCGGGGTGCCCAGAACATCTATGAACGGCTTCGGATCTTCGTATCCAGCATCCTTGAATCGTTGCCCTCGCCCTGCCATCGGTATGATGATCTTCATTTCTTGTCCCTCTCCACATCGAACTTTGTGTTCTTGCCGAAGATATTCCCCGTCCCATACATCTGTGATTCTGAATCAGCGACCCTTAAAAATGGATCACGATTGATTTTGCGAATCACAAACAAGCCCCTATCGTCGGCATTACCAAAGAACCTATGAGAGTTGATCCGATGAGATTGTCCTGAAAATAGCATAGACTCCCATGTCGATCCCCAATCCCTCTTGATGTACTTGTGTAATGTCCTGCCGGTGTCGAGAAACTGAGTGTCATGGAAGACAATAATGGCCCCCTCTGGCATATGAGGCTCCAATAATTCGAACTCCCTATAACTGTTTCGCTTGTAGCTATCAAGAAAGGCAAACTGCACCTCTCCTGCTTCCTCAACAATGTTGCCGATCTCTTCCTCTGACAGCCCTTCAATGCATCTCACTTGAGGGTGATCCTTGATCACTTCATCGATCAAATCTTGATTCGGCTCGATTGTGTAGACAACTCCTTCACCCCACATTTCCATTGCTTTAAGCAGAAACATCGTAGAAAAGCCATAGAACGTGCCTGTCTCTATGACGACTTTCGGTCGCTGATTAAGACACAACGCGAACAGCATAATTCCTGTGTGCGGATGAATGTTACCGGCTGAGATAGGAATGCGATTTTCGAAGCCGATAGGCAACTCCATGTGTGGATGAAGTCCTTCGCCGCTATGCTGTACGTATGGCCCGAAATCCTGACCGCTTGGATATGACAATCCAATCACCATCTCATCAAGCATGGCATATACAGGCGGACTAACAAATGAACTCGCTCGATTCACAAATGATGATTCCGGTTGGCCCTCACCGTCAGGCGGCAACTTGTCTTTCTGTCCATTACAAACAGTATGCGCCTCGGGATAAGGTCTATTCGTAAAATCGGGCTTGTGAAACTCGTCTGAGTATTTCATTTAAGATTCGCTTGAAGGTGAGATAGAGTCATCTCGCCATACTCCTTGTACTGCAAGACGCGCAGTCCCGCAGAACCAGCCGATTGCACCCCCCTTAGATTATCCTCTACAGCAATGAACTCACTGGCAGGAAAATTAAATCCCAATTGATGAAACTCACGAATTGCTATTTGATACGGTTCGGGCGACGGCTTCGGACAATCTACATCCTCATTGGACACGGACACGACGATGAAATCATCAAGGTTCGCCAATCGTAAAAGCAAATCAACTGACTTCCGTATGCAATTCGACACGCAGCCAATCCGATAGTCTTTACTGAGCGTGTGCAGCATCTCTACCCTGTCATCGGGCTTGATCACTTCCCGTGCCGCTTTCAAAGTATGCTTTTGTTTCGCTTGATAAATTCGGTCCTGATCATCAGCATCAATACATTTTACTCGTACCAGACGAGAAAGCTTCTGATGCGTTGACAATCCGTTGTACGTCATCTCATGGTCTTTGCGATCAATCTGTGTCCCAGACACTTCCTGCAACGCCATATTTAGAGCTTCATAGTGAATCTCACAAGCGTTGACAAGAATACCGTCCAAATCAAACAAAATGGCTTTATGACGCATGAAAGATAATCCCATCTCTGAACGTGTATGCTTGCTCTGCAAAGACATGCATGTCATCCAACGGGTCATCAGAAGACGACGCCTTATTCCACTCAAGAAAAGCATCTCCCAAACATTGCTCTGAACACCAATGATTTGTGATAGGGATGTTATTGAACAGCCCGTTACGAATCGCGTTGTTATTAACCACAAACAATTGGGGCTGGAAATCAGCCATGCCTTCCTCTTGTAGTCTACCGCCACCCATGCCTGCTTCTAACTGCTCTAACGTCAGATCGGCAACATGAAATTCTTGTCCGGTAGCTCGCATAACAGAGATGTCCTTCTTGCCCATCCTATCAATGATGAATTCGATGCCATGCGTATTCAGGATGTGCGTGTCTCCGGTGATGAACACAGAGTAATCAACGTC
>Ga0315338_1002574_pt1 | contig 17521 bp, 11 predicted proteins | sample ASW8metaG_FD_204518 | JGI IMG/M metagenome (GOLD analysis project Ga0315338, IMG submission 204518) | Ammonia-oxidizing marine archaeal communities from Monterey Bay, California, United States - ASW #8 | ecosystem: Environmental > Aquatic > Marine > Coastal | place: USA: California | collected... | reverse complement strand
GAACTGCCACCCGTTCTTTACCGGTCGTCAGAAACTGATCGATACGGAAGGCCGCGTGGAGCGCTTCACTAAGAAATTCGGTCAAGTTACGGTTGCGACGCGTAAACAGCAAGAAGCCGATCGGAAGAAAAAGTCGGCAGCACGCTCCTCCTAGACCCTAGATCATTCGTTCAGTGGTTGAGCCTATCTTACGCTGCAGGCGTGTGAGTCGATGCTGAACCGCCAGACGGCGCGCGTGATGAGGTTCCGCCTTGAGCGCATGTTCGGCAAAACATTGAGCTTGTCGTAGGTCGCGGAGACGATGCTCGTGATGCACCGCCAACGCCAGGCTGACCTCACACCGAAGCCGACCGGGAACCCGCGGGAGCTTCAACAGGTGGGTCCATGCAGCGGCCGCGTCAGGGTACCGGCGCTGTCGACGATAGATACTCGCCAAGCGACCGAACGCATGTGCACTGGCCTCTATGTCGATGATCGATGACCCCGCCGGTGTCATCACCGGCCTTTCGGCCGGCGTAGCGACAAAAAGCAAAATTAATGCGTCTGGAGTGCGTCGACTCAAAAAAGCGATCTTGATTGGCATCCGTCGACAGTAATGCTGGCACCGCTCATCCAGCTCGCTTTCGGTGAGGACAGGAATGCCACGACGTTTCCCACCTCTTCCGCTCGACCGAACCGGCCAAACGGCAGATTCTCACGGATAAACGCGGCCATACCTTCTGGGTCTTCCTGCTGTTTTCGATGCCACGAACCACCCGGAAACGAAATCGAACCAGGTGCCACACTATTCACCCTGATGTTATCGGAGGCAAGTTGCTGAGCCAACGCCTTCGCCAAGCTGATTTCGGCTGCCTTGACCGCGTTGTAAGTCATTCGCCCTCCAGACTCTCGACCCCAAATCGACGCGATGATAAGGATGACACCTCCACCCCGTTCTCGCATGTGCGGCACGGCCATTCGAGAGGCTCGGATAGCCGGGTATAGGGTGTTTTCGAAGGCGCTCGTCCAGTCGCCGTCACTTGCCTCTAGCAACCCACCACCAACGGCCCGTCCGACGTTATTCACGAGGATATCGAGCGCGCCAAACCGACCAACGGTCTCACGGACAACCGACTCGACACCCGCTATCTGAGTCAGATCCGCGGCTACGGTGAGTACCCGCTCATCCGAACCTGACTCATCCCGAAGCTCGGCCGCCGCCTGATTCAGCCGTTCCTCACCTCTCGCACAAATACAGACCCGACACCCCTCGGCGAGCAAGGCTCTGGCACTTGCCAAACCCAGTCCTCGACTAGAACCGGTCACAATCGCTACGCTGTCATTCAGTTCGAGATTCATGAAACCCCCTCGGCCATCTTCAACTTGCGACTCTTCATGGCCTTCCACCCGTGAGATCGTTCAATCGCCAGTCGAACGAATGGTATTGAAGCCTGAACTGGTTCTCGTCGAGGAACCTACGCTCCCTTGGGAAGAGCTTCGGTTCGACCGCGGAAAGAATGGCTCGCTCGAGGGGAGTCCGTCCAGAATCGATCCAGTTCTGGTCGGCGTAGCTCTCCACGAACTCCTCCTCGCGCCAACCGAAGATCGGACTCACGCTGACTTCTTGCGCCAATCGGTTGAGATTGACGTGTCGATCAGAGATAGCAAACTCTTCCAGAACTTCTTCTAGCTGCTCTTCTATTCGTGACGGAATATACATCTCGCTCCTGAGCCGGCCGCTATCAATCGCACCTCGCCCTAGCGCCAGAAACAGTCGAGCGTCTGAGAGGCCAGGCAGTATTGTCGTCTCGATAGCATCGAGCGTCAGATTAAAGCCGGCCACCTGGTGTGTCTGTAGGTCGAACGCACCTGGTATCTGTCGAATGCTATTGGGCGGATAACCCAGCGATTGGCCGCGTATCGGATAATTATTGATGACGGTCTCCAGAATCAGCGCGTTATAGGCGTTCAACCAGAAGGCTTTGCGAACGTTGATCGGCTGCGTATCGAATTCGACCGGCTCCGTCCTCAATGAGCGAACAAACCGGTCTAACCCTGCCCGATCGGAGCGGAGTGCGGCGTAGTACACGAGACCATCGCGAACGTAGAGGTCAAGAAGTCGGTCAAACGAGCCGATATCGATGTCCTGAACCGGAGCAGCGATCGCGACGAGGGTACCCGCGCGCGGGTAGTCCATCAGCGTCACCAACGAGACACCACCGATGGCAATGCTGACGACAGTGGTAATGATGAACAACACCACTGTCCTCCCGGATCTCACATCCTCTCCTTCGGTCACGCGAAGATAGGCCTGACACGCGCCAACCGGGCATAATACAACAAGGCGCAGCTGGGATATTGTCATGCTAACGAGTGCGGCCACCGGAATGATTCTCTACGGGCTGTACTCCATTCTGGTCGGTGTGATCGACTTCGTGGCTGCGGGGCGACTCGAGTGGTGGGCCAATCTGTGGCTGATAGGCGCGGGTAGCGTGCTTATGTTGGGCGCTATATTTGTAAGGGTATCCATGCCCGGCGGGCTCGCGCTAGCGGTGGGAGGGCTCCTCGCGTTGCAGTCGATTAGTCTCCACAACGCCAGCCACCTGTTCGGTCGTATCACACTGGTCCCAGAACTCGCACGAGCAATCCTAGCGGCGTCGCTGGTGGCCCTAGCCTACTTCGGGTGGGAAAGTGACGGATTTCAGATCGGCAAAAACCCCGATGGTGACTGACCCACAGCTGCTGGGCGTGTTCAGTCTTGTTCCCGCCGGTAAGTCTAAGCTACGCGCAGCCGCTCGTCGCGCCACAATTCACACACTTATAGCAAGCGCCGTTACGAATCATAATGGCACCACAGGTTGAACATGGCGGTGCGTCCTGGTCATTTTGAATCGCGTACGACGTGCCGCTACCTTGCGGGTTCAACGCAACATCGGCCGCCGTTTGGACGTTTGCCTCAGTCTCGGCGAACGTTAGCTGTGTTTCGTCAATGTCCTTCTCGACGTCCTCACGAAGATTAACCCCGGCTTGATACTGCGCCTGCGCAGACAGAAACTTCGTCGCCATCCACCGAAAAATGTAGTCGACGATCGACTTTGCTATCCGCACATCTGGATTTTTCGTCAGGCCTGACGGCTCGAAGCGAACGTGGCTAAACTTATCGACGAGCACCTGTAATGGCACCCCATACTGGAGCGCGTAGGACACGGCTTGTGCAAAAGCGTCGGCAAATCCAGAAATCGTCGATCCTTCCTTGGCCATCACGAGGAAGATCTCACCCGGAGAACCATCCTCAAACAGTCCAACCGTGATATATCCCTCGTGGCCGGCGATGTCGAATTTATGAGTCAGCGCCTGACGTTCATCCGGCAATTTTCGTCTCACCGGTTGAGAGATACCGGCCACCGCGGCGAGTTTCTCTGCTGTCTGAACGTCCTGCGAGGTATTGAGAGGCTGGGTCCGCTTACTCCCATCCCGATAGATTGAGACGGCCTTCGTACCAAGACGCCAGGCGTCAATGTAGGCCTGCTCAACCTGTTCGACCGTCGCATCGGTCGGTACGTTGATCGTCTTCGAAATTGCTCCAGAAATGAACGGCTGGGTGGCACCGATCATCCGAATGTGCCCTGTGTAGTGAATCGAACGCTGCCCGTTTGCCGGCTTGAACGCACAATCGAAGACCGGCAAGTGTCTTTCGTCAAGATGGGGTGCGCCTTCAATGGTCTCGTGCTCGTCGATGTACTCGACGATCGTCTTGACTTGCTCTTCGGAGTATCCCAGCTTGTTCAAAGCCATCGGTACGGTCTGATTGACAATTTTCATCAACCCGCCGCCTACCAGCTTCTTGTATTTGACGAGTGCAATGTCCGGCTCCACACCAGTTGTGTCGCAGTCCATCATGAACCCGATGGTGCCGGTCGGTGCCAGTACCGTTGCCTGAGCGTTGCGATAGCCATGCTGCTCGCCTAGATCAACAGCAGTGTCCCAGGCATCCGCAGCGGCTTCGTACAGCGCTCTCGGGACTCGCTCTCTATCTACGCCCTTGAGTGCCGCCCGGTGCTTCCTCATCACTTTCAGAAACGGATCGCGGTTATCCGCGTACCCAGCGAACGGACCACCGTGGTCACGGGCGATTCGTGCAGATTGGGCATACGCCTCACCAGTCATCAACGCTGTGATCGTCGCCGCATAGTCCCGTCCCTCGTCGTCGTCATACGGCACACCGCGGGACATCAGCAAGGCTCCCAAATTGGCATAGCCGAGCCCAAGTGGTCGGTAGTCATGGCTATTTTTTTCGATCGACGGTGTTGGATAGCTCGCGTTATCAACGATCACTTCCTGCGCCGTCGTGAGCGTACGGACCGCGGCGCGGAGGGACTCGACATCAAGGTCGTATACACCATCCTCCCCCTCGGTCAAAAACTGCATGAGGTTCAAAGACGAGAGGTTGCACGCCGAATCATCGAGAAACATGTACTCTGAACAAGGATTGGATGCATTGATCCTGGCCGTGTTCGAGCAGGTATGCCAGTCGTTGATCGTCGTATCAAACTGCATCCCAGGATCACCACAGACGGTCGTCCCGTCTGCGATCATGTGCATGAGATCACGAGCCCGATAAGTATCCATCACGCTGCCATCTCGGACGGCGTGGGTATGCCATTCGCCATCGTCGACTACGGCTCGCATAAAGTCGTCCGGCACCCGAACACTGTTGTTGGAGTTCTGGAAGAACACTGACGAATAGGCGGGACCTGAAAAAGAGCCGTCGTACCCCGCGTCGATCAGCGCCCAGGCCTTTCGCTCTTCCTCGACCTTGCAGTTGATAAATTCAACGATGTCGGGGTGATCGACATCGAGGATCACCATCTTGGCTGCCCGCCGAGTTTTACCACCCGATTTAATCACACCGGCGAAGGCGTCGTATCCCTTCATGAACGACACAGGCCCGGATGCTGTCCCCCCCCCAGCCAATACTTCCTTCGATGACCGAATAGATGAGAGGTTTGAGCCCGTTCCCGACCCGAACTTGAACAACATCCCCTCGGTCTTGGCAAGTGTCAGAATCGACTCCATTGTGTCGTCAACGGAATTAATGAAGCACGCCGAACACTGCGGTGCCGGCTCGAACCCGCAGTTGAACCAGACCGGACTGTTAAACGCTGCCTTCTGATGGACGAGAATGTACTTGAGGTCGTCGCTGAACGCATGTAGATCATCGTCGCTGACAAAGTAGTGCTGCCGTCGCGCCCAGTCGGTCATAGTATCGACAACGCGTCCTATCAACTGCTTGACACTCCGCTCTCGCTCGGGCGTGCCGACCTGACCACGAAAATACTTTGACACCACGATGTTGGTTGCCAGTTGCGACCAGGACTTGGGTATCTCGACGTCACGCTGCTCAAAGACAGTCTCACCCTTTTCGTTCGCAATCACTGCCGAGCGTAGCTCCCATTCGACTTCGTCGAATGGATCGATACCTTCTCGGCTGAAGTACCTCAGGAACTCGATTCCAGGGGCGGTGTCCTCAGGCTCGTTCTCTATCGACTGTGAATGAAAGTCATGAGACTCATGCTCTTGTACGCCTCTTGGCATGTTATTCCCTCTCCCGAACGCAGGCACCGTCGTTGCCCCAACGCCGTTGCCAAAAATAATCTAACTGGAGTAACACCGGGAAGACTGGGACCTCCGCGTCATGGCCCATTTGGCGAAAAGCTGGGATACTCTCGTGGTCATCAGTCCAGTGCTAAGACGCCTACTATGCGACCATAACCTGGTCTCTGTCAAGACAGAAAACCCAAGATGTTGGGTTCAGGCTTTAGGGCAAACGCAAGATGTTGTGAAGTGGCCCAAACAACCGATCCAGCCTGTGATAGAGTCCGCGCGGTGACGACCCGCGGCGAGTCTACCCTCGCTGACCCGGACCGACCAGACTATCCAGATGCTCCCGGGCCGATGCCTGGAGCAATCTCAAGACGGCACCAACGTCTGACCGCCCTAGTAGAGGTAACCCTGTGCTCTGGATACCCGACTCAACTTCTTCTCATCGCGGTGCTGGCCGTCATGGGACTGGCGCCGATGGACGAATCGGGCACGCTGTCGCTGAGCTATATTTTCCTACTGTCGATGACAGATACCGTGCTGCTACTCTGCCTAATTTTCTACTTCTTACGTCAGCACCAGGAACATCCAGCCGAGGTCTTCTTCGGCAATCGACCGCATGGACCTGAGCTCCGTCTAGGCCTCGTCCTCACGCCGGTCGTGATCGGATTGGCGTTAGGGGGCGTGAGTCTACTGCAGTACCTATGGCCGGCGCTCAGAAACGTTCCGGAGAACCCGTTTGCATCGCTTCTTAGCTCGCCCTGGAGGGTGGCCGTCTTTGCGGTCGTAGCCGTCGTGGCCGGAGGTGTTCGCGAAGAACTACAGCGAGCGTTCGTGCTTCGTCGTTTCGAGTGCCATCTAGGTGGTTCAGCAGTAGGGCTCGTAGTTTTTAGCCTCGCCTTCGGCCTAGGACACGCCCTCCAAGGGTGGGACGCGGTGGTAGTGACCGGTCTACTTGGAGCGGTGTGGGGAGTCGTCTACCTCGTGCGACGAAGCGTTGTGTCGACGATTGTCAGTCACTCCGGATTTAATATGATCGAGATCTGCCTAGCCTTCACCGGGGTCAGTACCGGAGCCAGCTAACGGCCGAAGTTAGGACTACCGGGAGCGCTACCTGTCCTTGATACCCTCCTGACCTGTGCCCGGCGCACCAAATCTGCCACCCAGTCGCCAATGGCCGCCTCTCTGAGCCCGTCTGCAACGACCTCGAAACGGTCGGTCAGGTACGCGTCGCGCCTAATGTCATCGACGATGAGTTGTCGTAGGTCGTCAGGCGCCAGCCCGACGCGATCGAGGATCAGCTCAAGATCACTGTCACCCGATAATTGGCTCCGGACATGAGCCAATCGTCGGTCGACAGTCCCGGAGTCCGGCTCGGTCACGACAAATCGATCGACCTGATCGATTACGACCTGACGCTCGATCAGCCATGTCAGCACCTCGGCCTCCTGACTCGGACCCGCTGGAATATCGACGAGCCCAAGATCGATAAAGGCTCTGACGTCGGAGTGCATGATGATTTGACCGTCGACAATCGCGAGAATACGGTCGAGGATTGCCGTTTGGGCCATGGTAACAGCGGGGACAAGGACCGCCGCAATCACGACGCCGAGACTCATCCAACCGAGGCCGAGGGTGGCCCGCCTCCCATAGAGTCGTTCAAAAGGCCTGGCCGATACTGATGTGGAGGGCGGTCGGTCGCTCCAAGTCGCCATTGTCAAAAGCCTGACGGTCCAGTTTGAAACCAAGGTCAACACGGATCGGACCCACCGGCGACCGGTATCGTACACCGAACCCCGCACCACTCCGAATTCTGGCTAGGCTGACACTGTGAATACGATCATAGACGTTTCCGGCGTCAAAAAATCCGACCAGATCGATCGTCCTCGTCACACGGGCACGGAGTTCTGCGTTGAAGATCAGGGTGGCATTCCCACCTTGTGGAAATCCATCCTTATCAATCGTGGCATCGTCACCCAAACGATCGAGGGCAAACCCTCTGACCGTCGTGTCGCCACCGGCGAAAAAGCGCTCACTCAAAGGCAGTTCGCCAACCTCGACCTCAATGGGCGAGGCGACCACATCGCCGAGGTCCGCCGAATCGACCGGCGCCAGAGGAAACAACTCGACCAACCTAACGAACGGTTTCGCCAGACCGACACGCGCGCCAGCCGCCACCACGAGACGCGGCGCGCCCGGTACAACTCGATAGGCAAAGGCCTGCATGAAAGTCTTGATGAACCCCACTTCTGAGCCGATGGTTCTCGCCGCTATCTCGGCATCAACACTCAAGACTTCACCGTCTCGTGGGTCAACTGGATCGTCTCTCGTATCGCGTGCAACACTTCCGGAAAAGGTCGACAATCGAACTTCTGGAAATAATCGATCGACCAACGGTTCGTCCTCTCGGTTCAATTGCTTGTTCGTCGTGTTGTTCTGACCCCAGCCATAGTCCAGTGACGTCGTAACCTGTGGCGTCACCTGCTGCGTCACTTGCGCATTGATTCCTCGACTAAACAGATCAAAGCCGGGCCGAATTGCTTGCTCGACAAAACCGGTAACAAAACCGTTCCAGGTGGACCCGAGCACACGAGGTTCTTGGTATGTGCCGAGCACCCGATACTCGTTGAACCCGAGGTCACGGCCACCCTCACCAAGCAGCAGGTTGTCGAGATCGTTTTTTCGGCGCAAGCTGACGCGAGTAAAGAGATCAATCGACCTGTTCTTGCCCCACAAGTTCTGTCGCCCGATCTGAAAGAAGCCTCGCGGCGCAAACTCGAGCCGCTCCACCGCCTGGCTCCCCTTAACGTTAGTCTCGCGCCGTAGCCGCACCGACGCCTCGAGCCCTCCACCATACCCAACTCTGGTGGCCGGCGATTCGTCGACAATGATGACGACATCCCTGAGATCAGGACCCCCATGGCTGAACTCGCGTATATCGATACGTCGAAAGAGTCCCAGAGCGTTGAGTCGGCGCCGGGTTTCAGACACCGAGACGAGACTCAATGGCTCACCCTGTCGCAGAGTGACCTCGCGTCGAATCAATCCTGAATCGATAGCATCATTTCCGACGATCAACACATGCTCGACCAAGACCTGCGGCCCCTCGACAACCCGGTACAACAGGTCGACCGCTTCCAGATTGTCATCAAATTTCGGTTCGACACTGACGACGACCCGTTCGAACCCGGCATTGAGATACTGGAGACGAACCGCATCACGATCGGCGATGACCTGGTTTGCGTTGTACGGGGCGCCGATCCGCGACTGGATGACCGCCTCGATTGCCTCACGAGTCTGCCGTCGGTTGCCGTCAACCTCAACAGATCGGATGCGGCTCTGCGTCCCCTCAACGATTTCAATACGGGACCGGAGCCGTATGACGTCATCGACGGCTGGAGGACGCCCCATCTCCGAGAGCACCGGCTGTACGTTGACCGTGGCGAACCCGAGCTGGCTGTAGTAATCGGCGACCGCAGACACAGCCGCGTCTAGGTCACGGGTTACCAGCGGCTGGCCGATCGGCAACTCTATCAGTCGTTCCAGCTCGGTGATCGGCACCGACACCGACCCACTGAAGAGAACGGATCCGACTTCGTACAATTGCCCACGGTCTATGGTGAAGACGACCGACAGCCTGTTCCCTTCCGCCTCTCGGCTATGACTCACGGTCGCGTCACGATATCCGAGATCGTTCAGAAAGCCCTCAATCCGCCGGTCGGCGTCCTCAAGGAGGTCTTCGTCGACGGACCCTTCTCGCTCGACAGGAACGAGTTCGGTGGGGTCACCCCCCGGAACGTCATCTCCGACGAACACGAGCGTGATTCGCGGACCGCGTCTAATGTCGAGTCTAAGGTCAACGGCATCACCATCAGCCGCGACATCGATCGTGTGGGTCAGCCTTGCCTGGTAGTAACGCTGTTGTCTCAGCACTGCTTCCCATTCGAGGAGCCGGCGATCGACCACGGTGCCGTCATAAGTCTGTCCGGTTTCGATCTCAAGCCGACTCAGCGCTGACGCATACAGCGAGGAAGACATGCCGGTGACGAAGATTTGCGCGATTCGTGCGCGCTGACCAGCCTCGAGCCGCACTTGCAACCTACTGCTGGCACCCTCGCCCTCGACACGGATATCTATCTGAGGTCGAAAGAATCCCCGAGACCGGTACACGCGGCGAATCGTGTCGCCGACTACGTCTGCGACGCTCGATTCGAACGACACCCCGTGTTCCTCAGTAATTGCGATTCGCAGGTCCTCGGTGGAAATACCGGTGTCACCCTCAAACTCAATCCGTCCGATGATGGTGAGAGGAATCAGCTGGTACCGAAGTGAGACACCATGCCCGATTTGGCTAGCGGCCACCCGAACGTCTTCAAATGTGCCCAAGCTGAAAAGATGGGTCAGGCTCTCTCGCACCTGCCGCATCGACAGTGGCAACCCTACCTTGGTCTCGACAAGCTCCAGAACTGATGAATCACCCAACGTACGCCCCTCGCTGACCAGCGTGACCTCGACCACCGGTTGTCCAACATACGCATCGAACTGAGCGGCCATCGCTGACCCGCCCGAGGCGAGTTCCAGTGTCGCGGTGAGCACCGCTGTTAGCCCCCACGCCGGAGCGAGCCTAACGAGCATCAGAAAGAGTGACGTACCCGGAAGTCGAGCGAGTAGGTGCGATCTTCGTTTTGGGAGACAACCCAGGCAAGACGGTCGGTTTGATCGTACTCAAGCACAACGATCAGATCACGGTTTGGGCCACTCACCGCACGCGAGAACGTGAGGTGCGCACGATTTGAAATCCGCTTACCGATCAGCAGCCTGGCGGTCGGTAACAACTGGGTCGACTGCTGGGTCGTCGCGTCAAGGGTTGGCGTAATTTGGAACGAGTCTACTCCGAGCGACTCCTCCACGACCCGTCCGACGCCAGACGAGAGGGGACTCGTCAACAACCTCGCAGCACCTGCTTGTAGCAGCTCCTGGCGCGACGCCTCCTGGGCGCGCAGGGCTCGAATCTCCGCCGCTTGAGGATCACGAACGTCTCCCAGTAAGAGCGACAAGATCTCGGTTTCCTGGAGCGGCGGATCCGACGACAGTTCTGGGTCAAGACGATCCATCGTGCCGGTCACGCCGATCGTCACCCGATATGTCTGGCCTGGCACCCGGATATCGGTCTCCGCCTCAATGTCGAAGAATGGTTCGGTCGATGTGGGATCGGCGAACGTGATGGTACCACGCGTGACGCGGTAACGATTTCCTTCGAAGAAGACCTCCCCCCGCTCAATCTCAGCATTGCCGAGAAGAATGGGCTCGTTGAAATTCCCGGCCAGCGTGAGTTCTGCGCTCGACACGATGCGGGCCGTGTTGTCGCTGATACGGAGACTCGACGGGGCAACGATACGAACGTCGTATCTGAGCGGCAATACCGATGCGGCCGATTGCGAGACCAGGACGTCTTCGTTTTCGTTCGTACTAGCATCCAGAAGCCCGGTACTCGGTTCGAACAGATCAAGCCATACCGCGTCACGGACGTTGACGGTGCCCAAGAGCACGGGAGTGTCGAGGTCACCGCCGAGCGTCAGCTCCGCATCGACTATCGAACGCACGCCCTCGGGAAAGCGAAGGTTCATCTCCGTCGCCGTAGCAGTGATATTGAGTTCGCTGATTTCATATCCTCGAACACCGAGCCGTCCGCCGAACTGCACCGGGCCACCAGCCATGACCCCTGCCATGTCGTCAAATCGCACGCCGTCTGGCTCGAAGACGATTCGCCCCTCCATCTCCTCTAAACCGTGCGGCAGTGACAAATGCCGGAGTCGACCACCTTCGACTACCGCGTCGCCAAGGATGACCGGCTGCCGGAATGTCCCGCCGATCTCCGCGACAAGATGCGCAATGCCTGAGCTACGCAGGTCCGGAAAGAAACCCTGCAAAAATGTAAGGTTTGCATCGCCCTCAGCCTGCAGCGTAATCTTCTCGTCAACCAGACCGACCTGCCCCGCAAGAGTGAGCGCGGTCCCGTCGCCGACCAGGTCCATTTGCTGAATCCGAAGCACGTTCTGGTCGAGCACGAATTCGACCGACGAATCGTTCCTGACCATATAGTCGAAGACGCCGAGTTCCAGCTGCTCGACCGTCGCCTGCATCAGCAACGAGTCGACATCTCGGAGTGGCCCGGTCACCTGCAGTGTCCCGGAGACAATCATCGAGGTCTGATCCGGCACCGACGGCCTGTAGGCACGCACGTAGGGGTCCAGCGCCGTATTGGTGAATCGAAAGAGAAGTTCGGCGTCTCTGGCTGGAGTCAACTCGACCCGGCCGGAGCCAGAGATCGCCAGGGTTGGGGATCCCGCCTCGACCTCCAACCGCATGACGCCGTCGCGGACGTTGATAAGACCCGATAGCTGACCGACAATCTCCCGGTTGACGTTCAGGTCGGAAACGGATCCCCTGAGCTCATATCGAGGATCGCTTAGAACCCCGGCCCCATTGGCCGTGAAGCTGGCTTCTCCCCCAAGCGGTGCCTGGGTATTAGTCAGTGTCTGAATTGATTCGACGGCAATGTTCCGCCCATCGAGATTGAACGAATATGTCTCGTCCCAGCGAACGAACATGGCGCCGTTGAGTTGTCCGCTACCCTTCCCAATCTCAAGCCCGTCAATCCGGACGCCTTCACCCTCGAACCGGAAACCGGCGGTTGCGACGTCAAACGGCTCTCCCCACACAATCGGATCAGCCATGCTCAGACTCCCGAAACCGAACGGGCGTCCGTAGTGGCCATACAGACGGATCTCGCCAGTGAGAGGGCCATTGATTTCGTATCCCTCAAGCGAAAAGGCATCGCGCAGACTCTCTGAGGGAAATGACGTCAGGGCAAAGCGAGCATCGATTTCTTCCCCGCCATCGACTCGCGGAAAACCGATGGCGAACCGACCCTCTACTGCCACCGCTGAGTCAGCCTCCTCGAAAACCCCATCAAAAACATCGAGATAGGCATTTTCCACTACAATCCGTCCCCGGCCCCGGCCCCACCGAACGTTCCAAGCCCTGATCGCTTCACCATCAAACACAGCCTCTATTCGTGGACTGGTAAACGGGCCGAGCATTACACCGTCGAACTCCCCGAGACCCTCCACGACGAACTCCTCGGTTGGACGTCCAAAGGCCGTCATGAACGCCGACATCAACCGATCGCTTTCCTGCCAATCGATGCTTGACACCTCAAACGGAATCCGCGACTGGTGCCCAAAAGCCGTTTGTCCCTGGAACCGCACGAATGTGGCTGGTGTCGCCAGATAGCTCGGGGCGATGTCGATCGATTCCGGGTTGATCGTGTAGGTAAAGTCGCCGCCGACGGGAAAATGCCATGCCCCGGTCACTGGACTGAACGGAACGGACGCGTAGGGACGACTTGTGGGCGAGCCGATGGTCTGACGACCCTGAATCATCAGGTCCGCCGTACCCTCGGGCGGAACAACCTCGAGACGACCCTCTCCGGTGTGACCGGCAAAGTGCCCGATGGGCCACTGAAGTAGGTTGTGACCGCTCCCTCGACCCTCTGGCCTCACACCGACCAACGCCAAAGCGTCTGATAATTCTAGGAGGTTGACATCGGTAACCCTCGTATCCAGTGTCGCCACCCCGGGCTCGTCAGTCCCGATCGGTGCCATCGAATAGGTCAGCTGAACATCACCGTCGTAGAAGCCTGAAGTGTAGTCAAAGACCTCGAACCGGTGCCGAGTCCATACCAGGGATCCGGTCGTGTCCGGAAACCCAAGTCCGTTCAGCGTCCAGTCATCACTCTCGAAGTCCCCGGTCAGCTCGCGGCCGCCGTCGAAGATGTGCCACGTACCACTGAACCGTGCACTGCCATCGACGGCGAACGGATCGCCAGCAAAGAAAACCTCCTTCATTGTCGGAAGGTCGATATCAGACTCAACAACGTGATAGGTCTGCTCAGGCCAGTTTGTCATCTCGACAGCACCAGTGACCGCCGACTGAAATCCGTCGAGCGTTAAATCGATCTGAGTCAGCGTCAAATCGCCACCATCGATTTCAAACGTGGCCTCCATGGCGGCGGGCATCGGTTCGAACGCGGCGATCTCTACCGTCCCGTCGGTGAAGGTGACGTCACCGCCATAGCCTTCGCCTTTGGCGATCGTGAGGTCGATATTTCTGGCCGTCACGTTCCACGGCGCGACATGGTCACGGTAGACAAACTCGCCGTCGTGTGCGAGTAATTGACGGATGGTCGTCACGAGACGGAAACCTGCCTCAGGCGAATCAGGCCCCACGTCGCCCTCCGCCAGGGCCACATCCTCTGACTCGTCCGGCTGACTCACCAGCCTTGGAAAACTCTGACGGCCGTCAGAGAAGCTTTCTGCGACCATACGCCAGGGTCCAATCTCGACCTCGTCCACCAAGATTTCGCCGTGAAACAGTGCTAACCAAGACGTCGAAATGACGATTTGTTCTGTCGAAAAGAAGGGTTCATCTGACGGTGAGAGTCCCTCGATGACCAGGTTCTCGATGAGGAACCGTCCTGGGAGCAGGTAGGTGCCGAGCCGACCGATATGAACCTGTCGGTCGAGCCGAGCCGATAATACCTGCTCCGCCTGAGACCTGACGGCCGGACCCAAATCAACGGTGACAAAGGACACCAGTGCCGCGGCCGTCAGTGCAATCCCAACGATGGTTAGACGGCGGCCGTACCGGTGGAGTCGGATGGGAAATCGCCATGCCAGCGAGAGCCGCCCCCACAACGAAAGATGTGGCTGATCCGTTTCGACCGAAGTCGACGGCTCCGAGGACGGAGTGGCTTCGTTGCTCATACCTTCCTAATTCGATCACTCAATGACGACGAGGACGGCGCCGGTATTAACTGGCGCCCCTTCAACGACGGAGACGCGCTTAACAATCCCGGGGCAGGAAGTCTCGAGTTCGTTCTCCATCTTCATCGCTTCGACGACCACGACGCCCTGCTTTGCCTCGACGCTGTCCCCTTCCTGTACCAAAATCCGCACAACCTTTCCGGGCATCGGCGCCAGAATCTCATGCGGCCCCTGCGACGTACCACCAGGGTCACCGTCAGCAACACTTCGCCCGGCGTTGACAGAGGCTCGAACGAGAACGCCGTTAATTGTGACGTCCAGTGTCCCTCGGCTATCCCCGGCTAGCACTCTAGCCTCAAAACTCGTGGCGTCCTCCCCTGTTCCGACAAAGGACAGGGTCTGCACGTCGAGCCGACGAGCATCGACGACCCGCACGACTTCACCCCAACAGACGCGGAGACACTCCGCCGCCGCCGGATCACGTTCGACGGTCACTCGATGAACAGTCCCACCAACCTCAATCTCAATTGGCTTGGACGCCATCACCTGAGTCCTTCAAACCGAGCCGCCCGGCGCCACGCACCGGTGTCTTCACTCTGAGAGGACCGCTCGGCGCTACGTTGACCTGCAAGAAAGGTGTGGACCGCAGCCGCCAACACCGCTTGTTCCTCGAGCTCCGCTGACGCACCAACAGACATGACGCTATCGCTGACGGCCAGCAGCCGATCGAGAAAGCCTGTGTCAACTCGACCCTCCAAGAACTCTGGCTGACGGAGCATCCAAAGAAAGAATGGAAGCGTCGTTTTAACACCTTCGATATGGTACTCACCCAAGGCCCGGACCATCCGTTGAATAGCCTGATGCCGATCCGGTGCCCATGCAACGAGCTTCGAGATCATCGAGTCATAGAACACCGAGACCTCGAATCCCTCATCCACACCGCTATCATCGCGGATACCAGGCCCGGACGGCCGACGAAGCCGCGTGATTCGCCCAGGCGATGGCATGAAGCCCGACTCCGGATCCTCCGCGTAAATCCGGCACTCGACCGCGTGGCCGTTGGGCTCGAGAGCACGCTCACGATCGAGTGTCAACCGCTCACCTGCTGCAATTCGAAGCTGCCAGTGAACAATGTCAACCCCGGTTACCATTTCGGTGATCGGATGCTCCACCTGTAACCTGGTATTCATCTCGAGAAAATAAAATCGCCCGTCCGCGTCGAGGAGAAACTCGACCGTGCCTGCGTTGACGTACCCGACACCCTCGGCCAGCGCCCGGGCGGCCGAAGCCAGGCTCCGACGGATCTCGGTTGTGACCGCGGGCGACGGTGTTTCTTCGATCACTTTCTGGTGACGACGCTGAACCGAACATTCGCGCTCGACGAACGGCACCACTTGACCCTCGCCATCAGCCAAGATCTGCACCTCAATGTGACGTGCCGGGTTAACAGATCTCTCCAGATAGATCGCCGAGTTTCCGAACGCACCCTGGGCCTCGGACCGAGCGGCTCGGATCGCCCCGGCCAATGTCGAGGAATCCTCGACAAGACGCATGCCCTTTCCGCCTCCGCCCGCCACGGCCTTAACAAAAAGGGGGAACCCGACAGCCTCAGCGATAGTCAGTACATCGGCGTCGGTGAGTGAAGGGTCAATCGGAGACTCGGTCCCTGGAACCACCGGCACGCCCGCCTTCTTGGCAGCCTGCCGAGCAGCGGTCTTTCCTCCCATGAGGTCAATGACCTCGGGTGGTGGACCAACGAACCGAAGACCGGCGTCACCGCAGGCACTAGCGAACTCTGCGTTCTCAGCCAAAAAACCGTATCCTGGGTGAACCGTGTCAGCCCCCGTTCGCCGGGCCGCGTCTATCAGCTTGGGTATGTGAAGATAGCTATCTTCTGGAACGTCAGCACCAAGGCTAACGGCCTGATCGGCGTAACGAACGTGAGGCGCCATCCGATCGCTGTTGGAATAGACCGCGACTGTCGAATAACCGAGTTCGCGACATGCCCGAATGATACGGACGGCGATCTCACCTCGGTTCGCAACGAGCACTCTCACAGTTGGCGTTACGACTCCGTGTCCACAGGCACCCATATCTTCATTGTAGTGTAGCAGTTAGCTGGGCTCTGGCAGATGCCATTCTGCGCTGTTCGGACCCGAATCACCAAGGTACCTACTGTCGGTGACGTTCGCGGCACTCTAGAGTGGGATGTTTCCGTGCTTCTTTGGAGGATTTTTGTCTCGTTTGCCGTCCAAGCTCGCCAAGGCTGTGGCTAATCTTCGCCGCGTCGTCCGTGGCTGAATCACCTCGTCAATAAAGCCCCGAGCCGCCGCAACGAACGGATTCGCCAGCTTTTCGCGAAACTCTTCAACCCTCTGTGCGCGTAACCCTTCGGGATCGCTGGTTGCCTGCAGTTCGCTCTTGTAGAGGATATTGACCGCTCCCTCCGGCCCCATGACGGCAATTTCAGCCGTCGGCCAGGCTAGATTCAGATCGGTCCTGATGTGCTTGCTTGACATGACGCAGTACGCACCACCGTACGCCTTGCGGGTGATGACAGTGAGCTTTGGAACGGTTGCCTCGGCAAAGGCAAACAACAATTTCGCTCCGTGGCGAATGATCCCCCCGTACTCCTGCTGAGTGCCTGGAAGAAACCCCGGAACGTCCTCAAAGGTTACCAGCGGAATGTTGAATGCGTCACAAAAGCGGACAAATCTGGCCCCTTTGACCGATGCATCGATGTCGAGGGTCCCGGCCAGATACGCTGGCTGGTTCGCCACGATCCCGACGGAGCGACCACCCAGACGCGAGAACCCGACGACAAGGTTTTTGGCGAAGTGCCGGTGAACCTCGAGAAATCCGCCGTTGTCGACAACCAAATGTATAAGGTCAAGGATGTTGTACGGCTGACTCGGGGAGTCAGGAACCAGGGTGTCGAGTCGCTCATCCTCCCGATCCACCGGGTCAGTTAAATCCACTCTCGGTGGATCGCTGAGATTGTTGCTAGGTAGATATCCGAGCAACGTCCGGATAAGTGTCAGGCACTCGTGGTCGCTCGCCGCAGTGAAGTGCGCCACCCCGCTCTGCGCGTTGTGGGTCATGGCGCCGCCCAG
>Ga0315338_1002573_pt1 | contig 17527 bp, 14 predicted proteins | sample ASW8metaG_FD_204518 | JGI IMG/M metagenome (GOLD analysis project Ga0315338, IMG submission 204518) | Ammonia-oxidizing marine archaeal communities from Monterey Bay, California, United States - ASW #8 | ecosystem: Environmental > Aquatic > Marine > Coastal | place: USA: California | collected... | reverse complement strand
GCGGGACACCCCGAACCCCTCGTGCCAGACGCCGTCCTGGTGCCGGACTTCTCCGGCCGGACGATGGCCGTCGCACGAAACCTGGCCGCCGACGAATCCCTTCGCATCACGACGCACGGAGCGATCGAAGGTCGAGTGGTGTCCCAACTCCCTGTCCCCGGCACGGTGCTCGTAGGCGACGACCGGACGGTCCGCCTTCGCTTCGGCACCTGGCGGGAGGAGGGATGATGAGACTTTCTTCCCTGCTCAGCGCGCTGCCCGATGCGCTCTCTGCAGTCGAATGGCGACGAAGCGACCCGAGCGACGACCCGACGATCCGCGGCATCCGATACGACTCACGACAGATTTCGCCCGGCGACCTCTTCGTCGCCCTGAGCGGAGCGACCTCGGACGGTCACGACTATCTCGATCGCGCGGTGGCGCTCGGAGCCGCCGCCCTTCTCGTCGAGCAGATGCCCGAGGCCGGACGCGAGTTCGACCTGCCGATCGTGCGCGTCCCCGACAGCCGCCGTGCCTTGGCTCCGATCGCCGCGCGTTTTTTCGGGCAACCGGCGAGCGAGCTCTCGCTGATCGGCGTGACCGGCACCAACGGCAAGACGAGCACGACCTACCTCGTCGAGTCGATCCTCTCCCAGGCTGGATGGCGCTGCGGACTGATCGGCACCGTCGAGATCCGTTATGCGGGCGAGCGCGAAGTTGCGGTCAATACGACGCCGGAGAGTCTCGACCTCCAGCGCACGCTTCGCGCCATGTGCACTGCGCAGGTCGATGCCGCCCTGATGGAGGTCTCGTCCCACGGACTCGAGCTCGGGCGTGTGGGCGGCTGCGCGTTTCGCGTTGCCGGATTCACGAATCTCTCCCAGGATCATCTCGACTTCCACGGCAGCATGGATTCGTACCTCGCGTCCAAGGCGCGCCTCTTTCGCGACCACCTCGCGCCCGGAGCGATCGCGGTCATCAACATCGACGATCCGGCCGCGGAGAAGATGATCGGTGTCGCGCGCGAGGCGGGCGCCGAGATTCTTCGCGTCGGCCGCGGTAGAGACGCCGCCGCGGATCTGCGCCTCACCAAGAGCGAGATCCGACTCGAAGGCACTCAGGCGGAACTCGAGGACGAGAGCGGACGTTTCGAGGTCGAGCTGCCCCTGATCGGGGACTTCAACCTCGAGAACCTCCTGGTCGCGAGCGGCATCGCGCGCGCACTCGGCATCGAGTTCGAAACGATCGCCGACGGAATCGCCCGCTGTCCACAGGTCCCCGGCCGGATGGAGCGGGTCACGGGATCCGGACGCAACGAGCCGACGGTCCTGGTCGACTATGCACATACGCCGGACGCGGTCGACAAGCTGCTACGCGCCGTGCGTCCGCTCTGTCGCGGGCGCATGATCGCGGTCTTCGGCTGCGGTGGCGATCGGGATCGGGCGAAGCGACCGCTGATGGCCGAGGCCGTCGCGCAAAATGCGGACCTCGCGATCGCGACGAGCGACAACCCGCGAACCGAGGATCCGATTCGCATCCTTGCCGACGTGGAGACGGGGCTCGGCGACCTCGAGCGCGTCGAGGCAGCAGAGCTCTTCTCCTCCGAAGTGACTGGACGTTATGCGAGCATCGTCGATCGCCGCGAGGCGATCGAGCTGGCGCTGCGCGAGGCGCGACCCGAGGACACGGTCGTGCTCGCCGGCAAGGGACACGAGGACTATCAGATCGTCGGCCGCGAGAAGCTGCCCTTCGACGATCGTGAGGAAGCACGCCGCGGACTCCTCGAGCGGGAGGCGCGATGAGCCTCGCTGCGACCGCCGAAATGCTCTGTCAGTGGACCGGCGGCCAGATGCTCCGCGGCCGAGCGGACCAGAGCTTCGAATCGACGGTGATCGACAGTCGCGAGGCGGGTCCGGGGACGCTCTTCGTGGCGATCGTCGGTCCGAATCACGATGCCCATCGATTCGCGGCGGAGGTCCTTGCCAAGGGCGCCGCCGGCGTGGTCATTCAGTCCGACCGCATCGAAGATACGCTCGGTCCGAGCGAAGGGTTCATCGTCCACGTCGAGGACACCACCCTCGCACTCGCCGATCTCGCCAGGGGGCATCGACAGTCCTTCACGGGTCCGCTGATCGGCATCACCGGGAGCAACGGCAAGACGACGACGAAGGAACTCTGTGCGGCGATCCTCGAAGGACTCGGCTCGACCCTCGCTACGCGCGGGAACCTGAACAACAACTTCGGCGTTCCGCTCACCCTGCTTCGCCGCTCGGACGCGGATCGCTACGCGGTCGTCGAGATGGGCATGAACCATCGCGGCGAGATCGCGACGCTCGCCGCGATCGCACAGCCGACGATCGGCATCCTGACGAACGTCGGCAGCGCGCACATCGAGTTCCTCGGCAGCCGCGAAACGATCGCCGAGGAGAAGGGCGATCTGCTCGCCGCGCTACCAGCGGACGGCATGGCCATCGTCGGACGAGACGAGCCGCTGGCGTTCGCCCAGTCGAAGCGGACGCAAGCGCGCGTCCTCAGCTTCGGCCGCGAGCCCGGAGCCGATCTTCGCGCGAGTTCGATCCGCTGCGTCGACGGCGGCGCATTCGCGTTCATCCTCGAGTCACCGTTCGGAAAGGGCGAGATTCGGGTCTCCGGGCTGTCCGAGACGATCGTCGACAATGCGATGGCCGCGGCGGGGGGCGCCTTTGCGGTGGGCGCCGATTTCGATCAGGTCGCGAGCGGGCTCGGGAACCATCGCGGCGTGCCCGGCCGCATGCAGCCCCATCCCCTGCCCGATGACATCCTGCTGATCGACGACACGTACAACGCGAACCCGCAGTCGATGCGGGACGCGCTCGAGACCCTCGCGCGCCTCGACACGCCCGGGCGACGCTTCGCCGTGCTCGGCCAGATGGGCGAGCTCGGGGATCGAGCCGACGCGGCCCATCGCGAAGCCGGCGAGGCGGTCGCGTCCCTCGGCCTCGACGAGCTCTTCCTGTTCGGACCCATGGCCGACCTCGTCGCCGATGGCGCGAAGAGCGCGGGCCTCGACACGGAAAGGATCCACATCGGAAACGATCACGAGAGCCTCGCCCGCAGCTTGCGCGAAAAACTCGCGAAGGGAGATCGCGTGCTCGTGAAGGGTTCTCGCGCTGCTCAAATGGAACGCGTCATCCAGGCGCTCGAGAAAGGGAGCCACTGATGCTCTACCACTGGCTCTACCCGCTCGCAGAAACCTTCGGTGGACTGAACGTCGTCCGCTACATCACGTTCCGCACGGCGGCGGCCACGCTGACTGCGCTCTTCATCTCCTTCATCGTCGGCCCCTGGCTGATCCGCCGACTCGCCACAATGCGCGTCGGCCAGCCGATCCGCGAGATCGGTCCCGACCACGCGGCCAAGGCCGGCACGCCGACGATGGGCGGCCTGCTGATCCTGCTCTCCCTGCTGATCTCGGTCCTGCTCTGGACGGATCTCACGAACTCCTTCGTGTGGATCCTGATCGGACTGACGACGGGCTACGGCATCCTCGGATTCGTCGACGACTACAAGAAGGTCGTGCGACGCAACAGCGACGGCATCTCCGCGCGCGCGAAGCTCTTCTGGCAGGTGCTCCTGGCCTTCGGCGTGGCAATCGCGATCTATACGAACCCGGCCTTCGACCAGGAACTCGCGGTGCCCTTCTTCAAGAATTTCACACCGAACATCGGCTGGCTCTATGTCCCGCTCGCCACCTTCATCATCGTCGCCGCCTCGAATGGAGTGAACCTGACGGACGGCCTCGACGGCCTCGCGATCGGCCCCGTCATGATCGCGGCGGGAACCTTCCTGCTCCTCTCCTATGCCGCAGGTCATGCGGGCATCGCCGACTATCTGCAGATCAAGAACGTGCCGGGCGCAGGCCAGCTCGCGATCTTCTGCGGCGCGCTGGTCGGAGGCGGGCTCGGGTTCCTCTGGTTCAACGCATCACCCGCCGAGCTCTTCATGGGCGACGTCGGCTCGCTCGCCCTCGGTGGCGCCCTCGGCACGATCGCCGTCCTGATTCGCCAGGAGATCCTGCTCGCGGTCGTGGGCGGCATCTTCGTCATAGAAACACTGTCGGTGATCATCCAGGTCGTCGGCTTCAAACTCACCGGGAAACGCGTCTTCCGTATGGCGCCGATCCATCACCACTTCGAGCAGCTGGGCTGGCCCGAGCAGAAGATCGTCGTCCGATTCTGGATCATCTCGATCATCCTCGGCCTCGTCGCATTGTCGTCGCTCAAGCTGCGCTGACTGGGACCGCGCATTTCGCGCGGCGACGGAGAAACGTTCGATGGATTTCACGGGACAAGACGTCCTCGTGATGGGCCTCGGCCTGTCCGGTCGCTCGGCCGCGCGCTTCTGTGCGGAACGCGGGGCGCGCGTCGTCGCGGTCGACGAGCGACCACGCGATGCGATCGCCGACGTCGAGACACTGCCCTCGGAGATCGAGTGTCGTTTCGGTGAGACCTTTCCCGAACTCGAAGCGTACGACCTCGTCGTGCCCAGCCCCGGCATTCCGGCCAGTCGCTGGGAGAGCAGCGCTCGACGCGCCTGGGGCGACATCGAGCTGTGCTTTCGAGCGCTCCCGATTCCGATCATCGCCGTCACCGGCACCAACGGGAAATCGACCGTGGTCCGACTGATCGAGGCGATGGCGCGGAGCGCCGGCCTGCGAGCGCGCGCGGCGGGCAACCTCGGCGTGCCGGCGCTCGACCTCGTCGGCCAGCCGCTCGACCTCGCGATCCTCGAAGTCTCCTCCTTCCAGCTCGAGAGCGTCGACGCCTTCCGGCCGCGCGTCGCCATCCTGCTGAACATCACGCCCGACCACCTCGACCGCCATGGCGATCTCGACGGCTACCTCGCGGCGAAGGCGAAGATCTTCGCGCGTCAGGGCGCAGGGGACGCCGCGATCCTGAACGGCGACGACCCACATCTCCACGGCCTGGGGCTGCCCGACGACGTCGAACGACTCGAGTTCCGACGCCATCATCCCGTCGCCGCCGGCGCATGGATGGACGGACGCAACGCGATCGTTCGGCGCGCGGGAGCGCAACACGCGACGCACGTCGGCGAGCTGCCGCTCCAGATCAAGGGACAGGACGAGAACCTGCTCGCGGCGCTCCTCGCCCTCGCCGCGCTGGACCTCGACGTCGATGCGGCCACTCGCGCGCTCGCGAGTTTCGAAGCCCTGCCCCATCGCTTCGAGCGCGTCGCCGAGATCGAAGGCGTCGCGTACATCGACGATTCCAAGGCGACGAATCCGGGGGCCGCGATCCGCGCCCTCGAGGTCGAGGCCTCGCCGATCGTCTGGATCGCGGGCGGGCGACACAAGGGCGGCGATCTCGAGGTGCTGCGAACGGCGGCGACGGGACGCGTCCGACGCGCGCTGTTGATCGGGGAAGCGGCGGCCGACTTCGAGCGCGCCCTCTCCCCGAGTATCGAGTGCGAGCGCGTCGGGGACCTCGCCAAGGCGGTCGAGCGAGCGAAGCAGATCGCCGAGCCGGGCGACATCGTCCTGCTCGCGCCCGCCTGCGCGAGCTTCGATCAATTTCGTAGCTTCGAGGACCGGGGGCGGCAGTTCAGTGCCGCGGTGGCCGCGCTCGGAACGAGTGAGGCAAGAAGATGAAACAACCCCTTCCTAATTCCACCGTAACGACCCTCGACCCCGGCATCTCGATCGCCACGGCGCTGCTCGTGTCGGTCGGTGTCGTGATGAGCTACAGCGCAACGGCCGCACTCGCACTCGACGCGAACATGCCGCCCCTCTTCTTCGACCACCTCGTCGGACTCGGGCTCGGCCTGGCCGCGGGTGCGGGGGCCTATGCCCTACCCGTCGGCGTGCTGCGTCACGCGGCGATGCCGATGTGGATGCTCTGCGTGCTGATGCTCGTGGCGACGCTCGTCGTCGGCACAGAAGTGAACGGCGCCACGCGCTGGCTCGAAGTGCCCGGCCTCGACCTGCGCTTCCAGCCGGGCGAACTCGCCAAATGCGCCACGCTCCTGGCCGTCGCGACCTGGCTCTCGCGCAAGGACGATCGGCGCGAACTCTCGACGCGGCGCTCGATCCAGGCCGCGGGGATCGCTCTGCTTCCAGCCGGGCTTCTTCTGCTGCAGCCGGACCTTGGCAACGCTGTCGTATTGGTCGCCCTTTCGGCCTTCCTGCTCTTCATCGCAGGAACGCCCTGGCCGCGCTTCGTGGTGCCGGGGATTGCCGGCGTCGCGCTGGTCGGGACCTACATCATGATGAACGACTACGCGTGGCGTCGCGTCGTCGCCTTCCTCGATCCCTTCCGCGAGCAGCAGGGCTCCGGCTGGCAGCTCGTCCAGTCCTACGTCGCCTTCGGACACGGCGGCCTCTTCGGACAGGGGCTGGGCAACGGACGACAGAAACTCGACTACCTGCCCGAGGTGCATACCGACTTCGTTCTCGCCCTGATCGCCGAAGAACTCGGCCTCGTCGGCGTCCTCTTCGTGCTCGGCGCGTTCGCAGCGCTCTGGGTCACGGGCACGCGCGTCGCGCGCCGCGCGCGGGATCGCTTCGACCTGCTCTGTGGTTTCGGCATGGTCACCCTACTGACCGTGCCCGCGTTCCTGAACGCGTCGGTCGTGATGGGACTCGTCCCGACGAAGGGACTGACGCTGCCCTTCCTCTCGTACGGACGCACTTCGCTCGTCGTGAGCTGCATGGCACTCGGCATCCTTCTCGGCGTCGCGCGCCGACACCCGGCGCACAAAACCCCTGCAAAGACCTCGGAGGCCCAATGGCAAGGCGCTGGGTGATCGCAGGGGGCGGAACGGGCGGACATGTGACGCCGGCGCTGGCGCTAGGCGAAGCGCTGTCGTTGCGCGGTGACGACGTGCTCTTCATCGGCTCCTCGCATGGTCTCGAGTCGCGGCTCGTGCCGGATGCGGGCTTTCGCCTCGAAGTCCTGCCGAGCCAGCAGGTCCTCGGTCGGAGTCTCTGGGGTCGGATTCGTGGCGCATTCTCGATCTTGCGAAGCGTCTTTCGAGCCAGGCGTCTGATCCGCAAGTTCGAAGCGGACGCCGTCATCTCGGTCGGCGGGTATGCGGCAATGCCCGCGGCCCTCGCAGCGCGCACTTGCGGACGACCGCTCTTCCTCGTCGAGCCGAATGCGATCCCTGGCCGCGTGAATCGATTGACCGCGCGCTTCGCCCGAACCGTCTTCGTCGGGTTCGAGGCGACGCGGGATCGACTGCCGAAGGATCGCGAGAGCGTCTGTGCGGGCGTGCCCCTGCGGCGCGCGCTCTACCGCGCCTTCGCGGGCGAAGCCAAGTCGGGGCTGCCGGCAACCCCTTTGCGCATTCTCGTCTTCGGCGGCAGCCAGGGCGCTCGGCAGTTGAACGAGAATGTGCCGGAAGCGCTCTCGCGCCTCGCGCCCAACTCCGTCGAGATCTTCCATCAGACGGGCAAGGCCGACCGCGAGGCCGTCACCGAACGTTATGCGGAGCTCGGCATCACGGCCGAGGTCGTCGCTTTCGAAGGCGACATGCCGAAGCGCTATCGCTGGGCAGACCTGGCGATCTGTCGCGCCGGCGCGCTCACCGTCGCGGAGCTCGCGCTCGCCGGCATCCCGGCCCTGCTCGTCCCCTACCCCTTCGCCGCGGACGATCATCAGGCCGCCAACGCACGCGCGCTCGAAGCCGCGGGTGCCGCGCGATGTCTGACCGCGAACCCACTCGACCTGACTGCACTGGCACAAGCCGTCGCCGAATTCGTGACTTCGCCCGGACGACTGGTCCTGATGCGCGAGGCCGCCGCGCGCTTCGCGCGCCCGAGAGCGACGGACCAGATCATCGAGCATTGCATCGCCCGCCTGAGCGGTGTGGCGCCCGAACCGATGTCGCCCGCAGAGCCCGACGCGGATCCGACACCGAAGGAGGTTCAGTGCAGCGGAAGCTGAGCCATCTCCACTTCGTCGGAATCGGCGGGATCGGCATGGCCGCCCTTGCCGAGCTGCTGCACGCGCAGGGCATGGAAGTCTCGGGAACCGACCTCGTGTCGGGACCGACGATCGAACGCCTCCGAGAACTCGGCGTGCGCGTCGATCTCGGACATGGAGCCGAACGCGTGGCTGGCGCTGACACGGTCGTCCGCTCTTCGGCGATCCCCGACTCGAATCCGGAACTCGAAGCCGCGCGCGCGGCGGGCATTCCGATCGTAGGGCGCGGCGCGCTGCTCGCCGAGGTGATGCGCACGAAGGATGCGATCGCGATCGCGGGCTCGCACGGCAAGACGACGACATCGGCCATGACGGCGCATCTGCTCGAAGCCGCCGGACTCGATCCGACGGCATTGATCGGCGGTCGCGTGCCACGACCGAGTGGCTCGGCGAGTCCAGTGAAACTCGGACAGGGTGACCTGTTGGTCGCCGAGGTCGACGAGAGCGACGGGTCCTTCCTGCTCGCTCGCCCAATCCTCGCCGTCGTCACCAACGCCGATCCGGAGCATCTCGACCACTACGGTACGCGTGAGGTCCTCTTCGACGCCTTCGTCGAGTTTGCGAATGGCGTGCCCTTCTGGGGTGCAGCGATTCTCGGGATCGATCATCCGGGCGTGATGGAGATCGCGCCGCGGATCTCGGCTCGCAAGATCACCTTCGGCTTCGCCGAGAGCGCGGATGTCCGCGCGGAATCGATCGAGCGCATCCCGCGTGGCCAGCGATGTCAGGTGCGACTCCGCAGCAGCGATCGTTTCGCCTTCGATCTCAATATGCCCGGACGTCACAATGTGCTGAACGCGCTCGCCGCAATCGCCGTCGCCCTCGAACAGGGCGTCGAGCCCACGATCGCCGCCGAGGCCCTCGCGACCTTCCCCGGTGTCTCTCGGCGCTTCGAACGCAAGGGTCAGGCCTTCGGAATCGAAGTCGTCGACGACTACGCCCATCATCCTGCCGAGGTTCGCGCCACCCTCGCCGCAGCGCGCAGCATCCACGAAGGTCGCATCACGGCGATCTTCCAGCCGCATCGCTATACGCGCACCCGCGACTGCTGGGACGAGTTCCAGATGGCCTTCGGCGACGCCGACCGGGTCGTGATGAGTGAGATCTACGCAGCGAGCGAGACCGCGATCGACGGCATCAATGGCGCTGCGCTGGCCGACGCGATCGGTGCGACGGGACACCCCGCCGTCTTCTTTGGTGGCTCGATCGACGACATCGCGAACGTCTGGCCCGAACGGTTCGAGGCGGGCGAACTCGTCTTGACGATGGGCGCAGGCGACGTCGTCTCGCTCGGGCCACGACTCCTCGCAGCGCTCGAAGGTCTGCATGGGAGGGCATCGTGATCGAAGCCTCCGCACGCCGGGATCTCGAAGCGCGACTCGCCGACCGCGTGGAGTTCGACACCGATCTACGTCGCCATACGTCGCTGCGGATCGGAGGTCCGGCGGACGCGCTCGTCACGGTGGCCGACCGCGACGATCTCGCGGCCACACTCGGCCTGTGTCGAAAGCATGCCCTGTCGACGATCGTGCTCGGCGCCGGCTTCAACGTCCTCGTCCGAGAGGGCGGGATCCGCGGCGTCGTACTGCGCCTCAAGAAGCTCCGGCGCATCGAACGCGTCGCGAGCGATGCCATCACGATCGAAGCCGGCGCGTCCCACGCCACGATCACGCGCTATTGCATCGAGAACGGCCTCACCGGCCTCGAGTTCGGCGCGGGCATTCCTGGCACCCTCGGCGGCTGGTTGGCGATGAACGCCGGGATCGGCGTGCGCGAAATGAAGGACGTCGTCGTGGGCATCGACGTGATGAGCCCCGACGGCGAACGCATAACACACGTTCCGCGCGAACAGCTCGACTTCCGATACCGCGCCCTCGACGGACTCGACGCCGGCTCTGTGATCGTTGCGGCCACGCTTCGCGCCGAAGAGAGCGAGCGGGCCAAAGTGCAGGACGAGGTCGATCGCCTGCTGGCCCAGCGCCATGCGACCCAGCCGATCGACATCCCGAGCTGTGGCTCGGTCTTCCGGAATCCGGCGGGCCAGTTCGCTGGACAGCTGATCGAGGGCGCCGGACTGAAGGGCGCACGCGAGGGTGCCGCCGAGATCTCGAGCGTGCACGCGAACTTCATCGTGAATCACGGCGGCGCCAGCGCCGCGGACGTGTTGAACCTGATCGAGCGCGCGCGCGCGAAGGTCGAGAGCGAGACGGGCATCCAGCTCGAAACCGAGGTCAAGATCCTCGGCGAGCCCGTCGCGACCAACGAAGGAGACCCCGCATGAGCCTTTCGACCAGAGGGCGCAACACCGGAACGAATCGACGACGCGGCACACACGGTCGGGACGAAGGCGCGGCACGTGCCAAGCGCGCCCAGGACCACCTGTCGCGCAAGCGCCGAAAGGAGCGCCAGCGTCTCGAGCGCGATCGCTGGCGCACGGACAGCGCCTCTGATCGCGCACGGGTTCGCGGCGTCATCACGCCGATCGTATTCACGCTCGCCCTCGTCGCCGGAGTCGGCGCGGCCTCGTCCTTCGCCGAGATCTTCCTGCTGCGCCATGCGCCCCTCGAACGCGTTGCGGTCCAGGGTGCCACCGTGCTCTCGCCCCTGGCCATCGCCGCCAGCGCCGGCGTTGCCAGCGGTCGAGCGCTCGATCGCATCGACCCCCGAGCGGTCCGCGAATCGGTCGCGGCCGATCCGTGGGTCGAGTCGGCGCGAGCGGTGCGGTTGCCGACGGGTACGCTCGTCGTGTCTATCGTCGAGAAGCGCGCCATGGCACGCTGGCAATCCGATGCGTCCCGCGACGAGGAACTCATCGATCATCGCGGTGAACGCTTCGCCGGAGCCACCGCGCCGGGTGGGCCCCTGCCCCTCGTTCGCGGCGAGATCGAAGACGACACGTCGCTGCCTTCCCTCGCGATCGAAATCCTCGGCGCGCTCCAGCGCCACGGATCCCTCGCGGCGAATCCGACCGCGCTGACGCTCTATCTGCCCGATCGACGCTCCGACGCGAGCAACGACGAATCGGGATACGTGCTCGAACTAGGCCCGGAGGGGCCGCGCGCGCTCCTCGGCCAACGACTTCTCAGCCAACGCATCGCACGACTGGCTGCCCTCCTCGAGAGTGAGCAGACGGACGTCGCCGACGCGCGTTGGATCGATCTTCGGTACGCGGACCGTGCAGTCCTGCGGACCGAGCCCGTCTCTGGGTAGAGGCGGACAAAAGCGGCGGTGGGGCGCGGATGCGTCCTGCCGTCCGAACAGGGGGTCCCGGATGGGATCCCTAATTCTCCGAGAGGAGAAGAAGGGGGGTGCATCATGTCCAGAAAGGACGAGATGATCGTCGGTCTCGATATCGGGACGACGAAGATCTGCGCAGTGGTCGCGGAGGAGACGGAGAACGGACTCGACATCGTCGGGATCGGGACCCATCCGAGTCGTGGCCTTCGGAAGGGCGTCGTGGTCGACATCGACGCCACGGTGAGTTCGATCAAGCGGGCGGTCGAAGAAGCGGAGCTGATGGCCGACTGTGAGATCACGTCGGTCTACGCAGGCATCGCGGGCGGGCATATCCGCGCGTTCAACTCGAACGGCATCGTCGACGTCAAGGACCGCGAGGTGCGCGAGAGTGACGTCAAGCGTGTGATCGATGCGGCGAAGGCGGTGGCGATCCCGATGGATCGAGAGGTGATCCACGTGATTCCCCAGGAATTCATCGTGGACGACCAGGACGGGATCCGGGAGCCGCTCGGCATGAGTGGCGTCCGGCTCGAAGCCAAGATCCACATCGTCACGGCCGCGGTCACGAGCGCGCAGAACATCGTGAAGTGCTGCAACAAGGCCGGACTGAACGTGATGGACATCGTGCTCGAACCGCTGGCCTCCGCGGGCGCCGTCGTCGCGGACGACGAACGAGAGCTCGGGGTCTGCATGATCGACATCGGCGGAGGCACGACCGACATCGCGGTCTTCGCCGACGGCTCGATCAAGAACACGTCCGTGCTCGGACTCGGCGGCTACCACCTGTCCAACGATATCGCCGTCGGTCTGCGAACACCGTTTGACGAAGCCGAGCGGATCAAGAAGAAATTCGGGGTCGCGTCGGCTCGCTACCTCGGATCCGACGACATCATCAGCGTGCCGTCGGTCGGTGGACGCAAACCGCGCGAAATCTCGCGCAAGATCCTGTGCGAGATCATCGAACCCCGCGTCGAGGAGATCCTGAGTCTCGCTCGACAGGAACTCGAAAGGGCAGACCTGATCGACAAGATTCCCTCCGGCGTGGTTTTGACCGGGGGCGCCTCGGCGCTCAACGGCATCGCCGAACTGGCGGAGGAAATCTTCGAAGCGCCCGTCCGACCGGGGCTGCCGACGTCGATCGGCGGACTGCAGGACGTGGTTCGAAGCCCGATGTACTCGACCGGCGTCGGGTTGGTGATCTTCGGACTGGATCAACAGCGTTCGACACGGGGAAGTCGCTTCCGAATTCGGGACGAATCGATCTTCGGCCGCGTGAAACAGCGAATGCGCGACTGGTTCTACGCGGAATTCGACTGAAGCCGGCTCGTCGGGATCAGCGAAATGAATTTAGGGAACACAACGAAATAAATCGTGTTACATTCGATGGTGCTGCCAGGCATCGTCGGGGGGTGAAAGCATGGCTAAGAAGAAGAACTCTCGCCTTAATGGCGGAAACACCAAAAAAGACTCGAGCGGAGATACCACGAGCGCCAAGACAGGCGACTCGGTCGATCTCCTCGAGCTCGGTCCGGATGACGGACAGGAGCTACTCGAATTCGAAGGCAGTTCGCATCAGGCGGCCAGGATCAAGGTCATCGGTGTGGGCGGCGGCGGTGGAAACGCGCTCAATACCATGATCCAATCGGGTCTGAGTGGCGTCGAATTCGTCGCGGCGAATACGGATGCCCAGGCACTCGCGCACAACAAGGCCTCGACCAAGGTCCAGCTCGGTGCGGAGATCACGCGCGGCCTCGGCTGCGGCGCGAATCCGGATCGCGGCCGGGCTTCGGCGCTCGAAGCGCGCGATCGCCTGCGAGAACTCCTCGAGGGTTCGGACATGGTCTTCGTGACGGCCGGTATGGGCGGCGGAACCGGCACCGGTGCCGCGCCCATCGTCGCGGAAGTCGCGCGCGAGGTCGGTGCGCTGACAGTCGGCGTCGTGACCAAACCCTTCCCCTTCGAGGGTCGGGTGCGGATGAAGCACGCGGGGCATGGGATCGAGGAGCTGCATAGTGTCGTCGACACGCTGATCACGATCCCGAATCAGCGCCTGCTCGCACTCGCGGGCAAGGGCACGGCGGTCAAGGACGCGTTCTCGATCGCCGACCAGGTCCTGCTGAACGCCGTCCGAGGCATCTCGGACCTCATCACGATCCACGGCCTGATCAACCTCGATTTCGCCGACGTTCGCACGGTGATGAACGAGGCCGGAGTCGCCCTGATGGGTACGGGCATCGGGTACGGGGAAACTCGTGCGGTCGACGCGGCAGGCGCCGCGATCTCGAGCCCGCTGCTCGAGGATCTGTCGATCGACGGTGCACGTGGCGTGCTGATCAACATCACGGGCGGCTCGGAGATGACCCTCTTCGAGGTCAACGAGGCTTCCTCGCTGGTCCACGAAGCGGCGCACGAGGATGCCAACATCATCGTCGGCGCAGTGATCGACGAATCGCTCGGCGAGGACGAGCTTCGCGTGACGGTCATCGCAACGGGCCTCGACAGTCAAGAGCTTCGCGGTACGCCTCCGGGCTCGCGACGACGGCTGCCCGAGGCGACGGCACACGAGATCGAAGCAGAACGCGAGATGGTCGATGCCCCGAACGTCACGCCGATTCGGCAGGATGCACCGCCGGCGGCACCGGCCATGGCCTCGCAGACCTCGGAGCCGGAACAACCCTCGCTGCCCGTCGAACGTCAGCAGGCGGCGGCAGGCGGTTTCGACGACCCGGCAGCTTCGGGACTCGGCTTCGAATCACCCTTCGAAGACGAACTCGACACGCCGGCCTTCCTGCGAAAGCGAAGCGCAGGGTCGGACGACGATCGCGACGTCCCGGCCTACATGAGGCGCGGCGGATCCGAGTAGATCCACTCGCCACAGCGAACGAACAAGAGAGCCCCTTCGCCCGCGCGCGAAGGGGCTCTCTTCGTTCGCGGATTCGCGCAGCATCGAGGGCGCGCGCGAGTCCGGAAGCTATGCTGCGGCGCATGCCGAATGCCGACTCCACTCTCGTCCGTGTGACTCGCGATGCCGACATCGTGACTGTCCAGTTCAACGACCCCGACCATCTGAACGCCATGACGCGAGCGATGGGCGAAGCCTTCCGCGACAGCATCGCCCCGCTCGCGGGCGACGATTCGATTCGAGCCGTCGTCCTGACCGGCGAGGGACGCGCGTTCTCGGCGGGCGGCGACCTCGACATGCTCCGCGACAAGGCTGAACAGGGCGCGGCCGCTCCCGGGATCGCCTGGCGCGGCATCCGCGACGAGATGAGCACCTTCTATCGCCTTTTCCTTACGATTCGAGACGTCCCCTGCCCGACGATCGCCGCAATCAATGGTCACGCCATCGGGGCCGGCTTCTGCGTCGCCCTCGGCTGTGACTTCCGATACGTGGCTGCCGAGGCGAAGCTCGGGCTGAACTTCACGCGACTCGGTGTGCACCCCGGCATGGGCGCGACCTGGACGCTGCCCCGCCTGGTAGGGCCCGCGCTGGCAGCAGAGCTGCTCTACACGAGCCGAACGATCGGCGGAGAGGAGGCCGCTCGGATCGGCCTCGCGAATCGGGTGCTCCCGGCTGGAGAGGTCCTCCCGGAGGCGCTCGTCGCCGCCGGAGAGATCGCGTCGAACGCGCCCCTGGCCGTCCGCGCCACGAAACGCGCGCTGCGGCGGTCCGAGAACGCGTCGATCGAAGATCAGCTCCAGTTCGAGGCGAGCGAGCAGGCACGCAACTTCGAGTCGGCCGACGCCAGCGAGGGGATCACGGCCATTCGCGAGCGACGCCCGCCGAAATTCGCCGGCGAATGAGGGCGCGACCTCGACCTGCAGGCCGAACCCGTGACCAGCGACACAGAATCCGGTCGAATAACGCCGGAACCTCCACCCGGGTCTAAAGTCCTGCGGCGTGCGTTCGAAGAGAATGAGAGGCGGCGTTCGGAAGCCGTCCACGAATCCAGATCGAGACTCAGACAAGGGAAACCGCTTTGACCCGCACGCTTCGCAGCCATCAGCTCTGGCTGACCCTCACGTACCTCGGCCTCCTCGTCCTGATGGGCCGGGGCATCGCAAGCTAGACCGCCCTAGAGCAGCACGTCGACCGGATCAGCGCGAAGCGCCAGATCCTCACGTAGCCGACGACCCAGTTCGGCCGCGTTCTCTGCGAGCCATTCGTTCTCGCAGACCGCCCGCAGGCTACCCGCAAGTCCGTCCGCCGTGAGCCGACGACGCACGAGCGGAGCCGGCCCGAGCCCCAGACGCTGAACCCGCCCGGCCCAGTGGAACTGGTCGAGGACGTGAGGCACCAGGATCTGCGGCGCGCCCGCGCGGGCTGCCATCGTCGTCGTCCCCGCCCCTCCGTGATGCACGACCACCGAGACCCGCTGAAAGAGCGTCGAGTGATCCACCGGACCGACCACCGCCACGTGGCTCGGCAGAGCGACCCCTCCCAGCCCGGCCCACCCGGCCGAAATCACCGCCCGAACGCCGGCGCTCTCGATCGCGCCGAGCAGCATCCGGGTCGATCGCTGGGGGTCGGGATCGGTCATGCTGCCGAATCCGATATAGACGGGCGCGGGGCCAGCATCGAGGAAGGCTTCGAGCTTCTCCGGCAGCGGCTTCTCCTCGAAGGGATGTAGACACCCGATACACGGGATGCCTTCGACGTCGGAGGGGGCGGGTGCGAGGCGCTCGTCGGTCGCGAGGATCGGATCGCTGCCCAGAAGGAGTCCGTAGAGATCGCGACTCGGCGGCAATCCGAGCTTCGCGCGCTCCCGATTCACGGCACGGCCCATCCCGAGATGGAGCAGCTTGCCCTGCAAGCTCCACAGCAGTCGATTCACCCAGCGCGGCAGGTCCGTTCGCGGACAGAAGACCGGCGAATGTGTTTCGGAGCGGATGAGCGTCGGGTCGTATGCCACGAATCGATGGGGCACGCCGAGATGCTCTGCGACCGAGCTGGCCGCGATCTGCGTGCCCGCCGAAACGATCGCATCACAGCCGCTCGTCGCGTCACATAGATCGGCGAACTGGCTCGCCACGTTCTCCTTGAAGAGATCGCCGGCGGCTCGCGCCATGGCGAGCGCGCCACCATGCAGGGAGCCCGCTTCGGCGGTCAGGTATTCGCGGATATCACGACCGATGGGGCGAAAGGCGAAGCCGCGCTCCCGCGCGTCGCCCTCGAAGTCCGGCGGTGCGCAGAAGACGACTTCGTCGCCGCGCGCCTCGATGCGGCGCGCAAACGCAAGCATGGGATGGATGTCGCCGCGCGTACCTTCGGCGGCTACTGCGATCTTCATAGCGGGGGGCTCCTGTGGAATCCCCCGGTATCGACCATCGAGACCGCGCGCTTGACGCTATCCGCCCGAACGACGCCGACTTCGCTCACTTACGCCGACTTCGCGTCGGGCTGCCGCGGGCCTGCGCGTCTGCCGCGCATGCCGAGACGGAGGGCCCCGATCGGCGTCGACGCGCGTCGCCGCAGCTTGCTAGGCGGGAAGCGCCTCGGTCACGGCCGTGATCTCGCTGGCGTTGAAGAAGTACGAAATCTCTAGTCGCGCGGTCTCGGGTGCGTCCGAGCCATGGGTCGCGTTCTGCTCGACATCGGTCCCGAAATCGCCGCGCATCGTGCCGGCGGGAGCCTCGTTCGAGTTCGTCGGCCCCATCAGGTCGCGCCATTTCTTGATCGCGCCATCGCCTTCGAGGACGAGTGCGACGACGGGTCCCGACGTCATGAACTTGACCAGGTCACCGAAGAAGGGACGCTCCTTGTGCACGGCATAGAAGCCCTTCGCACCCTGCTCGGTCAGCTCCATCTTCTTGATCGCGATGATCTCGAGCCCGGAGTCTTCGATCCGAGCCAGGATCTGGCCGGCGACCTTCTTCTTGACGGCGTCGGGCTTGATGATTGCGAAGGTTCGCTCTACCGCCATGGCGGATTCTCCTCGGATCGGTCGGACCGCGTCGTCGCGTCCGGGTTGCGTTTCGGTTTTCGATTCAATGAGCGGAAAGAAGCAGCTGCCCCGTCTCCGCGGCGGCGTAGCGTAGCGGATCGAATGCCCTTCGCAGCCTTGTCCGGCGAGATCAGGCGCTGCGACGCCCGTCGGCGATCGGCTCGACCCTCCGATCGCTCGGTCCGACTCTCGGTCGCATACGCTCGAGATTCGAGCTGAGATAGGCTCGCCAGATGGCCGATGCCCCGAAGCTCCAAGCACTGACGTCGCTGCGCTTCTTCGCGGCTCTCGCCATCGTCCTTCATCATATCCAGGGCAGCCTCGGCGTCGACGCCGGATTCGCGCGACCCGTTCTCCTCGAGCAGGGCGTGTCCTTCTTCTTCG
>Ga0315338_1002572_pt1 | contig 17543 bp, 12 predicted proteins | sample ASW8metaG_FD_204518 | JGI IMG/M metagenome (GOLD analysis project Ga0315338, IMG submission 204518) | Ammonia-oxidizing marine archaeal communities from Monterey Bay, California, United States - ASW #8 | ecosystem: Environmental > Aquatic > Marine > Coastal | place: USA: California | collected... | reverse complement strand
ATTTAGATACAGAAACACGCGCTTTTTATGAATACAACTCAATGCATATGGAACCCTGGGATGGGCCAGCTGGTATTGTATTAACTGATGGCAGATATGCTGCTTGTGTTATGGATAGAAATGGTTTGCGCCCGGCGCGTTATGTAATAACTGATGATAGGTGCATAACTTTAGCATCCGAGATAGGCGTCTATGATTACCTCCCAAAAAATGTTGTGGCAAAAGGAAGGCTGGGTCCTGGAGAAATGGTAGCTGTTGACACTAAAACTGGGAAGCTGCTTATGTCTGATGATATTGATCAAGAATTAAAATCTAGACAAAAATATGCTGAATGGATGCAGAAAGCAATACATATAGATTCTTTACAAGATCAAGATATAAATAAGAATCCTATGGATAACCAAACACTGAAACAATACGAGAAGATGTTTGACATCACTTTTGAAGAACGAGACCAAGTATTAAGGGTGCTTGCTGAAGCAGGGCAAGAAGCAGTTGGCTCAATGGGAGATGACACGCCACTTCCTGTTTTCTCTCGACAAGTCAGGTCTTTATTCGATTATTTCAGACAACAATTTGCTCAAGTTACTAACCCACCTATAGATTCACTACGTGAACAGATTGTGATGTCACTAGAAACATGTTTAGGCCCAGAAAAAAATATGTTCGAAGAAACAGCAGAACATGCAAAACGTTTAATCGTAGACTCGCCGATATTAACAAGCGCAATGTTTAAAAAACTTGTCGAAACTCTGGATGAAGATTACAAGCATGTAGTGATAGAGCTAAATTATCCTAAAACTATGGATCTCGAAAACGCTATAAAAGATATCTGTAAAAGAGCAATAAGAGCGGTAAAAGAAGGCGCAGTGTTAATAGTACTATCAGATAAAAATATAAACCCTGAAGCCATCCCAGTTCACTCAGCACTAGCAACTGGGGCTGTGCACCACTCTCTGATAAAAGAAGGCCTTAGATGTAAAGCTAATATTGTGCTTGAAACAGGCGTGGCAAGAGACCCGCATCATATGGCTGTATTAATTGGATTTGGAGCAACAGCTATATACCCATTTTTAGCCTACGAATCACTTATAGGCATGCAAAATTCTGGCGAGATACCAACTGAGCATAACCAAAAATTACTGAAAAATTATAGAAACGGTATTAATAAAGGTCTTTATAAAATCATGTCAAAAATGGGTATTTCGACAATAGCTAGTTACAGGGGTGCGCAATTATTTGAAATTGTAGGTTTGCATCATAATATCGTAGATCTTTGTTTCAAAGGGGGGATTAATCGCATAGAAGGGAGCAATTTTATAGATATACAAAAAGACCAAGAAATTTTAGCCAATGAAGTATGGAGACTTAGTCCGACTAAACAAGGCGGTTTGTTAAAATATATTCATGGCGGCGAATACCATGCTTTTAATCCTGATGTTGTGCAAGCCCTACAACTAGCAGCTAAAACAGGTGATATAAAAGATTACGAAAAATATACTGATTTAGTGAATAGAAGACCTCCTATAGTAATCCGAGACCTACTAAAACTTAAAGAAAATACAACGCAAATATCTATAGATGAAGTTGAGTCTATTGGAAACATAATAAAAAGATTTGATACAGCAGGGATGTCGTTGGGTGCGCTGTCTCCTGATGCTCATGAAACTCTAGCTCAAGCTATGAACAATTTAGGTGGAAGATCAAATTCGGGAGAAGGCGGGGAAGATCCAAAACGTTTTGCTACAAATAAAAATTCAAAAATAAAGCAAGTTGCATCTGGTCGCTTTGGAGTAACACCCCATTATTTAGTGAACGCAGAAGTATTACAAATAAAAATTGCACAAGGAGCAAAACCAGGGGAAGGAGGGCAACTTCCAGGGAAAAAAGTAAATAAAATGATTGCGGAACTTCGATACTCTGTCCCTGGAGTTACATTGATCTCCCCACCCCCTCATCATGATATTTATTCAATTGAAGATTTAGCACAACTTATTTTTGACCTTAAGCAAGTAAACCCTGAGGCTAAAGTCTCGGTCAAGTTAGTTGCTGAAGCTGGAGTAGGAACTATCGCTGCAGGAGTTGCTAAAGCATATGCTGATCTGATTACAATCTCTGGATATGATGGGGGAACAGGGGCTAGCCCCATCACAAGTATTAAATATGCAGGTAGCCCATGGGAATTAGGAATAACTGAGACCCATTTAGCATTAAGAGCAAATGACCTAAGAGAAAAAGTTCGTTTACAAGCAGATGGTGGCCTAAAAACAGGGTTAGATGTAATAAAGGCAGCTATTCTTGGGGCTGAAAGTTTTGGCTTTGGAACAGCGCCTATGATTGCAATGGGTTGTAAATACCTTCGTATTTGCCACTTAAACAACTGTGCTACCGGAGTTGCAACACAAGATAATATTTTAAGAAAACACCACTTTATTGGTGAAGACATAATGGTGATGAACTTCTTTAAATTAGTCGCAGAAGAAACAAGATCTTATTTAGCTCAACTGGGGGCAAAAAAACTAACAGATATAATTGGCCAAACAGACTTGCTAGAAATAATTGAAGGTGACACGGAAAAACAACACAAGCTAGATTTACGCCCGCTTCTATCAAATGGTGGTATCCCCGACAACAAACCTCAGTTCTGCACACACAAAAAGAACCAACCATTTGATAAAGGTAAACTTGCTGAAAAAATGGTTAGTGATATGTCAGAAGCTATTAAAAACAAATCCGAGGGTGAATATATATATAAAATCAATAACACAAATCGCTCAATAGGAGCGCGGATATCAGGTGTTATAGCAAAACAACATGGAAATTACGGTATGAGTAAAAATCCTCTGCGTGTTCAATTTTCTGGTACTGCTGGACAAAGTTTCGGGGCTTGGAATGCAGGGGGTCTGCATATGTATCTAGAAGGTGACGCAAATGATTACGTAGGAAAAGGTATGGCAGCAGGAAAACTTGTGATATACCCGCCTAAAGATTCACGATATAAATCAAATGAAACTATCATTATAGGCAACACATGTTTATATGGTGCAACAGGCGGAAGGATCTTTGCAGCAGGCGGTGCTGGAGAAAGATTTGGTGTTAGGAATTCAGGTGCTATAGCTGTGGTGGAGGGAGTAGGTGATCATGCATGTGAGTATATGACAGGCGGTGCAGCAGTAATCTTAGGGCAAACAGGTTTTAACTTTGGTGCTGGAATGACAGGTGGTTTTGCTATTGTATTAGATGAAAAAAATTGTTTTGAAGAAAAGTACAATCCTGAGCTTGTTGAAGTACAAAGAATAAAACTAGCATCTATGGAAAAACATGCAAACTACTTGAGGTCCCTACTTATGCAGCATGCAGGAGAAACAGGTAGTGAATGGGGGCAGCATATACTTGAACATTTTAATGAGCTACTAGAGAGCTTCTGGCTAGTCAAACCCAAAGCATCAAAATTAGAAACATTAATAGAAAATCTCAGACAAGCTGCCTAATGCAATATTTATGACTATAAAGCATTTATGATCCCAAAAGAGTTTATAGACACGCTTTTGTCGCGCACCGATATTGTCGATCTTATCGATAGTTACGTAAGTCTGAAAAAAAAGGGTAAATCGTTTATGGCATGCTGCCCTTTCCACAATGAAAAAACACCCTCATTCACAGTAAGCACAGAAAAACAGTTTTATCATTGTTTTGGTTGTGGCGAGCATGGCAATGCTATTACATTTATTATGGAATTTGAAAGGACTGATTTTGTAGGGGCGATTGAAATTTTATCCGCAAAGTTAGGGCTTGAAATACCGAAGGACTTCACCCCTTATAAAAGCGAAGATCATAAGCTGTTATTAGATTGTTTAAATGTTGCTGACTCATATTATAAGGGACAGCTCAAAATATCTGAAAAAGCAAAAGACTACCTGAAAAAAAGAGGGTTAGATGGCAAAACAGCTAAGCACTTCTCCTTAGGTTATGCCCCATTAGGATTTAACAACATTATAAATAAATTAAAAAAAGATTTTGGCCTAGAAACACTTGAAGGAGCTGGTTTAGTTAGCAAAAATGATAATGGTAAATATTATGATAAATTTAGAGACAGAATAATGTTTCCTATCCGTGATAGGCGAGGACGCACAGTTGGCTTTGGTGGCCGTGTAATGGATGACTCCTTGCCAAAATATATGAATTCCCCAGAAACTGTTCTATTTGATAAAAGTAAAATACTTTATGGTTTATATGAATCATATCAAGCTAATAAAAAGCTAAATAAAATTCTTGTTGTTGAAGGCTACATGGATGCAGTTGCTTTATCGCAACATGGCATATCTAATGTTGTAGCAACATTGGGCACAGCAACTACAACTGAACACGTAAGACAACTGTTTAATGCAAGCCCAGAAATAATTTTTTGTTATGACGGTGATAACGCAGGACGAAAAGCGGCATGGCGTGCACTAGAGAATCTATTAGGTGAGTTTAAAGATGGGAAAAATGTCCGCTTTATGTTTCTTCCAGAAGGGCAAGATCCAGACAGCATAATACAGTCTCACGGAAAAAAAGGTTTAAAGGAGTACATAAAACAATCTCTCTCCTTGGGAGATTTCATTTTTAAAGAAATGGAAGTTGGTCTTAATCTGGAAAATTCAGAAGACAAAGCAAGCCTTGTAGAAAAAATCAAGCCTGTGTTAGCAAAACTACAAAACACAGTGTTTAAAAACTTATTGACACAACAGTTATCCAAAAAAATCAATTTGCCCATCGAACAACTAAATATAGAAGCAATCACCTTTAAATCAGAAAAAGTCAAAAATATTAAATCGGCTATAAAACCTCCATCAGCTATACGACTGGCTATACGTCTTTTATTGCACGAGCCAGATTTATATAAATATTCACTCCCAATGAATGAATTATTAGTACTAAAACAGCCTGGAATAGGGGTTTTAGTAAAGATGATTGAACTTATGGAAGAAGATCCTAGTCTGACTGCAGGAAGACTAATCGAAATGTTTCGAGATGATGAAAATTATCCACATTTAGAAAAACTTCTAAAACAATATCCACCTCAGCCGGATAAATCCAAAGAAGAATTTAAAGCAATTATGTTAAAGCTAAAAGAAAATATCATAGAAAAAAATGTTGAAGAATTGGTAGCTAAAGAAAAAACAAAAGATGGTTTAAACGAAGATGAAAAGGAAAAACTAAAGGAATTAATCCGAGAAAAAAACAGGCAAGCAAAAAATAGATACTAAAATTATATTTATCGATCGCTGGCCACGTGATATGATGCGCGGTCTTACCAATAGGCTACATAACACATGAATCAAAGACATCAATCAAAATTAAAAGAGCTTATCAGTAAAGGGAAAGAACAAGGTTATTTAACTTATGCTGAAGTTAACGACCACTTGCCCGAAAGCATTGTTGATCCTGAACAAATAGAAGAAATTATTTCTATGATCAATGATATGGGTATTGTTGTTCATGAAAACGTACCTGATGAAGATTCATTGAACTTAAGTGATGAAAGCACAACAACAGACGAAGATGTTGTAGAGGAAGCTGCTGCTGCTCTAGCAAATGTAGATAGTGAATTTGGAAGAACTACGGATCCTGTTCGCATGTATATGAGAGAGATGGGAGTAGTAAATTTGCTAACAAGGGAGGGTGAAATTAAGTTAGCTAAACGTATTGAAGATGGGATAAAACAATCTTCATATGCACTTGCCTTATTCCCAAGTACAATAGAGAAGCTTACTTCATCCTACGAAAAACATCTCTCAGATCTTAAAAATGAAGAAGAAGTTCAATTAAAACTATCTGATATTATAAATGGCTTTATTGACCCTGATGCGCCAGACGAAATAGACACTCCTAGCCAGAAAACAGGGCCATCTGACGATAATGATGATGACACATCTACTGTTGACACTGGGCCAGATCCAGAAGAAGCAAATCGGCATTTCAGAGAACTGAAGAGGCTTTACCGAAGAACGCGCAGCCCTTCTGTTAAGAAGAACCCTAGACATTATGATACAGCGCGAAAAAAATTAGCTGACTATTTCATCTTATTTCGTCTTGTACCACTTTTATATAGTTTATTAGCCCAAGATCTTCGTAATGTAATAAATCAAATAAGAAATTATGAACGTACAATAGCCGATCTTTGCATAAAAGCAGGCATGCCTCGAAAAGATTTCATAAAACTATTTCCAAAAAATGAAACTAATTTATCGTGGGTACAAAATAGATTAAAAGGAAAGCCTAGTTATGCAAAAAATCTAAAGAATAAAAAAGATGAAATAAAAAAACTGCAAAAGAGGCTAGCAATAATAGCAGAACAAGCCATGTTGCCAATTATAGAAATTAAAGAGATAAACAGGCAAATGTCGATTGGTCAAGCTAAAGCCAGAAGAGCAAAAAAAGAAATGATAGAAGCAAACTTACGTCTTGTAATATCAATTGCTAAAAAATACACAAATCGAGGGTTGCAATTTCTTGATTTAATACAAGAAGGGAACATTGGCTTGATGAAAGCTGTTGATAAATTTGAGTATCGCAGAGGATATAAGTTCTCAACATATGCGACTTGGTGGATACGCCAAGCCATTACTCGCTCTATAGCCGATCAGGCGCGAACGATCCGCATACCCGTGCATATGATCGAAACAATAAATAAACTAAACCGTATTGCACGACAAATTCTTCAAGAAAAAGGACGTGATGCGACTCCCGAGGAACTAGCTGAGCGAATGGAGATGCCTGAAGATAAGGTCAGAAAAGTCTTAAAAATTGCGAAAGAACCTATATCGATGGAAACGCCTATTGGTGATGATGAAGATTCACACTTGGGTGATTTTATTGAAGATGCCAACATTGAATCCCCAATAAATACTGCCTCTGATGAAGGATTAGGAGAGGCTACTCGAGGCGTTTTAGAATCTTTAACCCCGCGTGAAGCAAAAGTTTTAAGAATGCGTTTTGGTATTGATATGAATACAGACCATACACTTGAAGAAGTGGGTAAACAATTTGATGTCACCCGCGAGAGAATTCGCCAAATTGAGGCTAAAGCTTTAAGAAAATTAAGGCATCCTAGCCGTTCTGAACAGTTAAGAAGCTTTCTGGATCTTGAATAACGCTCTACTGTTGAAACTAAAAATTAGTGAAACGTCTTCTGGTAACCAAAAGTAATGGCCCACTCTTTTTCCATTTGTATTCCGTTGTAATCCTCATCAATGGGGCCGCCAATCTCCAAATTGAGGCGATGCCCGCGTAACAGATCCTGGCCTATCCAATTAACACCAAATATAAGGTCAACAAAATCTCCTCCAAAATTATTAGGGTCTGCTGTTTGTACAGGCAAAACTATATCTGGATCAATCCCGCTAATATCATCCTCATTAGTAGCTTTAATCCGCGCAGAGAACGACCATGCAGGTGTGCGAGAATAAGAGCCCCAAAGAGAAACCTCGTGTTTATCTCCTAACTCATAATGATCTTGGTTCTTATTCAGATAGATGGTGCTTGCATACTGGGCGCCCAGCACAACATCATTGAAACGTTTTTGGTAAGTTAATTTAGGAAGAAAGGAATAACTTCCGGAACCTAATTGCATACTATAAGGAAGAGTCTTTAGCGGTCGCATTCCCATGGGTGTCAACATATGATCTTTTTTATCAGTATCGCCTGTCGGAAAACCAATACCCAAATTTACAAATAATTTTTCATCTTCATCTTTATGAAGTTTGAGAATGGTGTTTAATTTAAAATCACCAAATCCATGCGAGGAAGTTGAAAAAGTGCCTCTCACGCAGGTAGCACAGTTTGAAGAATAAGTGGTCATATCCATATCTTTTTGGATGTAGTTGATCATGGGCATGAGTGTTAGCCAGTCATTTACGCCATACATCATGCCAAACATATGCATAACCATATCCATCTTTCTAGGCACAACACGTAATGTTGAAGGTTGCCCCGACACCGCTGAAAAGCGATTTGGCTGTGCTGTTATTTCTGCGTCACTTGCAGAATGATCGCCATTCAGTATGTTGCCATCCATCGCCATTTCCATGCGTCTGTAAGATACCATTACAGCTCCTGGTCCATGACCATGACCACCCATGACGCCAACTGGAGAATGATTATCAGCGCGCGGGTGATGGCTTGTCATATCAGCATTTACAGATGACTGCGCCAAAAGGCATACAAAGAATAATAGAGTTCTAGATTTAATTAGAGTCAACTTCCTGTTCCTTGGATTTTCCCAAACAGGAGAAACTAGCAAAAGATAAATTATTTGTAAATAATTTTTTTTACTGAAGCTTCTGAACGAGGCGCCAGAGGAACCATAAAATTAATACCCCCAGAATGACCCCTATAACACGTATTATGATTAAACCTATCTCAGCCATAACGACCTATACTACAGCATCACTAGTACTGAATACATAAAACGTTATTAATCTGTTCTTTATCGGGGTTTTCTATATACCCCCATTCTTCATCACTAAACTGGTCTCTGTGTTTTTTCTTGTTATCGCGCCAAAAGTTATGAAAATAGACTATTAGGTCTGCTCTTTTCGCATCCGCTATGCTCCAAGAATTATTTATAGCTTTTTCGGAAAATATATTTCTAACTTTGTTCCACGCCCTTCCTCTAGCAAGCACTTTTATATTTTTGTATGTATTTTTTGCATGTTCTTCTTTACGTAAAAGCTCATCAAGCCAAGCTTCTACTATCATACATTGGCCATACCATTTCATTAGCTTACCCGTGAGCATCATCTGTGTAAGTTCTGTCTTTTGTTCTTCTATTTCATAGAAGAGCCAAATACACAAATCAATTTGCTCTAACCAACCTAGGCTAATTAGGGTAATAAGCGCTTCTTCAGAGGGCAGATGCTCGTATCTTTTTAGAGTGGATGCGTCATAAAAATTCACACTCATATGCAGAGCATCAATTTGGTATTTGGCAAACTGCTTAGGGTCTGCCTCTTCGTAACTGTAATAACTATAACCCCATCCTCTCCCGCTTAGAACTCCCCACTCTTGATTTGTTAAATCCCTCCACATCTTAAGAAGCTGCTTGTGTATTGCTGCTGCATCTCGGAAAAAATCACTTTCTTCAATTTTATTGAATCCTTGCACATGATCAGGTTCACGCAACGAATTATAAAAGTAACCAACCCCTTCAGCAGGCAAAATACCCGTGCTTGCCCGTTTTTCGAGAACTTTATAAATTCTTCTTTGCTCTTCTAAATCTAAATCCCAACCCATTTTTTCATCCAAAAAAATTTTAGTATTTCCTTATATACGCCCTGATATTTATTTTCCAATAACTTTATTTAATCCCTATAATACCTGAGCTATATTTAATAGAGAGAGAACATATAGTACATAACGCCATAATTTTCAAAGGTAAAGGGCCTGTAGCTCAGTTGGTTAGAGCAGTGGACTCATAATCCATAGGTCGCAGGTTCGAGTCCTGCCGGGCCCACCACAGAACACTATCTGAGGGTTAATACTTGGAAACTTTACTTCTTTTAGCGCTTTTACCAATTGTTTTTTTAATTATTTTCTGGTTGTTAGAAGAATTTATCTATGATGAAGCTCTAAAAAAGATAAAAGACGAATTGCCGTTTAAAGAATTTCCAGTTTGGATATGGGGAGTGTTAGCAGTGTTTGCGATGTATATCTGGTTAGTGTAACTAAAGAAAATTAAAACTCTATCAATTATTCCATCAGGTTGTGGGCAATAATCTCGGCGACTCTGTGTGCACCATCCTCATTAAAATGCATATCATCGAAAAAATATTCTGTGCTTGGAGGCAAAAGCCTCGCCAAATCTATACACTTTAGTTTATTTTCTGAACAAAAATCTCTTGTAATCTGGTTAATAGCACTAATTCCTTTAGTTAAAGCACCAAGTGAATAATATTTTTTTTCTTTACACCATGAAGTATTGGGCCCCACACCCCCAGAGATTAGTAAAGACTTCTCTGCATTAGTTGATGCAACATTCCAAAGCGTTGGCTGAGTAATTAGTATAACTTCTGCATTGTAACTTTGGGCTAAAGAAACTATTTCTTGTAAATTATCTTTCATATATTGATGTTGTTTCTTGGCATCAGGTAGTATATTTATATGCCTTGCTTCTTTAACTGATTGTCGACACTCCCTCCAAATCTTTATTCCTTCTGATCCACTCACAAAAGCATATTTTTCTCTTAACCTCCACAACTTCATTTTTCGATAAAACCTATAAATACCAAAATTACTCACAAACGATGTGTCTGGATGTACAGCATAATTAAACATCAACTCTTCATCAGCATTAAGGTTGCGATAACTTGACCTGAGTGCCAGCTGTAAGTCATTTGCGCCTAATAATATGAGGATATAGTCTGGTTTTGGCATATAAGGAACTATGCGCTGCATATAATCGAGATGATGGCCAGAATGCCGGGCACTTTTACCGAGATTACCTACCCACGTTGGATTCCAATGTACGCTAGTGTTTAAAATCATTTGTAGCTGATTAGCCCATGTTAATTCTTGATGTAAAAATTCATCAATGGCGGTACTGCCGCCTAGGATCAAAATATTCTTCTTAAATTTTCTATCATATGAATCTGCTCTTATTCCAAACTCATTTGCTTCAAAATATGCATCTCTATAAACACCAGGTGTAAAATCAGGGTTTGTCACACGTAAAAACTTCTGATTAGGTGGGAAAATGTAAAAGTTATCGTTCTTGTCTGTAATAAATTGTAAAAATAGCTCTGTCCCAAAAAATATTACTAAAAAAAGATAGGTTAAATAGCCGACAGTTTTCTTACTGCATATACTCATTAAAATAACTCACACAGAAATTATTAACTGCTACTAGGTTTTGAAAAAACTAAATATGTAGAACAAAGATATGTAAATACCATGGCTATTAATGAACCAACAGCTACGGCTAGAAAAGAATATGACTCAAAAAGGGAGTAAGTAATGATAAGTAAAGCAAAAATAGAATAATCAATAACCCTACCAACAACTTGTATGAAAACATATAAAGCGTACTGGCTTCTGACATCTTTTAAGGCCCCATGTTTGAATGTCCATGTTCTATTTAAATACCATGTGCATGAGAGCGCAATAGGAAAAGATATAGCTCGAGCGTAAAGAGGTGAAAAATTCAGAACCCAGTCAAAAAAAGTCAGTATGCTGGCATCGATAAGATATCCAATAATCCCAACTACACCAAAACGTAATATTTGCTTTGATTGCATTTTTTTAACATTCCACTATTTGTTGCAAAATTTCTCTGTAGACAAGTATTGCAAGCGTTTTTGTTCCCACTGCAGAACTGCAATATTATCTAAGATAAGACCAGTCGCGAAACTTACCACTGCAATAACCATGAGACTTGCGGCAGCAATAGCAGTAGGTAATCTCGGGACTAAGCCGGTTTCTATGAACGTCCATATAACTGGGAAACCCAGTAAGATCGAAACTAATGCAAATACTATTGCTATAGTAAAAAAGAGAGAGAATGGCCTGAGTTGTTTTAAAAAATAAATGATATATAAAAAAATTCTAAATCCATCTTGTAATGTTCTAAGTTTGCTTAAGGAACCACTGCTTCTTGCTTGATATTCTGTTTCTATTTCAGCTACAGGCAAATTTAATTGTATAGCATGTGTATTCATTTCTGTTTCAATTTCAAAACCACTTGAAAGCGCCGGAAAAGATTTGATATAGCGTCTAGAAAAAACACGATAACCAGAAAATATATCAGTAAATTGATTACCAAAAAATTTTCTAAACAATAAATTAAAAAGTTGATTACCAAATTTATGACCAAACCTGTAAGCTGTCTGTGTTTTTTCCTTTCTAACTGCAACAATCATATCTAAATTATCTTGTATTAATAATTCGATCATTTCAGCCGCACGCGATGAGTCATATGTCCCATCGCCATCTGCCATGACAAATATGTCAGCATCTATTTCACTAAAAGCTCTGCGTATTGCATTCCCTTTCCCTCTAATCACCTCGCTAATAACAACTGCACCAGCTTCTTTAGCGCACTGAGAAGTATCATCATCAGAATTATTGTCAATCACATAGATCGTGGCATGCGGTAGCGCAGATCTAAAATCAGATATTACTTTTGCTATTGCTACGCCTTCGTTTAAACACGGAAGAATAACGCAAGTCTTATAATTAGCTTGTCTGTCGTTCATTTCTTTTCTTTTTTTATTAAAAGATCGCACATCCAGATAATACTTATAGCAGCAATCACCAGCATTGGCCACATATCAAGCGCATATCTTTTCATTCCCACTCCAATCAATGCAGTTAGCAGAAAATTTCCATGTATTGCGAGTGATAATAAACCTGACAATATTATTGGGTAACTTGGTAGCTGCATGCAACATATCTTTTTTAAAAGAAAGAGGGAAGATAATGTTGTTAATAGAAATAAAAAAAGCATAATAAATCTGATTAAGTATGCAATATTATTCGGTTGCGAGTGCTCAATATAATTACTCGGCTTAGATTCATAAGGCAAAGGGCGGCTCTGCTGCAAATATTGATCTAACTTTTTTGCATTTGGAGGGTAACGCTTACTATCAATCAACCACAAGCTCTGATAGTGATTGAATGTTAGGGATAAATAACCACTAATATCATTTTTTATTCTGCTTAAACCCCAGGCTGTTAATAGCTCTTCATTATGAACACCAGCGCTTTGTGCTAGTAATGAGCGTTCTTTTGACAGGAGCTGATATTGGGCAAACACTTCATAGTGTCTTCGAAGGTAATTACCTATTTCTTTATTTGGTGCGTTTTCTATAAATAAACGCACGGGATTCATTGCTCGATCGACCTTTATATCTAATTCCCTAAGCTCTTTCTTCATAGGCCCACTAAAAGAAACCTTATCTGGTTGTAACATTGCGCCCTTCCCAAATAGATGGATACTCAACATAGTATTTCTTCCAACTGCTTGCTGGTGGAAAGAATGATATATAAATATTTCACCGAATATTAAAAATAAAAGCGGCAAGAATCCTACTAGAAAATATTTTATATTGATTCTTCTTTGGTAAAGGCACCCCACTGCTATTACTAAAACTAAAAAAGGGACAAGAGAATAGGCGGAAGGTCTAATGGTAATAGCTAAACCTATAAACATCCCGAGACTAAGCAAGTAGATACTGTCCTTATTATTTAAAAAAAGTATAAGTGAAGCAATTATCATCAAAATCAATGTGACAAATAATGAGTCTGTAAGTATTGAAAAATGCAACTGGGTCAAATACGGGTTCAAAGCTAATCCAATAAAAGCTAGAATAACTAGAAACTTTGACATCGATACTTGCCGCATAGAATACATAACAAGAGACACGGCAATGTTATATAAGGCAAGCTGAGCAAGAGATACCACATACAAACTGATATGCAGTTTTTGAAAAAACATTAAAAATAAAGGATATCCCGCCGTGCGATATGGGCTAAAAGATAAGTAGCCTGGGCTATCAGGATAAAGAAAATACTCCTCCGAGCTAAAATAAAACCAAAACAAAAAAGCTAGAAAAGGTAAAAACCATATCAAAATATTATCTGAGCTGGTATTTATTTTCTTAGTCAACTGAATCATCAAATAATACCTTAATAGTTTTGGTTAGGTGGTCTAATTGGCCTAATGATAGGAAATGTAGCCCGTTAACTGTGTCAGAATATTTTTGTAAATCAAACAAAATTTCCCCTATCTGCCCCTCATACGTTAACCACTCATCTGCAAAAGATGTTTCAAAAGTGTCTATATAGTCTTGCATAGAATTAGATTGTATAAGCTTTGCTAAACCTAAAAAATAACTTTTTCTTGTTTTAAAAAAACAGCTGGCCCTAATATCTGTCAAAACCTTGAGATCTCTTAAATTTTTTCTCCACTGCGCAAACTTTTTAATATCAAAAGTTATTTGCGTAATGACACCACTTTTTATATTTTTCTGTCTAATTAAATCTATTTTTTCTGCAAGAGTGGAATATAGCTCATCTTCACTGACCGATGAATGACCGTCTGGATATGCGCTTATCCAAATCTTATCTACTCTAATGCTTTCCGCAAAGTCAGACTTTAATGCCTGTATTGTATCTTCAATTATGCCAGTAGCTTGGTCATCGTCCCCCGCTAACAAAAAAATACTTTTAATGGGGCTTATATTCCTAAAATTCTCTATTGTTTTGTGGATATCATCAAAATCTTTATAGCGACGGACTGTTATATGAGGAACTATCTCCAAATTGTATTTTGATATATGCTCTGCAGCTTCGTAGGAATCCACTATAGAATCTTTAGCTAAATGTGAAATAAATATTTTTGTGCCCTTTTTTAGATTTTTAAAGGAATGTGGGCTCCCTTTTACATCCTCAGGGGTAACTTCAATGCTGATTTTATAATTTAATAGAGATAGAATCCTCAGTATCGAAGCATATTTTTCTCTGTAGGTAGGCTCAATTTTCATGCTAGACCTCAAGATGACAAAAAGAGTAAAAACAAATAGGCATAATAAAGCCCCGTTTCAATTATATTTTATTATCTGCTTATCCATATCTATATTTTTTCCTTGGAATAATTGTCTTGCGTTCGAGCTAGACGGTAATTTAACCCAAGGAGGTCTAGTGTATGGAAAAATAGAACCGGGTGCACATTTATGGTTGGATGACAAGCCCATTAGGGTCTCCCCTGAGGGAAATTTTGTCATTGGATTTGGGAGAAAACATAAAGAGATATCAATTTTAAAGGCTAAAACTCAAAACAACAAAATATTTGAAAAAGAATTAAAAATAAAACAGAGAAAGTATGAAACGCAACATATTAGCGGTTTGCCGCCAAACAAAGTAACTCCGACTGATAAAGAACTAGAAAGAATACGTAAAGAAATTATATTGGTTAGAAATGTACGGAAAATTGATTCAGAATCACAAGATTATTTGACAGGATTTGATTGGCCCGTGGTTGGTCGCGTGACAGGTATTTATGGTAGCCAGCGTATCTTAAACGGCCACCCTCGGTCACCTCATTATGGTATCGATATTGCTGCGGCCGAAGGTACATTGGTCCGAGCGCCTGCGAATGGGATAATCACCTTTGCTCATAATGATATGTTTTTCTCAGGAAAAACTCTGATCATTGACCATGGCCATGGCATGTCATCAACCTTTCTACACTTAAGTAAGATAGACGTAAAAAAGGGTGATAGTGTGCAAAAGGGTACTGTAATTGCTGAGGTTGGTTCCACTGGCCGGTCAACCGGTGCGCATCTTGATTGGCGTATTAATTGGTTCGCGCGCAGATTAGACCCACAACTTCTAGCTGGGCCAATGCCACAACCACTAATCATTAGACCATTTGTACCAAAGAAGGAAGATATTTGATGTTGATAAAAAAAATTTTTCTAGCTTTCATAAGTATATTCTTGATAAGCAATTTATATGCAACTGACAAAATCTTTATAGATAAATTAGTGGTAAAAAAATCTGAAAGGCGTCTATATCTTTATAAAGAAGGTAAAATGATAAAAGAATACCCTGTCATGCTAGGCAAAACTCCTGTTGGCCCAAAAAGACAACAAGGTGACGGGAAAACACCAGAAGGGAAATATATAATTGATTGGAAAAATGATAATAGTGACTACTATTTATCACTACATGTTTCATACCCGAATGCATATGATCTTGCTTATGCAAAAACGAATGACATAGATCCGGGTGGGGCAATAATGATCCATGGAATGCCTGGGACATTGCAACGTGCGCGAGAACTGTTTAGCGGGCCTGATTGGACACAAGGTTGTATAGCAATAAGTAATAAACACATGAGAGAACTTTGGAAATTAGTAAAAGAAAATACTCCAATTACTATCTCACCCTAATACCAGTTTAAATATTTCTCAAAAAATCTCGCGGATAATCATAAAACCAGTTATAAAGAGTTCTCATTTTTAATGGAAACTGCCACCAACTGACTCTCTGAGCATCTTTATTATTCTTATTTTCATACTCTTTTTGTTTTAATATAGTCTCGTTATGCCATAAAGATTTATATAGCCAATCTATAATTTGTTGCCTTGGTGGGTCAGGGTCAAAATTAAAAGGTGAAAAATTATCAGGAATTTTCCCTAATGCATATGGGGACAAAAAACTGCGGATTTCCTCATAAGTTTCCTGTTTTTTTGTCTCAACTTCATTTATTGAATAATTATTGTAAACCTCAGAGTCTATCAAGCTATTTAAATACACATCTTTTAACCATGTTTTAACCATATTAGTTTGATTAGCAAACATAAAGGCATGCTTGCTTGCTTCGGCATAATTTCTTTCATAATAGTTGTTATCAAAACCTTCCCACGCTGAAAAAATATTACAGATTTCATGTTCATATCTATCGATAATAGTCCCCGGCTCAGATTCAAAAAAACGTAGAATAACGGCCTTGTGAGCACTTATCTCGCTTTCTTCCTCACTTTGCCACTTCGATATTGAATCTATATATAACCGCAGACCTTCTGCCCTATACGAAGCAGTGACTGTCGCCGGTGGGGGTACACGCTTTATTAGTTGTAAATCTGCTAATAATTCGAAAAAATTTTTCATCGTGCTATCAACCATATCCCGCAACAGTAAAGTTTCTCCTTTTTTAGATAAATTATTCCAGTATTCATTATCTTGAAATGGGCAAAGATCAAAAATAGAAAATTTTTCTAAAACTTCAAAACGTCTATTTTTCTCGCGCAAAGATAAAACTTTAGGCTGAATCATATTTACGTTGCTTTAAATAAAAAGTTAATAAAATAGCAGGTAAGCCTAGTGCTGCAGCATAGGTAAAAAAGATAGGGTAATCTAAGCTATCAACAATTGCCCCAGAAAACCCTGCTAATAGTTTACCAGGCAAAACTAATAATGATGTAAACAATGCGTATTGAGTAGCGGTAAATTCCTTATTGGTTAGACTTGATAAAAATGCAATTAGAACAGTGCCTGTTACGCCTGCCGTTAAATTATCACCTACTATTGCTAAGATAAATAATTCTAAATTATTTCCAAATGTAGCTAACAATGCAAATAATAGGGTTGTTAGCGAAGTAGCTATCGCGCAATAAAGCAAGGGGGTGAAAACTCCAAAACGCGCGATGAAAACGCCTGCAGCAGCCACGCCAACCATTGTGACCGCAACACCGAAGACTTTGCTGACATTAGCGATCTCTGTTAGCGTGAAACCAAGATCAATATAAAGAGGATACGCCATAACACCCATTGAGATATCGCTGAGCCTAAAAACAGCTATCAATAAAAGTAGTAAAAATGCATAGGACTTGTGTCGCTGAAAAAAATCTATAAATGGGCTTATGACTGCATTTTTTAACCAGTTTTTACCTAACGGTTTTATAGCTGAAGTATCCGGCTCTGAAACAATAAACGTCGTGACAAATCCAATACTCATTAAGCTCGCCATAATCAAATAAGACGTATGCCAGCTAGAATAG
>Ga0315338_1002568_pt1 | contig 17573 bp, 21 predicted proteins | sample ASW8metaG_FD_204518 | JGI IMG/M metagenome (GOLD analysis project Ga0315338, IMG submission 204518) | Ammonia-oxidizing marine archaeal communities from Monterey Bay, California, United States - ASW #8 | ecosystem: Environmental > Aquatic > Marine > Coastal | place: USA: California | collected... | reverse complement strand
TATCAATAAGTTTTTGGACATTTCTTAATGGCGTTCCTGGCATTATTCCATGCGATAAATTAAAAATAAACGGCTTGCTCGAAAATTTATTAAGAATTTTTTTTGTCTCGTTCTCTAATTTTTTTCCCCCATCAAAAAGAACTTGTGGGGAAAGATTCCCTTGTATGGTTTTTTGTTTTTGTATTTTTTTTATCTCTTGTTCTTTTATGTCTTCCCCCACACTAATACAATCTATGTGTTTATATATATATTTTGTATAGGCTGTACCAACGTTTCGCGGAAAAACAATTATATGTTTTTTTGGTTTTTTTTTTTTTATTAAATCACAAATTCTTTTAATTGGATTTACTGAGAAAATTTGAAGATCTTTATTTTTTGCTACAGAGGCCCATGTATCAAAAATCTGGATTATTTCCGCCCCTGCCTTTAGTTGGTTTATAGCGTGTCTTGCTATAGCCCTTTCTAACAAATTGAAAAGTTTTTTTGTCTTTTGCTTGTTTTTCTTTAGAATCTTGAACGCTTGGCGGTGTCCTCTATTTCTATTTCCATTAAACATAAAAAGGGCAATTGTTAAAGGTGCCCCAACAAAGCCTATTAAATTAGTTTGTCTGTTAAGTTTTTTTTTTGTTTTTCTTATTGCTTCGTAAACTAAGTTTAACTTGTCCTTTTCTTTGTTAACTGAAAGCTTTTTAATCATTTGATCAATTGACATTCTTTCAAGCGCCGGCCCTTTGCCCTCTTTGTATGTCAGCCTTTGTCCTAAAGAGTCTGGAATGATAAGAATGTCTGAAAAAATTATTGCCGCATCAAACCCAAATCTTTTAATAGGTTGAAGTGTTACATCTGAAGCTATTTTTGGCGTATATATCATATTCATAAATCCTTTAGATTTTTTTTTAAGTTCCCTAAACTCTGGTAAGTATCTTCCTGCTTGTCTCATTATCCATATCGGTAATTTTTCTACTTTTTTTTTATTTAATACATTTACTAAATTCATTTATTAACTACCTCTACTACTATTATATATACTTAAGGTTGTTGTTGTTGTTGTCCGGTTGGTAACGATGATAAAAAATTATTAAGAAGATATAAAGAAAAAAAATAAACTGTTAGTATTTTGTACATAAGAACCCCAAAGATAATTATCTATATTTAATATCAATAGAAAAAAAATAAAATAAATTATTAACAATGTGTATAAAAAGACTTACCCACAAAATTTAAACATGTGTAAAAAGAAGCCAACATGTTATTTAAATGTTAACAAACATTGTTTTTTCCAAAAAAAATATAAATATTGTTGTTATATGTTTATAACTTACTTAAATTCATATTTAATTAACAGAGTTGATAACAAAAATGAAAAATAAACTATTACTAGCCTCAACCAGCCCGACAAGAAAAAAAATATTGATTAATACAGGGATTAAATTCATACACAAACCCCCTTTAATTAATGAAGAAGAAGAAAAAAAAAAATTAAAAAAAATAAAAAAACCAGAAAAAGTATGCCAGTTGCTTGCTAAACAAAAGTCTATTATAACATCGCTAAAATATCCCTCATATTTTGTATTAGGAGTTGATACATGCTTAATCTACAAAAAAAAATTTTTATCAAAACCGAAAACAAAAAAAAATGCTGAGGAATTGTTAGTAAAATTAAATGCAAAAGAACATAAAATTTATTCCAGTATTTATATTTCTAAAAAAGGAAAAAAAATTTGGAGTTATAATGATGAAGCAAAATTAAAAATAAGAAAACTTACAAAAAACGAAATTATGAAATATATTAAAAAATTAAAAATAAAAAAAATACAAACCTCAGGTTTATATCAAATTGAAGATTCAGGAATAACACTCTTCGAAAAAATTAATGGAAGTTATTTTACAATTTTAGGCTTGCCTTTAATACCTTTATTAAAATTTTTACAAAAAAGGAAACTTTTAATTTGAAAATTAATAAAATAGCTATACTAGGATATCCAATAAAACACACACTATCGCCAAAAATGCATAACTATTGGTTAAAAGAACTAGGTATAAATGGTAAATATGATGCTATAAAAACACCAATAAGAAATTTTAAAAAAACTATTATAAAATTATGTAAAGATGGATACAAAGGATCTAATTTAACACTGCCACTTAAAGAGAAGGCATTGAAATACTTAAATAAAAAAGATGAAATTGTAGATATTGTTGGCGCAGTAAATGTTTTAATTTTTTCAAAACAAGGATTTATAGAAGGAAAAAATACTGACATATATGGTTTTAAAAAGTCACTTGTAAAACTAGTAAAAAAAAAAAGAGGAATAGCAATAATTATAGGAAGCGGAGGAGCAGCAAGAGCAGTTTTATGTGCTTTAATTGAAATGAAATATAATAAAGTGATTTTATGCAATAGAACAAAAAAAAAAGCAGAAAAGATTAAAAAAGATTTCCAAAAAAAATTTTCAAGAAACCTAAAAACAAAAATTGTTTATGATGAATTAAAAAATACAAAAAAACATTTAAAAAGTATAGATTTATTGATAAACACAACCCCAATGGGGATGAAAGGCTTCCCAATTCTAAATATAGATGTTAAAAGCCTAAAAATAAGCGCCGCTGTTTTTGATTTGGTATATAATCCGTTGGAAACAAAATTAATAAAGGAAGCAAAAAAAAGAGGTATAAAAAGCAGCAACGGTTTAGATATGTTAATGTATCAAGCACAAAGGTCATTTTATTATTGGCTGAATAAAACACCAAAAATAACTAATAAATTAAAAAAAATTCTTGAGAAAGAAATTAAATGATTCTTATTGGTCTTACAGGAACAATCGGAAGTGGCAAAACATTTGCTTTAAACTTTTTTAAGTCAAAAAAAATTACAGTATTTTCTGCTGATGAGGAAGTAAAAAAAATCCTAGAAAAAAAAATTACAAAAGAAAAAATTTATAAAATTTTTCCTGAATCATTTTCTAAAAAAAAGTTAAATAAGGATGTATTAGCTTCAATAGTATTTGGTGATAGGAAAAAATTAAGAAAATTAGAAAGACTTATACATCCTTTAGTAAAAAAAAAAAAAAAAAATTTTTTAGATAGAAATAAAAATAAAAAAGTAATTGTTATGGAAATACCGATAATTTTTGAACAGAAAAATAAAAAAAACTATAATTATATAATTTTAATGAATGTTAATAGAAAGATTCAAAAACAGAGAGTTATGAAAAGAAAAAGTATGACACCGCAATTATTTAAAAAAATTTTATCTAATCAGATATCTCATAAGAAAAAAAAACACGCAGATTTTGTAGTAAATAACAATGAAGCGAAAGAGAAAACAAGGAAAATATTAAAAAAAACGATGAAAAAAATAATATCCACAGCTTTATAAACAACTTTCTCTTACTTATCCACAGAAAAAACAAGATGATAACAATTATGCCACAGAATTTTGGTAAAATTAAATTTGTTTTTATAAAAATTAGTGAAATATTTAATTATTTTTATATTCTTTTTTCTTGCAAATTGTTCAACATTCACTGTTGCTTCAATAGCTACCAATACAGCAACTTATTCAGCAACAGGTAAAACAAACAGCGACCATGTAATTTCTCTTATTACTGGAAAAGATTGTAAAATTTTTAGGATTATAAAAAAAGAAAAAATTTGCGATAAAAGTAATATTACTATTGCTGCTTTAAATGAAAAAAAAGAATCTAAAAGTATCGAAGACAGGGAAGATAATAAAGTTATTAAAAAAAAAGTTGATCCAGCATATTATATTGATGCAGCATACTATATAACAAAAAATGTGATTAAAGACCATGCGAAGATAGGCGCTCGTATTACCGATACAATAAAATTAACAAATGAATTGGAAGAAAAAATACAAATAAAATTTGATAGTATTATTAATAAACCAAAAAAAGAAACAGCATTAATTAAAAATAACATTAAAGAAGAAAATATATATAAAAAAGATTTTTGGGAAACAAGAGTACAAGAGGAAAAAAAAAAAAGAGTGAAAATCAAAGAAAAATTTTTAAAAGTCTTTAAAAAAATCAAGTTATATAATAAAGACATATATGTATCAAATAATATTAGATAATATATGAAAGAAATTGTTCTAGATCTAGAAACTACCGGTTTAGAATATAATAATGGTCATAGAATAATTGAAATAGCTTGTGTGGAACTTTTAAATTTTGTACCGACAGGAAAAGTTTATCAAACATTTATTAATCCAGAAAGAGAAAGTAGTTTAAGTGCAAAAGAAAAACACGGTATAACAGATGTTTTTTTAAAAGATAAAAAACTTTTTAGAGAGATTGTTCCTAGTTTTTTAAAATTTATAAATGATTCTCCCTTAATCGCACACAATGGAGCTGAATTTGATATACCTTTTTTAAATCATGAATTAAAAAATAATAATTTTAATATTATAAAAAATCCAATCATTGATACTTTAATTCTTGCTAGAAAAAAATATCCTGGTTCCCCCGCTAATTTAGGTGCATTATGTAGAAGATTTGATATAGATTTATCAGCTAGAGAAAAACACGGAGCATTAATTGATGCAAAATTATTAGCAAAAGTTTATTTAGAATTGAAAGGAGGCCAACAACCTAATTTAATTTTAGATTCAAAAAATGAAAAAAAAATAAATAAGGACACTCGTTTTTTTGAAAAAAAAATATTAAAAGATAGAAAATTTATTTTATCTAATGAAGAAGAAGAAAAACATAAAGAATTTATAAAAAAAATAAAAAATCCTATATGGAACCAATATAAATAAATCAAGACCCCGAAATAGAAGCGTTTGAGTCAGGATTATCATAAAAAACTCTATAATTGAAACTAATACCAATTCTATCTTTATTACTTAGGTTTTGTTGGACAGAATGAGAAACCCAACCAGGGAACAAAATTACTTTTTTACTCTTTACCTCGAGTGTATAAGTATCAAGAGCAAGCGGCGAGTCTGGTTCAAACATCATCCCCATAGCTCTATTATCATATGGATCATGAATATTTAAACACCCTCTATCTTTATCAGCATTAACATAATATGTCCCACTTACAGCACTTAATGGATGAATGTGCCTCGGGTGGCCACTTGTAGGCCTATTAATAGTACACCACATATCGTAACATGATATTCTTGTTGGAGGAATTACTTTGATGTGTGTTAGAAATTCTTTTACATGTGGCAATAATTCTTTAGCTAATTCACTAAAAATTTTTTCTTTTTTATGTAATTTTTGTTCACTACCATAACTTGTAAATCCAGTTCCATAAAATTTTTTACTCCAATTTTTTGCTTCTTCATTAGTATTAGAATAATCAATTATCCATTTTTCTAGCCTTTGATTAAAATCTTCTGCTATTGCATCTTCTTTTTCAAAGACCGGTGTTGGATAGAATAATAATAATCCCATTTTTATAAATTTTATGAAAATAATAACAAAAAAAGATAGTTTATTGTATAAAGAATATTGTTAAAATTTTTTTATTTAAAATTATTATGTTTTTTAGCATCTTAAAAATTTTAATTACTGCAATAGTAATTGTTCTAGCAGCAGAAGTAGCAAAAAGATCCTCATTATTAGCTGGTTTAATTGTTTCGATGCCACTTATTACTGTATTAACATTAATATGGCTTTATTGGGATACAAAAGATATTAAGCAAGTATCAGATTTAACAAATAATACTTTATTAATGATACTTCCGTCGTTAACTTTTTTTTTATTTTTTCCTATTTTACTAAAATTAAACCTCAATTTTCCAGGAGCCATGTTAGTTGCTGTTTTGTCAACAGCACTTTGTTATTGGGGGTATACTGTTTTTTTAAACAAATTTTTTAATATTTCTTTATGAGCAAAGATTTTTTAGATAAGTTATTTGTAAAAGCCAGAAGCCACAATAATTGGAAAAATAAAGATATCGATAAAAAAATTTTAGAAAATTTATACGATTTAGTAAAAAATTGTCCTACTAGTGCAAATTCTGAACCAATGAGAATAATTTTTTTAAAATCAAAAGAATCTAAAGAAAGAATAAAACCTTTTCTTAGTGAAGGAAATGTAGAAAAAACTATGACAGCGCCAATTGTAACAATAATAGCTTATGATAGTAAATTTTATGATCACTTACCAAAATTATTTCCTCATAATCCTGGTATGAAAAAAGTTTTATCTAACCCACCGGCAAAAGCAGAAATAACTGCATTCAGAAATTCAACTTTACAAGGAGGTTATTTTATGTTGGCTGCAAGAGCTTTAGGATTAGACGTTGGACCCATGTCAGGATTTGATAATGTCGGGGTAGATAAAGAATTTTTTCCTGATGGTAGATTTAAATCAAATTTTTTATGTAATTTAGGTTATGGAGATGAAACTAAATTACTTGATAGACTGCCACGTTTTGAATTTTCTGAAGTTTGTAAAATTTTATAATTTTTTATGAAACATTTTGTTTCTACGTCAACAAACCTATTTCCACTTTGGGTAATTTTGTTTTCTATTTGGGCATTTTTACAACCCCAGCAGTGGTCTAATTTAAATTTTCTTATAATTCCTTTATTGAGTTTAGTTATGTTTTCTATGGGATTAACTTTGAAAGTGGAAGATTTTATTAGGATTTTTAAAAATTTTAAAATTATTTGCTTTGGTATTTTATTACAATTTTTAATTATGCCAATTTTAGGTTTTTTATTAGTCAAATCTTTTAATATTGAACAAATTATTGGTATAGGTGTAATTCTGGTTGGATGCGCACCCGGAGGGACAGCATCTAATGTTATTTGTTATTTAGCAAAAGGAGATGTGGCTTTATCTATTTCATTAACTATTTGTTCGACTATTTTAGCTGTATTCTTTATGCCCATTCTTTTTTTGTTTTATACAGGATCAAACATAGAAATACCAATTTATCAAATGATGTTCAGTATTTTTAAAATGGTTATAATTCCAGTATCTTTAGGAATTATCATAAATAGTATTAGTTTTTTAAATATTGAAAAAATAAAATTATGTTTGCCCTTAATTGCAGTAATAGCGATTGTTTTTATTATTACGATTATAATTGGTTCAAATACTAGCCAAATTTTTAAACATGGATCTAAAATTTTTTTTATTGTTATATGTCACAATCTTTTAGGAATTTTTTTAGGTTTTTATTTATGTAAAAAATTGAATTACACGGAAAAAATAGCAAAAACATTAGCTATTGAAGTTGGTATGCAAAATTCAGGACTTGCAACAGCCCTAGCAATTAAATATTTTGGATCTACCACTGCCCTTGCAGGTGCTTTTTTTAGTATCTGGCATAATATTTCTGGCCCAATTTTAGCTTCTTTTTGGAAAAGAAAAAATTTGAATTAATCTATTTTATAAATTACTTTCATCGTTTTTAATCAATTTTCTTATTAGTTGAATATGATAAACCATTAGCATGGTTCATTTTGATGATGTTTTGACACAAAAAGCTAATTTAAAATTTGTTTCTAAAGCAATGAAACAACCCCTCCTTTCTCTAGTTGATGAAAAAAAAATAACGAAATTATGGAATAAAAAAAAAGATATTAAATCATTGCATAAGCTTATTAATTCATATGAGAAATTAGTTATTAGTTGTGCTATTAGGTTTAGAAATTTTGGATTACCATTCGGAGATTTGTTACAAGAAGGTAATATAGGAATTTTAAAAGCAGCCCATAAATTTGATATAAGCTTAGATGTAAGATTTTCTACCTATGCAAGGTGGTGGATAAAATCTTCTATGCAAGAATTTGTTTTAAGAAATTGGTCCATTGTTAGAATTGGCACTACATCTATTCAAAAATTACTTTTTTTTCAATTAAGTAGATTAAAAAATAAAATACAAAATGCTTCGCTTGAAAACGATAGTTTGGAGCCAATTAACAATAAAATAGCTAAAGAGATGAAAATTAAGTTATCCGAGGTTGAAAAAATTTCACAAAGAGTTTTAAAAAAGGACTTATTTTTAGATCATTCTTTAAATAATGATGACGATGATAATAGAACACCTTTAGATTTTTTAAGTGATACATCAGAAAATCCTGATGAAATTGCTTTAAACAATGACATAAATAATAATAGAAAAAAAGTTTTAAAAAAATCTCTAGATGTTTTAAATGATAAAGAAAAATATATTATATTAAAAAGACATTTAAATTATACACCCATGACATTAGAGTCTGTAGGTAAAGATTTAAATATAAGTAAAGAAAGAGTTAGGCAACTTGAAACCAGAGCATTACTTAAATTAAAAAAAAGAATTCTAAAGACAACAAGTAAACAAGATTTAATTTAAAAAAAACTTTTCCTTTAACTTTTAAACCCACATCACTATAATCCCTTACTGATTACAAATAAATTATGGGGTATCCAAAAAAACACAGAGGTAGAAGAAAACGCGGAAGTACCTGGAGGCGAAATAAAAGAAGAAATAAAAAGAAATAATCTATTCTACACAATTTATTTTTTCCCTAATTTTTTAAAACATTTACCTAGCTGAGGATATTTTTTGTGCTCTTTATTGTCGGGGACAAGTTTAAAATCACCACTTTTTAAATCGATATTAAAATAAATTTTCGATTCGAACCATGAATCATAACCTAGCCCATATACGCCAAAACCAATAAAAGATATTAAATCTGGTTCATTGATTTCTATTTTCATTTCTCTTCCTTTTTGAACCCATATAATTCTGTTTCTTGAGGGTATGTATAAGAATGTATATTCTTTGGATATATTGTCAGTTTTACAAATAAACTGAATATTTTTTTCTTCATTCTTTGTAGGCTTTAAGCCAATAAAGAAAATGATAATAATAAGTAGAAATATTTTTTTTATTTTTTCTTACTTCCTTTAGTTTTTTTGGTTTCAGGCTTTTTCTTAGGTTTTTCTTTTTTCTTCGTATCTTTTTTTTCTTTTTTTTCCTCTTTTTCCTTCGTATCCTTATCTTCTTTTTTTTCTTCTTTTTTCTTCGTATCCTTATCTTCCTTTTTTTCTTCTTTTTTCTTCGTATCCTTATTTTCGTCAAATTTTGGCTTAATTTCTTTCGTAACTTTGATTGATTTTGCTCTTTTACCTTTGTCGTCCTGGTCAGTTTCAAATGTAACTTCGGATCCAGTATATAGCTTTTTTAAACCACAGTCTTTTAAAGCTGTTGCGTGAACAAAAACATCGTCACTATTGTCTTCCGGTGTTATAAACCCATATCCTTTTCGGGCGTTATACCATTTTACTGTACCTTTCATAGATCCCCCACAATCAAATTACGCATAAAAAAAAAGGTATTGAATATTATATTAAAAAATAGAAAAATTTTCTATTTGTTTTTATAAATATATATTGAATTATTTTTTTGTTTTTTGAACTCAGGGTCAATTAGTCTATGAAATTTAGATGCTGCTGAAAGAACAATTTTAAATATTAACTTTTTTTTTCTTCTCTTTGATAATTTTTTATATTTTGATTTTTTGATAATTTTTATACTTTTAGAATTATTTTGAATAACACCTATATTTTTTGAAAAATTTAAATCTTTTAATTTGTCATTACAAGCAAAATAGAAATAGTTACAATAATTTAAATAATTTTTCCACTTTTTATCATATTTAAGACTTTTTATATTTGATTTAACTTCAACTATAAGTATTTCTTTTTTCAAATTTATAGCGATGATATCTACCCTTTTTTTGTTAGGTAATGCAAATTCACTTAATACCTTGTATCCTTTTAAAGATAAAAATCGCATAGTTTTTTGAAGTATTTCTCTAGATAATTTGTCCATTTTAACCAATTAAATGTAATTTTATTGTTCGTGCATGTGGTGCTGATCTATGTTCAAATAAATATATTCCTTGCCAAGTTCCTAATGTTAATTCAAAATTTTCTATAGGTATAGATAAGCTTGTTTGAGTTAGGGAAGATTTGATATGTGCAGGCATGTCGTCCGATCCTTCGGATTGATGAATATAATTTTTATCCTCAGGAACAATTTTAGAAAAGAAATTCAACAAGTCTTTTTGAACATCACTATCAGCATTTTCTTGTATTAATAAAGAACAACTAGTATGTTTTACGTAAATTGTTAATAGACCATTTTTTATTTTTGTACTGTTAACATATTTAATTAAATCTGAAGTAAATTCATAAAATCCTTGACCTTTTGTTCCAATTTTTAGTGTTTTAATTTTATGTTCCATTTTTTAAATAAAGCATGGATTAATTTTTTTTTATAATTTGTTCAACTTGATAAATACAAATATGATAGTAAAACAAAAGAAAATGGATAAAAGAATAAATTATAAATTAAAATTAGATACCATATTTGCTTCTGCAAGCAGTATTGGTTTATCTGCTATTAAAACTATTAGAATTTCTGGAAATGAAACAAAAAAAATATTTAAAGTATTTGCAAAAAAAAAATTACCAAAGGCAAGATATTCTAATCTAATTAATTTATATGATATTAAAAATTCTTCTTTAATTGATAAAGCAATCGTTGTTTGGTTTCCAGCACCTAAAACTTATACAGGAGAAGATATGCTTGAAATTAATATACATGGAGGTAGCTCTGTTTTAGAACATTTAATTGAAAATTTACTATTAATAAAAAATGTAAGAGAAGCTAATCCGGGGGAATTTACAAAGAGGGCATTTAGAAATAATAAAATTGACTTTCTAGAAGCTGAAGGAATTATGGATTTAATAAACGCTGAGACTAAATTTCAAAAATCATTAGCAATTCATCAGGTAAGCGGAAGTCTAAGCACAATTTTTAAAAAATGGAATAACAAACTTTTAAAATTATTAGCACATTATGAAGGCCAGATAGATTTTCCTGAAGACGAAGTTCCAAAAAATACAGAAGAAAAAGTAATTTCTCAAGTTACTGATTTAACTAAAGAAATTGAATTTTTTTTATCTGAAAATAAAAGAGGGGATATTATTAGACAGGGCATCGAAATTGCTATCATTGGTAAGCCAAACGTTGGTAAATCTTCTTTAATAAATCAGATTGCAAAAAAAGATATATCTATTGTTTCAAAAACATCGGGAACAACTAGAGATATAATTGAAACAAAAATTAATTTATCAAATATACCAATAATATTGTCTGATACAGCAGGTTTAAAAAAGAGACCACGAAATAATATTGAAAAAGAAGGTGTTATAAGATCTAAAAGAAAAATTAAAAATTGTAATTTAAAATTATTACTTATAGATGGTACAAAAAATTTTGAAAAAGATGTCTTAAAACTAGTTTGTAATAAAACAATAATAGTTCTAAATAAGAAAGATTTATTAACTAATAGGAATATAGTTAATAAAATCAATTATTTAAGTAAAAATAATTTGAACCACGTATCCGTAATTTCCGCTAAAAATGGTACAGGAATTAATACTTTATTAAATGAGATGGAAAAATATATTAAAGATAAATATAAAAATGTTTTTTTTGGGGAGCCTTCATTGACAAGAACTAGGCATAGAGTGTGTTTAAAAAAATGCCTTATTAATCTAAAAAAAATAAATAATAATAAAAATCCAGAGTTAAATGCAGAAGATCTTAGATTATCTATAAATGCTATTGGAAATGTTACCGGAGAATATGATGTTGAAAAAATGTTAGATATTGTTTTTAAGGATTTTTGTATTGGAAAATAAATATTATGAATTTAATAAATAAAAATCTTACTTTTTTATCTTTTTTTGTCTTTTTTTTCTTTTTAACAAATAAAAATCTTTATTCAAAATACATAGTTAACTTAATTGGGGAATGGGAAGGAATAAATAAAAGTTATTCAACTGAAAAAGGATATAGAACATGGAAAAAAAAAATTACGATTTTTGAACAGAATCAAAGAATATTTAAGGGAAATTTTAAATATGCGGGTGGTGAAAAAAACTTTTTGGGCACCATAAGACAAAATAATAAAACATTTTATTGGGTATCTCCTGAAAGTAAGGGATATATACATGGAGAAATTATAAATAATAATACTATTGAAGTTTGTTATACTGAATCGTATAAAGGGGCCGCAGTTGGATGTTCAATACTAAAAAGAATAAAAAAATAAAAAAAACTAAAGTTTCACGTGAAACAAATTATAAAGTTATAGTTATTGGAGGAGGTCATGCGGGATGTGAAGCAGCAGCAGCAGCAGCACGAATCGGTTCTCCAACATTATTAATAACAAATAATAAAAGCAAAATTGGCGAAATGTCGTGTAACCCTTCTATAGGAGGTTTAGGAAAAGGGCATTTAGTTAAAGAAATCGATTCTCTTGACGGTATTATTGGAAAAGCTATAGATATGTCTGGAATACAATTTAGGGTTTTAAATGCATCAAAAGGTCCTGCAGTAAGAGGTCTAAGGGCCCAAGCTGATAGAAGTTTATATAAAAAAGCAATAAATAGTCTTTTAACCAAAGAAAAGAATTTAGATATTATAGAAGAAGAAGTAACCGACTTAAATATTACTAGTAAATCTATTTCAGGTGTAGTTTTGTCAAAAAAAACAATTGTTCCATGTGAAACAGTTGTTCTTACCACAGGTACTTTTCTGAATGGTTTAATTCATATAGGAAATAAAAAAATTTCAGCAGGAAGAATAGGGGAGAAAGCAACCTACGGTCTTTCAAAAACATTTAAAAAATATGGTTTTAAACTAGGTAGAATGAAAACAGGAACACCACCAAGAATTGCAAAAAAGTCAATAAATTTTAAAAAGCTTACAAAACAAAATAGCGATAAAAAAATCACCCCTTTTTCATTTATGAATAAATCTATTAAAGTTAAACAAATTCCATGTTTTATTACATGCACAAATGAAGATACGCATAAAATTATAGAAAAAAATATAATAAAATCAGCTATTTACTCTGGTCAAATTAAAAGTATAGGACCAAGATATTGTCCATCAATAGAAGATAAAATTGTTAGATTTAAAGACAAAAAACAGCACCACATTTTTTTAGAACCTGAGGGTTTGAATTCAGATGTTATATATCCAAATGGCATTTCAACGTCTCTTCCAGAAAATGTACAAATGAGTTTTGTTCAATCAATTGTAGGATTAGAAAATGCTAAAATTTTACAATATGGTTACGCTATAGAATATGATTATGTTGATCCACTACAATTATCGAATACTTTAGAAACCAATAAAATCAATAACTTATATCTTGCTGGTCAAATTAACGGGACAACGGGATATGAGGAAGCTGCTGCACAAGGCGTAATTGCTGGAATAAATGCATCATTAAAAGTTTTGAAGAAAGGTGAGTTTGTTGTATCCAGATCTGAAGCATATATAGGGGTTTTAATAGATGATCTTATTAATAAAGGTGTAACTGAACCTTATAGAATGTTTACAAGTAGAGCAGAATATAGACTTTTACTGAGATCAGATAATGCTGATTTAAGATTAACTCCAAAGGGAATTTCAATAGGTTGTGTAAAAAAAGAAAGAGAAAAAAAATTTAAAAAAAAAGCATTATTATTAAAGAAAATTGATAAAAAATACAAAAACATAACATTTTCTCCAAATAAACTTCTAAAATTAGGTATAAAAATCAATTTTGATGGAAAAAAAAGGAATATTTTCGATTTATTAGTGTTTAAAGATATTAATAGAAAGAAATTGGAAAAAATCTGGCCTGAAATAAGACAAATACCTAACGATATTTTCGAAGAATTAGAAACTAAATCTGTCTATAAAGGATATGTAGATAGACAACTTCAAGATATAAATGATTTGAAAAAGGACGAAGAATTAAAAATACCAAAGAATTTAGATTATAATAAGATACCCAATTTAGCCGCTGAGGACTTAGAAAAGTTAAATTATATTAAACCTAAAAATTTAGGAGAAATATCAAGGATTTCAGGTGTTACACCTGCCGCTGTAATTAATATTCTTCGATTTGTTAATAAAAAAGCTAATAAAAATTCAAAAAAAAAGTGGGCTATTTAACATATAACGATTTTAAAAGTAAAACTAATGTTAATAAGAAAACGTTAGAAAAATTAAAAACGTACCTAAATTTAATTAAAATATGGCAGAAAAAATTTAATCTTATAAGCCAAAAATCATTTGATTGTATTTGGGAAAGGCATTTTTTAGATTCTTATCAAATCCTTAAATTAATTGGAAATAAGAAAAGAGTATTAGATGTTGGTAGTGGGGTAGGATTTCCAGCAATTGTTTGTGCTATTTGTTCTAATAATAATTTTGATCTTGTTGAAGCAAATAAAAAAAAATGTAAATTTTTATATGATGTAAAGGATATTATTGGTATAAAAAATATTTCTATACATCATTCTAGAGTAGAAAATTTAAAAATAATTAAGAATTTTGATTATATATCAGCTAGAGCTGTTGCTTCTCTTGATAAATTATTAAAATATAGCTTTAAATTTTACAAAAAAGGGATGTGTTGTGTTTTTTTAAAAGGAAAAACAGTATCTAAAGAAATAGAAATAGCGAAAAAAAAATTTATTTTTCATATTAGATTTGTTAGAAGTATTACTAATGAAGATGGAAAAATTTTATTAATAAAAAATATAAAAAAAAAATAATTTTTTATTTGAATTATTACAATTATAATTATCTATAATGCTAAAAATAAAAGAGCCAAAAGTAATTGCAGTAGCTAATCAAAAAGGTGGAGTAGGAAAAACAACTACAGCAATTAATCTTGCAACAGCATTAGTTTCAGTAAGGAAAAAAGTATTATTAATTGATTTAGATCCCCAAGGGAATGCATCCACTGGGCTTGGTTTTGATCAAAGTAAAGATAGAAATGATATTTATGATGTTTTACATGATTCTTCAAAAATAATAGATGCAATTTACAGAACAAATATTCCAAAATTAAAGTTAGTTCCATCTACGCTCGATCTATCAGGTGCTGAGGTGGAACTTGCAAGGCAAGAGAAAAGAGAAGTTCGTTTAAAAAACGCAATCGAAAAAATAAAACACAAATTCGATTATATTTTAATTGATTGTCCACCAGCTCTTGGATTACTTACAGTTAATGCGTTTACAGCAGCTAATTCTGTTATAGTACCTATGCAATGCGAATTTTATTCTTTAGAAGGATTAAGTCATCTTGTACATACTATTAATAGAGTTAAGAAAACATATAATCCTTATTTAAGTATACAAGGATTAGTATTAACAATGGTGGATAAAAGAAATTCTCTAACAAATCAGGTACAATCTGATATTAAAGGTTTTTTTGGAAAAAAAGTCTATAAAACTGTTATACCAAGAAATGTGCGTGTATCGGAAGCGCCAAGTTTTGGAAAACCAGTTTTGATTTATGATTCAAAATGTAAAGGATCGAAAGCTTATTTAGGATTAGCTAGAGAATTTTTAAAACAAGAAAAAAAAAAAGTAGTTAACGAATAATATTTAATGGTAAAAAAAAAAAGATTAGGAAAAGGGCTTTCAGCGCTTCTGAGCGATGATGTTGATGATTTAGATTTAAAACAAGAATCTAGCGGTAAGAATTTAATTTCAATTAATGAAATAAGTCTAAGTAAATTTCAAGCAAGAAGAAAATTTGATGTTGAAAAATTGGAAGAATTATCACAATCAATTATGAAAAATGGATTAATACAACCAATAATTGTTAGAAAAGGTAAAAAAAATTTCGAATTAATTGCAGGAGAAAGAAGACTAAAAGCTTGTAAGATAGCCGGTATAGATGAAATTCCTGCTATTGTATCAGATTTTGATGATAAAAAAGCATTTGAATCTGGATTAATTGAAAATATACAAAGAGAAGACCTAACTTCTATTGAAGAAGCAGAGGGCTATAGTCGATTAATGAACGAGTTTAATTATACTCAAGAAGACCTAGCAAAAATTGTATCAAAAAGCAGAAGTCATGTAGCTAATTTACTTAGATTAATATCTTTACCAAAAGAGGTAAAAAAATTTATTCTAGATGGAAAATTATCCTTAGGTCATGCAAGATGCTTAGTCGGATATACTGAAGCAATAGAACTGGCGAAGCGTATTGTAAAAGAAGGTTTATCTGTTAGATATGTAGAAAGTTTATTTTATAAAGAAGATTTAGATAAAAAAACAAAAAATTTAGGTAAAGAAAAGAAAATTAAAGAAAAAGATGCTGATACAGCTATTTTAGAAAAAGAATTAAGTTTAAAGTTAGGAGTCAAATTAACGATTAATGATAAAAATAATAAAGGTAATATTAAAATAGAATATAGAAATGTGGCTCAAAGAGAAAATATAATAAAAAAACTTATAGGTGAATAATTAATTATATTTTATTGAAGCTATATTTCTTAAAGTCCTCCAACATATGATTTTAGAAATTTTTGAATTCAATTTACATAATTCTTCTGTTTCCATAATTCTTTCTATTGCTTTATAACAAAGGACAGTTTTCCATTTTGTCACTTGATTCTTAAATTGGTTAATATATAAAAAAAAAATAGGCGGCTTTAATTGACTAAGAGATTCATTTAGATTTATTCCAGAATCTATTTTTTGATTAACAAATAAAATTTTTTGAAAATGCTTACCAGCCGATCTTAATAAAGCAATAGGATTAATTCCTTCTAGATATAGTTGATTAATGATTTTATCAAGTTTTACAACATTTCCATCACAAAGATTATAATTTAAATCATCAAATCCAAAATCTTCATTTTGGCTAAGACATTTTAAAATATCTTTAGTTTTAAATTCTTTTTTATCTTTTAGATATAAAATTATTTTTTCAAGTTCATTTTTAATTATATGTCTTTCATTTCCTAGATGTTTTGCAATTAATAAACTTATATCTCTGCTTATTGATATATCTTCTTTTTTAAAAGTAGTTTCTATTAAACCTCTAACGTCTTGTTCTGTATCAAAATAGCAAGCTAGTATTCCAAGATATTTTTCTTTTTCAAAAAATTTCCTAAGTTTAGATCTTGGAGTTAATTCCCCAGTTTCAAATATTATTAAATTAGTTGAATCTTGATCATTGATTGTGTTTGTAATTGTTTCGGTCAAGTTATCTTTTGTATTTAAAACATGTATGATTTTTTTTTTTGCAGTAAGGGAAAATGTATTAAATTCATTACTTAATTTTTCAGGTTCAGAAATTAGTTCATCATTTTCGAATTTTATAACTTCTGTTTCGTCATTTTTATAAGAATCTATTATTATTTGACTTTTTTCTCTGACTAACCCTTTATTTTGACCATAAACTAAATAAGCAGCATATTTTTTTTTTTCAATTAAATCTTTTAATTCATATGCTTTTATTTTCATACTTTATTTAAAACTCTAGCTCCATATTCCACATAAAAGTGTTATCTGCACTTGCGTTAGTTAATCCTATTAATGGGCCAATAAAAATACTATATTCCATTTTATTGTTTAGTTGAAATGATTTTTTAAAACCTGGACCGATTTGGTGTTTTTGTCTTCCGGGGGAATCAAAATTATCTAATTGCCCAAAATTTGATATTCCGCCAAAACCTATTTTTATTCCTTTATAAATGGGTTTTTTATACATCGAGAGATA
>Ga0315338_1002566_pt1 | contig 17606 bp, 13 predicted proteins | sample ASW8metaG_FD_204518 | JGI IMG/M metagenome (GOLD analysis project Ga0315338, IMG submission 204518) | Ammonia-oxidizing marine archaeal communities from Monterey Bay, California, United States - ASW #8 | ecosystem: Environmental > Aquatic > Marine > Coastal | place: USA: California | collected... | reverse complement strand
TTTTCGAGCGCGTAGATCATGCGCCGAATCGCCTTGGTTCGACTCGGGGCTGAGACCACGATCTTGGCGAGGATCGGGTCATAGTGGACCGAGACCTCGCTGCCCGTTTCGATCCCGCTGTCGACACGAATCCCAGGGCCGACCGGTGGCTCGAATAGCAGGACTCTTCCAGCCGCGGGCAGGAAACCCGTCGAGGGGTCTTCGGCATAGAGTCGACACTCGATTGCATGACCGCGTCTGGTCAGGTCCGCCTGACCGAAGTCGAGAGCAGCACCGCTCGCTTCCTGGAGCTGAAGGATGGCGAGATCGATACCCGTGATCAACTCCGTGACGGGATGCTCTACCTGAAGCCTGGTGTTCATTTCGAGGAAGTAGAACTGACCTTGTTCGTCGAGGACGAACTCAACCGTTCCGGCCCCGCGATAGTCAACGGCCCGAGTCAGCCGAACAGCAGCCGCTCCCATCGCTTCTCGGGTGTCCTCGTCGAGTGTGACCGAGGGAGATTCTTCGAGAATTTTTTGATGTCGACGTTGAATCGAACACTCTCGTTCGAAGAGGTGAATAGCGTTGCCGTGATCGTCGGCAAAAACCTGAATCTCGATATGGCGGATGTCGGTGAGAAATCGCTCGAGGACGAGATGGTCGTTGCCAAAGGCGGACCGCGCCTCGCGTCGGGCCGAGGCCATCGCATCATCAAATTCGGCCAGGTCGAGAACCCGCTTCATTCCTTTGCCGCCACCACCCGCCGATGGTTTGATCAGGAGTGGAGTTCCGATACGACCGGCTTCTGCCCGCAGCCGGTCGTCGCTCTGATCATCCCCGTCGTATCCCGGAACGACCGGCACACTCGCTTCCGCTGCCAGTTTCCTCGCCCGGGACTTGTCCCCCATCGCGCGCATGGAAGTTGCCGATGGTCCAACAAAGACGCGTCCACTTGATTCAACCGCCTCCGAGAAGTCGGCGTTTTCAGCGAGAAAGCCATATCCCGGGTGGATCGCATCCGCCCCCGTTTGCTCGGCTGCTTCGAGGATTCTCTCGATGCTGAGATAGCTATCCGTGGCCGGGGCGGGGCCCAGGGTGACGACGAAGTCGGCCTCACGGGTATGGAGGGCGTCGCGGTCAGGTTCGGAACAAACGGCAGTGGTCTGGAGCCCTAGCTCGTGGGCTGCCCGAAAGACACGGACAGCAATTTCACCTCGATTTGCGACCAGGAGGTTTCGAAATGGACGGCGGATCAGCGTGGGCTCCTCTCGAGATGCGCTTCAGGTCTTTGCAAGGGTACTTCGTGCCAGTCGGGCTCGCACTCGACCCTGTTGAGGATCCGCGAGCCGTACCGTTCACGACGAAGACAAGAGAATAGCAGGCGGGGCGTTGGGGGGGAATCTCGTCGGGCACGAGATCGAAGGCCATGGCTCAATCCGGCGGAGTGGGATCTCCGCCATCGGAGTCTCGGGGGCGCTCCGGGTCCGGACCCTCCAGGCCACGGAGTCGTCGATACTCCTCCAGAACCGCTACCTGGAGCTTGGTCCGGAACTTTTTGTTGATCGGATGGGCGATGTCGTCGAATTCGCCGTTTTCCTTGCGACGGGAAGGCATCGCGACAAAAACGCCATTACGCCCCTCAATCACTTTGATTCCTTTGACCACGAATTCGTCGTCAAAGGTCGTGCTGAGGGTAGCCTTGAGCTTGCCGTCGTCCACGATGAACATTCGGATCTCTGTTATTTCCATCAGATACCTCTGTACCTGACGCATGGGAGGCCCCGACCCTTACGCGCTGCAGGCTAACTTGGTTGCTCTGTTGTATGTATTGCTCAAGTTGTACCAATAGTCTGCAAGTGCTTGTCCCAACAATCCTCTATCGAAGTCGCCACAAGCGGATCCAAAAAGAATTCTTCGGACAAGACGTGCTGCTTTTCCAGAGGGGGATCGTCGAGACGGGACCCGATGGAGTGACCTCGGGCGAACCCGAGGGGCTGCTCATCTCCAGTCGGTGCGGCGGCCAATCCCATTTTCTTGAATCTCCCACGAACTCAAGTCGAGATCTTGTGGCGAGATCTCAACCCATCCGGGCGTAACGAACTGCACTCGTGACGTCCTTGCTGCGTGGCCAGTATAGCTTTAGAGGCTAGTCTCGGCGAGTGGATATCGCGGAGAACGGAGAATTGTCCGGAGAGTCCTTCTTCTCGCCGGATTTTGTCTGGTGATCCGATCCGCCGCCGGCCGCACGATTCTTTGCCCTGATTTGGGACTCCTCCTCGTACTTGGCGAGTACGAGTCGTTCGACCATGTCCCGGGTCTGTTGATTGATGGGGTGGCAGACATCCTGGCTCTCTCCACTCCGGGTCAGGCGGCTGGGCATGGCGACGAAGAGATTGCCGCTTCCCCGCATGATGATTTTGAGGCCTCGGACAACGAACGAATTGTCGATGGTGATGCTTGCAAAGGCCTTGAGTTTCTCTTCCTCGTTGTGTCGTGGAGACACACGTACTTCGGTGATGTTAATCACGGCCTATTCCTCAATTTGAAGGGCATGCCTGCACGCACGCGGGACAGCTCGTCGCAGAGGGGAAGGATCGCGTTAGCGCGAAGTACGACGAGTCCGATGTCAACGGTCGAGCTACAATGAGGGTTCCACTTAGATTGCGGCCGTGAGAGCCCTCCTATCCGAATCGGAACAATTGGAGGATCCTCGAATCGTGGCCGGCGCGCAAGCGCACATTCAAGAATGAGCTGGCGACCCGCCCGGATCGTTCGCTGGCTCGGTGCAACGGCCCACGGAGATCCTGATTTCAAAAAAACAGAACGGCGGAGCCGAAGCCCCACCGTCTTGCCACTTTGCGGTCGTTTTAGGTTAAGTCCGGTGTTTGACGCCTATCCATTTTCCCCTTGCGGAGTATTGCCCTTGGTTACCATGTCGGGCATGTCTTGTGTCTCCTGTGGAGGTTCGGGAGTGGCGCCACCACCGGTGTCTGCATCTTCGACCGGCGGCGGATCAGCCCGCTGCGTCGGTACCTCGGTATCATCAAAACTCGTGTCTGGTTGAATCACGCTGTCCGAGTTGGAACAAGCGGAAAGAGTACAAGCGACTGCGACCGCACAAAGCGTCGCTCCCCTACGAACTAGTGTTGCTGCCTTAAACATCTGACTTCCTCCGGTGGGAACAATTGGGTGACTGATTTCGGTTGATAAAAATCACATGCCAGAGCCGAAAGGGGACTTGAGCTTTCTGCACCGTTTCAGCTCGGACGCGGGGTTGAACGCGAGTACATCTCGTCCAAGTTGTGAAGTAGCCGGTGTTTCGGAAAACTTACGGCGATACGGTAGGACGGGCCAAAATCTCGGGGAGGAGAGGGGGAGGCTGGGGGAAATTACCCACGGGGCCCGCCCATTGGGCTGCCAGCTGCAAGTTTGCAATCGATGTCTGGCGTTTCGCGAGGGAAGCAGATGCGCTCGGACATTTGGATCCGTCCGAGAGCCCCTCGATCAGTCCTTCGGTGGTTCGAATTCGGGCGAACAGACCCAACGGGCGGTACGCTTCTCGAAAAAGGCCTCCATACCCTCCTGGCCTTCACTCGACCCGCGAAGACTGGCGATACGAGCCGCGGTCATAGCGCGGAGGCTCTCTAAGCGCGTTGCAGTGAGAGGGAGTTGGTTTCCAACATCGGTGGCGAGTTTCTTTGCTTCTCGAGATGCTATCGGCCCGGCCGCAAGCAGGGAACGGCAGATCGCTTCGACTTCGTTGTCCAATTGGTCCCCGGTCGTCACCTGATCGACCAATCCGATTCGTTCTGCTTCCCGAGCGGAGATTCGTTGTCCGGTCGGAAAGTATGCACGTGCCTTGGCTGTGCCGATGCGGGCCTGGACGAACGGAGATATCACCGCGGGAATGATCCCGAGACGGGCTTCGGTAAATCCGAACTTGGCGGTGTCGGCCGCGAGGGCGAAGTCGACTGCAGCAACAAGACCTGAGCCTCCCCCTAAGGCCGCCCCTTGAACGCGTGCGAGAACGAAGATCGGGCATTCGTAGACTGCCTGGAACATCAGACTGAGTCTCTCGGCATCCTGCTGATTCTCGGTTTCTCCGAAGCTGGCGATCTCTTTCATGTAGTTGAGGTCCGCACCGGCACAAAAGGACCGGCCGCTCGAAGTGAGAAGAACTCCACGGAGCTCCGCGGAGTCTCTGCTTTCGCTCGTCACGGCTGCAAAAGCCTCGGAGAGTTGTTCGATCAGTTCTGCATCGAAAGCGTTGTGGACTTCGGGTCGATTGAGGCGGATTTCTCGAATCGGTCCGTGGTTCTTGATCAGGAGTTTCTCGGTCATTCGCTTCCTTTGGTGTCGAAACTTACATTCGAAAGACGGGTGCCTGGGTCTCCGGGACGGGGGCGTTCAAACAAGCCGAGAGAGCAAGAGCGAGGGCAGAGCGTGTCTCGCCCGGATCAAGCACGCCGTCGTCCCAGAGTCGGGCACTCGAATAGTAGGGATGGCCTTCCTTCTCGTACTTAGCCAGAATCGGCTCGCGAATCGCTGCCTCCTCTTCCGCCGAAAGGGTCTCTCCACGCGCAGCCATCTGGTCCCGCTTCACCGTGACGAGAACGCTGGCTGCCTGCTCGCCACCCATGACCGAGATTCGTGCATTTGGCCACATGAAGAGAAAGCGGGGGTCGTAGGCCCGACCGCACATCCCGTAGTTTCCCGCCCCGAAGGAACCGCCGATGATCAAGGTCAGTTTGGGGACGGCGGCCGAGGCTACGGCCTGCACGAGCTTGGCTCCATCCTTGGCTATACCTCCCGACTCATACTTCTGGCCGACCATAAAGCCCGTAATGTTCTGCAGAAAAAGGATGGGCACTTTCCGCTGGGTGCAAAGCTCGATGAAATGAGCACCCTTCACAGAGCTTTCACTGAAAAGGATCCCGTTGTTGGCCACGATTCCGATGGCGTAGCCATGGATCCGGGCAAAGCCGGTGACCAATGTTGTTCCGTAAAGAGCTTTGAACTCATGGAAATGGCTTCCATCGACGAGTCGGGCGATAATCTCCCGTACGTCGTAGGGTTTGCGAGAATCGGACGGGATGATTCCGTAGAGTTCCTCCGCGTCGTAAGCTGGTTCTTCGGAGGCGTGTAGATCGAGGTCGACTCGCTTGACTCGGTTGAGCTGGGCCACCGCGTCGCGCACGATCTCCAGAGCATGGGCGTCGTCCTCAGCCATGTGATCGGTCACTCCGGAGATGCGCGAGTGGACAGATGCACCGCCCAGGTCCTCCGCCGAGACTTCTTCACCGGTAGCTGCTTTGACGAGGGGAGGACCGGCCAAAAAGATGGTCCCCGTATCCTTGACGATAATGGACTCGTCGGACATCGCTGGGACGTACGCGCCACCCGCTGTACAAGACCCCATCACCGCGGCGATCTGCGGGATGCCTTTCGCCGACATCTGAGCCTGGTTGTAGAAGATGCGACCGAAATGTTTCTCGTCTGGGAAAATCTCATCCTGAAGGGGAAGAAACGCGCCACCCGAGTCGACGAGATAGACGCACGGAAGCTGGTTGGCCAGGGCGATTTCCTGCGCGCGAACATGCTTGCGAACAGTGATGGGATGGTACGTCCCACCTTTCACAGTGGCATCATTGGCGACGATCATGCACTCCAGGCCTTGGACCCGTCCGATTCCAGTGACGATTCCGCCAGCCGGGACCGAACTCTCGTAGAGCTCGTGACCAGCGAGGGGAGAGAGTTCGAGGAACGGGGATCCGTCATCGAGCAGACGGTCGATCCGATCGCGAACGAACATCTTGTTTCGCTTCTCGTGTTTCTCTCTCGCCCGCTCTGAGCCACCTGCCTGGACTTTCTCGAGGACTTGCCCGAGGTCGTCTCGAAGCCCGAGATTGTGGCGACGGTTCTCGGCGAACTCTTCAGATTGCGGATCGATCTCGCTGGAAAGAACATCCATGGCGCGCGCGACTCCTTCTCCTCGCTGGTGGACTGATCAGGACAACGGTTACAGGCCCTGATTGGGTTCGATTCTGGTCTTGCGGATCCAGACATCATCGATCGTGACGGTTCCCTCTTCGAGCGGACGAGCAAGCCTGGTCGGGCCGGCCACATTTCGCAAAGAAGGATCGCCTCCGGCCGAGCCCTTCGGCAAAGGTACATCGACGAAGAGGGCACGTTCGAGAACGGGGGCCACAGCCGACTTGGGAAGTTTGTGGATGGCTTCGTCGATCCACCAGACGGGAGATCGGGCCGCGATGAGCACGAGGTTCCCTGACTCCCGAGGTAAGGGTTCAGCAACTACCTCGTGCCGACCGGCCGGAAGTCGACTATGTGGCCCGTCGGATCGCCGGGGTGAGAGGGCATAGGTTGTCGTATCCGCGCTTTCGAAGAGCAGATAGACAAAAAGGGGGTCGGAAGTGTTCATCTCGATGCGGGCGGCCCGGCCTTGGACGGCTACAACCGAGGCTCCCACTTCGAAGGGGGGCTCAGGACGTCGCATAAACACCACATAGGCGATGAGTAGAATGGCCGAACCGAACATTCCGATGGAAAACCAGCGGACGACCTGGCGGCTCTGGGGGCTCCCGGAGGAACTATCGGGCACGATGGGGACCTTCCTGGGTGGAGTACATGGCACTAGTATCGAGGCAGATTCGGCTCTATCTCCTCGGCCCAGGCGAGAATTCCGCCCTCGAGATTTACCACGTTCTCGAAGCCAGCCTCGCGAAGGATTTGGACGGCCCGGTCACCTCGCGGACCCATCTTACAGTAGATGATCCATTCCTGCGCGGGTTCCAATTCGTTGAGTCGTTCGGAAAGCTCGGGCAGGGGAATGAGGGTTGCTCCATCGATTCTGCAGATCTCCCACTCTCCTCGATTGCGGACGTCGAGGAGACCCGGAGCGTTTGCTGCGGCCAATCGGTCCCGGACCTTACTCGGTGAAATCAGGTCGCCCGAGCCAGCCACAAGCTGATCTGCACTCAATCCACAGAAATGCTCGTAGTCGATCAGTTCTCGAATCGAGGGGTTCGCACCACAGAGAGCGCAGGCCGGGTCGGCTCGTAAGTTCAGCTCGCGAAATCTGGTCTGGAGCGCATCGTAGAGGACGAGGCGGCCGATCAGCGGATCGCCTTTCCCGAGGATCAGTTTTATCGCCTCGTTCGCCTGCAAGGTCCCAATGATACCGGGAAGAACCCCCAGGACCCCGCCCTCAGCGCAATTGGGGACAAGTCCCGGCGGAGGTGGTTCAGGAAAGAGACATCGATAGCACGGACCTTCCGCTGCCCAAAAAACAGACGCCTGACCTTCAAACTGAAAGATCGAGCCGTAAAGGTTGGGTTTACCGAGCAGGACGCAAGCATCATTGACCAGGTAACGAGTCGGAAAGTTGTCGGTCCCGTCGATGACGATGTCGTAATCGGCGAGGACTTCGAGAGCATTGGCCGCGGTCAGGGCGACCTCATGGAGGTCGAGTTGGACGAAAGGATTGAGATCGCGGATTCGGGTTGCGGCGGAGTCGAGCTTGGAAGTCCCGACGGAGTTGGTCGTGTGAATGACCTGTCGTTGCAGATTACTTTCGTCAACGACATCGAAGTCGATCAATCCGAGCCGGCCGATACCAGCGGCGGCCAGGTAGAGCGCAGCGGGGGCGCCCAATCCTCCTGCTCCGACCAACGCGATGGATGCGGCTTTCAGCTTGCGTTGCCCCTCCATGCCGACGTCGGGGAGAATCAGATGCCGACTGTATCGCTCGACCTCCGCCCGATCGAGTTCCGGCCACGGCGCTCGGATACCCGTGTCCCGGTCGATCCGTGAGGGAGGCGGAGGAACTGGTTTCATCGAGGTCTCTTTTCTTTGAGTTCGTCCGGTAGCGTACTATGGTTGGTGACTCAGGTTCACTCGTGTCGGCGAAATCTGAGCCTGTTTGCGCCTCGTTTGACCGCGTCTAGGTCCCTTGATACAATGGTAAGCAATTCTTATGGGTACGCAAGAGGTACAGGGCCAACACACCGGGGCCGAGCAACGATCGTTCATGCGTCACATCCTCGCGGACCTCAGGGCGCTCGAGGAGATGATTGACGGCGGATTGATCGAATCGGGAGTCCGCCGGATCGGGGCCGAACAGGAACTCTTTCTCGTCGATCGAAGCAAACGCCCCGCCCCCGAAGCACTGAAGCTACTACCCGATCTCGACCAAAAATACTTCACGACAGAACTCGGGCTGTTCAATCTGGAAATCAATCTCGATCCCCAGATGTACGGCGGAAACTGTCTTCGCACGATGGAAGACCAGATCGTTGAAAAGGTCCGGGACCTCGAGCAGGTCACCGATCCGATGGGTATCGACGTGGCGTTGACGGGCATTCTGCCGACCCTGTTGAAGTCCGATCTCGACTTGAAGAACATGACGCCTCTGCCACGCTACAAAGCGCTCAATCAGGCGCTGACCCGACTTCGCCGTGGAGCCTACAGTTTCCACATCAAGGGGGTCGACGAACTCAACACGAAGCACAACTCAGTCATGTTGGAGTCGTGCAACGCGAGCTTTCAGGTCCACTTCCAAGTCGGTTCGGAAGAGTTTGCCAACCTCTACAATCTGGCCCAGATCGTGGCGGCCCCGGTTCTGGCCGCAGCCGTCAACTCACCGTTCCTGTTCGGGCTGCGACTCTGGCGGGAGACGCGGATCGCGCTCTTCCAACAGGCGATCGATACCCGAACGACAAATCCTCACGTCCGAGAGAGCCGGCCCCGGGTCTTTTTCGGGGATCGCTGGGTAGACAAATCCATTTTGGAGCTCTACCAGGAAGACATCTCCCGATTCAGAACCATCGTGAGCTCGGTCGTCGAAGAAGACCCCATCACGCTATTGCGCGAAGGAAGGATTCCGGAGCTCGAAGCGCTTCGGCTCCACAACGGTACCGTCTATCGGTGGAATCGCGGATGCTACGGTATCACCGATGGTAAACCCCACCTCCGCATAGAAAATCGGGTTCTTCCATCCGGCCCCACGCCGATCGACGAAGTGGCCAACGCTGCTTTCTGGTTTGGTCTGATCGGGAGTCTGGCTGCGAAGTACGACAACGTGTCCCAGGTCATGGATTTTGGTGAAGCCAAGATGAACTTCATCGCGGCGGCTCGACTTGGAATCCAGTCGCAGTTCACCTGGATCGACGGCAAGGCCTGGCCAGCGGAACGGCTCATTCTGGACGAGTTACTTCCCCTCGCGGAAGAGGGCCTGCGGTTGGGAGGGATTGACTCCGCCGACATCGCCCGTTACCTGGGTGTGATCGAGACCAGGGTCGAACGAGGTCAGACCGGTTCGGCCTGGGCCCTTCGCTCCGTGGCCGAGATGGGTGATCAACGCAATTCGAGCGAACGAATGAATGCTCTTGTCGCAGGGATGGTGGCAAGACAGAAGACGGGACGGCCCGTCGCAGAATGGGATCTGGCCAAACTCGAAGAGGCTGGGGGGTGGACGCACAATTTCCTCCGGGCCGAGCAGTTCATGTCGACAGATCTCTTCACGGTCCGGGAAAACGAACCGATCGACCTCGTTGCAAATCTCATGAAGTGGGAGAGGATCCGGCACGTTCTGGTTGAGGACGATCGCGATCGATTGGTCGGCGTGGTTTCGTACCGTGCTCTCCTTCGACTGATGGCGGCGGGTTGGAACACCAACTCGGAGCGGTCTGTCGCGGTCTCAGAAATCATGCATCGGGATCCGATCGCGATCAAACCCGCGGATTCGGCCCTCCGGGCTATCGAAGTCATGCAGGAATTTCAAATCGGCTGTCTGCCCGTAGTCAACAAACAACACCTGGTCGGAGTTATCTCCGAGCGCGAATTCATGGCGGTGGCATCCGAACTCCTCGCTGAGAAACTAAAGGAATAGTCTTCAGTGTCCGAGCAAGCTTCCGGTTCGTCCGATTACAAAACCCTTCCCCGCGTCCTCGGCCGAGTGCGTGGCGCTCACCCTGGCCCCAAAATGGTCGTCATGACCGGGATCCATGGCAACGAGCCGGCCGGTGCCGCGGCCGGGGACAGAGTCCTGAAGGGGCTGCAGGAATGCCTGTCCGAATTGAGCGGTGAATTCGTGGTTCTACGGGGCAATCGCCCCGCCCTCATGCGTCGCGATCGATTCATCGTCAAAGATTTCAATCGAACCTGGACACCGGAGCGCGTGACCGCACTTCGTGAGGCTGATTCCGATGCGGATCTCGACTCGGAAGACCGCGAAATGGTCGCGCTTCTCGAAACGCTCGACGAAGAGCTTCTGCCCTGCGGCGGAAATGCCTATTTTCTCGATCTCCACACGACGTCGGCAGAAGGCGTTCCCTTTGCTCTCTTTGGCGACACACTGAGAAACCGCGCTTTTGCCGAGCGCCTACCTCTGCCCATCATCCTCGGATTGGAAGAGCAGCTCGATGGGACGCTTCTCGAATATGTCAACCGTCTCGGTTTTGTCACACTCGGTTGCGAGGGGGGACAGCACGACCGTCCAGAGTCGGTCGATCACATCGAGGCCCTGCTCTGGTGCGCTCTTCGATCGGCGTCGATGCTCTCGAGATCCGTCGATATCTCGGAGTTTTTTCATCGACTCCGCAGAGTTGCCGAAAACGTCCCATCGATCATCGAGGTTCGTTATCGTCACGCCATTCGCGACGGGGACGGATTTCGAATGACGCCCGGGTTTACGAATTTCAACTCCGTCACGGTCGGACAATCCCTTGCTCACGACAAGCAAGGAGAGATCCGGGCCCGGTGGGGCGGATGGCTTCTCATGCCTCTCTATCAGGGGAAGGGCAACGACGGTTTCTTCCTCGCTTCCGAAGTGCATCCTCTCTGGCTACGGGTTTCCGCCGTTCTCCGCCGGCTCCACCTGGCCGGCGCGTTGCAGCTCCTTCCGGGAGTGACGCGACATCCAGATCGAGATGATTCTCTCGTCGTCAACACGAGGATCGCGCGTTGGTTTCCGCTCGAGATCTTCCACCTCTTCGGGTTTCGGAAGCTCCGCTGGCAGGGGCCCGTCCTTGTTGTGAGCCGCCGTCCCTTCGACCTGAAGCCGCCTACTTCACGACGAAGTTGAGGAGTCGTTTCGGGACGTAGATGATCCGGACGATGTTCTTTCCCTCGACAGCACGCTGCACGGACTCAGATCCCATCGCTTTTTCTTTCGCATCGTCTTCGCTGATCGAGGCGGGAACTTCAAATCGTTCCCGGATCTTGCCGTTGACCTGAACAACGAGAGTAAACGCGTCTTCTACGGTCAGGGAATCATCGCATTCCGGCCAGGCCTGGGCATGAACGCTCGTCGTCTCGCCTCTCTGTTCCCAAAGTTCTTCAGTGATGTGAGGAGCAAAGGGGGCAAGAAGCAAGATCAATGTTCGCATCGAATCCCGCCAGTCGCTCGTGTTCGCGACGGGAGTGGCTTTGGCCTTCGTCAAGAAATTGACCAGTTCCATCAACGAGGCGATCGCCGTGTTGAAAGCAAACGCTTCGATGTCACCGCCGACTTTCGCGATCGTTTGGTGGAGCCGTCGAAGCAGTTCGGTGACGTCCTGCGCAGCGACCGTGCCCTCCGGTGTGTCGACAGGGTCGATGACCAGTTTCCAGACTTTGAGATAGAAGCGTTCCAGCCCGGTAATCCCCTCGTCCGACCAGGTTCCACCACGGCCCCACGGTCCGAGGAACATGACAAAACTGCGCATGACATCGGAGCCGTAGCGGGCCACGACCGCGTTGGGGTCGACGACATTGCCGCGCGATTTGCTCATCTTTTCGTTGTCGGTCCCGAGGATCAAACCCTGGTTGACATGTCGGCGGAAGGGCTCGCCATCGCGGACGTGACCCATGTCCCGAAGCGCCTTGGCGACGAATCGGGCGTAAAGCATATGCATGGTCGCGTGCTCGATGCCACCTCCGTACTCGGCGATCGGTAACCAGCGATCGGAATTCGATCGATCGCTGAAACTCTCCGCATCGAAGGGGGCGAGGTACCGATACCAGTACCAGGACGAATCGACGAAGGTATCCATCGTGTCGGTGTCCCGCTCGGCCGGACCGCCGCACTTCGGACAGGCAACTTCACGGAAGTCTGGTTCGGATTTGAGGGGCGACTCTCCGGTGGGGAGAAACTCGACGTCCTCCGGGAGGCGGACCGGCAAATCGGAGTCCGGGACAGGCACGATTCCACAGTCGGGACAGTGAATGATCGGGATCGGTGCACCCCAATAGCGCTGGCGGCTCACTCCCCAGTCACGAAGACGATATCGAACGACGGACTGCCCGAGGTTTCGCTCTGACAGCCAGACGCCAATCTGCGCCTGGGCCGCCTCGCTCTCCAGCCCATCGAAGGGGGCCGAGCTCTGGAGCTGACCCGTTCCGGTGTAGGCGGCTTCCAACTCCAGGTTCCCGTCTGGTGGAGTGACGACCACTCGGACGGGGAGGTCGTACTTCTGGGCGAATTCGAAGTCGCGTTGATCGTGTGCCGGCACTCCCATAACTGCACCTGCGCCATACTGAACCACGACGTAGTCGCCGACGTAGACCGGGACGGGCTCTCCTGTCACCGGGTTCTTCACGTAGGCTCCGGTAAAGACACCGGTCTTCTCCTTTCCAACTGCGAGCCGTTGGATTTCGGTCGTGCGCTTGGCCTTCTCGACGTAGGCTTCGACCGATGCCCGATGTTCGTCCGTGGTCAAGAGGGGCAGGGCCGTGTGTTCGGGGGCGAGAACGACGAACGTGGTTCCGCAGACTGTGTCCGGCCGGGTCGTGAAGACCTTTATCTCCACAACCTCGGGATGCTCTGAGGGAAAGTGGATGTCTGCGCCGACGCTTTTGCCGACCCAATTGGTCTGCATCGTTTTGACTCGTTCGGGCCAGTCGATTCCTTCGAAGTCGAGGAGTTCTTCCGCGTACCGCGTGATTCGAAACGACCACTGATTGAGGTCGCGTTTCGTGACCGGCGTACCGCAGCGATCACAGACGCGGTCTTCTCCCACGACCTGTTCACGAGCCAGAGTTGTGTTGCAACTGGGACACCAATCGACCGACGTGAAGGATCGGTAGGCCAGGTCATGTTTGTACATCTGCAGGAAGAGCCACTGGGTCCAGCGGTAGTATTCTGGATCACTCGTCTGGATCCAGCGATCGGGATCGAAACTTCCGCCCATGCTCTTGAAGGATTCCCGCATCTGGCCGATATTTTTTTCCGTCCAGACCTGCGGATGGATTCCTCGTTCGATTGCGGCGTTTTCGGCGGGCAGTCCGAAGGAGTCGAAGCCCATCGGGAAGAGCACTTCGTAGCCTCGCATGCGGAGGTAGCGCGCCTTTGTGTCCGGCGGCCCGTAGGCGAACCAGTGGCCGCAGTGGAGTGGACCGCTCGGATACGGGAACATGAGGAGGAAGTACCACCGTGGCTTGGACGTGGACAGGTCGGTCCGATACAGTCCCGATTCTTCCCAACGGGTCTGCCATTTTTTTTCGATCGCCCGAGGGTCGTAGTCAACCATCTCACTCATCCTCAAAGATTTGGGTTTCGAGGGTGGGGCAGTTGCCCCTCTCCCAGAGTTTTGCCCTAAAACCACCGAAGTTCTAGGAAGTCTCCATCGAAGTCAAGCGAGCCGAGGGCAAAGCCTTGCCTGGAGAGGCAAAAACATCTATCGAGCGCCCCCTCCGATGTCCGATAACAGCCTAGAGGAGGGGTAGAACCCTCGCTGGCCAGACCTCGCCCTGGAAATGCTGCCCTGGAGACTGGATGGACTTTTTCCTCGCAAGACAGCCGATCTTCGATCGCCGCCAAGACTGTGTGGCTTATGAGATTCTCGCCCGGACCGGACCCGACAACTTCTTCTGCGCGGAAACCGAGGCGGAACAGGACAATGCGTCGCGAGAAGTTCTCGGTGGAACGTCCCTCGTGTTTGGGTTCGAAGAACTCACGTTCGGGAAACTCGCGTTTATCAACACGACCCGCGGAGTCCTGCTCGGTGGGGACCTCAAGTTGCTGCCGACCGAGGGAGTGGTAATCGAGCTGCTCGAGGACATCCCTCCCGAGCCAGAAGTCATCGCAGCTGTTCGCGAACTGAAGAGTCTGGGATATCAGGTTGCTCTCGATGACTTCGTCTATCGCGATGAGCTCAGGCCCCTGGTGGAATTGGTCGACATCGTCAAAGTCGACTTTCGACTCGCCCCTCCCGATCAGAGATTGCGATTGCCGGAACTCATGGGTCGTTCCGGGCTGTCCTTCCTGGCCGAAAAAGTCGAGACGGCCACCGAACTCGAAGAAGCGGTCGAGGCCGGATACGATTTGTTCCAGGGGTACTTCTTTGCCGTGCCCACGATGCTTCGCGCCCAAACCGTCCCCGGGTCGAAGCTTCAGTACATTCGGGTCATGGCTGAGATGGCAAAGTCGGAGTTCGATCTCGAGGCCGTTGCCCAGATCGTGAGTCAGGACCCCTCTCTGACCTACAATCTTCTTCGCCAGGTCAATTCGGTGGCTTACGGATTTCTGCGCTCGATCGAATCGGTCCGTGAGGCCATTGTTCTATTGGGACAGTCGGAGGTCCGGAAGATCGTCGGCCTTGTCGCTCTCCTACAGGTTGGAGACGACAAACCCGACCAGCTCCTTTGTGACGCCATCACACGAGGTCGGTTCTGTGAATCGGTCGCGATTCGGACCTGCTTCGCTCATCGTAGCGCGGACCTTTTCCTGCTGGGAATGTTCTCACTTCTCGATACGATGATCGGCCGGCCCATGCCCGAAGTTCTCGAGCGACTCGGCCTCCCCGATGACCTCAGAGCCGCACTACTCGGCCAGGTCAACCCGGTCCAACGGATACTCGAGTTGGCCAAGGCCTACGAACGGGGCCAGTGGGACCGTCTCGAGACTCTCCGCGCCGAAATCGGAATCGACGAAGCGGAGTTGCCGCCCCTCTACGTAACCGCTCTCGCCTGGACCCAGGAGCACATCTTTTCCAGTGATCCGGTAGCTGAGGATGGAGTCGCTTCGGTCGGCTGAGTGCCTCATCGGTCTCAATCGATGGAGATTCGACTGGCCGCGGCACGTCCCCAGCGGTCGCGCCCGTGGAGTTCGGCGACGATCGAACCGGGAACCCCATAAAGCCCCTTCCGTTCGCAGAGAATTCGATAGCGATAGACGTGGATCCCCGTTTCCAGGGGCGGGAGGAGCCAAACCAGCTCGTCCGACTTCGTGGACGGATCCAGTGGTATGTCGACTCGCCGCGTTTCTTTTGCCTCGGATAATCCGTGGACGAGGGTGGCTCCGGCCGGAATCGGTTCGCGCAGCCATAACTGCCCGGTAGACGTTGCCGCCGTCACGACGATTTCGACATCGACGAGATCTCCCCGCTTCCATGAGTCGCGATGACGCCCTCTTTGAAGGTCCGTGTAGCGTCGGAAAACGCCCAGACCATCGTCTCGAGCGGGCGCGGTGATGGCGGCGAGACGATCGGGGAAGCGAAGTTGATAGGCGAGAGTCTGGAGACGTTCCGTTTCGAAGCGAAATCGAAGCTGAGACGTCGACGGGTCGGTTCGCCTGATTCGGGCCAGTTCTGACGAGCTGAGATAGAGTGTTTTCGGAGAGGGATCCGTCTCGGTGAAACGGACGCCCTCGGTCTTCGTCAGCCCCAGGACGACGCGCCCCTGCGCGGGGAGCCTCAGCTGTTCGACCTGGTTCAAGAAAGCGTGCAGAGCCTCGCTCGCCAGGACGTTGCCGTGCGGAGTACCCCAGTGTCCATCCGATCGGTTTTCGAGCAACGCCCGGAAGAGCGAACCGGCCAGAGCGTGATTCGGCGAGCGTTGGGTCAGCAATCTCAGGGCGAGGGCCGAAGCACGAATGTCGCCGGCCCGACCGACGGCATAAGGCAGAGCAGTTTCAACCGACTCTCGGAGGAGTCCATTCTCGTCCTGCGCTTCCTCGAGTTGGACCAGAAGAACATCCATCCAAGCGACAACCTGCCGATGGATGGATCGATCGAGGGGACGGTCGGTGTGTCCTGCGCGTGCGTCGAGAGCGAGTGCGAGCAGGAGTTTCCCGGTCAGGGAGAGGGAGGTGTCGCGCGCGAGAAGCCAGCGCAGGGGCGCGTCCGGATCGACCTCCCGCCCGTATTCGGTAACAGCTAGAAGCGTGAAGGCGAGGAGATCGAAGTCGACGCGATCGGCCCCGCGGAGTTGGCGTAGGTTTCGCTCCATTCGCCGTTCGAAAGCCGCGTAGAAACCCTGTTCGAGGCCCCGATTCTTTTTCCCTAGTCTTCCCCAGGTCGAGAAGGCGTATGCGTCCAGGTATATCGCTTCCCGTTGATCGCCCTCGGTCGAGGAGAGGGGGACGGAGAGATCACCGCTCGGTGCGAGGCGCCAGAGTATCTGCGCGGACTCCCGGTCGACCTGAAGAGAGTCGACGGACCAGGAGAGGGCAGAGACCAGATCTTCGGCCAGAAGGTAGGCCCGTATTCGAGAGAGACGCGGCTCGATTCCCGGCCCTGTACGGTTCAGAGTGTGGTGGAGGGCGTCCCCGAGCTCGCTCTGTCTGGTCGGCGAAAGTTGCAACTCCAATCCCGATGCTCCGAGGACTTCCGGCGCCTCCAAATCGAGGATCTCTTCCGCCCGTGGACCGGCCGCTCCAAAGATGACCGATGTTCTCTCGATGGGATTCGCATCGATAGGAAGACGGACTTCTTCGATGGATTGGTCAGCACTCTGGATACCGGGACGAAGTTCAAACCGAACTGACGACGGATTCTGGACCGTGGCCCGAGCAGAGAGAGTGTGGGCGCCGAGCTTGGCCTGGTCCGTCCGGACGTCAGTGAGGGCTGCACCGGAGAGACGCAACTCAGGAACGTTATTTGTCGATCCGAGAATGCGAGCTTCAAAGTTGAAACTATCCTCAGGGCGGGCAAACGAGGGGAGATCCCAGTCCACAAAAAGAGGATTCGACGCATTGATCCTCCTCTCCGCGACAGCAAAACCGCCTGCACCATTGCTGACTGTTGCTCCGTAGGCTCGGAATCGATATGTGGCGTTCTTCTCGGGCAGAACGAATCGAAGTCGAGCTTCCCCGGCGTCGTTCGTTGGGATGCTGATGTTCCAGTAGAAGGTCCTCTCTTCGGCCGCCGGGTTCGGGGAATGTTCCGGGTTTTCGCTCACTCCGCCCGGCCCGAACTCGAGGGCTGGCGTTTCGCTCGAATTCCCCGACCTTTGCAGGCTCTGCCTCGTGTCAGTGTAACGAACGCTCGAAGAGGGAGCCGCAAAGAGGTCTCCGAACGCCTCGAGAAATGCGGGGGCATCACTCTCGCCGGCAGTTCTCTGAACTGGCAGTGGTAGAGGAGGTGATTCAAGGATAGCCAGAGTAACCTCTCCCCGACAGGGGCGGTCGAGCCGGTCGCGAAGCCTGAAGCTGATACTGGCCGTGTCTCCCGGCGTCGGATAAGGCGGGTCCAGTTCCAGATCGAGATTGGCTTGCCAGGCGCTCTCGTCGACGGCGAAGGTCGTTTCACCCATCCGATAACGGGGACGTTGGCTCCGGGCAGCGCCACCATGGCGCGCGGCGGACGGATCGCTTCCGATCTGAATCGCGGTTGCACGGACCTGGCCGG
>Ga0315338_1002565_pt1 | contig 17606 bp, 16 predicted proteins | sample ASW8metaG_FD_204518 | JGI IMG/M metagenome (GOLD analysis project Ga0315338, IMG submission 204518) | Ammonia-oxidizing marine archaeal communities from Monterey Bay, California, United States - ASW #8 | ecosystem: Environmental > Aquatic > Marine > Coastal | place: USA: California | collected... | reverse complement strand
TTAATTAATGATTTGTTATTTCTGTTGGTCCATCAAGCACTTCATAGGACTTATAAGAAACATTTATGAAATTAGGATTGTTACCTAAAACTTCACCATAAAATTGACTATTTAAATAATCTTCCATCGATTCTCTATTGTCCCAAGTATAGACTCCACCATAAACATTATTATCTTTATCTGAAAGCCAGACTTTAGATTTCAAACCTTTTAGTTCGTTAAAGGCAGGTGCTAAATCAGTAGCAGCACCTTCATACTGTTCGTGATTAATTCCTTCTAAATTAAAATTGACTACTTGTATAACCATTTCATTCTCTCCTTGATGTTATTTGGACATTAGTAATTTTTATTAAATTTAACACCAGATTTTTCAATTCAAAATGGAGTCAGGAGTTTTTTGCAAAAGTTTTTTTGAATATTAAATTTAGGCTATGAGTAACACTACTATTTCTATAATCTTAATCTTATGGTTTTTATCCATTGGCTATTTAAAATCAGAAATATCTGATCAACCATCGAAAGTGGAGAATTTGTTAAGATTGTTCTCAGCCATTTATGTGATAGTTGCTGGATTTATATTGTTATATATGATTTTTTTGTATTAATCATTTATCTTGATTCTCAACCATTTTCCCAATAGACCTTTTATTCATTTAGTTTTTATATCTACGCTAAAGAAGAAATAGAAAGAGATTTCAATCCACATACATAAAAGTAAAAGGCGTTCTCCTCTCAATATTTTTATTGTATCAATCCATTGTAACACTCAATTATCATTAATATATTCCTACATAGGGTTTGTTTGGAATGATAATTATTAGATTTTTTCAGATTTAATTCAACTCATTTTTATCAAATCTTTTGAGACAAAAGTAATAAAGGAATTAAGATGAATATATATGCTGGCAATCTGAGCTACGATCTTTCAGAAGATGATCTGAAAGGTGCATTTGAAGAATTCGGTGAAGTCACATCAGCCAAAATCATTTCTGACCGTTACAGCGGTCGTTCTAAAGGATTTGGTTTTGTTGAAATGTCTTCAGATGATGCAGCAAAAGCAGCAATTGAAGCACTATCTGGAAAAGAACTTTCAGGTCGCGCATTAGTTGTTAATGAAGCCAGACCAAAAAGATAATTCTAAATCAAATTTGATTGGAATGAGAAGCCTCTTCGCATATTGTGTTGAGGCTTTTTCTTTATAAAACAACCTTGCCTCTTGAGTAATGCATACCTTAATCTCTCACCTTCATATTGTTTATAAGGTAAGGGAAATAGAACAAAATGACTGATCAAAAAATAAAGCCTACTCCAGAGGAATCTGAATATAGTTCGAGAAATGTCTATAGTAATATTGCGCCTATTTTCCAGATACTGCAAAGTGAGCAAAATATTCTTCAACGTACAGACCAAAAAGCATTTACACTTATGTCAATTCTAGGTGTATTCATGGTATTTTTTATTGTTCATTTTCTAAAAATAAATATTAACTGGTTTAATGTATCGATGGTCATTATTTATTTTATTGCAGCTATTTTTGCAATTGCCAACTTGATGCTGGTTATTGTACCACGTATGCGAAATGATCAGAATCATGAAGCATTGCCAGATATAAATGCTACTTTTTTTGGTGGTATTATCCAGTTCAAAAACCCAGTAGAGTATGCAAAATATTTGAACGAAATCACTGAAGATCATGGAAAAACCTATAAAATGTTTTCATCTCAACTTTATGCTTTAGGTCATATTAATGCTTATAAAAATAAACATTTAAGAAGAGCTATTATCTTTTTTGGAACAGCTATTCTTTCTGAATTATTGATTGTGATGTCTATGGCCTGGGGTCGTGCTTTGCAGTTTCTGTTTCCAGCATGAAGCTTATACTCTTTGTCTCACTACTTGCTATGGCAGCATGTGTGCCTGGTGGTCCACCAGGACCACAAGGGCCATCTGGTGAATTGGGTCCCGCCGGCATTCAAGGTGAAACAGGTGAAAAAGGTGAAACAGGTGAAAAAGGTGAAACAGGTGAAACAGGTAAAGATGGAATTTCTATCTCACCAAAAATAGTTAAAAAGGTTGAAGCCATGATATTGGAAATGGAATCAGGTAATAAAAAAATGGTTAAATCAACTTTGACTGATATGTCTGAAAAAGTTGTCAGTACCATCCATTTTCGATTTGGTATTTCAGAAATGGGTTTTGCCACGCTTACATCGGACGGTCGTGTATTTATAATGAAAAATAAAAATCCTGTCACAATTGGAGATAGGTTTGAATATTTAAGTAAGGTCGCAAATAATGATTATAAATTTGTTTCCCTTTCAATTCTACCAGGTGGTGAAGGGTCTAAGCAAATTTTTCTGGCAATGTCTATTGATGGACACACTTTTGTATCAGAAGACTTGAAGTTATGGGGGAAAAAAACTTCTTTGGAACTGAAATAAAATTCATTTTTGAATAGAAATATTGAAAAATACACCCAACATTATTTTTTCTACCGATCCAGATTACAAGTCAGAATTATCTTCTGAAATTGTAAAATCATCTAAGCAGGATTTTAGGATCCACCTTAATCGACGACCTGGCGGTAAGATCGTTACTATTGTAAAAGGATTTATAGGGCATCAAGATCAAATAAAAACAATAGGTAAAAGACTAAAAAAGAAATGTGGCGTTGGAGGTACAGTTAAAAATAATGAAATTCTGATCCAGGGAAATTTTCGAGATAAAGTTATTGAACTCTTAAAATCACAAGGGCACATTGCAAAACCATCCGGAGGATAGGTATTTGTGAATCGCCTTCAACCAGGAATAAATTTGTGTATGTATAAACTTAAATCAATAGCGTGTTTAATGCTTTTGTTAGTCATTTGGTCGTGCACGGAAAAAACACCAATATCTAAAGAAGTCACCTTCTTGGTTTCAACTAATGTTAGGGGTCAACTTGACCCCTGTGGATGAAAAGCTAATCCACTGGGCGGTCTGCCTAGACGAGCTACATATATAAACCTAGTTAAACAAGGTGGCATTGATCCTATTCTATTGGATGCTGGAGATGGACTTTTTGAAAACTATTATTTGGTTAAAGGAAAGGAACCTTCTTCAAAACTGAAAGCAAAAACAGTTCTTGAATCCACAGTTAAAATGGGGAATTATATTTACAATGTAGGACAAAGTGATTTTGCTGCAGGTATAGAGTTTCTCCGAGAAATGGAAGAGACCGCTGGAACCCACTTTATATCTTCGAACCTCGTTAATGTTGGGACAAATGAATTAGCATTTAACGATCACACCATTCTTGAACGGAATGGCCTAAAAATTGGTATATTTGGTATTACAACAGAAATTCCTGATGTAATTAAAACAGTTGAGGTAAAAGATTACGTTTCTGTGGCTAAATCAAAAGTTGATGAATTACGACCACAAGTGGACGTTTTAGTGATGTTATTAAACGCAACAAAACCACAGTCAGATAAGGCGATGGAAAAATTTGCTGGTATAGATTATATTTTTTCAAGCCGTGAAACAAGTCGCACTCGTCCGGAAAGGTTACAGTCAGAAGATCACCCCAAACAATATTGTTTAGGAATCCAGGGTAAATATGTTGGACGATTTGATTTAAAAGTCTCAGATATAAACAAACCTATTCGTGATGTTACCAGTTCAGTAATGACCGTTAAAGTATTTGAAGAACAGTTGGTTAATCTCCAAAAAATAAATCCAGATAAGCCTTTGGAAGAAATATATAAGAACAATCCCAACGTACTAAATAAGGTTCAAAAGTTTAAATCAGGAGTTAAAGAATCAAAAGGATCAATGGAAAATGCAGTAAACTCATCTTATTATACTTTGATTCCTTTGAATGGAAGTGTTGTCAGCGAAAAAAGTTTACTAGCTGTTGTTGACCAAGCTCTTAAAACATGTGAAACATTGGATAAGGAAGGTTCCAGTTCTTTGCCTTAATGAATATTCGTAGCCCAATAGGCCAAACAGTATTTCTATTATTCTTATCTTGTATTATCGGTTTTAGTTCAAATCTATTTACTAGTAATTCTATACCGTGGATAGCACCTGAATTGACCTTAGTGGAAGCAATTGATACCACAACTGATGAAGCAGTATTAGTTGCTATTTCTCTAGAACAGGCCAAGACGTTTTTTGATGATGGTGTATTATTTGTGGATGCGAGGGATGAGGGTTATTATGAATCTGGCCATATCCAAGGTGCTATGAGAAAATCTTTTTTGCCGAAGCTCATTTTCAATATTGAAGATCGTCAGGGAAAAGATGTGCCTTTGGTGGTGTATTGTGGCGATCCTGGATGTGGTGATAGTGAACAACTAGCTTATGATCTTAAAGATTCGGGCTTTACAAAACTATATGTATTTAAAGGGGGTTGGGTTGAGTGGTCAGGAGCTGCTTATCCAAGCCAGGTGGATTAATGCGTAGGTATTTTAAAGGTCCAGTTGTTTTGGTTGCTCGGCTAATTCTGGGTGGAGTATTCATCTATGCGAGTCTAGGGAAGATATCAGATCCAGCTGCTTTTGCTACTGCAGTTGGTAATTACCATGTACTTCCATTTGGCCTTGAGAATCTCATGGCTATGGTTTTACCATGGTTGGAATTGATTGCAGGTGTTTGTTTGATCGTTGGTATTATGGTAGATGGTGCAACGATTATGATAATTATTATGAATATAATATTCGTTATTGCCATTACTCAGGCACTGGCAAGAGGCATTAGTATTGAATGCGGTTGTTTTTCTGTAGCACCTGAAAGCGGTGACAATATTGGCCTTCAAACAATACTTCGAGATTTCGGTTATTTGGTCCTTGCATTTATTGTATTTTACCGTCAAGAAAAACAATTAGAATTCTTTCCAAAATCAGTTTGACTGATACTGAATCCACTTTAAATTTTTGGTGTAAATTTGAAGAAACTTAATCATTATTAGATTTTTGCGAGAGTAGCTCAGCTGGTAGAGCACCACCTTGCCAAGGTGGATGTCGCGAGTTCGAATCTCGTCTCTCGCTCTTCAATAAGCCTTCGTTTTATGACGAGGGCTTTTTTGATTGGTTTAATCAGACTGATTCAGACTTAAACTTACAGATCTTACCGTAAATCATAGATAAAATGATGGAACATAAAATTACTTTATATCTAGTTGATTAAATGGTGGTAGATTTTGTTTTAAGTATCGTTAGTGAATTATAATAAATAATAAAAAAAGGAGATCATAATGAATAAGTACGTAATAAATACAATTTTAAAAGGTGTTATAACAGTATGTCTTTTAATTGGAAGTGTATTTGCTCAATACACTAAAGGTAATACTGTAATGACTTGGTCAAAATATAAGTGGAAAAGCTCTGGAGTAGAAGGGGCATCTCCCCAAGATTGGCGCGAATCTTTAGAGAATTATCACACAACTAGAAATAAAGCTTCAAGATTCCTTAAAAGTTCTTTGATGTTAACTCATTATCATACTGGTTCAACTGAAGATGTACACTTAGTAAGTGAGTTCGATAATATGGAAGATGCAACGGCTTACGGAGGTTCTCAAGCACCCCTAAATAAAAAAGCTTGGCCCAAAGAGGAAGAACGGAAATCTGCTGTTTCAGCTTATAACAAATATTTTCAATCTTATCATGAAGATCTTCATGTGTTTGAAAATCATGTCGCTTTTCGTAAAAAAGCAAAGAAAAAGGATTTACCTGATCGTACAGTAGTATCTGTAACTACTAGTTATTGGAAGCCGCTTAAAGACGTGGAGGGCGGTTCAGCTAAAGAACGAGAGAAACTAATGAAGAAATTTCATAGAAATGTTACAATGAAAAATGATAATCTAATTAGTCAACGTGTTGTTACACATCTTTGGTCTGGGCATGTAGCTGATGGCTTATGGCCAGTTACATACATTCAAGAGTTTGCTTCTATCGCTGATGTAGATGATACATCTTCAGAAAATGAATTATTTAATAAAGTTTTTAAAACTGATGATGAGAAAAAAGCTTTAGGTAAATATTGGGCTGGAAAACATGATGATATAGGTCTTTTCCACAATGAAACCTTTACAAATAAATAAGCTTATATTTTTTATTGAAATTAAAAAGCCTCCTATATGGGGGCTTTTTAATTTTATTTAATACTAAATATGTTTTTTATTTTGAAGAATCACAAAATATTTTTGAGCAGTAAGGCATCTAAATTGCTCATCACCATATTTTCATTAATACCTACTCTATTTGGGCAAGAAATAACTCCCCAAACAGATGTGCTTAATATCAGGCCTCCCTTATTAGAGAAGAATGGAATTAATATTGATGGTTATCTAGATGAAGATGAATGGTCTAAAGCTGTATCACGCTCAGATTTTATAAGTTATCTACCTGTAGATGGACGCCCAGCTGAAGATGATACAGAAATACGTATCTGGTATAGTTCATCAGCTTTATATATTGGCATTATTGCACATGAAATTCATGGAGAAGTACGGTCTACATTAGCAGATAGAGATAACTTAGAAAATGATGATTATATACTTTTATTTTTAGATACATATGATGATAAAAGATCTGCTTTTGCTTTTGCAGTAAATCCATTAGGTCAGCAGGGCGATGGTACAATTAAAGATAATTCATCAATGAGTAGAAAATCATCATTGACATTTAAATTAGATGATAACCCAGATTACATCTTTAATTCTAAAGGCAGATTAAGTGATGATGGTTTTATTGTAGAAATTGAAATTCCTTTCAAAAGTTTACGCTTTAAAAGAGTAGAAAAACAAAATTGGGGCTTTAATGTATTACGTCGAGTACAACATTCTGGATATAGATCTACTTTGTTTAATGTTAAACTAGGCTCTGTCTCATTTCTAGCACAAAGCGGAAAACTAATTGATATAACTGGTATTGATCGTGAAAAGATTTTTGATATTAATCCTGAACTTCGAAGTGCTCTTCAGCGAGGTCCTTCTCCAGAAAAATATAAAGTTGTATCAAATGATCTATTAGGGCTAAACGTTCGATATGGAATATCTTCGAACATTGTTTTAAATGGTACAGTAAATCCTGATTTTTCACAAATTGAAGCTGATGTAGCTCAAATAAACTATGATCCACGTCGATCATTGTTTTTTCCTGAAAAACGCCCTTTCTTCCTTGATGGAATAGAGTTCTTTAGTTCACCCTCCCGATTAATTTATACTCGTAAAATAGCTAACCCAGCAGCAGCAGCAAAAATTGCAGGAAAAATTGGTAGTACTAATGTTGGTTTTATTTCTGCAGCTGATAATACTGGTTCTTCACTTGCTCATCTTGACGCTGCTTATGTTAATGCACTCCGTTTAAAAAGAGATCTTTCTAATCAAAATCATATAGGGCTTGTTTATACTGATCGTATTCATAATGATTGGTCAAATAGAGTTTTTGCTTTAGATGGAAAATTTATAGCTAAAGATAAATATTCTTTTCGTGCGCAAGGCGGATTTAGCGTAACAAATAATAACTTAGAAAATGGAGTCCTTGCGCCGATGTGGAATATTGGAGCAAATGCATCTGGACGCAAATGGTCTTGGGCTTTTGCAACAACTGGATATCATGGAGAATTTAATCCAGCAGTTGGATTTGTAGAACGTGCTAACTATGTAACTGTTACTGCGGGACCAACAAGACGTTTTTATGGCAAAGCAGGTGCCTTGGTAGAACAAGTTTCATTATCAAATAAATTAGTGGGTAATTGGAATTACAATGGATTTATTTCAAACGATAAACCAGATGATAGAAGAATGTATCCATCTTTCTCTATGCAATTTCGTGGGGGATGGCGTTTTACTAATTTTACTTGGATAGAATATTTTGGTTATCCAGAAAAATTTTATACTAATTATTATATTAAGTCCAATGATCAATTCATTTTATATAGTGGAACACCTGAGTTATTTAACTTAGGTGCTATGTTTGAATTAACTACTCCACAACTAGAGAGTTTTTCTGCAAGTATTAAATATGGTTTTGGTAGAGATCCAAATTATGACGAATGGGCCCCTGGAGATATATATCTTATTGAATCTAAAATTAAGTGGAACCCAACTGACAAATTTCGTTTTTCTTTAAGATATAATCAGCAGCAAAACTATAGACCTTCGGATAAATCTCTGGTGTCAGAAAGTCGCACACCTAGACTCAAGATCGAATATCAGATTACATCTGCTATATTTTTAAGAGGAGTAGTTCAGTATACATCCAATTTTAGAGATGACTTGAGAGATAATTCGCGAACCGAACTTCCTATCTATTTAATAGATGCCGATGATGATTATATACCCGCCTTAAGAAAGACTAGTAATAACATTGAAGCTGATTTTCTTTTCTCATATCGACCAAAACCTGGAACCTTAGTTTTCTTAGGTTATGGATCAGCTTTAACGGAACCTAATAGATTCAGATTTCAGTCGCTGCAACGGCAATCTGATGGATTCTTCCTAAAGATTAGCTATCTTTTTCAAACCTGATTAATGTAAATCATATAATTAATGTGGGTGGTTAGGCTATTGTAACTTTCATCGCAATTTCTATTATTAATAACTCAAGGATATGACGATGAAAAAATATTTAATCGTAATAATTCTATTTATCCTGCATGAAAACTTTCATGGTGGGGTAGGGAATTGTAATATTATTTGAATTGAATTGTTTGTAGATCTCAGTATTTACTGAATCCACAGTACGCCCACGTATCTCAGGCTTATAGATCCAAAATAATAATTGTAGTTTAATCCCGGATTTTCCGAACTCACGGAAACGAACGCGTGGCTCTGGTTGATTCTGCACATTATCATTATCTAGAGCAATCTGTTTTAATAATGTTTTTACTGCATCAATATCTGAGCCGTAAGCAACCTGAAGGCTAATCCGCACTCGTTCAATATCTTCTGGTCCGCCACTTTCATTTACGATTTTTGAAGATGCCATTACTGAATTAGGAATAGTGATTTCAATATCATCTCTTGTCATAAATCTGGTAGAGCGGAGGCCCATACTTTTTACATAGCCACGCTCACCTGTTTCCAGAAGAATGTAATCGCCTTCTTTAAAAGGTGAGTCTGCCATAAGGAAAATTCCGGCAAAAAAGTTTGCAACTGTATCTTTGGCAGCCAAACCTAAGATGACACCTAATACACCAGCGGAAGCTAGGATTCCATTAATATTAATATTCCAACTGAGAAAAATAAAATAAGTACCAAAAAGTCCAATGGCAATCTTTCCTAAATTATTAAATAGAGGCAAAGTTTTATGTTGTAATAGGCGGTTACGGGCCTGGGACGATGCCCAGTCCATTGACAGAGTAAAAACTTTAGAAATAAGGAGTAACCAAACAATAATTGTTCCAGTTTTAAAGGTGCCAACCAAGGCGAAATCGATATAATCTGGTAAAGTTGCAGTTTTCACTGCCATAGAAAACCCTACAAATAAAATTGAATAGAATATTGGACGGTGGAGGAGGTTTACGATATTATCATCCAATTCGGTATGACTACGCGATGTGAGACGTTTGAAAATTCTAGTAAACACTAGATCTGTTATCTTAGCGATTACAATTGATCCAACAATAATAATAGCACTACGCACTAGATGATTGCCAATCAGGGTGGTGTAATTATCTTTTAACCAATCCATGTGAAGGATAAATATAAAAAAAGTTTGATTAAGTAACTATGAGGGAGAGTGCATTAAATTTCACTAAACAGTCAAATCATTTTGAGAGGAATTAACATTATGTATTTATTTAACCGTAAAACTATTATTTATTTATTATTTACACCTTTTATCTTTGCGCAAAATTCTTCATCTAATGAGTTGAAGTTGAGAGCTCAGCAAAAAGTGGAGTCTCAGTCAAAGATGATTCAAGAGATGGTTGATATGATTTTTAGTTTTGGTGAATTGGGTTTTCAAGAAGTAGAAACCTCAAATTATGTGATTGGTATATTAGAAAAAAATGGATTTAAAGTAACTCGTGGTATATCAGGCATTCCAACAGCTTGGATTGCTGAGTGGGGCAAGGGCAAACCCGTGATAGCTTTAGGTTCTGATATAGACGGAATCCCTAAGTCTTCTCAAATGCCTGGTGTTGCGTACCATAAGCCAATGATAGAAGGGGCACCAGGTCATGGTGAAGGTCATAATTCAGGACAGGCTGTGATTGTGGCAGCCGCTATTGCAATGAAAGATATCATGTATAAAGAAAAGATAAAAGGGACTATAAAAATCTGGCCAGGTGTTGCTGAAGAATTAGTAGCTACCAAAGCCTATTTTGTCCGCGATGGTTATTTTGATGATGTTGATGCATGTATTTTTACTCATGTAAGTAGTAATCTTTCCACATCGCATGGACAGGCAGGTGGCAATGGTTTGCTCTCAGTAGAATATACATTTAAAGGTAAAACAGCTCACTCTGCTGGTTCGCCTTGGCGAGGAAAAAGTGCATTGGATGCTGTCGAACTCATGAATATTGGATGGAATTTCAAACGAGAACATTTACGTCCACCTTATCGTGTGCATTATGTCGTGACAGATGGTGGAGACCAACCAAATGTAGTACCAAGGAATGCTTCAGTTTGGTATTATTTGCGTGAGCTCGATTATGAACATATCATGGAGCTTTTTGATTATTCAAATGAAATCGCAGAAGGTGCTGCAAAGATGAGCGGGACAGAATTAGTATCTACAAGGATATTAGGTTCAGCCTGGCCAAGGCATTTTAATGAACCAATAGCTCAGGCAATGTATTCAAATATAAAAGAAGTGGGTCTTCCAGTTTGGGATAAGAATGATCAATCATTGGCAAAAGCTGTTCAAAAAGAAGCTGGTAATAAAGAATTAAAAGGGCTTCCAACTGAATTAGATTCTTTACGTGGTCCTGTCTCAAGTCGGAATAATTGGGGTGGCGGATCAGATGATATAGGTGATATAAGTTGGACAGTGCCAACTGTCACGCTACGCTTTCCATCTAATATACCAGGCCTTCCTGGACATAATTGGTTAAACGGAATTGCTATGGCTACACCTATTGCACACAAAGGTGCTGTTTCTGGGGCTAAAGTAACCGCAATGACATTAGTAGACCTTTTTACAAATAAAGCTTTAATTAAGGACGCAAAAAAGTATTATAAGAGTCAAACAAAGAAAACTAAATATCAACCTATGATCCGTAAAACAGATAAACCTGCTATTGAATTGAATGAAGAGATTATGCGTAATTATCGAGATGAAATGAAGAAGCTTTATTATAATCCGGATAAGTATAAAACTTATTTGGAACAGCTTGGAATAAAATACCCAACAATTAAGAAAAAATAATTTTATTATGGGTCAGTTTAGTATAATTCAAATCTGTCAAATATTAATTGGATTCTTTTTAGGTATATGCATGATCCAATCAGGTACTGATAAAATATTAGATTGGAAAGGAAATTACTTATGGCTTAAGGAGCATTTCTCGAAATCGTTTTTGAGATCTTTTGTCAAGCCAATGCTACTCATAGTTTTAGTTTTAGAAATCGTGAGTGGTATTTTATGCTTATGTGGAGGTTTAATTGGACTATTCCAAAATGATACTAGCTTAATTTTGACTGGACTTTTTCTTGTTAGTCTAAATTTAATTGCTTTATTTTTTGGTCAACGGTTTTCGAAGGATTATGCTGGAGCATCTGTGATAGTTAATTATTTTATTTTAACAATTATTGGTATAAGTACATTCTATTTTGTATGATTGTCCAATCAAAACGTTTAATTAAAGAGGTACAATTGAAAAATATCACTATTCTATCGTTGTTCATTTACATATTTGGAAGTGCCGTTCAACTTAATGCCCAAGCTTCACCCAATCTAGGTAAGATTGCTAAGCAATTCCAGGTTAATGGTAATCAAATTATTAAAACATCTCTAATGGATTCTTCAGGATTTGATCGATTAGTAGAAATGTGCGATACCTTTGGACCACGATTTAGCGGAACTGATAATCTTGAAAAAGCATTGGACTGGATCTTAGATGAAATGAAAAGTGATGGGCTTGAAAATGTTCATGCAGAAGAAGTAATGGTTCCTAAGTGGGTCAGGGGTAAAGAGTCTGCACATATGATCTCTCCTTGGGAAAAAGAACTACATATGCTAGGCCTAGGTGGAAGTATTGGTACAGGTCCAAAGGGTATAACAAGTGAAGTAGTAGTTGTGAATAGTTTTGATGATCTAAAATCGAGAGCATCAGAAGCTAAAGGTAAAATTGTTTTATTTAATGTCCCCTTTACAAGCTATGGTAAAACTGTACAATATCGTTCTGGCGGTGCAATAGCAGCATCCAAGGCTGGAGCCATTGCAAGTATTATAAGATCTGTGGGCCCATTTTCTATGAATACGCCACACACTGGTGGTATGCGTTATGAAGAGGGTATAAAAAAAATACCTCATGCAGCCATTACAGTAGAAGATGCAGCTATGATTTCACGTATGGTTGAACGAGGTCAATCGGTGAAAATTAAATTATATATGGAAGGTAAATTTGAGCCAGATGCCTTATCAAGGAATGTTATGGGAGAAATCAAAGGATCTAAATTCCCAAACGAGATAATTGTTCTTGGTGGCCATATAGATTCATGGGATGTTGGACAAGGTGCTATGGATGATGGTGGTGGTTGTGTAGCAGCTTGGCAAGCAGTTAAAATGATAAAGGAATTAGGAATACAACCTAAGCGTACCATACGTGTGGTGATGTGGACTAATGAAGAAAATGGTATGCGTGGAGGTAATGCCTATAGAGATGCTCATATTAATGAATTAGATGATCATATTTTAGCAATGGAATCAGATGGTGGAGTTTTTAAACCATCTGGATTTGGATTTACTGGATCTGAAGAGGCAATGTCCATACTGCAGGATATTGGAACATTACTCTATCCCATTGAATCTGGAAAAATAACAAAAGGTGGCGGTGGTGCTGATATTGGACCTATTATGCGTGAGGGGGTACCTGGTATGGGCCTTAGAGTTGAAGGCAGTAAATACTTTTGGTACCATCACACCAATGCAGACACATGGGATAAATTAGACCTTGATGAATTCAATCGCTGTGTAGCCACCATGGCCATCATGGCTTATGTTGTGGCTGATATGGACATTCGATTGCCACGTTAGGTATTTATTTAGGTTCCCTTCAAACAGGTTGATAACTTTAAAGATAAATTTATTCAGATATTTTTGTTGAATCGATACATTATTAATTTACTTTTCCTACTTTTCTTTACCCCTCTTATCGGACAAGAAAATCGTGCTACTATGAAGTCAGGTCCCATTGATTACATGGATACGCTACCACAGCGTCAACTATGTGCTATGCCTACTCTTACTAGTGAATTCACTAAAGCTCACTTAGAAAAAATGAAACGTGATTACCCTGAAACTTATAGGCGAATGCAGTTACCACCTATTTTGACAAAAACGGCCGATGTTGGTTCTTTTGAAAAATTTTGGGTAATTGTCGATGATGTTCAGGGTGGAACCAAATCAGAAGAAATAGTAGCCGAATTGCTAGCTAAAGGTGATCATACGGCAATCTGGGCAGATACCAGTAAAATAAGTGGATCACCGAATATTTCTTCAACTTTAGCATCTCAATATATCAAATTGTTGGAAGAAAGTACTCCGGATGGATCTCGAAACTCATCTAAGGGTGTTTATGATTTAGAATTATCTTATTTCGGTTCACCACCAAACTATGATGGTGATGGAATCGTTGATTTTCTTTTTGCTGATATTTATACTGGAGCAGGTGGTTACTTTTATGGTTTAGACCAAACTGATGGAACAGGTAGTAATCGGCGGGATATTGTTTACATCGATTCATATGCAAGTGTTGCTTATACGGAAGGTACAATTTCTCATGAACTTCAGCATTTGATTCATTACAATTATGATCCTTATGAAACTGTACAGTTCAATGAAGGATTAAGTGAAATGGCTACCATTATTTGTGGCGGCGATTATATTTCACATGCACACTACCTAAATAATGCAGATCAGACTGGCTGGGATTGGCAATCTTCCGCAGCTCATTATTCTATGGCATCTCTCTTCACTCTATATTTTGTAGAACAATTAGGGGACGCATCTATTAAAGATTTTATTCAAATGCAAGCTGGAGGTAATCCAAAACAGAGTTGGCAAGCCTTTGACCAATTAATGCAAAATTATAACACTGGTCTAAGCCATAAAGAATGGCTAGTGAATTGGTTTACAGCAAATTATATAAATAATAATTTATTTAATTCAAAATTTGGATATCAACAATGGATGCCCATGGGTGCCAGAGCTACGGAAAAACATTTATCTGGTCAGGTTGAATCCACAAATAATCAAGTTAAAGATTATAGTGCAAATTATATTGCTTATGAATCATCTACTGACTCTATGGAAATTACGTTTTCAGCCACAAGTAGTGGATCACCAAAATATCGATCTTTAGAGTTTAATGATTCAACTATAGTTGTGAATACGCTGTCAAATGGGACTAAACATTTACTTTATCATGATAGTTTGAAAGTCAACAGTGCTCTATTTATTGTTGCCAGTACTGAAAATCGTTCTATTACTTATGAATATGAATCAGAAGGTACAGATGCATCTGGATGGACAGGTTTTGAAGAAATTGCATATGATGATAATGAAATAGATCTCGTTACAACTTCTGATGGTGGTTCTTTTGGATTTCTTGGATGGGGTAATAATTACACAGATCCAAGTTGGAGTCAAAAATGGTCAGGATGGGCCGTTGGATTTGATCCAAAAATGGCAATAAACCAATTGGTTGAATTAAAATTAATAATGGGTTTTGATCAAGAGTTCACTGGATCAACTACACCTTCATCTGCAGATAAAGATTTTTATATTCATTTTTGGGAGAAGTTAGATGATTTAGGCAATGTTAAAGATATCATGCCTCCAATTTTATGGTCGACAGAAAGAGCTTCATTGAATTCTGATTGGACACGGATTGATTTAACTCCCTATAAAGATCAACTCTCTAATCTAGGACCTATTGTGGTTGGAATAGTAGAAGATGATTCTGTTGGTACCTACTTTGCCATGGACAAACAAGAGAATGGAGAAAATTACACTTATGCTTATAATTATAGTGGCAGTGGACTTCTAGATCCATTACAAGGTTTTAGTGTAGGTGGTACTTCTTTAGACGGGTATAATTATATGTTTAGGACATCATTCTATATTGCAGATATCACAGTTCCCGCAATGAAGGCTGGGTATATGCAGCATTCTATTTTTTCGGACGTAATGAAAATCTATGTATTAGGGAACTCTGTTATGAGTTCAGATCACTTGCTAATTACAGCTAATAATGCAGGTTACGAATCTATTTTAGAAGCCCAATCGGTAGCATCCAATGATTCTATTCTGATTGTAGAACAATTCAAGTTGAATACGTCTGGAACATTGGATATACGCGTAAAGGGGACGTTGAGATATGGGAAAACAACTATTGATACAACATTTAAATATAATGTGAATTTTACAACATCAAAAATGGGAGGGAATATTTCTTCAAGGGATGGTGCTTATATGATATCTATCCCTGATAATAGTTTAACAGAAGATCTATATATCATTGCTGGTATGGATGCTTCTGATCCAGAGACGAAAAAAATGTTTTCGGTAAATGAGTTTAATATTGGGCCTGTATACACAGTGAGTCCAATCGGAAAAAAACTGAAAGTTGGTGCCACTGTATCAATTGAATTAAATGGCATAGATCCTAATACTGTATCTATTGGTTATTGGGATGGCAAAATATGGCGCGAACTTCGTTCTTCTGTTTCTAAAGATGGTTCCAAATTAATCGGTATTGGTACGCGTTTAGGACATTATACTTTGATCTCACGAGGTAGTGGAACACCATTAGCTGTCAATGAGGAATTAATGGTACCAACTGAATATGCTTTATCTCAGAATTATCCAAACCCTTTCAACCCTGAAACACATATCCATTATGAGATTCCAGAAAGTGGATATGTATCTCTAATAATATATGATATTCTTGGAAGAGAATTGGTCCAGTTGGTAAACCACGATCAGTCTCCTGGTAGGTATAATATTCTCTGGAAAGGTGTAGACGCTTCTAGTAATCCAGTAAGTAGTGGAATTTATTTTTATCAGTTGAATGCAGGGAGATTTTCTGAAACAAAAAAAATGGTTATTTCACGATGAAACTGCGAAGTGTCCTTCAATATATATTTGGTTGTCTTCTTATTTTTGTGTCCTGTGAAGACAAAAAGGACCCTAGTTTTGAAATTCTTTTTGATCCTTCTGAACATCAATACGGGAAAGTTGAAATCAACAAATCTGTATCACAAAAAATTCGAATAAAAAATACCGATAACTCTTCAGAAGCCTTTGTTGGGGAGATCAATATACTGGGTTCACCTTCATTCAGAATGGATTTCAGCGGTGTACTAACGCTGCAAAAGAATGAATCCAAAGAGGTATTTATAACCTTTCAACCAAGTGCCTCTCAAGAATATAATGCAAAAATATCTGTGAATAATGAATATGCCTTCAATGAAATGTATTTATATGGTGAAGGTGTTGCGCCGGTCTCCTTTTCATATGATCAGTCTAAATTGGAATTTGGTCTAGTTGAATCTGGAGAAATAAAGGATCTTGATATTATTTTTACAAATAATGTATCATCTGGTTTTGATCTTGAATTGACATTATCAGTTCCATCTAGTGATTTTAGTATATTGGACGCGACCACATCTTTAACTGTATCACCAGGGCAATCGGAAAGTGTTACAATTCGATTTGCACCAACAGTCGTAAGCTCTTCCAAAACTTTGAAGATTAACCATAACAGTACGGTTCGCCCGAATCCTTCCTCAATTCAGCTTACTGGCCTCATGGATCAGTCAAGTGTAATTATTTCAAATATATCTGATGGTTGGACCCAATTTGAGAACGGATCGTATAGTAATAGTAGACAATCCTTCCAAGATGCCATGAATAAAGCAATGGTTAATAGTGCTTATGATAGTATCTATGGTGAATCTATGCATGGAAGAGGATGGGCAGCCCTCTTTGATCAAAATATGTCATTGCATGGAACTGGAGCATATATTGATTTTATAAGTGTATTGACTGATTATGGTACAAAAGTAGACGCTACTAGCAAACTTGATTGTCTTGCAGGTAAAGCAATCAGTGGTGCCTTGATTGGTGGTTCTGTTGATGTTTATAACACGGTTATTAATGCTGCTGTAGATTTATTAAACCAAAGCCAATATTATCAATTTTCCCATAAAACTTCCGTAGATCATAAAGATGTACGCATGGCTTTAATCCAGGCCTATTATTATTTAGGAAAATATATAGAAGCTTCATCTCATATGGATATTCTCGATCCAACTAATGCACCTCATTCTTCTGATCCTGGAATTCTGCTTTCATCAATTCAAATGCTTGCTGGATCCCTATAAATTGAATTTAGCCGGAAAAACGGCAATAGTTACTGGTGCTTCTCGAGGAATTGGCACATATATCGCA
>Ga0315338_1002564_pt1 | contig 17617 bp, 17 predicted proteins | sample ASW8metaG_FD_204518 | JGI IMG/M metagenome (GOLD analysis project Ga0315338, IMG submission 204518) | Ammonia-oxidizing marine archaeal communities from Monterey Bay, California, United States - ASW #8 | ecosystem: Environmental > Aquatic > Marine > Coastal | place: USA: California | collected... | reverse complement strand
CCGAATCCGACCCGCCCTGGAGGCCGGCCACCGGGTCTTTGGCGAGAACCGGGTCCAGGAGGCGGAGACCAAGTGGCCCGCGCTCAAGGCCGACTTCGCCGATGTTCGCTTGCACCTGATCGGACCGTTGCAAACCAACAAGGCGCGGGTTGCCGTCCGGCTGGCCGATGTCATCGAAACGATCGATCGGCCCAAGCTCGCGCGCGCGGTGGCGGCGGAGATGGACCGCGCCGGCCGCCGGCCCGATTGCTTCATCGAGGTCAACACAGGCGAGGAGCCGCAGAAGCACGGGGTCGCCCCCGATCAGACCGACGACTTCGTGCGCGCGTGCCGCGACGAGTATCAGCTGCCGATCATCGGGCTCATGTGCGTCCCGCCGCTGAACGAGGAGCCCTCGTTGCACTTCGCGCTGTTGAGGAAGATCGCCGAGCGCAACGGGCTAGTCCACCTCAGCATGGGAATGAGTCACGACTTCGAGATCGCCGTCGCCTTTGGCGCGACTCAGGTGCGGGTGGGCACGGCGATCTTCGGCCGCCGCAAAGCGCGCTAGCCGCTTGACTCAAAGAACCAGATGACCTAGCCGACGACGCGGAGCTGGGCCTTGGGTCCGCACTCAGCCAACAGTTCGAGCAGGTCGGGCCGCGTCAGGGCGACGCAGCCGGCGGTCGGCGCGTAGTCCGGTCGGGCGACGTGGAGGAAAATCGCGCTGCCGTTGCCCGGTACCACTGGATCATCGTTGTGGCCGAGCACGACCACCACATCGTAAATCTCGTCGTCGCGATGAAGACGCTCGGTGCGGCCCGGGTATGGCAACGTGACCGGTCGGTTGTAGTTGGGGTCGGGGGAATCGTCGCACCAGCCATCATCGTGTGCGATGGTTTCGAGGCGCAAGCCGGTGACCGGCGGGCCCATGCGATCGGCGCGATAGAGGACGTAGCGCAGGGCGAAGCAGCCGACTGGCGTCGCGCCGTCACCTTCTCGTTTCGACGACGTGATGCCTCCCGCGCCGAGGGCGCAGCGATAGCATTTCGCGCTCCACGTGGCGATACCAGGCGCGGCGACGGTGATGGTTTCCATCGCCGTTCGGGCGTCGCTCGTCAGCGCCACCGCCTCACAGCCAACAGGGCCGGCATTAGGAGTGCCCTTCCTCCGACTCGTACAGCGTTCGCGCCATCAGCAGGCTGCGCTCGTAGCGCGCCACGAACTCGGCGATCTCGGCCGGTGTGAACCGGGGTGGGCTATAGATGGACGGCTTCGTGGGCATACCGAATGACCGACTTTCGGAGCCAGCCGCCGCGCCGTGCGCCGGGCCCGGCACCTCGGTCTGGGCCAATACCAGCGCCTGGAGGGGTGCCATCCGCACCGTGGCGATGGCCACCACCTCGAGTGCGCGCCCTTACGGTCGAACAGTGCCAAGGCGTTGGCGCCGATGTCGCGACCGGTCGTGTCCTCGATCTCCAGGTTGACCATGGTCGATGCCATGCCGAGTGGGCCGCCAAACAGGCGTGGTCCCGGCGCGATCGTGCCGCCGGTGATTTCGCGATAGAGCGTCGAGATGATCGGCGGCTGCTTGAGGGGATTGATGAGATCAAGCAGATCGCCGAAGTCGAGGCCGTCCTCGCCCCAAAAAGCTGTGTCGCCGCCGTTCGCTCCGGCCGCCGTCTCCGTGGGTGGGCGCGGATCGAGGCTGGCGGTGCTCGCTGCGAAGGGCCGCGATTCGGTCACGAGAGGCTCGGGATTGATGGACATGAAGGTTCCTTCCCCTTAACCCCGTAGCAACGATGCGCCACGCGTGTTTCATTTAATAACAAACACATAGCTTTCAGGGAGGTGTGACCGTCGGCGCATGATGGGCAAGTCTTGCCTCGCCGGGCGCATCGGTCAGAGCAAATGGCCCGACCGCGTGGCCTTGGTCTCAAGGTAGCGCACGCTGTGGTCGGTGGGCGGGAAGCTATGTGCCACCCGCTCCACCACATCGATGCCGTGATGCTGGAGCGCGGTTACCTTGTGCGGATTGTTGGTCAGCAGGCGCACCTGCTCGAAGCCGAGGCGGCGGAGCATCTCTGCTGCTGGCAGAAAGATTCGCTCGTCGGCCTCGAAGCCAAGCCTCTGGTTGGCCTCGATCGTGTCGTAGCCCTGATCTTGGAGCTGGTAGGCGCGGAGCTTGTTAATGAGCCCGATGCCCCGCCCCTCTTGCGCGAGATAGAGCAAGACGCCGCCGTCTTTGGCCGCGATCACCTCGACCGCGCCGCGCAGCTGCTGGCCGCAGTCGCAGCGCAGGCTGGCCAACAGATCGCCGGTGAAACACTCGGAGTGGAGGCGGACCAGCACCGGCACCGATCGACTGGGATCGCCGATCACGATAGCCAGATGCTCGATGCCACCGTCGGCCGGGCGAAAGGCGATGACACGGGCGTCCGCCGCGCCGCCCAGCGGCACATGGGCATCGCTCACCGCAATCAACGCGGTCGCCGCTTCGGTCTCGTAGGACTCCAGGTCCTCCACGGTGACGCAAAGCAACGACTCGCGCGCCGCGAAGGCGGCCGGATCATCGCCTGTATTCACCGGCACAACGACGGCAGCTGGCAGAAGGCGCGCCAAGCGGTTTAGGACCAGCGCCGCTCCAAACCCGACGTGCGCCGGCCCGGGCGCCACCTCGAACGGACCGCGCAAGGGATGAGCGAGGTCGGCGGTCGGGTCCACCAACGTCGCGATCGCGGCGGCCGGCAAGCCCATGGATTCTGGCAAGCCTTGGGCCCCGACAATGACGACCACTTCGGCGCCGGTCGGCCTGATGTGCAGCGTGCGGGCGCGGTGTGCGGTGATCGCGAGGCCTGGCGCGGCGGCGCCGAGGCGCCCGATCCACGCCAAGGTGGCGTCGTTCGCGAGCTCGGCCGCGGCCACCGCATGGCTCGTCACGCCGTCGGTGATAATCACCGGCACGCGGCGGCGAAGATCGTCGATGGCCCGATCCACAGCCAGCAGGCGCTTTGCCCCCGCCCCTAACGCATCTGCCGGCGTTACTGGGACTGTGGAAACCGGCCTGTCGGCTGGCTGAGAGCAGGGCATGGCGGTGCATCGCGCGGTTGAGGAGGGGGCAACGACAATGTCGGGTGCGTCCGACAATAGCAAGCAAGCTCGAGCGCTGGGCGCGGCGGCAAATCGTTCCTCCTCCCTTGTCGGCCGCGCGTTGACGGTCCAGAGTGCCGGCCATGAGCGTCCCCCGGGGCGAGGCCACGGACGGCGATCCCGAAAGCGGTATCCACACCGATTTCCGGGAGACGATGGCCTCTGCCGACTACCTGCGGCTTGATTTTCTCCTCGCCGCGCAGACGCCGCTCAGCGACAGCCACGACGAATTCCTATTCATCGTTTTGCACCCGGCGACGGGGCTGTGGTTCAAGCTGATGTCGCACGAGGTCGCCACTGCCACGGCGCGCCGATGAGCCGCAGCAAGTGTTCAAGGTGCTGGCGCGGGTATCGCGTATCCAGGCCCAGGTTATCCAATCGTGGGACATCCTGTCGACGCTGACACCGACCGAGTACCTGGCGTGTCGCGACCGATTCGGCTGCGCCTCGGGGTTGCAGTCGCGCCAATACTGTTTGCCTGAGTTTGCCATGGGCAACAAGAATGCGGAGATGATCCCGCCGTTCGCCCACCTGCCCGAGGTAGCCAGCGAACTCACCCAAGCGTTGGCCCACCCGAGCTTGTATGACGAAGCGATCAACTTGCTGGACCGGCGCCGCTTCACCATCCCCGATAGCGTGCTGGGCCGCGATTTCGCGCGGCCTTACGAACCTCAGGCTAGCGTCGCGGCGACGTGGCGGGCAGTGTATTAGGACGTAGCGCTGCATTGGGAGCTGTATAAACTCGCCGAGGATTTGGTTGATGTAGCCGACTGGTTTCAACAGTGGCGGTTTCGCCATGTGACGACAGTCGAACGGTTGAACGGGCGATCAGTGGCGGCGCGGTACCGGCGGTTCGTCGGGGGCGGCTTACCTGCGTGGCGTGCTCGACTGCCAGTTCTTTCCCGAACTGTGGTCGGCGCGGACGAGTCTCTAGGGGGGAGCGATGAGATATCTCGACTACGACCAGGCCGGCCTTGACGCGCAGTACCAGCTTCGTGAGCGTCATCCTGAGTTCCAGACCTATTTCGACGCCTGGGACGCGCGCAGCCGGGCGGCCCGCGAGCGCCTCGACTGCCGCCTCGACCTGCGTTATGGCGAGGCGCCCAAGGAAACGCTCGATATCTTCCCGGCCGCCGCGCCGAACGCGCCCGTGCACATCTTCATCCACGGCGGCTACTGGCAGAATCTCGACAAAAAGGACTACAGCTACCTCGCCGAGGCGTTGGTCGCCGCCGATATTACGGTCGTCGTCGTCAACTACGACCTCGCGCCGGCCGTCGATATCGACGAGATCGTGCGCCAGAACCGCGCGGCGCTGGCCTGGGTGTGGCGTTGCGCCAGCGACTTCGGGGCCGATCGCGACCGGCTCAGCGTGTCAGGCCACTCGGCCGGAGGCCATCTGGCGACGATGCTTCTGGCGACCGACTGGCCGAGTTTCGCGACCGGCATGCCGGTCGCGCCGATCAAGGGGGTGTGCGCAATCAGCGGCATCCACGATATCGAGCCGATCCGCCTCAGCTACCAGAACCAGGTCCTGAACCTCGACGAGCGCGCGGTCGCCCGCAATAGCCCGATTCACAACCTGCCGGTGGCACCGTGCCCGCTGGTGCTGGTCTATGGCGCCGAGGAGACTGCGGAGTTCGCGCGCCAGACGGTGGCTTATGCCGAGGCGTGGCGCAGCCGCGGCTTTGACTGCGGCGTGCTAGTCGTCGCCGATCGCAATCATTTCAACGTGATCGACGACCTCGCCGAGCCCGGAAGCGCGCTGGCGCGGGCCGTGATCGGTCTCGCCAGCGTCGCTTGAGCCGGGACAACGGTTGAAATGTCGTGGATTTGTCCCATCTCCGTGACGGATACTGGTCCCAGACGGGCGTTGGCCCCGCCACCCCGCGAGGATGCCCCGAACATGGTCACCGCGAAGAAAATACTTCTCGTCGATGACGACCAACCCTTGCGCGAATCCTTGCGCGAACAGTTTGAGCTGACGGAGGGCTTCGCCACTGTCGAGGCCGGCACTGGCGCGGCCGGCCTCGAAACGGCCAAGGCCGAGCACTTCGACATGATCCTGCTCGATGTCGGCCTGCCCGACCTCGACGGGCGCGAGGTGTGTCGATTGATGCGCAAGAATAAAGTCGCCGTCCCGATCATCATGCTGACGGCGGCGGAGACTGACGCTGGCACCATCCTCGGGCTAGAGTCGGGCGCCAACGACTATGTGACCAAGCCGTTCCGCCTCAACGTCCTGCTGGCGCGCATCCGCGCCCACCTACGCCAGCACGAGCAGAGCGAGGACGCGGCGGTCTCGATTGGCCGCTTTACCTTCCGCCCGAGCGCCAAGCTGTTGCTCGACGAGGGCGCCAACGACAAGGTGCGCCTGACCGAGAAGGAGACTGCGATCCTCAAATACCTCTATCGCGCCGGTGACAAGGTGGTGGCGCGCGATGTCCTACTATCGGAGGTGTGGGGCTACAACGCAGGGGTCACCACCCACACGCTCGAAACCCACATCTATCGGTTGCGCCAAAAAATCGAACATGATCCGACCGGCGCCGAACTATTGGTCACCGAACCCGGCGGCTACCGTCTCGCCCCCTGAGGTGTGGGCACACTTGTGTGTCGGCGATTTCTGATCTCCCCATGTAGCATCGCGGTGTTGTAGCTACGTACATTCCCGACTCTCATCGAGGGGTTGCGTCTGGCGCGCGACGTGATTGCGGACTGCGGCTTCTTCTCTCGCGCCATCATTGAGCTGATCGAGGCCCACGGCGCGATCGCCCATATCCCGAGCCAGAGCAACGTCCGGGTCCGCCGCGTCGTGGACCTGAAAATCTAACGCCACCGCAACCGGGTCGAGCGCTTCTTCAACGAACTCAAGCATTTCCGCCGTATCGCTACGCGCTTCGACAAACGCGCCAGGAACTATCTCGCCGCCGTAACCCTAGCGTCCGTCAGACTGTAGATGCGCCATGAGCCCACGACCTAGACCAGGGTGGCGCATGGGGCGAGTGGATTGGCTTTTTCTGAGCGGGGGGATCGAGCAATGCGCCGACGCCACGGCGCGTTCGGGCCGCTTACTCGCATTGCGAGATCGATACCGCGACCAGGTGCAGCAGGCGCGGGCATCCGGTTTGCTCCTGCATCTGATCGATCATCTGTTCGAGGTGCTGGTTATCAGTATCCCCCGCGCGGCCGCGCACCTCAACGTCACCTACCACACCGCGCGCGGGCAGGTGAGCCGGCTGGCCGACAGCGCCGTCTTACGGCATATCGACAATACCCGGCCTCTCCTTTATCGCCCCGACGAGATCATTTCGATCGTCCAGTAAGGCCGTCTTGGCTCGTTAGTCGAACAGGACGACGCTGCGGATCGATTTTCCCGCGTGCATCAGGTCGAAGGCGTCGTTGATCTGGGCGAGCGGCATGGTATGGGTGATCAGGTCGTCGATGTTGATCTTGCCGTCCATGTACCAATCGACGATCCTCGGCACCTCGGTCCGGCCCTTGGCACCGCCGAACGCGGTGCCGCGCCAGACTCGGCCGGTGACCAACTGGAAAGGCCGGGTGGCGATCTCCTGACCGGCCCCGGCGACGCCGATAATCACGCTCTCGCCCCAGCCCTTGTGACAGCACTCGAGCGCCTGGCGCATGGTGTTGACGTTACCGATACACTCGAAGCTGTAATCGGCACCGCCCTTGGTCAGATCGACCAGGTGCGCGGCCAAGTCTCCCTCGACTTCCTTGGGGTTGACGAAGTGGGTCATGCCGAACTTCTTGCCAAGCTCCCGTCTGCTCGGATTGATATCCACCCCAACGATCATGTCGGCTCCGACCAAACGCGCGCCCTGCAGGACATTGAGGCCGATACCGCCAAGCCCGAAAACCACCACGTTGGCGCCGGGCTCGACCTTGGCCGTATTGATGACGGCGCCGATGCCGGTCGTCACGCCGCAGCCGATGTAGCAAATCTTATCGAATGGCGCGTCCTCGCGGACCTTGGCGACCGCGATCTCGGGCAGGACCGTGAAGTTGGCGAAGGTCGAGGTGCCCATGTAGTGGTAGATAGTTTCCTTGCCGAGCGAGAAACGGCTTGAACCGTCCGGCATCAGGCCCTGGCCCTGGGTCGTCCGGATAGCCTGGCAGAGATTGGTCTTGCCCGACAGACAGTAATCGCACTGGCGGCACTCGGGCGTGTAGAGCGGGATGACGTGATCGCCCGCCTTGACCGAGGTGACGTCGGCGCCGACCTCGACCACGACTCCCGCCCCCTCGTGGCCGAGAATGGCCGGAAAGATGCCTTCCGGATCGTCCCCCGAGCGGGTGAACTCGTCGGTATGGCAAACGCCGGTCGCCTTGACCTCGACCATCACCTCGTCTTTGCGCGGACCATCGAGGTTGACGGTCTCGATCTCTAGCGGTGCTCCGGCCTTGTGGGCCACGGCGGCGCGTACATCCATGGGTTTCCCTCATGCGTCGTGATGGGATAGTCGAGTCGCTGCGAACAGTAGATCCGAGGCGCCGGCTAATCAACGTGCGCCCTCACGCGGCCCGCCGGGGTCATGGAGCGGGCTCGCCCCCCGCGCATCCTTGGGGCTATGCTGGCGCTATCGGAGGTCGCTGATGGCAAGTCACGGATCGTGCGGGGTCATCGGTCGGCGCCGCCTGGCGGTGCTGATGGCGCATGCGCGGGGTCCTGGCGGCGGCCACGGCGCGGCGGCGCGTACGGCAGTGAGAGAGACGTTGGCGGCCGCACTTGAGGCTTCCCGTGCGGCGATCAGGCGCCGCTTCGAGGCCTCGGGCCAGGGGCTCGTGGCGGCTCGCGAGAACGCCCTGCTGATGGAGCGCGTCGTCGGTGCGGGGCTCGATTCCGCCCTTCTGGGTCCAATGTCGGGCGGCGGCCCGCTCAGCGTGCTCGCCGTCGGCGGCTTTGGGCGCGGCGTACTCGCCCCCCACTCCGATCTCGATCTCTTGTTCCTGTTCGCCGATGAGGCCCCGGCCGAGGCCGAGGCGATGTTGCGCCCGTTCCTCTACCTGCTGTGGGACCTCGGCTTCAAGGTGGGGCATTCGGCGAGGTCGGTGGAACAGTGCCTCGCCATCGCCAAGGAGGACATCACGGTCCGCACCGCGCTCCTTGAGTCGCGCCATCTGTGGGGCGCCCGGCGCCTGTCGAACCAGCTGGCGCGGCGCTTCAGGGCCGAGATCGTGCGCGGCTCGGAGGCCGAATTCGTGGCCGCCAAGCTGGCTGAGCGCGACGCCCGCCATCGCCGCTTTGGCGACAGCCGCTATGTGGTCGAGCCCAACCTCAAGGAGGGCAAGGGCGGCCTGCGTGATCTCCATACCTTGTTCTGGATTGCCACGTACCTGTACGGCGTCAAAAACGTCGGCGAGCTGGTCGAACGCAAGGTGCTGACCCGAGCCGAACACAGAACCTTCGACACGGCGGCGGTGTTCCTGTGGTCGGTCCGCCACCACCTGCACTATCTCGCCGGCAGGGCCGAGGAGAGCATCACCTTCGATGTCCAGCCCACCCTCGGCGGCCTGTTGAACTATGCCGACCGGGCCGGCGGACGGGGCGTCGAGCGTTTCATGAAGCACTATTTTTTGATCGCCAAGGACGTGGGTGACCTGACCCGCCTTTTCTGCGCCAACCTCGAGGAAAGCCACCTGCGCCAACCGTGCGCCGGCGGCGACGTGCCGCGCGTGGTCGAGGACTTTCTCGTCGTTAACGGCCGCCTGCGGCACGACCGGGAGAGCGCCTTTGTCGACGATCCGGTGGCGATGATCCGGCTGTTCCATGTCGCCGACCGCCACCGTCTCGACATCCACCCCCAGGCGCTGCGGCTGATCCGCCGTGACCTCAAGGGGGTCGACGCGAAGCTGCGCGCCGACCCCGAGGCCAACCGGCTGTTCCTCGAAATCCTGACCTCGCCCTTTGATCCGGAGACGGCGCTCCGACGCCTCAATGAGGCTGGCGTGTTCGGGCGTTTCGTTCCCGACTTCGGCCGTATCGTCGCCCAGATGCAATACGACATGTATCACGTGTACACGGTCGACGAGCATGCCATCCGGGCGATCGGGCTGCTGTCGCGGATCGAGCAGGGCGATCTGGCCGAGGAGCATCCAGTCTCACACGAGATAGTGCATCAGGTCTTGTCGCGCCGCGCTCTCTTTGTCGGGCTGCTGCTGCACGACATTGGCAAGGGCCAGCAGACGGATCATTCGACCTACGGCGCCGATGTGACGCGGCGACTTGGTCCCCGGCTCGGTCTGACGGCCGAGGAAACCGAAACCGCTGCCTGGCTGGTTCGCCACCATCTTCTTTTCGCCGACACGGCCTTCAAACGTGACATCGGCGATCCCAAGACGGTGGCCGATTTCGTCGCCATCGTGCAAAGCCCGGAGCGCCTGCGGCTGCTCCTGGTGCTGACGGTGGCCGATATTCGCGCCGTCGGTCCGGGGCGGTGGAACGGTTGGAAGGGGCAGCTGCTGCGCGACCTCTATCATGCCGCTGAGGCGGCCATGACCGGGGGCCACGTGGCCGGGGACCGCCGCCGTCGGGCGGCTGCGGCCAAGCACGCGTTCGCCACCGCCTCGGACACGAGCGGCGCGGCGGTCCTGTCGGCGGCCCTCGATGGCCTCGACGACGCCTATTGGCTGTCGGCAAGAACCGATATCCACGTCCGTCACGCCCGCCTGCTCGCCGCCGCCGCCGAGGTCGACTCCCCATTTGCCGTCGGCGTGTGGAGTGACACATTTCGGGCGGTGACCGAGGTCGTAGTCTGCGCGCGTGATCGGGCCGGCCTGTTTGCGCGCCTGGCGGGTGCCATGGCGCGGGCCGGCGCCAGCATCGTCGATGCCAAGATATTCACCACCACCAACGGCACGGCGCTCGACACTTTCTGGATCCAAGACGCTCGCGCCGGTCCCTTGAACGATGCGCGCCGGGTAGCGCGGCTGAAGGCGGCGGTCACCGACGTGGTGGCCGACGAGGGCCCGCTCGAACCGTTGGTGCTGGAGGGAGGCCGGCTGCCGAGTCGCACGGCGGTGTTCACCGTCGAACCCCGGGTGCTGATCGACAACCGGGCCAGCGATATCTACACCGTGGTCGAGATCAACGGGCGCGACCGGCCCGGCCTTCTCTACGATCTGACGCGGGTGCTCGCCGGTCTGCGGCTGTCGATCGCCAGCGCCCACATCGCGACCTTTGGCGAGCGCGCAGTCGATGTCTTCTATGTCAAGGACCGGTTTGGGCTGAAGATGACGCGCGAAGAGACCTTTCGACAACTGCGAGGCGCGCTGCTCCACGTCTTGCAAGCGCCGCCACCGGGCTCGGTGGCGGCGCGTGGCTTTCACCGCCTCGCGCGACGTTCTGCCCGCGTCGGCGCTCGCTAGGGCCAACGTATGAGCCTGCTGCGCGCCGCCACGACCGTCGGCGGCTATACGATGCTGAGCCGCGTGCTCGGCTTCGCTCGCGATATCCTGATCGCCCACGGACTCGGTGCCGGACCGGTGGCCGACGCCTTTTTCGTCGCCTTCAAGTTGCCGAACTTCTTCCGCCGCCTATTCGCGGAAGGTGCCTTCAGCGCCGGCTTCGTGCCGCTGTTCTCGGCCCTCCTCAAAGAGGAAGGGCGGGAGATCGCGCGTGCCTTCGCCGAGCAGGTTTTGAGCGTCCTCTTGTGCGCGTTGCTGATTTTCGTGACGGTGATGCAGATTGGCATGCCCTGGCTGATGTACGGATTGGCGCCGGGGTTCGCCGACAATCCCGCCAAGTTCGATCTGGCGGTGGCGCTGACTCGCCTTACCTTCCCTTATCTTCTGTTCATCAGCCTAGTCTCGCTGATGGGCGGCGTGCTCAACGCGATGGGCCGCTTCGCCGCCGTGGCGGCCACGCCCATCCTCATGAACCTTTGCATGATCGCGGGGATTCTGTGGCTCGCGCGACATACTGAGACCAGCGGCCACGCGCTTGCCTGGAGCGTTGCGGTGGCGGGCATGGTGCAGTTCTTGTGGTTAGTCGCTGTCCTGCGCCGCGCCGGCATGAGCCTGAGGTTGCCGCGGCCGCGGTTGACCGGGCGGGTGCGGGAACTTCTGCGCCTGATGGTGCCGGGTGTGATCGGCGCCGGCGTGGTACAGATCAACCTGGTCGTCGATGTGATCCTGGCCTCGTTCCTGCCCGAGGGCTCGATCACCTTCCTCTACTTCGCCGATCGGGTGAACCAGCTGCCGCTGGGCGTGGTCGGGGTCGCGGTCGGCGTTGCGCTGCTGCCGTTACTCTCGCGCCAGGTCGCCGCCGGCGCGGATGCCGCCGCGGGTGACAGCCACAACCGCGCGATCGAGCTTTCCCTGATTCTGGCGATTCCGGCGGCTCTGGCGCTGGTGGTCGTCGCCAAACCCATCGTCGTCGTTCTGTTTGGCCACGGCGCGTTCGGGGCGGACGCATCCTCGGCCACGGCGGCGGCGCTGATGGCGTATGCTGCCGGATTACCGGCCTACGTGCTGGTGAAGGTGCTGACGCCCGGATACTTCGCACGCAAGGATACCGTTAGCCCGGTGCGCATCGCGCTGCTCTGCATGGCAGCTAACCTCGTCCTCAACCTGATCCTGATGGGGCCGCTCAAACACACCGGCCTTGCCTTGGCGACGGCGATCGCCGCCTGGCTCAACGCGGCGCTGTTGTTGCGGGGCCTGGGCGCGCGCGGCTTTCTCCGGCTCGATGGACGCGTGCGCGCCCGCCTGCCACGCATTCTCGCCGCGAGCGCCGTCATGGCGCTCGGCCTGTGGCTCGCGGTGCGCTGGCTTGAGGTGCCGCTCAGCGCTGGTGAGGCGGAGCGCATCGCGGCGCTGGCGGCTCTAATTGTCGGTGGCCTCGTGCTTTACGCCGGGTGCGCACAGGTTCTTGGCGCCGCCCGCCTCAGCGAGCTAAGGAAGCTGAGGCGCGGCCGCGCGCCGGCAAGAGATGGAGTTGACCGCGACGAAGCGGCCGGGCCATAACTCGGCGGCTTCCCACGACCCCATCCGGCCAGGACGATGAACCGTATCTTTTCCGGGGTGCAACCCACTGGCAACTTGCACCTTGGCAACTACCTCGGCGCGATCCGCAATTGGGTCCGGCTTCAGGCCGACTACGACTGCCTCTATTGCATCGTCGATCTGCATGCCATCACGGTATTTCAAGACCCTTCCGAGCTGCGCGCTAGCACGCTTGAGGTTGCGGCCTGCTTGCTTGCCGCCGGCATCGATCCTGAGCGCAGCATCGTGTTCAACCAGAGCCAAGTACCGGCCCACGCCGAGCTGGCCTGGATATTCAACTGCATCGCGCGGCTTGGCTGGCTCAACCGTATGACTCAGTTCAAGGAGAAGGCCGGCAAGAACCGTGAGAACGCGAGCGTTGGCCTCTATGCCTACCCGACGCTGATGGCGGCCGATATTCTGGTCTATGGGGCCACCCACGTTCCTGTCGGCGACGATCAGAAACAGCACCTCGAACTGGTCCGCGATATCGCCCAGGCCTTCAACAGCACCTATGGCGTCGATTATTTTCCGCTGGTCGAGCCGCTGATTCTCGGCGCGGCGAAGCGGGTCATGAGCCTGCGCGACGGCGCTAGCAAGATGAGCAAATCGGAGGCCTCGGACAACTCGCGCATCAACCTCACCGATTCGCCCGACGACATGGCGCGCAAGATTCGCCGCGCCAAGACCGACCCCGAGCCGTTGCCGGGGACCCCGGCGGGACTCGAGGCGCGGCCCGAAGCCGCCAATCTGGTCGGCATCTTCGCCAGTCTCGCGAACCTGACGGTGGCCGAGACGTGCCAAAAGTTCGAAGGGGCGAGTTTCTCCACCTTCAAGGAAGCGCTCACTGATCTCGCCGTCAGCGAACTCGCCCCGATCACGACCGAGATGCGGCGGCTGATGACTGACGTCGGCCAGGTCGAGTCGGTGCTGAAGGCCGGCGCCGACCGGGCCGCAGCCTGCGCAGAACCGATCCTGCGCGAGGTGCATGAGCTGATCGGATTGGTGCGGCCCCGGAGCGGCTGAGCCCGGGGCGGCCCCCCCCGGACCGGTGAGAGAGCGGCCGGCCGGCGTTGCCCTTGATGCGACCGCGTTCGCATCTTAGGTAAGAAACGCGCACCATCCCCAAGGTGGGAACAGGGGCGGAACATTGGCCGATCACGACATTGAGTGGGAACGACACGAGGCGCTGAAGGGACCGCGCCACACCTACCGTGGTGTGAAGTACGGCTCGGTTCTCGTGCTGCTGGTCGCCCTTCTGTACTACCCGGCCGGCATGTTGATGGTGCACGACATCGACGATGATCTCGCCTACCAGCCGCCCGCCGCCTACATTGGCGCGGAGGGCAGTCGGGCCGTGGCCGTCGCCGCCGGGTTGATCGAGCGCGAAGTCGAGGTGAACCGGTGGGTAGCCAACGATCCGATCTTCATGCCGGGCGCGCTGCTCGATAACATGCGCTACTTCCAGCAGGGGATCATCGCGGCGTTGGCGCGCTTCGCCTTCGAGCTGACCGACCGGATCGGGCGCACCCGCGGCTCGAGCCAGGTCGATTCAGGCCTGCAAGAGGCGGCCGGCTTGCTGCAGTACTCTGGCACCAAATGGGTCTTCGACTTCTCGACTTCGCTGGCGCCTACCGCGACATCCGAGGCGCAGTATCGTAAGGCCAAGAATGCCCTGGTGTCGTACAACGCCCGAATTGGTGCCAAGGATGCGGTGTTCGATCCGCGCGCCGACAACTTGTTGGCGACGCTCGACCGCATGGCATCGGATCTTGGCTCCGCCTCGGCCGTGCTTGACCGGCGCATCGCTGAGGGCAGCGGGCTGATTGACGCCAAGGCGGATAACGTCTTCTACACGATCAAGGGACAGACCTACGCCTACTACCTGCTGTTGCGGGAACTGGAGGCTGACTTCGATGTCGTGGTCCGAGATCGCGACCTCACGGCGGCGTGGCAACAGCTCCTCATCAGCATGGCGAGCGCCGCTCAACTCAACGCCTGGGTAATCACCAACGGCGAGCCGGGCAGCCTGATCGTGCCCAATCATCTAGCTGAACAAGGCTTTTATCTGCTGCGCGCGCGGACGCAATTGCGCGAGATCACCGACATCTTGCTCAAATAGCCCGAGGCTCCACCCAAGTATCATAACGTCGTATGCTTGCCGCGCCGGCCCGGTGCGATGCAGGGGAAAGACGGCTAAAGGTGATTGATGACCTCGGATGCCAGTGGGATTCGCAAGTTCCTAGTCTGTGTCGATGACACCCCTGAGTGTCGTGTGGCGCTGCGCTTCGCCTGTCGGCGGGCCAAAAAGACCGGCGGCGGCGTGACGCTTCTACGCGTCATTGAGCCGGCGGATTTCCAGCACTGGGTGGCGGTCGAGGATCTGATGCGCGAGGAAGCGCGCGACGCCGCCGAGGCGCTATTGCAGGAGCTCGCAGCCGGGGTCAATGAGTGGGCCGACCTGATGCCGGAGCTGGTGGTGCGTGAGGGCCCGAAGCGCGACTCGGTGCTGACGCTGATCGAGGAGGACCCGGCCATCAGGATCCTGGTGCTCGGCGCCGCTTCGGGGCCGGAAGGGCCGGGGCCGCTGGTGAACGCGCTGGCCAGCCAGATGGCGGGCACCATGCGCGTTCCTGTCACCATCGTGCCGGGGACGCTCAGCAACGTGCAAATCGACGAACTGACCTAGCCAAACGGTCCTAGGGGGACACATTTCGTGTTCCGGGCGCCGCACCTCACTCGACCGACTCTCTCGGATGTGCTATAAGCGTTCAATGCCATGACGGCCGTGTCCGGTGTGTCGGACCGCTCCACTCAGAGGCCCAAGGTGGATCGTTTCGATTGCTTCAAAACGTGCTGGCGCGGCCTCGGTGCGCGTTCAACCTAGCGATTGGCGTAAGATCATGTCCCGCTCCCTGCGGTCGGAAATGGTGCGGTGGGCGATGGCGGGCTTGGCGATGAGCGTGGCAGGATTGTTCGGTGTCGCCCTCGCCGGCAACTCCACTAGCTTGCCCCTCAAGCCCACGAGCCCTTGGATAGAGGCCACTGCCTCGTCTATCGCCAAGGTGGTGCCGACCTCGTTCGAGGTCGCGGACATGGCCAGCCTGACCGACACGTTCTCGCAGTTCGGCTACGACCTCGCGGCGATCAAAGGCGGCGAGGGGGACGTGCCTCGGCTGTTCCTGAGCGCGCTGCCGGAGGACCTCTCCGAGGCATCGGTCGCCGTGCGCAAGAGCCTGTTTATCCAAGCTATTCTGCCGCTCATCCTGCGCACCAACGAGGTGATCCTGGGCGAGCGCCGCCGGTTGCTGGCGATCGTGGCGCGTCGGGCGGCGGTTGGCGAGATTGACGCCGACGATCAGGCGTGGCTGGCGGAATTGGCCGCCCGCTACGATGTCGCCCCCCATGACATCGAGGTGCTGATCGAGCGGGTTGATATAGTCCCCCCCTCGCTGGCGCTGGCCCAGGCTGCCGAGGAGTCGGGCTGGGGCACCTCGCGGTTCGCGCGCGAGGGCAATGCCGTGTTTGGCGAGCACACCTTCATCACCGGGAGAGGGTTGGTGCCGGAACGGCGTGACGCCGACAAGCGCCACGAGGTCCGAGCATTCGACGGGCTTCACTTCTCGGTGGTGACATACATGCTCAATCTCAACACGCATTGGGCCTACGATCATTTTCGACGCGCCCGCGCGAACATGCGGGCGCGGAACGAGGACCTGGATGGCGCCGAATTGGCGGGAACGATGCACCAATATTCGGAGCGGGGCGCCGACTATATCGACACCATTCGATCGATTATCAGGGTCAACGGACTGGTCCATCTCGACGATGTCAGTCTCGTCCTCATGCTACGAGGTCACGGCGCCGAGGGTTAGCTCGAGGGCACCTGGGCGCGCAGAGCCTTGGCGCCTTCGCGGAGGAACACGACGTCACCGCCTGCCACCAGAAGATCGTAGCCGCGATCGAACTTGGCGGCGACCGTCTCGCCACCCATTACGATACCGCCGAGTTTCTTGCCCGCTTGCTTGATGCCGCGCTCAGCCGCTTCAATCAGCGCTAGCACCTCTGGATCATCGAACGCCAACAGCTTGTCGACGCTGCCCGAAAGATCGGTCGGTCCGATGAACAACATGTCAATGCCATCGACCGCCGCGATCTGCTCGATGTTTTCCACCGCCGTCGCCGATTCGATCTGCGCGATCACCAGCAAGTTGTCAGCCGCCGTCTTGGCGTACTCGGCGGCACGCAGGCCGTAGTCCGACGCGCGCGTGGCGCTGAAGGCGGCGCCCCGTCGACCGCGTGGCGGATAGCGGCACGCCCGCACCACCGTGCGCGCCTGCTCGGCGCTCTCGATGTTGGGAACCATGACACCCTCGACGCCGGCATCGAGGGCGCGTTTGAGAAACGCCGCGTCGTCCGATTCCACGCGCATGATTACCGTCGAGTCGCCGACCGACGCGGCGCGCATGATATCGATTGCCGTCTTGAAGTTGCCGGGGCCATGCTCGTGGTCGATCATCAGCACATCGAAGCCAGCCAAGGCCAGGATTTCGGCGGTATCGGGGCTGCCCAGCCAGAGCCAGCAGCCCAGGCATTTGTCGCCAGCCCCGAGTCTCGCCTTCAGCCGGTTCTCCCTATACATGCATCCTCCTCCTCGCCGCACCGCTACTCGGTGTCGTCGGGGATAATGAACTGTGTGCCGAACCAGCGCCAGCGCCCCTCGCCCGCCGGCAGCGTGCAGTTAACGCGGCCCCGTCCGGGCGGAAACGGCGCGCTCATTCGCACCTCGATGCGGCGCTCGCCGAGACGTTCGAGCCGTGCCGGGGCGGTTTCGTGGGATGCGAAACACGACAGGCGGGCGAGGTCGCCGACGCTCGGATCGACAGTAAACCCGAACTCAGGGGGGTTGTGCGAAAGATAGGGATCGAGCGGAATGACCTCGCTGACCGGCAGCGGCAGCGCGTGCGCCACCAAGCGGAAGCGGATGATACTGCCATAGGTCTCGTTCATGGCGAAGCGCGGCAGGGTGAAGCGATTGGCGGCGCGGTGGGCCACGCCCGACTGCTGGCCGAAGGCGGCGCGGAACCCGGCCGCTGCGACGAGATCGCGGCCGGCCGGCCTGTACTCGCCGAACGGGTAAGCGAAGAACTCTGGCGTGAGGCCGAGCTCGGCCTCGAAGCGCGCGCGCGCGCTCTCGATCTCGGCGATGTTCTCAGCCGTGCTCAAGTCGTGCATGCGTATGTGGGAGACGGTGTGTTGGCCGATCGTGACGCCGCTCGCCGCCATGTCACGTAGCTGGTCCCAGCTCATGTAGCCGGCGGTCTCATTGTCGATGGGACCTGTGGCGACGAACAGAGTGAAGGGAAGGCCCGCTTCTCGGAGCCGCGGCCACGCCTCGGTGTAGACCGATAGAAAAGCGTCGTCGATGGTGATCGCGAGGGTTCGATCGGGAAGCGTGGTGCCGGCCTCGAACGCCGTCACA
>Ga0315338_1002563_pt1 | contig 17618 bp, 16 predicted proteins | sample ASW8metaG_FD_204518 | JGI IMG/M metagenome (GOLD analysis project Ga0315338, IMG submission 204518) | Ammonia-oxidizing marine archaeal communities from Monterey Bay, California, United States - ASW #8 | ecosystem: Environmental > Aquatic > Marine > Coastal | place: USA: California | collected... | reverse complement strand
GGAGGCCCGAAGGGAACAGCACTTGGACTCATGGTCGAGGCCCTCACCTCAATGCTCTCCGGAGGGGCGACGCCCGACCGCCTCGGCTCGATGTTCAACGACGATGCCGCCGTCGCGACGTCGCACTTCGTCATGGGCATCGCTCTACCCGAAGGCGCGCCAGCACACATGTCGGCAATTGCGGGTCTGTTCGATGCGACCCCGAGTCGGGAAGGGATGGCCGTGAGGCTGCCGGGAACCTCTCGTCACAACCACGACACGGACCAAGACGCGGTGACGCTCGACAACGACACGACCGCAGCACTCTGGTCCACGATTGATCGCGTCGGCATCGACGTTCCGGCGTGGCTCAGCGGTTCGGCATCACTCGATTGCTGAGCGAGCCACGATCAGCTGAAGATCAGAAGCCGACCCTCTGCCAGTCGCTCGAGGTCAGCGACATCGAGCCCGGTTGAAGACACGTCGCAGGTTCGCTGGGCGCCGAGACGCCGCACGAGAGAGGCCTCAGCATCGGCAAGACGGACAGCACGTTCGTTCTCGATGGTGCGTGCGTACGTCACTTGCCCGAGGTCAGGAAACAACTCGTCGGTTCGCAACCCGACGACGCGAGGCGAGATCGACACCCTCGTGTCACTCCTCAGACCCGCAGCCCTGATGGAGTCAGACTCTTGCTCGAGCATGACTGTCCTCGGATCTTCTCCAAGAGGATCGAGGCCGCGGTCATTGAACTTCAGGTAGAGCACGCTCGTGCACGCCGGCTTGTGACGCTCGTGATAGGTCTGGGCTCCCCTGAACATCACCACGTCGCCGCGGCGCATGTCGATCTCGATGGGAGCGATGCCTTGTGTCACCTTCTCCGGCAACTCGTCACTGTGTCGTGTCTCACGCCACTCGGCCGCAGTTGGGTATGGGTTGTAGGTCTCGTCGACCGTTGGCCACATGACCAGCCGAGACTCCTCCGGTATGTCGATTCCGATACCGACCGTGACGTCAGAAGCCGATCGATCCTTGTGAGCCGGTGGCATTTCTGGCGCCGTGTCGGAGTACACCTTCAGGTGGCGCTCTGAGACGATGGTGGTGTCGGGGTTCATGCCAGTTGCCAGCGCGACCGATCGACAGATCGCCTCAATGACCGAATCGGTCGCCGGCTGCCACAAGAACTGAGACTTCTTGTCGGGATATCGCCACGCTCCGAGTTCGCCAGCACCCGTCCCGAGCATGTCTGCCACCTGTGCAGTCATCTGAGCCATGAGATCAGGATGAACTCCGTTCCGAGCAATGAACCAACCATGTTGCTCGTACTCCGACCTTGCGCTGTCGGCGTCGAAGATGAATGGTTCTTGCACCGTTGTCGTCATTGCTGTCCCACGTCTGCTGTTGTTCTGTCGCGAATCTCCTGTATGTTCCCACAGCGTGAGGAAGATGTCGAGATCAAGCACGCAGAGTAGTCCTTCGTTGCCTGCCGACGCCCGTTATCCCGTTCAATCGCGGCACGCGGCAGTCAGCAGGCGCCAGTTTCTCCGCCGTTCTGCAGCAACGGTTGCTGTGCTCTCGCTGCCGGCAATCAGCTGTAGCCCGATCGGTGAAACCGAGGCCGGTTCTTCGAGAAACCCGGCAAGAACGACCGACCCTGAAACACCGGATACAGCCAATACCTCGACGACCGAACCACCACCATCGTCGACGATCGAGCCCAGCTCAGGCGCCGATCCCGGCGAGCCGCTGTCCGAATCCTCCGAAATGCGCATGCGATTCACATACAGGCCCGACGAGTCGGGCAGGGTCCACTTCCCGTACATCGCCGTCTGGATCGAAGACACCGATGGCCGGCTCATCGACACCGTCTCTCTGTGGTTCAAAGAGGACGAAGCGAAGTATCTCGACGATCTTTCGCAATGGGAGGACGCAACGGACGACGTGGACGGCGATGCCCTCGATGCCATTTCGAGTCCGACGCGAGTTCCCGGTGAGCACGCTGTTGCCTGGAACCTCACTGACCTTGCAGGAAACACGATCGAACCTGGCTCCTACCGCGTCCTCATCGAGGCCGCACGCGAGGACGGGCCGTACCAGATTGTTTCTGGCACCGTGCAGATCGACGGATCTCCAAAGACCGCGATCCTCGATGATGACGGCGAACTTGTCGATATCTCTGTAGAGGTCACATGACGACAACAGATGACATCCACATGATCGACGGCGTTGCCGAAACAGAATCCGACGAACCGGCGAACACCGCCCCTCCGCGCCGGCGCAGGAGGAAGTCCACCGCGTATTGGATGCGGGTGATCCACGTCTACTCGAGCGTCATCTGCCTGCTCGTCGTGCTTTTCTTCGCGACAACTGGCGTCACTCTGAACCACCCCGGATGGACCTTCGGACTCGATGGAAAGGAGACAACGCTCGAAGGAACGCTACCGGCCTCGTTCAGCACCGCCGACGGCATCGATTTTCTCGTGGTTGCCGAACATGTTCGAGTCGAGCACGGGGTCAAGGGGTTCGTCGACGACCATCGAGCGGACGATCGCGAAGGGCGAGTCTCATTCAAGGGGCCGGGATACGACGCAGACGTGCAGTTCGGCGTGATCGATGGCAACTACGAACTCACCGTTTACGAGGAGGGACTGATCGGGGTGCTGAACGACGTCCACAAAGGTCGCGGCACGAACTCAGCTTGGGCCAGGGTCATCGATGTGACGGGCCTCGGGCTCATCCTCGTTGCTGTTTCGGGACTCGGGATTCAGGTGCTCACCGCAAAGAGGCGTCGCCTCGCCCTCAGCTTGGCCGGCATCGGTTCGATCGCCGCCGTCGTCGCGATCGCCGCCACCCTCGCTTGAGGACATCAGCTCGCTGAATCGAGCATTCATCAGCGTGTCACCCGACCGCGTCACGATGTAGCAACCGACGTCGGCAACCTCATCGGCGAATCGGATGCCATCGTCGGGATCGAGGACAGTCAGGATCGTCGCAAGAACATCCGCTGTGGTTGCATCCAAGGCCGTTGCGGTTGCTGAAGCGACCGTCATCGCTGGTTGTCCCGACCGTGGATCGCTCACGTGCCCAACTGATGTTGCCCCGACATCGATTGCCCGATATGTCGCGCCGCTCGTCGCGACGGCACGATTCGAAACTCGCAGGCGCACCGCCGGCGATGCGTTCTCATATGGGCGCGCAGGGTCCTCGATGCCGATCGTTGCTGAGTCGAGCCCGACGTGGAGGATGTCGCCGCCGGCGTTGACAAGAACGGTCTCGACGTCAAAGGCTCGCACTGCGCCGGCGACAGCGAGGTCGACGATCCTGCCCTTTGCGATCGCGTTGAGCGTCACGTCCTCGCACCCCGGAAGTTGGTGGGCGTACTGACCCGACATCACCCATGCGGCACCTGCCAGTTCATGACAGGTTCGCGCCAACCGGTCAGCAGTCGGCGTCACACCCGAGCGTGCTGCCTCGTTCCACAGGTCGGTGAGGGCTCCCGATCTCGGATTGAACGCACCCCGGCTGGCCACGCGCCAGAACTCGGCCTCACCGAGAAGGTCGTGCAGCTCCGGCGCACAGCGCTCTGGTGGGTGTCCGTGCTTCCAGCGAGACAGGTCGCTCGTTGACTCGAACGCGCTGAAGACAGATTGCAATCGATCGATCTCATTTGCGATCCAGTCGCGAGCCGGACCCGCTTCTACGCCTCGAGTGGTGATCTGTATCACGGTGCCCAGTAGAGGCTCGTGCCACGACCGGATGGTGCGTCGAGACTCGCTGCTCATCACCGCCGGAGCGACCGGAGCTTTCCTCGCATCTGGCGCGCCAGCGATCGCACACCCTCCGGTATCACTCGAGCCATGACCTGCTTCGTTGCGAACGTCGGGTCCTGGCTCTTGTGGATAGGTCGCGAGTCGATCTCGCGCATCCTCAGATCGTCGAGGTCAAATCGATTTGGTTCGATTCTCGGGCTCACGGGAGTCCCCTTGATCGCGACGAGTTGCACCCGATCGCGATTCTTCGCAACTTCGAGGAATGGCGGGAGCTGAAGCACACTCGTGAACCCGACATCCTTGAGTGCGTTCACCAGCGAAGGAAGCGTCAGCCAGAAGCTCTCCTCGTTGTCGAGCGATGAGCGCGTCGCACGCATTCTCTCCTTCATGGAAACCGAAGCATCATGCTCGTGGTACCAGCGACCGGAATACTCCTTGTCGCCGTAGGAGATCGTCGATACCGGCCGCGTGCTGACGTGGGTGTCGATGATGGTGACGCCGTCGGTCGAGTCAGCTAGCCGTTGAAGAAAGGGCAGCTGATCGTCTCCGTCGAGGTGATACAGCAGACCGAGGCACATGACGACGTCGAACGTTCCGTGATCGGCAACCGAGAGATGACGGGCGTCGCCGACAGTCCAGTTCGTGTTGTCGCTGAGACCGAGTGCATCGGTGATGAACTCGGCCCTGGCGACATTTGCTGCTCGTCCCTCGATGCCGACGACCTGGGCTCCGTTTGCAGCGAACTCGAGACCAAACAATCCTTCGAGAGGCCCGAGGTCGAGCACCTTGAGCTCGTCCAGCGGACGCGCTGTCAGATCGGACCCAAGTTGAACCATGGTGAGAACTCTCGCATCAGCAAGGGTCGTTGACTCCTTTCCCCTGGTGAAGACCCCGTCGGCGAGCTTCACGTTGTATGCGTTGAACTTCCCGTGCTCCTCCACGATTTCAGCGAGCGCGGCGCGCATCGAATCCGGATTCGCATCGGCGTGAGGGAGGGTTTCGTTCGTCATCGCCAGAAGCATACTCTCCGTGGTCGAATTCGTCACTATCTGTGATGGTTGGATTCACGCGGTTGGACGGGCCGCGACAGCAGAACCGTCGACAGTGCTCGTGACGCCGCCATTGCCTGATCAGACACCGGATTGTCGCCAATCATCAGGATCTTGCTGCGGTCTCTCTCGCCATCGAGGCCATCGAGCACGGCATCGTACAGCCGACCCGTTGCCTTGGACAGACGATGATCGCAGCTGATCACGATCGAGGAAAAGATGCCGTCGAGTCCATGATGTTCGAGCATCTCTCGGAACGTCGGCATCGGGAAATAGAAGTCGCTCACCAGAATCACGTCGCACGACGTTGCAACTCTTCGAACCGAGTCGACAACACGCTGGTCCAACCGTTGGGTGGCGAGCTCGGCGCTCAGCTCGATCTCGAGATACAGCTCAACGAAGTCGGCGCAGGCAACGGTGCGCTCGAGGTTGAGCTCACCGTGCATGCGCGCCGCAACTTCGAGAAAGTCGAATTCTCGATCGAAACCTGCAGCCTCGTTCTTTGTACCCTCGGCGCGCTCAGCCTCGCGCCGAGCGACGAGAACATCCGCAACGCTCGTCGCAAGCTCCAGTTCAGATGCCAGTCGCGCAGCGGAGATGGCCGCCACATCGCGCCGATGCACCGAGCGCCACACCAACGTGTCGAAGTAGTCGACGAGAAGGAGTTCTGGCGAGAGGTCGGCACACGCCCGATCGATGTGTCTCTTGGCGCGACGAGACCGAAGCTGTCGTCGAGCGCTCTGGGTTTGAGATTTTAGCCACGTCATCGCAGCGCCGATCGCTCGCGTCCGTGAGGAGTCACGCCGAGGGTCCATGACACCACACAACCACTCAGTGTCGCAATCGAGCCCGGTTCATGACATCATCACTGCTGCACGACCGCGGAACGTGAGATTCTCTCTTGTGTGACGAGATCAATAGCCCTACCGTGGTGCTCGGTGTCGACGACTCGGTGGCACTCCTTTGGCATCGGTGAGCAAGAATTCATGACGGAGAATTCATGACGGAGACGGAAGCAACAGACCCGGTTTTCCCGCAATGGGTGTCGGCTGACTGGACGGTCATCGGCACAGCAGCGGCATCGGTCATCGCCGCGCTCTTTGCGATCAGCAGCGCGTACGGTGTCGGGCTCGCACTCATCGCCGAGGGTGGCACCGAGGCGATCCTTCCAGGTCTCCTCGTCGGCGCGTATCTCGCATTTTCTGCAGTCGGCGCTGAGTCGTGGGCCACGTCAGCGTTCAGCACGGCCGGGGACGGGGTGGAATTGTCGGTAGGGACTCGGATGATTCCCTTCGGTTTGTGGGCAGTCTTCTTGTGGCTGGCGTGGCGCGGATTTCAGAAAGCCCGCGCCAAAGGCGAGAGCGCCGAGACACACTCACTTGCGTTCTGCGCAAAGTACGCGCTGGCGATCGCAATCCCGCTGGGCGTGATCGGATCGATCGTGTCCTTCGATGACAGCACCTCGACGAGTGAACTCACATCGAACGTCGCTGGCGGAGCGGTGTTCATGTACTCGCTGCTCGCTGTTGCTGCGATCAGCGTCTGGCAGATCACAAGAGACGGTGCACTCGTGCTGCCTGACCGAATTGCGACTGTCGTTCGCCTGAGCCCAACAATGCGCGACGCGGCCTCCTCACTCGTGGCCGGAGCGAAGTCGTTTGTTCTGCTCATCTCGGCAGGAGCAGTCGCAGCGATCGTCGCAGCCATCATCGTCGCCGACGACCCGACGGAACGCTTTCTGCTCGTAGCGGGTGCACCTGTGTACGCCGTGAGCCTCGGGGTGAGTGCCGCAGTTGTGATGATGGGCGGTGCAGTGTCATTCGCCGGTATTGGGGTCCCAGATCACGTGAGCCTTCTGCACTTCGGCTTTCCACCGGGGCCTTCTGGCAGCGCAGCTCCGCTCTACCTCGCACCATTGCTCCTCGCCGCGCCAGTGCTCTCATACTGGGGCACGAAGCGGCGGCTGAAGTCGACCGAGCCCACCGATGAACGCTCCGTGGTGTTCGTTGCCTTCTACTCGGCGCTCGGGTTTGGGCTCACAGCATGGATCGCTAGTGGCGTGGGCCAGTTCTCGATGGGTGGGGGAGCTCACGACCTTCGGCGGGGATTCGCGTCGATCGACGTCGCCCCTTCCGTCTCGGGTGCGCTCGGGCTCGGACTGCTCTGGGGCGCCGTCGGCGCAGCTGGTGCCGCTCTGGCATGGGGACGCCCCAGAGGAATGTTCAATGACGAGGCCGTCGAAGAAGCCGGCCAAGGAGACGCATGATGAATCGGTCACTCCCAATTGCCATCACCGCAGCGCTGTTCATCGCTGCGTGCAGCGGCGACTCGAGCGGCACTGATCCAGATGCTGCCGCCCAGTCGAGGAACTCCACAGCTGCAGCTTCCACGGCTGTCGCCTCGCAGCAGGCCACGACATCACCGTCGCAGACCGCAGTTGATTCCTCGACGACCACCATTGAGCCTGCGACAACCACGACAGAACAGGCAACAACAACCACCGCTGAGCCCACGACGACAACGACCACGACGACGATTCCTCCGCTGGAGCCCTTCGAGCTCACAGGCACCGGAAGCGATGTGATCGCGCTCGACAGCCTCGTTGAGAGCGCAGGGTCGGCATTCATTTCCCACGATGGTGAATCAGGCTTCGTGGTCCTGTTACTCGATGCGCAAGGAGACAGGGTCGAAGGCCTGGTGGACGCAGTTGGCCTCTACGACGGCGTTGTTGCGGTGAACCTCGACGGGCAGGACGACTTCGCCTTCATTCAGGTCGATGCCGACGGCGCGTGGTCGTTCCGATTCGCGGATCTCGAGGACATTGCAACTGTCGGGACAGCCGTCGGATCTTCGTATTCGAGCTCGAGCGACGACCTGGTTCAGTTCGTGACAAACGAACCCGTCATCGTGGCGTTCACCTGCGACACATGTGAAGAGTTGTTCGAGGTCGTCGTCTGGCGCACCAACGGAGAGCGAGACACCCTCGTCTCGATAGAAGGCTCGTACGACGCCAGGAGAGTCGTCCCTGCGGGCGCAGTGCTACTCGAGATTCGTGCGCTCAGCACGCAAGGTCTTTCCCCATGGTCGATGTCCGTCGAGGAGTGACATGGACCTAGGGTGGCTCACCCGCGACGTGGCCCTCTATGCGCTGTTGCCGTCGATGGTCGTCGTCGCCGGAACGACGAGCGTTCTGTGGTGGCGGCGTGAAAGAGGAGCCCTTCCAATCGGCGGCGCCGCGCTCTGTGCGGTCGTCGCGTTCGCGCTCTCTGCAGGAACCGACCGACCAAGCTCTCTGTGGATCGGTGCGCTCGTCGCTGGCGGAGGCTCGGCAGTTGCAGGCACAATCAGCCGCTGGTTGCCGAAGCCGCTCGATCTTGGTCTTCACATGGTCGCGATCGCCCCAGGGGCCGTCATCGCTGTGCGTGAGCTCACGACGGAGGCGGCTCCGTGGATGGAAATCGCCGGGGTAGCTGCCGCATGTGTCACGGGAGCTGCCGTCGACCGGCTCGACCGCCAGCACCACACCAGCAGCGGTCCATTTCTGATGCTCCTCGGCTCGGTAGCCGCAGTGTGGCTGACCGTTCCAGAAACTGACGTCTACACATTCGTCATGGTCGCCGCCGTGCCGCTCATTCTGCTTGCCTGGCCGTGGCAGTTCGTGAATCTCGGGCCTGGAGGTGGAGCAGCCACGATGACGTTCGTCGCAGCCCTCATCATCGAGAGCGGTCTGGCGCGAGATGGTGCGGTGATCGGCGGGCTTGGTGTTGCCGGAGTTCTGATCGTGGGATTGTTCGGCACACGGCTCGCTCCTCTCGAGCAACCAACGTGGACTCCTGCCGCTTATCAGATCGTCGCGATCCAGGCCGTCACAACCTTTCTGATTGTTCGAGTGGCAGGTCTGCGCAGCAGCGCCGTGCCAGCCCTCGTGATCTTGGCGATCATTTACGCGGTGATGTGGACGATCTTGCAAAGATGGACAAACACCGGTGCCGAAACAGCAGCACCTGTTGGTTGAGGTGGGGAAAAGTCGATGACCGCAACTGAGGAAATGTCGAGCGACAGTGAGAACGGCGTACGCAACCCGCTGTTCTCGGTCGTTGTCTGCACATACAACCGAGCGCATCTCCTGCCTGGAGCCATCAACGCGATCCTCGGACAGAACTTCGACGACTTCGAACTGATCATCGTCGACGACGGGTCAGCTGACGAGACCGCAGATGTCGTGGCAAACATGAGCGACAGCCGAATCCGGTACATACACCGCGACAACGGCGGGCTGTCGGCAGCCAGAAACACCGGCATCGAAGCAAGCACCGGCGAGCTCATCATCTTCATCGACGACGACGATCGTGCAGATGAAATCTGGCTCCGCGAACTCGCATCAGCGTTGCAAGCAGCGCCCAATCCGGCCAACGTCGGCGTCATCAGTTGCGGTTGTCGCTACGTCGAGGATGACGGGCGCTTCAGGAAAGAACGTATGCCGGTCGAACGGCCCAAGGCGTTCAACCGGACACCGACGCCAGTACTCATGCTCGCGGGATGCTTCGCCGTTCGGCGAGAGATCTATCGCGCCATCGGCGGCTACGAACAGTCGATCCCGACAACACACCAAACAGAGCTCGCCCTTCGTTTGTTGCCCTTCTGCGAGTCCGAGTCGTTGGCCGTCTTGAACATCCAGCAACCGCTTGTGAGCATTGAGTGGCGACCGATATCAGAGCGACCGCTGAACCAACCGGAGGATCTCCTCCAGAGCGTTGAGTATGTCCTCGACGTCCACAAGGACCGGCTCAAGCTCAGTCCGCGTTTCCGCGGCAGCTATCGAGCAGTCGCTGGCGTAGCGGCTGCGCAGAGTAGGGACATGCCGCGAGCGAGGCGGCACCTCCTGCACGCGGTCATCTCGTTTCCGTCGCCGCGCAACCTCGGCCGGCTGGCAATGTCGCTTCTCCCCGGCGCCTCGCGGCGGTGGCGACGCCACTGGCGAGACGACGGCTAGCGCCCAGTCATCAACGGACAACTGAGCGAATGCGGTTCCTCGCGGTCCTGGCGACGGTTCGTAGCGGCGAGTCGGGGCGAAGGTAACTCAGCCGAGCGTGCCGGCGCATGAACGCGTCGTGGGACTCGGTCGCCATGTACCTGTCGGCAGCCGGGAGCCCAGCCCATGGCGACCTGTGCCGGGAGAAGTTGACGGCATTGGAACTGAAGACAACAGCCGAGAAATCCATCTCGCTGACGATCGCCTCGGTGGTTTCATCGACATGTACCCGACCGCCGAACGGTATCGAGAGCACGTTCGACCGATTCAACGCGAGGTCGTCGAGGACACGTTCGCACTCGATGAACTCGGCACGTTGACCATCCTCGTCGAGTGACCGCGGGATGTAATGGCGATGCGAGTGGTTGCCGTACGTGATCAGTGGATGATGAACGAGATCATCGCGTGACGTGACGGTTTCTCGAGGCAGCTCATCGACAAGATCGTGCTGCTCGAGATATGCGTCGAGCGCCAGGTCGACAACTTTGCTGTTCCGGCTCGGATGCTTGGTACCCCGATAGAACGTGTCCGCGGTGAGATCGTCGAGTCCTGCGTCGCGCGCGATCTCCGTCGAGACGAAGCTGTCGACAAGACCGCGATTCAGCAACAAGAGGACCTTGTCTCGCCAGAAGACCTCGCCGCAGAGTGACGATCCGTTCAAGAACATGGTGGCCGGGATGTTCATCTCGACGAGCCGTGGCAGGACCGACTCACACACGGACCGATAGCCATCATCGAACGTGACGCACGCTGTTCCGTTTGGCCGTCCCTCGGCGAACCATTCATCAACGCTCAGAAAACGAAACGAGGCCGAGAGCCACTCGAGCTGGCGGCACAGCGTGTCAGGGTCGACATTGTGCACGCCAGCGCCGAGCTCGGCGGGTACGACGTCGTACGTCGAGTGATACAGAACGATCGGACTCGACCAGCGAGCGGCCAAGTTGCGCGTCGCGCCGAGAACCGTGCTCACCACTGGCACTCGTTCGGCTCGACGACCTCACGGAACGTCAAGAGCTTGCGTTGGAGCAGCGACGGCTTCTGGCCGAACTCGGACTCGCATGCATCGGCAATTGTTGTCTGAATCGACGAGCCATCGACGCTGTAGGCCAATGCGATTGGCGTTCCATCGCACGCCGCTGAGAGCCTGCGACGGACCTCGAAGCGGTGAAGAATTTTGCCCTCCAGCCAGTCGATGTTCTCGTCCGCGATGTTGACAACCCTGATCATGTCGTCATCGCCACCAAACACTCGCACCGCCTCTGGAACGAGGAGGTGGTTCCAGCGCTCGTCGGACTCGACTCTGAGGTTGCTGTACATCGAGATCGTCAACTGCGACTTGATCCCGAGGTACGGCGCCAGTCCATTGATGGCGAAGGCGGCGACCACGACGATCGCGATGACGGAGATTGCACGACGTGCACCATCATCGAGCTTGCCGAGAAGCGACGACATGGTGCTCTCGACGGAGTCGAACGCCTGCGATCGTCGCAGGGCTCTGAAGACGATCGCCGCAACGAGGGTCGAACCAACGATGTAGAACATGCGACCGCGCCAGTGGAGGTTGTAATTCGAACCCATCAGGGTCAGCGCGGCGCCGAGAGCCGCCATGAACATGCCTGCGAGCTGGATGTATCTGTACGTGATGCGCTCCCAGATGTCAGTGGGATCGAAGCCGCGCCAAATCTCGTTCGGCAGAAACGGGACGTACAAGGCGAGGGCCAACCCCGAAAAGGCTTGGTGCCCGTTCACGGCCATCACCAGGTGGAATCCGAAGGCCAGCGCCAGGCCAAAAAGACGTCGACGACGTAGGAGCAGGAACAACGGAACCAATATCTCGGTACCGATGGCGGCGATGATGATCAACCAGCCAATGAAGCCACCACCGACCGGGCGGCCGAGGCCGAAGAGGCGGGTGAGGTCATTGGTGTGATCGAGCGCACAGCTGTACACCGTGTCGAAGAAGCCAGAATTCAACTTGTGAAACGCAGCGACGGCCCACACGCACACAATCGCAACGGCCCCGATGTACATCGTTCCTGCAGTCAAAATCGCCCGACGACCTTCACGGTCGCTTTCACGCAGAGTGATGGTCGCAACAGCGAGATATGCGAGCGTGATGACGCCGAAAGCGAGCCAGTGATTAACCACACTTGGCATCTTGGACAGCACCGAGATCGCGACGCCGGCTGACATCGCGACCAACAACCGCCGCGACGACGGCCAGATGAGCAACGCGACTGCTGCGATGCTGAACAGGGTGACGCCGACGTTGCTGTAATTGGCTGTGATGCTTCCAAGCGTGTGTGTGTGATTCAGCACTCCAAAGGCGAACAGCAGCGAAAACAACGCGAATGGGTCGTTGACCTTCGGGGCAAGTCTGTCGAGGAAAAGACTTTGCCGTGCAGGTGTTGCGCGCGTCTCTGTCACCATGACACTGTGATAGCACACATAGTGTTGTATTGCCACGTTCCGTGGTTGCTTGAAGAACGGTAGGAAGAGTGGGATTGTCAGCCCCAATGGGCGTTGTGCGCCGGATGAAGTCGGCAGGGAGAGTTTCGCGCGCCGACTGGTACGTCGATCGCTGGACACGGGCAGCTGAGTCATCTGGTTGGCAGGTGCTCCGCCGTACCGGCGATGCACTCCAGCTCTTTGACGGCTGCCGATCGAGGTGGGTCAAAGGACCTGACGTCGGACTCGACCTCCATGTCAACTTCCGCATTGCGGGATCTGGACCGCTCAGCTCGGTTCTGTTCTCCGACGCCCATATCCCCGTGCCTCCAACGAGCACGCACGATGTCGCCCGCCCCGCAGAGATCATGCGGAGGATCAAACGGCACCCTGGCTCGCTGGTGGTGAAACCAGCGGCCGGAACCGGGGGCGGTGCTGGCGTCACCGTCGGACCACGATCGACTCGCACGATCCTGCGCTCCATCAGCGACGCGGCTGCTCAAACGCGAAAGGTCTTGCTGCAAGAACACGTGCCAGGTCGCGTGCTTCGGGTACTCGTTCTCGACGGCGAGGTACTCGACGTCGTCGAACGTCGGCCAGCATCTGTGCGCGGCGACGGATCATCGACGATCCGTCAGCTGATCGCAGCCGAGAACGCTCGGCGAAAGTCACTCGGTCCACTGAACACCGGCTTCATCCGAGTCGGAGCCGACTGCATTGCTGCCCTCGAGCGCCAGGACGCCACCCTGTCGACCAAACCCGCCAACGAGGAGTCCTACACCGTCGCCGGCTGCTCGAACACCGGATCCGAGAGAGAGAGCACAAGAATCGAGATCGGTCAGGCGGCACGCGCGATGTCCGCCAGAGCGGCCGATGCCGTCGGGATTCGTCTCGCAGGAGTTGACCTGATCATCGACGATGCCGGCGAACCGCTCGCAGTTCTCGAGGTGAACGGGGCTCCCGGCCTGCACTGGCACGTGTTGGTCGACGGGACGCCCTTCGATCCTTTCACTGCAATCCTCGCAGCAGCATCTTCACCGCGAACTTCTGCTCCGCAAGGTCAGCGCTGATGGTTGCAGCTGACGTGAATCGCTGGGCCGAGCTCGACCGTGAGCGAACGCGAGCCGGCCACCCGCCCGTCGTGCTCCTCGGTGGCAGGGAGAACGCGCTCGCGTGCGCACGCCACTTCACTCGCGCCGGCGTCACGACGGTCGTCATCGATCACGATGACGCACCCGCCCTTCGTAGTCGCGGCGTCATCGGCGTACCCGTCGGGCCACGATTCGATTCGGACGCCATGATCGACTGGCTGCGCTCCTCCGCCGAAGAGTTCGGCGGATCGGTGCTGATCCCATTATCGGACAAGGCACTCATCGCTATTGTCGAACACGACGAGGAGCTCCGAGACTCGTATCGCCCCGTTCTCTTCGACCCCGGCGTCGTGACGGCGATGCTCGACAAGCTCAAGACCGTCGAAGCCGCGAACGCGGCGGGAGTGCCAGCACCGCTCCAGTGGATCGTCGGTCCCGAAGGCGTCGACGAGGTTCGAGAGCAACTCGTCTACCCGCTCATCCTCAAACCGGTTCACAGCTTCGAAGCAAGAACCAAACACCTCAAGGCACACAACGAGGACGAGCTCGACCGGCATCTCGTGACGTTTGGGGCGCTGCCATCAGGCTTCGTGCTCAACGAGTTCATCCCTGGCGGCGACGAAGAGCTGTCGAGCTACTACGCGATCAGGACCTCAGATGGACAGACGCTGCTCGAGTTCACGAAGAGGGTCGACAGACGAAATCCTCCGAACAAGGGCGGTGCGACGTTCCATGAGCTCATCGACCTACCGGCAACGGCCGAGGTCGGACGAAAGTTCTTCGACCACATCGGACTGGTTGGTCTCGGCAATGTGGAATTCAAACGTGATCCGCGATCCGGTGTACTGAAGATCATCGAGTGCAACCACCGCATCACAGCCGCGCTTCCACTCATGCAGAACAACGGCATCGATCTGGCTGGGGCCGTGTATGACCAGGCGCTCGGGCGACCAGTGTCTCCAATCGAAACCCATGACCTTCACGGAACGCTTTGGTACCCGGTCCGCGACCTCATCTCGTTTCGAATGTCCGGCGAGGGCATACGGTCGTGGCTCCGGCGGCCGGTGTTCAGAACGTCATTGCCCTACTGGCGATTCACCGACCCCCGTCCAGCCCTCACCCTCTGGCGAACCGGAGTGAGCACGTGGCTCCGCAAGCGCCGACCCTGGGGGCGCGAGTGACTCGAGACAATCGTGCGATGAGCAAGGCCATTCGGGCCGCCCTCTCGGATCCCAAGGCGACCGGACAAGCACCGTACGCCGAGTTCGCCTTGACGCTGTACGCCTTCATGTCGCGCCTACGAGCCGAACTGGCGGAGCGACAGGCGACGGAGGTGCTGTTCTGCTCGCGGGAGGGCCAGTTCCTCACACGCGTGTTCGAGCGATACCAAGAGGGGCACGGCGAGCTCGAGCGAATCGCTGCCCATTACTTCCTTGTCTCGCGCCGCTCGACTCTTCTCCCTGGCCTCGGCACGATCGACGAAGAGGAATTCGCTGGGCTCCGATCGAGCTTTCCCAAACTGACCAACGCTGGATTCCTTCACAGCCTGTCGCTGCTCGATCACATCGAGCAGACCCATCTCGATCTGGAGGCGCCACTCGACCTCGCGGCGATCCGAACCGACCCGGCTGTTCGTCACGTCTATGAGCTTCGACGCAAAGAACAGTCCAGCCTGCTCACTGGGTACGTGTCAGACCTCACAGGTTCCGAGGACGGCACGTTACACATCGTCGACGTTGGATGGAGAGGTTCGACCCAAGACCACCTCACCGCCGCGTTTAGCGACACCAGGGCAGTACGCGGCTACTACATGGGCCTTGTCGCCGAACGCCCGATCGCACATCTCGATGCAAAGTCCGCGCTGGTCTTCGGACCCTCGTCGGACTCGTACCGCCACTACCGGGTCCTCAAGCACTTCAAGATGATTTGGGAGTACGTCCTCGGAGCCGATCACGGGAGCGTCGCCCACTACGAGCCGGACTCCGACGGTAAATCTCAGCCGGTGCTCGATCCGGTCGACGTCGAGCTCGCAGATTTCGGCGAAGTCGTTGGGCCGATGCAGGAGGGCATCTTCGAAACGTTCGATCGCCTGTGCAACGTCGATGGATTCGACTCCCTGAGTCAGACAACGCTGCAGGACCTCGTCGCTCGGCACCACTCACGGATGCTGTTCTTCCCGACCTCGACCGAGCTGTCCATCGCCTGGCACAGGGGTCACTATGCAAACTTCGGCGAGCCTTGGGTCAAAGAGACACCTCAGCGCATCGAAGTCACCGCAGCGCAACGACTGCGCAACCTCGGAGGCCTCGCCCGCCACCCCGGACGCGTTCTTCGCGGCTTCCCACCCCTGACGCTCTACAAGCTCGGACTCGAGCCCCTCATTCCCATCGTCGGCTGGTATCGCCAACTCCGCGAGTTCCCGCCGAAGCCGCTTGCGAAACTCAGCCGTTTGCGAGGGGCACGACGCCAGCGTTGAAGGCGCCGATCCCCCTGACGGCTTCCCGACAGAGCCAGCACATACGCCGGCGTATGCACACTCTCCGTGGTCGATGGAACGGAAAGTGTATGGCGATGTGCGGAAGTAGAGGGACAGGTGACCACACCGCGCGGTGACATTGAAACATTGACGCGGTACGATCGCTTGCATGTACGTGGGCCATGTGGAACGCCGAGCGGCAGACAATGCCGCCGTGAATCGACCGAAGGAACGCCAAAGATCGCGTCGAGGATGGCGATGGGCGTGCGCCGTGGTGGTATCACTCACCGTGGCCGCCGCGTGTGGCTCGAGCAATCCAAGTGCCAGCGATGGCACAGCCGAACCGGCCGCCTCGAGGTCATCGCCGCTCAACACCTCGACCGATGACACGACTGCCGGCACATCGCGGGCGCAGACGAGTACATCTGTCCCAAGCGGTGAACAAACGACGGCTGCCGAACCGGTTTCGAGACGCGACGGAGCAGGCAGCTGCGGCAGCGTCGAGGCAACGCAACCATCGGGCCCGACGATCGACCTCGTCGACCACAACGTCGATGGCGTGTCGGTGAAACTCGGCGTCTATCCCCGACCTGATTACGAAGGAGGCCCGTGGACTGCCTGGGGTCAGGGAATCGTGCTCGACGATGGCAGATACATCTCCGGCATCGGCGACCACCTCGGAATCGACGGAAACAGTTTCGTCTACGTGTTCGACCCATCGACATCGCAGCTCACCCGAATTGGCGACGTCCTGTCAGCGGTCGGCCATCAGCAGGGAAGCGCCGGTCACGGCAAGATCCATGCCCAGATGGTGCAGATCAATTGTGACGAGGTGATCTTCGCCACGTACTGGGGTCGCCGCGACGACCTCACCTTCACTGGATCGTACACCGGCGGCCACGTCATGACGCTCGACACATCGAGCTACGCCATCGAGACGCTCGGCGTACCGGCTCCCGGCTACGCCATCCCATCGATGGCAGCTCACGACGGACTGATCTACGGCGAGGCTGCCGACCCGACCTTGGAACTCGGCACCAACAAGGGCGTCTTCTTCGTGTTCGATCCCGAGACGCGGGAAACCATTTACACCGTCGGCGATCCAAATCACGAAGGATTCCGCAGCATCCTGGTCGACCAAGCCGGAACAGCGTTTGTTGCCGGAGGCGGAAACCGGTTGCTGGCATATACACCGGGGGGCTCCCTCACGTCGGCGAGCACCACGCTCCCAACCGGCTTCCTTCGCGCGGCGACCGAGGTCACCGCCGACGGCACCGTGTACGGCGTCACCGATGAACCCGAGGAGTTCTTCAGCATCGACAGCGGTGGGAACGTGTCCTATCTCGGACTGGCCGGCGGTTACACCACGTCGGTGGCGTTGACCGATGACAATCGCATCGTCTACGTACCGCGAGCCCACGGCCGAGCGTGGAAACACGGTGGCTCGGTGTACCTGTTCGACCCAACCAGCGGGACCGAGGAAGTCCTTGTCGCGCTGAATGCTCTGACCGAGCGAGAGCTGGGGCTCACGCTCGGCGGCACGTACTCGATCGCGATCAGCGACGACGGTTCGACACTGTTCATCACGTTCAACGCTGGACGATCCTCTGACGACCCATGGGGCGAGGTCGTGCTCGCAGTCATCGAACTGTGAGACGCATGGCCGCCGCAGCGGCCGCAATCGTCCTGTCAGCTGCTTGCGGCGGATCCAACGGATCCGTCACCGATTCCACCGAGTTCGTCAGCAGATCCGGTGGATCGGTGTTGAACAACGAC
>Ga0315338_1002562_pt1 | contig 17635 bp, 14 predicted proteins | sample ASW8metaG_FD_204518 | JGI IMG/M metagenome (GOLD analysis project Ga0315338, IMG submission 204518) | Ammonia-oxidizing marine archaeal communities from Monterey Bay, California, United States - ASW #8 | ecosystem: Environmental > Aquatic > Marine > Coastal | place: USA: California | collected... | reverse complement strand
GCTTCCCGCAGCTAAAAACATAGAATAACAACATGCTATCGTAATTCAAGTAATCTGCGCAATGTTGCGCTATTTTGATGATTGGGGCAATTTCGTCGCAAACGACTACCTGAAAACAACTTGTGGCCGATACCCCGCTCAACACTAGCTTATTCCAGCTCAAAGACCTCCAAAGCCACAATATCCAGGTCCAGTTCCCCCACTCCTCCCAGCAGCCCTAGCCGTACAATCGCTTCACGTGCTGCTAGCGGAACCCGCAACACCCGCGACTCCTGTCGCCAGCCGAATGTGCCCTTCCAGTTGGCCAACCTCTGGCTGTCAATGACCGCCCGCCGACTGTCGTAAAATGTCACAATCACCGCTGCCCGCTGCAACGGAGTCGGCCCGGGCTGCAAGTCTCGCCCCCGTACGCGAGCCGACAATTTCACCTGGCTAATCGAGGTGCCATCTAGGGCCAAGCCCTGCAAAGCCCGGCTTGGCTGCCCCGGCTCTGTATTTTTAAAGGATAAGAATCGAGCCTCCCTGTCTGTCCCCTCTTCTTCCACCTGAATTCGCGCATTCCGCAAGTAATGCCAACCGGCTGGCAAATCCGTGCCAGCCAGATTGCTGGAAAAGTCCCCGTTCACAACCCCAGGCTTGGTCGGATCTGGCAACACCTCTCGCTCCGACTCCGCCTCACCCGTCATGGGCACAAACAAAGTTGCCCGCAACGGCTCTCGCTTTAACACTCCTTTGAGCTTCGTGACCCGATTCAAATTCTGCTGGTACCGCTCGCCCACGGGGATGATCATCTCGCCCCCTTCTTTGAGCTGTTCTACCAAACGCTCGGGAATATCCTCCGGCGAGCAAGTCACAATAATCTTGTCGAACGGCGCCTCCTCAGGCCAACCTTCATATCCATCGCCGACCCGTACATGCACGTTCTCATATTTCAAACGTTTGAGTGTCCGCTCAGCTCGTCGTCCCAGCGGTGCGACTATTTCAATAGAAAAAACTTCACTCACCAGCGGGCTCAGCACCGCAGCCTGATAGCCGCTGCCCGTGCCGATCTCTAAAACACGATCCGTTGACTGCGGATCGAGCTCTTGCGTCATATAGGCAACCACAAACGGCGGCGAAATCGTCTGCCGATTTCCGATCGGCAACGCAGCATCAAAATACGCCTGCTTGCGGAATCCTCGCAGCACAAACTCATGCCGAGGCGTCTCTCGCATCGAACGCAAAACACCTTGATGGTCGACCCCAGCCGCTTCAATTTCTTGGCGAACCATCGCTTCACGAAGCGTCTTGTACTCGCCTTCTGTCTGAGCATACGCCACCCCAGGTACGACAACTAGCAAACCCCAGAAGCATGTTCGAATATACTGTTGCATGATGCCTTAATCTGTAGGAGGCGTCTCCGACGCCGATTTTATCTAGCTCAACCACGGCCACATCCTCTATTATGCGAGCATAGCTTAATTTTCCCTAGCCGTCCGAGTATTCATGCCCTCTCGCACCCCACAAATCGAAGCCACCCGTCGCTGCTTACGCGACAACATGCCGATCACCAACAACTGGGCCTACTTCGATCACGCGGCGGTCGCCCCAATTTCTGGACCGGCAGCAGAAACCCTCCGCCAATGGCTCGACGAAGCCACCCAACATGGCGACACCTGCTGGCTCGATTGGGCCCACAAACTTGCCGAGACTCGCACCGCCGCCGCCAATCTCCTGGGCGCCGAGACAGGCGAAATCGCCCTCGTCCAACACACCACTGCTGGCATCAACTTGGTGGCTGAAGGACTCGATTGGCAACGCGGTGACAACGTCGTCACGCTCGACGACGAGTTTCCTACCAACGCCTACCCCTGGCTCAACCTCGCCAGCCAAGGCGTCGAAACCCGCCGCGTTCCCACCACCGACGGACACGTCGACCTCGACCAATTTGCCGAACATTGCGACGCCCGTACCCGCGTGGTCAGCGTCAGTTGGGTCGCCTACGCCAGCGGCTATCGCCGCAACCTACAAGCCATCGCCGATATCGCCCACCAACACAAAGCCCTTTTCTTCGTCGATGCCATCCAAGGGCTTGGCGTCTTTCCGCTGAATGTCAAAGAAACCGACGTCGACGCCCTCTCAGCCGACGGTCACAAATGGCTTCTCGGCCCCGAAGGCGCAGGCATCGCTTACCTCAGCAAAACCACCCTCTCTCAGCTCAAGCCTATCGGCGTAGGCTGGCATAGCGTCAAACACGCCCACGACTTTAGCCGTATCGAACTCAATCTGAAAACAACCGCCGAACGCTACGAAGGCGGCTCGCACAACATGGCCGGCTTCCTGGCACTCGGGGGAAGCCTCAACCTTTTCGCCAGCCTCGGGGTAGAAAACCTCGCCAACGCCATCCTCGATTTCACCGACACGGCCTGCTCCCAACTCGAAGACCTCGGAGCCACCATCCACTCACCTCGCGACACTGACCAACGCTCCGGCATCGTCTCCTTCGAACTCCCCGATCACGACCCGGACCTCGTTCGCAAACACTGCCTGAAAAACAGTGTCGCCCTCAATTGCCGGGCAGGACGCCTCAGAATCAGCGCCCACGCCTACAACAACCAAGAAGACCTGGATAAACTTCTCGTCGCCCTAAAATCTGCCCCAAACTAAAACAACAGATTGCCCCCCACCGTCCCACACGTATGATGGCACTAGACCAATACGCTTACTTCCTTAGCAATTTTAATGAGTAATCGTTCCCCCAAGAGATCAAGAGCTTGCGGTCACGAAGGAAAAGATGCCCTGAAAGGGCAAAATATGATAGCCCAGGGCAGAGGCAAGCAAGCGTAGCGTTGCCTACCGCCGCCCTGGGTTAAATGACAATCAAAGTTATCGATCGAGTTTTTCGCTTTGTTTCCATTGGCGTGTAATCGAGATCGAAATCCTCCGTGCAAAGTCAGAACATACCCAACGGAAAAATCTCATGCCACAACGCGCTGTCTACACCGGTTCATTCGACCCCATCACACTCGGCCATCTCAACGTTATCGAACGCAGCAGTCGCCTAGTCGACCAACTCGTGGTTGGCGTCGGTCGAAATATCGACAAGGCCTCCATGTTCACCGCGGAAGAACGCGTCGAACTCATCTGTCGCACCACCAGTCACTTAGGCAATGTCGAAGTCCGCATGTTTACGGGGTTGGCAGTGCATTTCGTCCGCGAAGCGCAAGCCCGAGTCATCATCCGCGGTGTCCGTTCGCTCACTGACATGGAAGCCGAGTTCACCATGACCCTGGCCAACCGCAAGCTAGACCCAGAAATAGAAACTGTCTTCCTGATGGCCGACGACGAATTCTCGCACGTCTCCAGCTCGTTGATCAAACAGATCACCCCACTGGCCGGCGACGAAGAACTAGCCCGCTTCGTCCCCGCAGAAATCATTAAAGACCTACGCCAAAAGCTTAATTAGCTACAGGCAACCACCATAAGTCGCGTGGATGCAATATGGTGGATGCAATATGTAGGAGGCGTCTCCGACGCCGATTTTTGGACAGACAGTTTGTCCTATTCGTACCGCTTGAGTCCACAGGTCCACCCACCTTCCATCCGTGTCTATCTGCGTTCATCCGTGGCTAAAATTTTTCACTCCGCCACGGCTCACAACCAGCTTACCGGCGTTGCAGATTCAATCGCCCCATCACCGCCATGGTTTCGTCCGTCCACTCCACCCCACCTGTCTTGTAAACAAATTTCTGTGGATCGATCGCCACGGCAAATTGCACGTTAAACAATTCGTACCGCAACAACGGGTCGTTCGCAGGTCGTAACCCCGTCACCGTATCCACCAGATAAGCATCCTCGAATCTGCGGTGCTCAATCACATACGGAAACAGATTGCCCTGCCCCACCAACAGCAATACATGATGCGGCAACTGCGCTGGCCACTCCGGCGCTTCGCCTTCTTCCGTCGTTGTGTCGAAGTCGGGCCAGAGTTCTTTCAAGCCACTCTTCCGCCAATGCCCCACCAAGGCATGGACGGGCGTGCCGTTCAACTGCATGGGCAACGGCGGGTCGAAATCAAATCGGTGCTGCAAGTCCGCTAGCATCTGCGAAACCCCACCGCGTACCGACGCCGCAGCCAACCGTTTTTGGTACGCCCCCTTCCCTCCAGCCGCCAGACTCGACTGCAAACGAGCCACCTCCAACCGACGCACCATTCGCCCACTCTGAAAATTTCGGTCGGTCCACAAATGCTTACCGTCATAGATCTGGATAAAGCTAGCAGTCTTACCAGCCATTTGCGTTTGCATCTCGAAGCACGTCAAACTCTGATCACCCGACCCTTGCTGCCAGTAATTCCCCGAGCCAACCAACGTATCATCGTACAACCGACACTGGTGACGCACCTTTGCTGTCATGCTGGCATGACGCTCAAAGTTCTCCAGCATCCGAACCATCAGCACGTTACCACTATTACTTTCGCCGGCTGGCGCTAGCGTACCTTCGCCCGATTGAGCACGAATTTGCCCTCCCAGCATAAGCAACCATGCAAATACGCAACCCGTAGCAAGTGTTAAACGAAGCAATTTAGGTTTCCTCTAACGGTTTTGGCGATTTTGCCAAAGATTCGGAATGCACCACGCCGACGTTTAACCTGACAGGACAGTGCCCAGCCACAGCTAGGCTCGTTCTGTTCGTAGCACATAAGAACGATTCGTCGTGACGCTTGGTGATTCTAGTAAGAGTTCGCCTACCCAGTCCACGGCAACTCGCACTCTTTGGCTCAACCAGCCAAAGATGCTAGCAATCGGGCTCTGTGCGACACGAACCGTAAAAAGACAAGAATTTAAAGCTCATCAGAGTTCGAAGTCAAAAAATTTCGCAGCCAATCGCGGAGATTAAGGGGGAAACGTTATGAAACGTCAGTTAATTACCACCGCAGTTTGTGTGGTAGCCTTGTTGGCTGCCGAAAACTGTCGAGCTCAAGGGCGACTCGCCTACAACTTACCACCAGCCCAGCGGCTCATGGAACCCGGCCCCGGCGTCGGCGGCCCAGGACCTGGTGTCATTGGTCCCATGGGCGGAATGCCTGCCAGTGCTGGAGTATCCCGAGTAGCAGCTATGGGCGGCTACGGTGGTGGAGCTCCTGGTTGCCTTCCAGGCGGCGGCATGGCACCTCCTCCAACTTCTCAGATCGCCTTCCTCGGTACCGAAGGTAGCGAAGTTGCTTGGGATGTCAGCGGTCAGGGAACATTCGATTCGGCTCCGCTGATCATGCCCGGTCGTCAAAACTTCCCACAAGCGGCCATCTATCGGCTTAAGCTTACTAACTTGCCCGATCGTCCCGGTGTCGAACTGTATCCGACCCTGGAAGTTGCCCCGGTAACTCCTCGGACCGATGCCTATTTGGCACACGCTCCGATCCCTATCCAATTCACCGACGAAGACCTCGATCAGGTACTCAGCGGTAACTTTGTCACCAAAGTTATTTACCTACCCGATCCTGAGTTCCAAGAACTCGCTCTGGCTGGTGTCGAAACTTTGGTCAGCACCCGGCTTGATCCCGGTGTCGATCCCATCGCCGAAGCCGACCGTCGTGGTTCGATCATGGCCATCGTTCGTATCGGTAACCTCGATCTGCAACTCCCAGGCAACGGCCTGGCAATGCAAGGAGAAGTAAGCCGGGCTCAATACAACGACGGTGCCGAACAATTTGCTCCTTACGAAGACGAACCCGCCTATCAAGAAGGCGAGTTCGGACCTGACGAGGCAGACGGTGCGATGTTGCAACCTACCAACTACGGTTACAGCGACTTCGGTGGCTCGCCTCAAGGCATGGCCACCGCGGGCTTCGCACCGCAAGCAGTTCCTCCACACATGGTGTCAGGAATGAATGTACCTCAATGGGGCATGCCAAGCGTTGGCACTCCGATCGGTCTCCCTGGTCCTCCACACATTCCCTTGGGGCACCAAGCAGGCCTAACCAAGCACACCGTTCGCAACCGTACTCGCGTCCATATGCCGCCGCCTGTGCACAAGATGAACATCAAAGTCAAGCAACGACCGGGTATGAACTATCCACGCCCTGTTAACAACGTCAACATCTCCGAAACCAACCGTGCCGGTCTTCGACTCCACGGCGGTACCGTTCCACCTGCCATTCCAACTGCAATGCAGAGAGTTTCGGCTTGGTTTAAAAAACCTGTTAAACATCGACGCTAATTCTGACGCTAAATTCGTCGCTAATTGCAATTTTGCAATCAGCTGCACCAGACGTCTCATAGGAAACTTATGACAACGGTACGCAACTCTCATAGCTCCGCAGCAATGCGGAAGCTAGTTGTTGGCAAAATGATTGGGGCTGCTCTGCTCGGACTCATGATCGGCACTTCGGTGTCTGCTCAGGACCGACCAGTGCATCGGCTAAATGCCGGGACGATGCCTCCGGGAGCGATTGGCCGCCAACGACTAATGAGAGGGGCCCCGTTGTCAGGATTCCGCCAGCCGGTCGCGATACGCGCTCCCCAGGGAGCACGTATCGCCCCGGCGGCAGGGTCCAGTTTTCTAGAAGGACATCTAAATCAACTCCAAGTCGGGTTGGTTATCGGTCCAGTCTACCGCTTTCGCGTCACCGAAATCCCTGGGCAGCCTGGACTCGAAGTTTTCCCCACCGTCGAGGTGGTCGATCGACTCTGCCCGCCAGACGGGCAAAAAACTCGCTTCCCGATCCCTATCGAACTAACTCAAGAAGAACTCCTCTCTGCTGCTGAGGGTCGTTTCATCACCAGGGTCATTTACCTAGAAGACCCTGCCCTGGCACCGGCCATCGCACGCGAAGAACAAGAGCAACCCTGGGTCGAAGCACGACCCGGCGAAGATCCGCTACAAATCGCCGATCACCTCGGCCGACCCATGGCGATCCTCCGCCTCGGCGGACGACTCCCCGACGACACTCAACCCGACGCAGCGTTCCTGTACGGCGCACCACCGGCACAAATTTACGCAACACCAGCACCCAAAACCGCCTTGCAAGCGATTCAAATTTCGGATCGCTAGGTAACCAGACACTTTTCTACCGCAGTAAAAAATCAGCAACCGCAGAGCAATGTCCATCTCAACGCAGCAAGCTGAAACTCGTCAACCTTCGCCAACTCAGATGGCAACCTCGGGCCGTCCACCCGCCTGGTTCCGCTACGGAGTTGTCGCCGCAGCCACGCTGATTCTCTGCTCCTGCCGGGCAGCAATGCCCTATCAAAACACCGCCGAAGTTTCAGACAAGTCACCTGCTTCGGTAATGCCTGCTTCCTTTGAAGCCCAGTCGCGGCAAGACTTCCGCCAGCCAGTAATGCCAGCCATCTATCAAGAAGACACCTACACACCACCGTCTGCCATCCGCCAAGCACAATATCAAGCCGGCATTCAAACCGGTTGCCAGCCAGGCTGCCCCTGCGGCTCTTGCTCAGTACCTTGCCCAGCACCCTGCTCACCCAGTGCCGACGAATACCTTTGCGACGGCGGCGACGATCACTTCCCCGTCGCCGTGCACGAAAACTGGCAACTCGATGGCCTCGAACAAGAAGACACCGTCGCCCATTACGACACCCTCGACGGCCGCACCGTCGTTACCCCTAGCAACAAAGTTTGCATCTACGCCCCACGCTTCGGCGTCGTACGTCGGGTAGTCGACTTGCATCAATACGCGCGTTACGAGATGCCAGTCAAAGCCATCGATACTATGGCCTTGGCAAAAATCGACGAAAACGAACGCGTAACCACCACGCTCGCCCAGCTCGAACCGACCATCCATCGCGCCGAAGCACCGCCCAGCTTGCTCAACGAACGCCAACAACCGGGCGAACTCGACCGCGACCTCCACGTTATCGAATTCGAAGGCTCGCTCGGCCCCTACGCCAATCTGCAAATCATCCGCACCGGCACCATCAGCAACAAAGAAAAAGCACTCGTCGCTCGTTCCAGTCTGGCAGCGATCACTTGGTTTAGCAATCAAGCTGCCCAAATCACCATCGATGATCGCTCGGCCCAAGCTGCCACTAGCCAGCGACAGGCCGGTGTGGTCTATCACCAGGAAGACCCCACCAAACCCTGCCTACGGCTAGTCAAAATCGCCTCCGCAGACACCGCCAAGCCCGGCGAAGAAATCGAGTTCACACTCCGCTTCGACAACATCGGCAGCCAAGTTATGGGTAACGTCACTATTGTCGACAACCTCACCAACCGCCTCCGCTACGTGCCCGACTCCGCCAAGTCGAGCGTCGAAGCCGACTTCAGCGCCAAGCCCGACGCCAAAGGCTCAATCGTCCTCCGATGGGAAATCAAACAGCCCATCGAAAAAGGCCAAGGCGGCGTCCTCCAATTCCGCTGCAAAGTGCTTTGAGAGGGGCTAGGAGCTAGAGATTAGGGACTAGGGATAAGCAACAAAAAACGATAAAATCAAGCTTTCCCTGACTTCCGACCTCCAACCCCTCACCTCTCCTCAGTGCCCTACTTATCCTTCCTCTTCATCTGCCTCGTCTGGGGCGCCAGTTTCATTCTCATGGATCGCGCTACCCACGCGCTCGGACCCGTAACGATCGCCATCTGCCGTCTCCTCGGCGGAGCAGCCATCCTTGTCGTCTACTGGTTCTTCAGCCCGCAGCGTACCAAGGTCACGCTCGCCGAATGGGGACACATCCTAGTCGTCGCCGTGCTCGCCAATTCTCTCCCCTTCGTCATCCAGCCTTACGTCATGGAACAAGCGGGCGAACACGCGTACTTCGGCATGATGGTCGCACTGGTCCCCCTGGCTACGATTCTCGCATCGATCCCCATGCTCAACATTCGACCCACCCCTCGCCAACTCATCGGCGTCGTCGGAGGCATGCTCTGCCTCGCCGTTGCCGTCTACGATGGTTCAGTACGAGGTATCCCGACAGGCCTGCTCGCCCTCGCCCTCACCGTGCCCATTTCCTACGCCATCGGCAACACTTATGTCAAATGGAAACTCGACCACATGCCGCCCCTTCCACTTACCATCATGTTCCTCACCATGGCCGGCGTGCTACTCGTCCCGTTGCAACTCTCTTCAACCACGCTCGAGCAATGGAACCTCGCTGGCCCAGCAGAACCCACCAATTGGCTCGTAGCAATTCTCTCCGTCAGCTTCCTTAGCCTCGTTGGCACCGGCATCGCCATCCTGCTGTTTATGAACCTCATCAAAAACCAAGGCCCGCTGTTCGCCGGCATGGTCACCTACGTCGTCCCCGTACTCGCCCTCTTTTGGGGCCAATTCGACAGCGAACGCCTCACGTCTCTCCAACTAACCGCCATCACCGGCGTCCTCGCCATGGTCGCCCTCGTCCAATGGGGCGCCGCCACCCAATCACCCCGCTCACTAGAACCCATCCCCGACTAAACATATTTCCCTAGTTCATTTCCTTAACCACAACGACACGACGAAAAGTTTAAAAACAAATATCAATCTATTATACTCTCTGTGTTCTCTGTGCCCTCTGTGGTAAAAACAAATCCCAAAAACAACGTCGTACCCGTCGTATCGTCGTGGTTTTAATTCAAACTCAATAACCCTGGCCCTTGCAAAAAAAATGTCTTCCTCCTGGCTAGCAAAACGTACCGCTCAATTCGATAGTTCCGGCATCCGCAAGGTCTTCGACCTCGCCGCCAACATGAGCGATCCCATCAACCTCTCCATCGGCCAACCCGATTTCCCGGTCCCCGATCCCATCAAAGAGGCCGCTGCCGCCGCCATCCACAACAACCACAACGGCTACAGCCTCACACAGGGAATCCCCCCCCTTCAACAAGCCCTCCAAGCCCGCATCGACGACCAATATGGCCACGACGACCGCCGCGTCCTCGTCACCTCCGGCACCAGCGGCGCCCTGGTCCTCGCCATGCTTGCCCTGGTCGACCCCGGCGACGAAGTCATCTGCTTCGACCCCTACTTCGTCATGTACCCTGCCCTGGTCGGCATGGCCGGTGGCAAATGCGTTCTTATCGACACCTACCCCGACTTCCGTATCGATATCGAAAAAGTCGCCGCTGCGATCACGCCCAAAACAAAACTCATCCTGCTTAACAGTCCTGCAAATCCTACCGGTGTCGTGGCGTCCGCGGCCGAAGTCAAAGCCCTTGCTGAACTGGCCGCCGAAAAAAACATCGCCCTGCTGTCCGACGAAATCTACCGAGAATTCTGCTACGACACTACGCTCGCCAGCCCCGCCACCCACAACGACCAAACCCTGGTCGTCGACGGCTTCAGCAAATCCTACGGCGTCACCGGCTGGCGCCTCGGCTGGGTCCACGGCCCGGCGGCCATCATCGACAAACTCACCATGCTGCAGCAATACACCTTCGTCTGCGCCCCCCACCCACTGCAACACGCCGCCCTTGTCGCCTTAGAAACCGACATCAGCCAGCACGTCGCCGCCTACGCTGCGCGCCGCGACCTCATCGTCGACGGCCTCCGCGACGCCGGCTACCAAGTCGCCGACACCAACGGGGCGTTTTATGTATTCCCCAAAGTCCCCAACGGTGCCGGCACCGCCACCGAGTTCGTCACCCGAGCCATCGAGAACGAACTCCTAATCATCCCCGGCAATATCTTCAGCACCCACGACACCCACTTCCGCATCTCTTACGCCGCCAGCATCGAGACCATCGAACGCGGCCTAGAGGTACTACGCACCCTCCAACACCTAACCACAAAACGATAGCCGCGATGCTACGCATTGCCGGAGCAAACCAATCAGAGTAACGCTTAACTCGCTCTCTACTGGCTACTCAACTTCTTGATCAAAATGTCCCTCACCCCAACGCCACATCCTGACACCCCAAAAATAACCACCGATTGGGAAAACAACAAACGCTGGTACTAAATACCTAACGAAACTGCCGTTTCCCACAAAATAAGCCATAAATGCAGACCAGAGAATGGCAGTAGTAATTCCCCAGCAAACAACACCGCGAAACCAGATAAAATTCGCTCGTCCTTTCTGATGAACCTGAGCCCAGCGTTCGGCTTGTTTTTTTGAAATCGGCATCGAAGTAACAACGTTCTCCCAACGGGAATGCACAGCCGTCGCCACTCGTTGCGACTCTAAACAGCAGTGCTTTGTTCAGCTTATCAAACCGTAAATCTAACACCTACTCTAAAGGCGATTCGGCATGGACTTCCAACTCTCCAGTTGTACGCTGCTGAGCGGTCCGTTTTCGGCCCACTGAAATTCTCATCTTCTTGCTGCGAAGCTGGAGACGATTCGGTAACCACTGGCTAAGGAGACTTTGGTGAACAACAACGGCCGTCAAAAAATACAAGATCATGCCCTTCTGCCAAACACCGTAGCTCTCAAGCTTGCTAGCCATCATAAAAAAGCTTGGCATGAGCAAGTGCATAACTAACCAAAACATAGAATCACCGTAATACAGCAGCACGGCATAATAAACAAACATCATTGCCATCGCCAGCACAGCACACGCAGTGTGCAGCCCGTCATTTGATGGGGTGGCAACCACAACCGCCAATAAGCCAGTGGCCGCTATATATACCACCGCATGAACATCAGCCCGCAAGCGAATCGCTGTGCGGATTGTCTCTAGGCCTACCAATAGCAACGCTCCGAACAACGCATACCCAATCCAAGCCGGCTCGTAATCACGAAACATACTCAACGGCCGCAGGTAAGCATCCCCCTGCGCATCAACGAGATGAGCATAGATAAGCAATAAGGCAAATAGGATTCCTAGCACCTTAACCATATCGATATGCTTCCAAGAACTTGTTTCTATACCCGTAGTTTTGTTCCGTGCATCTTCTTAGGATTAAAAAACTTTAGCGTTCGTAATAAATCAGCACATTGCATCATCTTGTCTGGTTACTGGATTAGATCTTCTCCATAGCGTCTTACTCCCCGGACATACAAGCCCGGTTTGCTCTTGCTAAAATCCTGCAAGGCAGAGGCTGTAATCTTGGTATAGTAGACACTCAATATACGCAATTTCGTCATATGTACTAACGATTTAAGTCCTTCATCGGTAATTGATTTCCCCCTCAGCACCAATGTTTTCATTTCAGACAAACTACCTAATTGCTCCAAGCCAATGTCTGTAATTTCTGTCGATGGCAAATAAAGCACTTCGAGTTGAAAAAGTCTACTTAGGCTCTTCATCCCCTCATCATTGGTTTGAGTGCTTGAAAGATTCAATCTTTTCAACTTGGTGAAATCTCGGATGTTTACTAAACCTGTTCCGCTTACTGCCGTGTTACCAAGGTTTAAATCTTCCATTCTGGTTAAACCTTGAATGCAGATTAATCCCTTGTCTGTTATGTCTGTGTTAGCAAGACTCAAGTTGCACAACTTGGTGAGTGGTACCAGATTCACCAAGTCATCATCCGTAATCGCAGTCTGCTCAAGATCCAATCCCTCAAGTTCGCTGAAACGGCTCAACTCCTGTAAACCATCAACCGTAATTTGCGTATAGGCAAACCCCAGCGATTTAAGCTTAGGTAGTGTTCTTAGATCGGCCAGCTGCTCCCCTGTAATTTTAGTTCCAGAAAAATCGACCTTCTCAAGCTGCTTTAATGCCGTTAATTGCTTCAATCCTGCATCCGTATTGCTGGTACTACTCAGCGACAATTCTCGGAGTTTGGTCAAGCATGTTATTTCGGAAAGGCCCTCATCTGCAATCTTGCTACCGACTAGCTCCAAACTTTCAATTCCGCGTAGAAACTTCAGTAATTGAAGGTCCTTACGCATCGATGCCTTAGTGACAGTATTAAAAAAATCTTTCCCAAGGTGTTGCTGCAACCAAGCTGGACCTAGTGGGTTGGCTAAATTCTGTTCTTGATACTCATATCTCACCCACCCCCCTGAATCCACAATTGCCTGTACAGCTAGTTCCTGCTGCTTGGCCTGGTTCCGCTTTACACCAAACCATGCTAGCCCAACACTCATAAGCACGACTGACACAAGCAGTGTTCGAAGAGAGTATCGAAAATAACGTTGACCATTCCTGCGGCAATGCAAAACTGTCTACCTCTCCGAGATCCATCGATAGTTGATTATTGTATTTACGGCTGTCAATCCTTGGCTGACCCGACCAGACCGACTAATCTCATGTCAATTGTTAACCATTTCGCCCCTCAAAGCAATATATTTCACCACCCACCACAGCCAATCGTAGGGTAGGTGGTTCTGCGGCAAATAGGCTTTTTCACCAGCCACCCTCCCCACCGCAGGTCCACCTACCTTCCTCACCCCTAACAACCCCACTTAACGCCTTCGCGTGAGACAATTTAGAGCCAACACCCCTGGCTAAAAATAGCATCTCCCACCAACCCCAACCATCTGCGATAATGAGCCATCAGCTTCCAGTCGGGTAGCCCAGGTTGGCTCCGAGGCCTACCTGGGTTGCGTAAGCAACAAGAGATACCGAGAAAAACACAAACCAACAAACAACGACCATAAGTAGCTCGCGACTCACAACTCAAAATCGTTTTGCAACACCTACCACACAAGAAATTGCAAAACCCGGTGCATTTTGCAACACAGGAATTCCACAAACCCCTTATTAACTAGGAGAAAGCACACACACCCCGGCGCAAAACTCAAGAGTTTTGCAATAAAAAACAACGTCTACAAAACTGCCGCAATTGACGCAAAACCCAGCCGTACCACCACGGGTGCCACTGCCTGGCTTGCCCAGCAGTGCGAATCACCGGGTAGCCCAGGTTGGCCCGAGGCCTACCTGGGTTGCGATAGCAACAAGAGGCACCGAGAAAAACACAGACCAACAAACAACGAACATTTCACCAGAAAAGACAACCCTATTTCAACCAGCACCTAGCGCCCAATAACTAGCAACTAGTACCCAGGAGGTTGAGCAATAGGCCGCACGGTCCGAAGTCGACCAGTCGGTTGAGGTCGCGAGAGAGTCACCGGCGACGGCAACTGATGATTGGCTGTGTTGCCAGCAACATCACGGGTTTCCAACCGTACGAAGAATTGATCAGGCACATGACGACCTAGCCGCCATATGTACACGCCGGTGTTTTCCAATCCCGTAGCAATGGTCGACCAGGGGCCATTAGGATACACACTATAAAACAGTCCAATCGGTCGAAGCTCAAGATTTGTATCAGCCGCTTGCCAGGTTATCTGCAAGTGCCCAGCCATGTTGCCTTGTCCAAGTGCAGCCGACAGCAGTTGTGCCGAAGGGGGTTGCAGATCAACAGCGACCACCAATTCAGGTTCATCCCCAGTACGCGGAGGCGTGGCCCTTAAACCATTAGCACCATCAACCAAAATACGAAATCCATACACACCGGCCCCGTCGACAGCAACACGCATTGGGCTCCGGTTGTCAGTATCAGCACCATAAGACTGCCAAGTCCGACCGTTGTCGTGCGTTCCCCAAAGTTCAACTTTAGAAACCCCCCAAGGACCAACCGATTGCAGATCGTACTCAACATCAAACGTTCGCGAATTAACTGTACGCCGATCCGTGGCAGGAGCTAAAGGCACCGTGGTTGGCGAACTCCAGCCATTGTTATTAGGGAGAGGGCTACCAAAACCTTGAGAAGAACTCGTAGCGGCCGTCCCGCCCAGCAATTTTGGAGCAGAGTTTATCCCATCAGCAACTAATAACGCCTTCGTTTTACCTGATTCACCAGAACCTGAAGTAGCAGTGTAGGGATTACGGACAGGAGGAGCATCATGAACCTGAGCATTCAAATCATTACTTCGATTGCCAGTTTCTGGAATTGGGTGCGATTTAGCTGCAATTGGCAATTGATTATTAGCAGGCCAATCACGAGCAGGCATTTTTGCCGCTGTCTGGAAAGGATCGGCCGTAGCTCCGTTGAGTTGAGGGCCTACAACGGAATCTTGCAAGGAATTCTGTTGCGAAGGCATCTGCAACGAAGGACCTGCAACTACAACCGTAGTAGTTGCTTGAACTTGATGGCCAGCATGATCGGCAATCGTTGCACGCAGCTCGACGCTCTTAGCACCAAACGGAGTACTCCAATCGGCTCGCCCCATTAAGCGATCAGGTTGGGCCACATCTGGGGTTCCTGTTTGCAGGGGTTCCCATTTACCAACAGCGGTGCGGGCTTCCAGCATCAAGGACTCAGGTTTCAAGTTCGCATCACGCGCTTCGTAACGCACAACGATCGCTCCCGCGACACCCAGGCTGCCATTAAGCTGCAGGGTTGGCTTAGCGGTATCGATAATAATACGCAGCTGAGGCTGGACGGCCGAGTTGGGCCAGGGTTGCCCCTTACGATCGAGATGCCGAAGTGCAAACCAATACGGCCCATCCGCGAGGGCGTGGTAACTAAACCCTTGAACATTGGGCTTAGCTTCCTGAAGCGGGTACCACCCGTTAGCGCCGTCTCGTGACAGTAACAGCTGAACCTTGGCAACGTGGTTCAATGCCGCGTCGCGTTGATTGAGCTGATAAGGAACATAGAACAACCGCTGCTTCCAGTAGACCGGCTGAAGGTTGCCTGTTTGGGCTGTAGCCCGCCCCTGCGATGTCAGACCTACCAGAACCATAAGGCAAAGCGACGCCTTCAATAGCCGCTTAAGAGAGGACGACAGTAATTGGCAAAGGATCAATGCCATGGGGATAGGTATTCAGTATGGGTAAGTAGGGCAAGTGAGGAACCTTGCGGCATTTTGAACGCAGAGAGTCCCTTAACTGGTATCGGGCTGAGAGGTAGCCCGCTTGAAACGCATGCAGGGGAGGTTCTGCTTGCAGAAATAAGGCAAACTATGCGGTTTTCGGCATCTTTGCCGTTCTTAGCAGCATTCCGGGGTCATTATTCTGGACGGGTGCTGGCAGTACCGCCATAATAAGGGGACGGCTAGGAACAGGGGATAGGTACAGAGTGGCGGCGGCTTAGACGCTTGCCAGAGGTTTGCTGGAGTACGATGTCAGACGTTTTAGAAAATCTGTTACAGGCAACAATCCTGTTTGCAGCTATTTTCGTTATTACCGCAATAGGCATCGCGGTCGTGCGAAAGTATCGGGATCGTTCCGCCAACGACAGGTCCAACAGCAGCGAGATAATGTCAAAGTTCCGAGAATTGCACGCTGAGGGTGGGCTGAGCGACGAAGAATTCCGAACTATAAAAACGAAGCTAGCAAGTGAGCTGAAAGCGGAGTTAAAAGATAACTGTAACGCCAGTTAGAACCGGCTACGGCAGGTGCGGCTGGTGTTGCGGACTGGTCTGGCTGTTGCGATTGTTCGGTCACCCCCTAGGGTACTGGACTAGTTGCCAGCAGTCAGCCGATGAACGACTCTCGTTGAAGCTACGTATGGTACAGCAACATTCGGCTCGGACTGGACGGACAAGGACGCCCCACCAGGCATGAAGGCAAGATTCGCAGGCTAGTGCGTGCGAATTAGCTCCCACGAGCGGCACCCATGATTACAACGCGAATACGGTCGGGACGGTGATGCCCCGGCTCGTTTCGCACACCTTGGAAGGAGACTTGCATGCCCTCAGGCAAAGACCTAGGTGGCGGCAGGCGCGGTGGCACGTCCAAAAAAAATGCGTTCTGCTCTTTTTGTCGAAAGAGTTATCGAGATGTCGGACCCTTGGTCGAAGGCCCTGGGGACGTCTACATCTGCGGTGAGTGTATTGAACTGTGTCAATCGATTTTAGACCAAGAACGTAAGCGTCGTGGTTCTAGCAAGCAGCTATTCACCAAAGTCCCCAGCCCCCGCGAGATTGTTTCCCAGCTTGACGAATACGTCATTGGGCAAGACTCTGCTAAGCGGGCGTTGGCTGTTGCGGTGCATAGCCATTACAAGCGACTGATGGTTGCCGAAGACGACTCGGATATCGAAATTGACAAGTCGAATATCCTGCTGGTCGGCCCCACCGGTTGCGGCAAAACGCTGCTTGCTCGCACCTTGGCCCGCAGTTTGAACGTGCCATTCGCGATTGGCGATGCAACCACACTTACCGAAGCGGGTTATGTTGGCGAAGACGTCGAGAACCTGCTTCTGAAGTTGCTGCACGCTGCTGATTTTGATGTGGAAGCGGCCCAACGGGGCGTGCTTTACATCGACGAAATCGACAAGATTGGCAAGACGAGTCAGAACGTTTCGATTACTCGCGACGTCTCCGGCGAAGGTGTTCAGCAAGCGTTGCTCAAGATGCTGGAAGGCACCACAGCGAATGTGCCACCTCAAGGTGGTCGCAAGCACCCCGAGCAGCAGTATATTCAGATCGACACCACAAACATTCTGTTTGTTGTTGGCGGTACATTTACGGGCATCGAGGACGTGATTAGTAAACGTCTTGGTAGTCGATCGATTGGCTTTGGTCAGGCGGGCGACGAAGCTTCGGAGATGACCCTGGGCGAAACGCTTTCGCATGTTACGGCCGATGATGTGGTTGGTTACGGGTTGATTCCTGAGCTAGTTGGTCGTCTGCCTGTGGTTACCTCTTTAGCACCCCTGGGTGAAGATTCACTCATTCGAGTACTAAAAGAACCAAAAAATGCGTTGATAAAGCAATATCAGCACTTGTTTGGAATGGAAGATGCCGATCTTAAATTTACAGACAAGGGTTTGCGAGCTATCGCCACACGTGCTGCCGAACGACAGACGGGGGCTCGAGGGCTG
>Ga0315338_1002561_pt1 | contig 17635 bp, 19 predicted proteins | sample ASW8metaG_FD_204518 | JGI IMG/M metagenome (GOLD analysis project Ga0315338, IMG submission 204518) | Ammonia-oxidizing marine archaeal communities from Monterey Bay, California, United States - ASW #8 | ecosystem: Environmental > Aquatic > Marine > Coastal | place: USA: California | collected... | reverse complement strand
AAGGCCACCATCCTCGTACCTGACGAATATTTGGGCGGCGTCCTCAAGCTCTGCCAGGACAGGCGCGGCGTGCAAGTCGAGCTGACCTATGCCGGTAGCCGGGCCATGCTGATCTATGAATTGCCCCTCAATGAAGTAGTGTTCGACTTTTATGACCGTTTAAAATCCGTCACGGCCGGTTATGCCAGTTTCGATTATGCCTGGTTTGCCAACCGCGAAGGTGATCTGACCAAAATGTCTATTCTGGTTAATGACGAGCCGGTCGATGCCCTCTCCATGGTCGTCCACAAAGGCCGGGCTGAAGCCCGCGGCCGCTCGATGTGTGAGAAGCTCAAGGAGCTGATTCCCCGTCACATGTTCAAAATTCCGATTCAGGCTGCCCTGGGGGGCCGGGTAATCGCTCGGGAAACTTTATCTGCGATGCGCAAAGATGTGACCGCCAAATGTTACGGCGGTGATGCCAGCCGCAAGCGGAAGCTCCTCGACAAGCAGAAAAAAGGTAAAAAGAAAATGCGTGAATTTGGTCGTGTCCAAATCCCGCAATCTGCCTTTATCGCCGCATTGAAAATGGACGACAATTAAACTGAAATCTCGCATTAGCGTTATGAGGTGACAGTTTGACACAAGCAGGCAATACTCAATCCTCGCTTTACGGAGACTGCCATGAAAAACCTGGTCATCAGCACGATTGCAGCCATGCTGCTCTCAGCCCCTGCCTTGGCAGATCTTGAAATAGGGGACGTCGCGCCGAATTTTGAAGCCGATGGATATCTTGGCGGGGAAGCCTTCAGCTTCGATCTCGCCGACGCCCTGAGTGAAGGGCCTGTTGTGCTATACTTTTTCCCGGCGGCGTTTACATCGGGATGCAATATCGAAGCGGCCCTGTTTGCTCAATCCGCGGCTGACTTTGAGGCCGCCGGCGCGACTTTGATTGGTGTGACCGGAGGCAATACTGATCGCCTGCAAGAATTTTCCGAGGCGCATTGCGCCAGCGCGTTCCCGGTCGTCGCGGCGGAGGGCTCCATTCTAGCTGATTATGAAGTGCGATTGCTGGCCCGCCCGGGCTGGTCGGATCGCAGCTCATTCGTGATCGATGAAGACGCGATGATCGTCTTCACGCATTCCGATATGAGCCCGAATGAACATGTCTCAGGGACCTTACAGGCATTGCAGGACTTGCAGAGCGCAGGGACCGAATAAAACGCTCAAAAATCATCGGGCCTAATCCTTAGTTTTCACCCAATGCAAGGCTTCGTCGGCAAACACCTCGCCGTTCGGTTCAAAGGCGTCCGCATCCTCGAAGGCCCCGACCACAAGATGAGTCTCACCGGGCCATTTTCTGCCTTGATAGCTGAGCGGACTGCCGCATTGCGCGCAAAAGTCACGCGCCACACCGGCAGAACTCGAGTATTGGCTCCGCGGCTGCCCAATTCATTTAACTTGATGATCAAGCCAGCCAACCCATGTCACGAACGGCGCGCCAGTTGCCCGTCGACAATCTCGACAATGGCAGTGGGCGACAAATTTGGGTGTACCGGTGACGGCAAACGACGATCGTCCACACTGGCAGCCTCCGATGTGGGCTGCCGCCTGTTTCACTAATTAGTTTCCGGTGCCGCTTGAGAAAATCGAACCCACCCGGGCGTCTCCGCGACCATTATTGCTGGCATGATGACCCCGGCCGTGATGCGCTCTGCCGGTGCTACAATCACCGCATGACCGGGCGATGCGCTCGCGAACTTCAGCGAGCATGGCGGACAATTCGTGGAAACGGGTTTGACTGTCGCGCCACATTTCCGCGGTTTGCCGGCACGTGTTTTCGCCGAAACCATTTTCCTGCAAACAAATATTGTAAGTACGGCAGGAAGTCGTCGCGAACCGGTAGGACGCGTCCAGATCCGTCTCAAACGCCGCAACAAGCTCGATCACCTGGGTCTGCAGATTGGTATCGCTGCCATACTGGGCCTGGGCAATCGTTTCACGATAGCTGTGTGCTTCATCGAGCATTGCCAAGCGTTGCTCGGCAAGCGTTGACACTTCACAGACTTGCATCGAGTTTTCGACGGCCGTGTCGTGCACATAGATAACTTCGGGAGCGCTACCGCGACCGGCATTTGTGTCGGTTGCGCAGGAGACCATCATGCTTGATGTGGCCAGTAGGATTGCGAGTCGTTTCATTGTCACTGTCCTCTTCGCTCGTACACGCTAATTTCGCGTGCCCGATACATCGCCCTGTGAGGCGTAATCAGCCTGCCCAGCGGCTGCATAACATCCAGGCTGGTATCCGGATTGACCAATGGTTCGACGCGCTTCGTCAACACGTCTTAGCCAGGCCAGGTAAAAGCGATCTCCGGAGCGTTCCGCATCCGCGATCATCCGTTGTGATATTCGGTCCCATCGTTCCGTCGGGTCTCCGCCTGAACCGTAGGCGCCTCGCAAGGCCAATGCCCGTCCATGATCCAACCTTGCGGCCCGACGCAGATAGGCATCGGCACGCTCTGGGCTTTCGACCAAGCCGCACAAACGATAACTGCCCTGGATCGTGCCGGTCCCATAAATAACCGCAAGATTGAAATTGGCGCCGTCATGGCCCCTCTCCGCGGCGACTTCGAGCCATTCAAGCGCAGTATCGAGATTTTGCTCAAGACCCAAACCGGTGGCGAACATAACGCCGAGAAGGTTTTGAGCGTCAGTATCGCGGGCCGTCAGGGCGGCGTGACAGATCAGGTTTACGGTCTCCGACGGGGTCAGAGCACCGGTCTGATCATAACCCATATCATTCTGAAAATCGCGAACAGCACGGCGAGTCGTTGGCCCGTAGGCACCGTCGATATCCCCGTTGTAATAGCCCAGTGCGGACATGGCGCGCTGGCGATGTTCCAGATCGATGATGTCGCCATCATCCTCTGTCTGGTCGAAACCATAAGCGATGCGTTCTAGACTGCGCTGGGAGGTCGGGCAGGATCGCTCCAACATTGCCCCTTGCAGGCGCAGGTGCGCGACCAGTGATGCCTGAGCGCCACCGACTTCGGAGCCGATCAATAAGGCTTCATTCCATGCAGCGCGTGCATATTCGATCATGTTGATTGCCTGATAGGCATCACCAACGCGGAGCCAGCACCGCGCGATGTCGGCTTCGGTCGCTGTTTCCGGCGCCGCGTAACAAATACTCTCGCCCGCAAGTCCGTAGCCGCCAGAGTTTGGAGGGCTGGATGGGCGGACGCCGGGACGAACGCCGGGAACCTGTCTTGTCACGGGCAAACTTTGGTTTGATCCACCGACTGATGGCGGTGGATCAGGCTGCTGCGCTGTAGAGCTTGAAGCTTGAGCGGCCATTCCTGCTGCGGTCGGTGGACGCAGTTCTTGCTTTACGCCTGCAGCCACTTCGACGGACTGAGCGGGTAGTGTCGTTTCTGGATTTGAGAATGGCCACCAGATATTTTGGGCTTCAACCGCACATTCACGATCTACACAATATCCGGCGCGATAACTTTGCGAATGCGTATAAGACAGGATTGCGCCCAGCCCGACGAGAGCCAGTACAACTGTCGCACAACGCGCAGCTATGGATGTGTATCGTTCCCACGGCACTGGCTTAACGCTCCCCCCGGTCGCATGGATCCGAAACGCCACCCCTGGAGTTTCAAAATGACCGCATCGTCCGAACCTGCAGTTTACTCTGCGTTAACTATGTTAGCGCGCATAGGGTCGCTCGACCATAGATTTCCGTTCAATTTTCCGGAAAAAGACGCAAGTTGTGACCGTATTTGCTCACAAATCTCCACGAGGTTGCAGATGGGTGGGCCGGATTCCCCTCAAAGGGGAATTGAGCTGACGCCAGGATCTATCGAGATCTCGAATCGTTACGGATCAGGTGCGTAGTGCCCCACCCGTCGCAGCATTCACCTTGGCGACGACCTTCGCGCAAATTCCGTCAATCTCTTCATCTGTCAACGTTTTCTCGCGTGGTTGCAAGGTCACCTCAACGGCCAACGAAGTTTGACCCTCCGGCACACCCTTGCCGTCGTAAACGTCAAAAATGGAGACGGCCGAAACCATCGCCTTATCCGCGCCCTTGGCGGCCCGAAGCAACACATCTGCGGGAACTGACTTATCGATTACGAAAGCAAAGTCGCGTTTCACCGGAGTCAGGTCGGCGCGCTCGAGCGGTGAACGTGCCTTCAGGCCTGTCGCCTTGCGCGGTTTAGGTATTGCATCGAGTACAATTTCGAAGGCCAGCACTCGGCCATCAACGTCCAGCGACTTGAGGACGCGCGGATGGATTTCACCGAATTCCGCCATAGTATTTTTCGGGCCCAACCGCATAACGCCAGACCGACCGGGATGCCACCATTCGCGTGCTTCAGCTGCGATCTGCAGGGATCCAACAGGCGCGCCGACGGCTTCCAGTGCAGCCATGGCATCAGCTTTGATATCGAAGACATCGGGCTCCCTGCTTCCGGTCCAGTGACGGTCGGAGGTAATCCGGCGCACAGCGGAAACCACCAGACGCTGCCCCTGAGTGTCATCACTCACATAGGCCGGTCCCACTTCAAACAACCAGCTATCGCCCTGTCCTCGGTCAGCATTGGCCTGCACGGCCTTTAACAAGTGAATCAGGGGTGTTGGGCGCATCACATCCAGTTCGGAAGAGATCGGATTTTCCAGCGCCAGACCATCGCCGTGACCGCCAAACAGATCGGCCTCGGGCTTGCGGCAGAAAGACCAGGTGACGGCTTCGCCATAGCCGCGCCCCGCGAGGGCCCGTCGAGCAAACCGCGCCCGGCTCTGCATGGTGGTCGCCACTGCCTTGCGGCGAACAGGCGGGCGCGACAACGACGTGGCATCGAGCTTGTCAAAGCCATGAATGCGCGCAACTTCTTCAACCAAATCAGCCTTTTGCGAACAATCCATGCGCCAAGTTGGAACACCAACCGTCAGCACGTCCCCGTCGCCGGATGGTGTGAAACCAAGGGTCGACAGGATTCGAATAATTTCAGCGCGCGGCAAATCCAGACCGGTGAGGCGCTTGACCTCAGCAAGAGGGAATTCGATGTCAGCCGGTGCGGTTGGGACAGTGCCCGCAACAGAGATTTCTGACGCCTCACCGCCACAGATATCCAGTATGAGCCGGCTTGCCTGCTCGATCCCGTCAACAACGGACGCCGGATCTACACCCCGCTCAAATCGATACTTTGCATCGCTCTCAATGCCGGTCGCCTTGGCCGTCGCCCGCGTGATCAGCGGCGCAAACCAGGCGCTTTCGATAAAGACGTCGGTCGTGTCGTTCCCGCAGCCTGAATATTCACCGCCCATGACACCGCCAAAACCGAGGCAGCGCGCATCGTCTGCGATGACACACATGCTATCCGCCGGTGTATATTCCTTGCCATCGAGCGCTTCGAATTTGTCACCCTCACCGGCACCGCGACGTGCGCGGATCGGGCCGGACAATTTGGCCACATCATAAACATGGAGTGGGCGGCAGCGGTCGTAGGAGATCAGATTGGTTATATCCGCCAACGCATTGATCGGGCGCAGACCGATGGAGGTCAGTGCATTTTGTAACCAGGCTGGTGAGGCCACATTCTTGACGCCGCGGATCACGCGACCGGCAAATACGGGGCATGCCTCGTCCCAGTCGAGTTTGATGTCGACGGGACATGGGAACGTGCCGGGAATGCTTTCGATATCGTGGAGCTTGATCTTGCCGATGCCGGTGGCTGCAAGATCACGGGCAATGCCCCGCACGCCGAGCCAATCCGGGCGGTTGGGGGTGACCTCGAAATCAATCACCGGATCGTCCTGCCCAAGCGCCTCCACCGCCGGCGTGCCGACAGGCCAATCGCCGTCAAGATCGATAATGCCGTCATGATCCTCGCCGAGCTCAAGCTCCTTGGCGGAGCACATCATGCCGTGGCTCTCAATACCGCGAATTTTGCGGGGCTTCTTGTCGAGCGAGAAGTCCAGACCGGGAATATAGGCCCCCAGCGGCGCAAAGACCGCACGCATGCCGGTGCGCGCATTCGGTGCGCCACAAACGATTTGCTTGGTGCCGTCGACGGTCTCGACCGTGCAAACGCGAAGCTTGTCAGCATCAGGATGCTGCACAGCCTCGGTCACGTAGGCGACGGTGAATTTCCCGAATTTGTCTGCCGGGTTGTCAACGTCCTCAATCTCAAGACCAGCCATGGTCATGGCGTCGCAAATCTCTTCCAGAGTTGCGTCTGTCTCGAGGTGATATTTTAACCAGGATAGCGGGAATTTCATCGTCGGCTCCTGCCGTCACTTAAAAATTGGGACCAGATCGTACTCAGGACAAGCCATGATCGGTTCGGGGTGGGATAGGATTGGCGACGCGCAAACGGCGAGAACATGGCTCATTGTGTTGGTTCCTCGACGGTCGCGGCGTAGGGCAGACCGGTACGGTCCTCAGTGCCCATCCGTTGAAATTGATCGACGTCCGTCGCCGGGCAAGCGCGGATCGGCTCCCGCACTGTCTCGCTCGAAGACGTAACCCAGCACCGCTCAAACACGGAACAATAGCAAACTGACACGCCCCAGCGAGCCCATTCAACGAGCAAATCATCCAGCTCCCTTTCGCTCAACGCGTCGCGATCCCAGGTGTAAACCACCGGTTCGACCTCGCCTCCCGGCGCCAAAGCACGACCATTCACACTGGCCCATGACCGGTCGACACTCGCCGGCAAATGGGCAGCCAAAGGTCCAATATCGTCAGTTGAAATTCCATCACGCATCAGGGACACGGATTGAATCATCGCTGGACCCACACCGTTATTGAGGATCCGTAGCCCGAGGTCGCGTCGCGTGGATGTGGATTGGATAAATCCATCCGCCTGGAGAACCGGGAATACTGCGCCGTGCTGTTGGGCACGCATCACTCGCCCTTGGTCCCATGCAACCAACAGCGCCGCGATACCAACAAGCATGGCACCAATTCCGGTCAGGGTCTGATGGTTAGATCTGAACCAGCCCCACATCAGCTAAGCCCCGTCGCCATATTGGCTTGCAGAAGGGGGCTGAAACCATAGTGAGCAAGCCATCTTTTGTCGGAATTGAAGAAGTCGCGCAGGTCTGGCGCTCCGTATTTGAGCATGGCGAGGCGGTCGACGCCCATGCCGAAGGCGAAGCCCTGATAGACGTCGGGATCGAGGCCGCAATTGCGAATGACGTTCGGGTGGACCATGCCGCAGCCGAGAATTTCCATCCACTCCGTGCCGGAGCCCACTTTCACGGCCTGGCCGACGCGCTCATAGCGCACATCCATCTCCGCCGACGGTTCGGTGAAGGGGAAATGGTGGGGGCGAAAGCGGGCCTCGACCTTGTCGGTCTCGAAGAAGGCGGCGAGGAAATCCAGCAAGGTGCCCTTGAGGTGACCCATATGGGTTTCCTTGTCGATCACCAGACCTTCAACCTGGTGAAACATCGGCGTGTGGGTCTGGTCCCAGTCACAGCGATAGACTCGACCCGGCGCAATGATGCGGATCGGTGGCTCCTCGCTCATCATCGTGCGGATCTGAACCGGCGATGTGTGCGTGCGAAGGACTTTGCGATTGCCGTCGGCATCCGGCTTCATGAAGAACGTGTCCTGGGTATCGCGCGCCGGATGACCTTCCGGAAAGTTGAGCGCTGTGAAGTTGTGGAAATCGTCCTCCACGTCAGTGCCCTCGGCAACGGCAAAACCCATATCAGCGAAGATTACCGCCAACTCCTCCATCACCTGTGTGATTGGGTGCAGCGATCCAGTCGGGGTCGGGCGCACGGGAAGGGACACATCGACACGCTCGGAGACCAGCGCTGCATCGAGCGCTGCGCTCTCCAGTGCTTCCTTGCGCGCTGTGATCGCGTCGCCCAACCTTGTTTTCAGGCCATTGAGCGCCGGCCCCATGATTTGGCGTTCTTCAGGGGTCATCTTGCCCAGGCCGCGCATCAAAAGACTCACGGAGCCTTTCTTGCCGATGGCAGCGACACGCACGGCATCCAGGCCAGCCTCATCAGTTGTCGCGCCAATTTGCTCGAGAACGTCGCTTTCCAGCGTGTCCAGATTTGCCGTATCAGTCATGTGTTCGCCCTTGCCAGTTGCGGAAGGTTTAGCGGTTGCCGATTCCTGTGTCGACAGGCCTTGTCGGCCATATTGGCCCCAAAAACGAAAAAGGCCCGCCGGCGGTGTGCCAGCGGGCCTGAATTCGTAAGGCAGAACTGGTTTACGCCAGCGCTGAACGCGCCTGATCAACCAGGGCCTTGAAGGATTCCGGCTCACGGATTGCGATGTCGGAAAGAACCTTGCGGTCAACTTCGATTCCAGCCTTGGTCAGGCCGTTCATGAAGGTGGAATACGTCATGCCATGAAGGCGTGCGCCGGCGTTGATACGCTGGATCCAGAGCGCGCGGAAAACCCGCTTCTTTACGCGCCGGTCGCGGTAAGCGTACTGGCCGGCCTTCTCCACAGCCTGTACGGCGGCGCGGAAGGTGTTTTTGCGACGGCCCCGGAAGCCCTTCGCAGCTTTGATAACTTTTTTGTGGCGGGCGGAATGAGACGGCCCAGATGTCACTCGTGACATGGTATGCTCCTAAACTCGAATTGCCTGTGGCTTAAAGGCCGTTGGGGAGAAACTTCTTGATGATCTTAGCGTCCTGTGGCGACAAAACTGTCGTACCGCGCTTGTTACGGATCTGCTTTTTGGTCCGCTTGATCATACCGTGGCGTTTTCCCGCCTGACCGGACTTCACCAGGCCAGAGGCAGTGAGCTTGAAGCGCTTTTTCGCGCCGCTCTTGGTCTTCATCTTCGACATTTCCATCTCCTTGCATGATCCGGAAACCGGATCGGGTGGGTGTAGCAGCCAGTGGGCATGTCGAAATGGCCCGACAGGCTGGTGTTGGAAGAGCGGGGTTTATACGCGGGCGGAGGGGAAATGCAAGCGCTGTTGGGAGTCGCCGGAAACTTCCCGACCGCGATGCGAGTGCAGCTGCCTGATCACATCGGGCATGCGGGTGGAAATGCCAAACCAGTCAGTGCCAGTCGCGGTTTCACTTGCGCTCGGATTTGTCGCAAATCCCGCAATCAGTTTTATGATTATGGCCGGTGCGCCCGCGACTCTTCCAATTGTAGATATGGGCGGCTGCCAAAATCGTCACGCCCAGTAGTGTCACAGATGTTGCCAATAGGTCTGACAGGAGGTGTGCGGCCCCCAAGATCATAAATGCCAGCCCCAAAACCGCGACCAAAAATACATTTCTGCCGGAGCGGGTGACGCGCATACTCCACCACAAACCACCAAGTGACACTGGAATTGCCGCCGCCAACATCCAGAGATGCAAACCGTGTCCATATCCGAGCGTGTCCGCGAGGCCGGGCACCAGCATCGGAGCGGCAACCGCTGCGACAGGTAGGGTCAGACAGTGAATGATACAGAGCACCGAAATACCGATGCCGGCAGCATCCATGGAAGTGAGTTTTTGAGAAATGCGCATGTATTCCGGCTTCAGCTAAAGTGCGATCACCGAAACGATATAATATAACATTTCATAAAGTCCAGCGGGCATCTCCACCTGTCGACCCTGGCGCCGAAATTTCTTTGATGAGAAAACCGCATGCGTTGATGCGGCTTTCTCACCAGATCATGATCACACTGACGGGCGTTATTGGAAGTGAAATCCAGTTTCGGAGACACTCAGTCGAGCGGCGCTACCTGCGCTCGCCTGAACGTAAGTGCCGACCCAAATTTGATAAATACCGACATCCGGGTTTTCGAAAACCAAGCCAGGATTGAAATCCCGCCGATCATCGTCACAGGCCCAACTCCCATCGGGTTTCAGAACGACCAGCGTGGTATCAGCTTCCGACAGGACAGACAGGAAAAGCTCTTCGCCGCCCGACTCATATTCCAGCCGCACATCCGGTGCACTGGAGACAAACCCACGACAATAGGAGGCCGACGCATATTCTGCCGCTTGCGGGCCACCGGCCTGCAAATCAACGACATACGGATCATTCTCAAACCCGGGTGACATCACGATGTCACCAAAAATAGCGGGCAAGTCCTGTTCAAGACCGTTTTGCTGCTCGAAGACGCCGCCAAATCCCAATTCAGAAACATGCAGGGCTGATGGCGCAAATCCGCCTGGATTGTAGGTGCCCACCCAAACGAGATAAGTTCCTGAAAGTGGCCGGTCCACCTGAATTCCCGGGTTCAGGCCTTCTGACCCATCATCATCGCACAGCCAATTTCCGTCGGGACCATAAACGATGAGCGTGGCGTCAGCGTCAGACGATGCTGATATATAGAGATCCAAACTACCGGCCTCGTAGTCGATTTGGTAGTCAGGTGCTGCCGCCGCGAATCCGCGGCATTCCTGACCGACTGCCTCAAACACATCAACGGGCCCACCGGCCTGCAAGGAGATGGTCATAGGATCAGGATCGAAACCGGACACTAAATTGCTCCGACCGTATGCCGATGGCAGACTTGGATCGAGATCGGCAGTGAGATCTTCAATGCCCGCGAACCCAAGCTCTGAGACATATAGTTCGGCTGGCGATGTTGGGCCGTCATTGAATCGTCCCGCCCACACGGCGTAGCGCCCGGTTTGTGGGCGCCGAATTCGAAGACCCGGATTGAGGAATCCGGCACTGTCATCATCACAATGCCACTCGCCATCCGGCGACTTGATTACCAGGGTGGTATCATTTTCTGACTGCATCGAAAAATAGAGCTCATAGGCGTCACTGGCAGAATAGTTGACCCAGACGTCCGGGGCTTCGCTGATGAAGCCCGCACATTGTCCATTCGTCTGCCGAACCGCATCGATGTCGCCACCCGCCTGTACATCAATACGCCTCGGGTCTTCGTCAAACCCGGCCGTCAATATCAGATGCCCCGAATTCGGATTCAGCATCGGATTGGGCGGGCGCGCATACATGTTTTCGTTGGAAAAACCGAGTTCGGAAATGTGCAACATCGCCGGCTCAAACCCTACACCGTAACCGACTGCGCCTACCCAGATATTATAAACTCCGGACAGAGGTTCAGAGAAACGGAGGCCTGGATTGACATTCTCTCCGGAGGCGTCGTCATTGCAGTGCCACTGCCCATCTGGCGCCCGAACAAGTAGCAGCGCGTCGGCATCTGATGCGGCGGACAAGAATAGCTCATGGTCTTCTGCGGCATAATCCAGATTGAAAGAGGGCTGGTAAGATACCAAGCCGTGACAATTCTCGGCAACTGAAAGCGCCGATTCTGCTCCACCCGCTTGTACGACAATAGAGGTCGGGTCAGATCGGAATCCCGCGGTGAGCTGCATGCTGCCATAGGCGGGAGGGGCATCCGGCTCTTGGGCACTGGCCAGGCTGGCCGACAGGCTCATCAAGAGGAGGGCTGTGACAGAAATCCGCGTTTTCATGTTTTCGTTTCCCCGTTTTGGCTGACTCGTATTCAACTGGCTTGAGTGGATGATCGGCTCATCACCTCGCCCACCTCGACAGTAACACCATAATAGCATCGTCCGTCTGGACTATTTGTTACCAGATCTGCGCTGGTTGGACCGAACCCGGAATCGAACTGTAACACAATCGCACCGACGCGCACCGACCATCTGTTTTGTCTCTAGTCGCTACGACGCGGCTCGGCCCCATTTTGGGTTTCCGTAAAATTACCCGAAAAATGTAGAATAAGCAGCGCTGCGGCGATCAGAAGCAATGTCATGAAACCCTCCATTCAATACAACGCCCCAGCCCAATTTGGGCGGTGCGCACAACATCGTGCGCAATGGAGCGCAGGAGGATTTCTACATGAGGACGCTGAACCCGGGCTGAACGGGGATGCCTAAAAATCGGCGTGATCGCACCGACACCCCTCCCGTCGAGGACGAGGAGGCGATCTCAATCAGCAATTTGTGAGGACCGGAACCGGCCCGCGCAATCAGCGCGGAGCCAGCACCATAACCATTAAGCGACCCTCGAGCTTTGGCTCGAATTCCACTTTAGCGACTTCGTCGAAGTCTGCCTTGACGCGGACCATGATATCCATGCCGCGATCCTGGTGAGCCATTTCACGCCCACGAAAACGCAGTGTGACCTTGACCTTGTCACCGTCGGCAAAAAAGCGATGCATCGCCTTCGTCTTCACCATGTAATCGTGAACGTCGATATTTGGACGCATCTTGATTTCTTTGATGGCGACGGTTTTTTGCTTTTTCCGGGCTTCAGTTTTTTTCTTCTGTTCCTGGAATCTCAGCTTGCCATAGTCGATAATTTTGCAGACGGGCGGATCAGCGTTCGGTGACACTTCCACAAGGTCGAGCCCAGCTTCCGCGGCTGCTTCGAGCGCGGCTTCTGTCGGCATGACACCTTGTTTTTCCCCATTTTCATCGATCAATAGCACCCGGGGTGATCGGATGTCTCGATTGGTGCGCGGACCCTCTTTTTTGGGCGGCTGCGCTGAATGTGGTCTGCGGGCTATGGAAGCTTCTCCCTGGTGGCCAAATGATGAACGCTACTAATCCTCCCACACCGCGTGAGGATCAAGCCCGAATATCGGTAAAATCCATGCATGGGTGCAGAAAGCCGGGCACTATGGTCAATCGATCACAATTTGCAAGCGTCGCCGACCGCGGAAATCAAGCCGGTTCGGCTTTTCGGTCAAAACCACCGGCGAATCGCATCGCTTGCATCGCTTCATCGGGATGCACTTGGGCAAGGGTTGGTGCATGCATCAAAATGACCGGAACGCTTCCCCGGGGCGCAATAAGATCTGGCTTGTCAGGGCCCGGGTATAGAGCCAATGCTGGCGATCCAGACGCGACCAGCAAATGAAGAAGCGGTGTGTCCTCGCCGAAAACAAATTGGTTTCGTCGTGCCAGCCCCGCCAATTGGGTCAACTTTGCCTTACCGGTAATGTCTCGCGCCGACGGGCAGACATGGGCAACATATTTGCCGACATCTCGCGCATCCGGCCCCCCTACAAGAGCGGGGGTGATTCCCAATTCGAGAAGCTGATGTGCGAGCCCGGCCCACCGCTCCTTCGGCCATCGCAAGGCTGGCTTGACGTCATCACCTGCTGGAGCGAGGAGGGCAAACGGCCCGTTAAGCCCGAAATATTCTGGATCGAGCATTCGTGACTTTTTGACCAGAAAATCGACCCATGTGGCATCGGGAGCCGGGGCTGCGCCGAGTGGGTAAAATGTCTCGCCGTACCCCGTCAATTCACCCATTTTTCCCGCGATCGCATCCACGGGGTGTGCCTCAACTTTGGGATCAACAACGACTTCAAGCCAGTCACACTTTGAAAATCGAAACAGCCCCTTAATCTTGCGAGAGCTGGCGTCTCCGACCAGATCATACACCCGAACAGGCTTGTTCAGCTTGATGCGTTTGTCACGCAATCCCATCAAAGGGCGACTATCGGGTTTGCCGTCAATCTCAACCGAATTGAAATACGGACAATGCTTCAAAAACGCCTCAAACTCCGGCGTTGTCAGCAACACTATTCGATCCCGCTTATGGATATCTCGAATAGATTTGGCCGAAGCGAGCATGCGGACTGTCGACGTCAAATCGCCCCAATGGAGCACATAAACAATATTTCGTTGCGGTTCGTTCATAACACTCAGTCTAGAATCTCTTTGTAGACGCGCAAGGTCGCTGCTTGCAGGGCCTGTGCCGAAAACAGCTCGCGCGTGCGTTTTGCCGCCAGTTCACCCATCAAATCGCGCTGCTCCGCGGACAATGACATCGCTTCGTTGATTGCTTCTGCCAGTAAATTGCTCTCACCTGGCACAACTCTCCATCCCGTTTTTCCAACGACCACGACCTCGCGCGCGCCCCCGTGATCAGCAGCGATCACCGGAAGTCCCATGGCCCCGGCTTCTGCCGCGGTGCGCCCAAACGCTTCGGGTTCGACCGATGGTGTCATGACGAAATCAGCCAGTGCGTAGGCTGCCGGCATATCGCTGCAATGCCCGACAACACGCACATCCTGCTTCAAATCATATTGCTCTATCAGAGCATCCATCTCATCAATATAAGCTGTGCGTCCCTGTGCGTCGCCTGCAAAAATGGTCAAGGGAAGCGGATTTTGCGATTGCTTCATTCGGCCGAGCGCATGAAGCGCTTCGCGCTGCCCTTTCCAAGCCGTCAATCGGCCAGGAAACAAAGCGATTAGGCGTTGCGTCTCGGCCTCAATCTGCCAGGACTGGGCGAGACGCGTCACGCGGCTATTATCAATATTTTTGGGATCGAAGGCATCCAAGTCCACGCCCCGAGGAATGACCGTAATTCGATTTCGGGCCGCCGGATGATGTGTCTCAATATGCGTGCCAATGAATTTTGAGTTGGCAATGACGCGCTCACCACTCGCCATGATCGAATTGTAAAATCGCTTCAATGACGAACGCGCATTATAGGTACCATGATATGTCGTCACCCAGTGGCAGGATGTGCGATCACAAGCCCATTTCGCGCTCCAGGCCGGTGCACGCGAGCGCGCATGGACAAGATCAACATTCTCGGAGCGTATGATTTTCGCCAGACTGGCGACATTTTTCCAAGCCTGCCATGGATTTTTTGTCGACATCGGAAGCCGGTGCAATTCGCCGCCCAGCTCCGCCAGTTCACGCTCCAAGCGTCCACCCTCACTGGCCACGAGTGCCCGACCGCCAGCAGCCACAATCGCGGCAGCGACTTCCAGTGTGGTCCGCTCTGCGCCTCCGGCTTCAAGTTGTGGAATGACTTGCAATATAATCATACGGCGCAGTGTTACTCCGGGAAAGATTTCGTTGCTGTTCTTCCACAAGCCGGCAGGGCTGACAACAAGATCACGTCAATTATCCGCCGTCACATTCCGACAGATACAGTGAGGCGATTTGGCAATTGGTATGTGTTAGCTGCATAGGCTTATCACGCGGTAAGCCGGAATGATCGCCATGCCCATCTTGTTGTTTGAAAAAGATCGCTACTTAATCACTGACGATCCCGAAGCATTCGATGCAGAGGCGGCTCACAAATTGCTGAGCGGATCTTATTGGTCACCCGGCATACCGCTAGAAACAGTCCGACAGGCGGCGGCGAATTCGTGGACGTTTTGCCTTCTATCACCCGGCGGCGACTTTGCTGGGATGGCTCGATTCATTACCGATTATGCGAGTTTCGCGTATCTGGCCGATGTCATCATTTCACCGCAACACCGGGGCAAGGGCCTCGGCGTGTGGATGATGCAAGTGATGCATGACTTGCCACAAATCAAGGCGTGCCGCCGGCTAATGCTGATGACGGGCGATGCGCATGATTTATACGCTCGGCTGGGATATCAAGCCATGGCTCACCCGGAATTGGCCATGGAGATCCATCGACCGAATCTCTACACGCGCGACATACTGGAGTAGTTGAGCCTGGGTGCGGGAATTTCTGCGCTTGTAATATATCTGCCATGAATTCTCCGCATTAACCGGTACAAAGACACCCGATACTCACCGCCCCTCTCCCTCGACCGTTCCAGGATAATTCATGCGCTTTTCCGTCGCCGCCCTTCTCCTTGCTTTGCTTCCCACGCCTGCTTTGGCGCAATCGGAAGCGGCCCGCCTGGAAAGCGCGCGGTACCAGGCCTGTTTGCGCCAAGTTGAGGTGTCGCCACAGGACGCGCTTGAAGAAGCACAAACCTGGCGCATGCAGGCAGGGGGATGGCCGGCTCTACATTGTGAGGCCCGCGCACTGTCCGTTCAGGGGGATAAATCGGATGCTGCCCGTCAGATGGAAAACCTTATCGCCCTTCCTGGCCTGACCCTCGAATCGGCCAGTGTTCGCAGTGATTTGATTATTGAAGCCAGTGAGACCCTGATTGCGAATGGCACACCCGGAACAGCCCGTATGATGCTAGAGGCCGGGCTCGCTGACATGCCAGAGAGTTTTGATTTATTAGTCGCTCATGCGGCTGTATTAACTCTGCTTGAAGACTGGCCTGTTCTGGAAATTACTTCGCAATCGATACTCGACGTCAAACCCAATGTCGCCGCAGGCTGGCATTACCGGGCACTTGCACGATTGTCGCTGGGCGAGCTGGAGATGGCGGTCTCAGACATTCGTCAGGCGCAAATTCTGGCGCCTGAGGATATTGAGGTTTTGCTGCTTCGCGGCCGTATTCTTGATGCCCAGCGAACAATTCGAAGCTGATCAAAGGCTTTGTAAATCGAGGCTCAACCGGTGCCATTAGCCGACGATATTGCGATCTGACCCGGCCACCACTTCGCTCAAGACCACTCGATTGCGTCCGTTCTCCTTCGCCGCATACAAGGCCTCGTCGGAGTCCTGCAACAAGCTTTCTGGCGTATCGAGCCCTTCCGCACACCGAACCGCTGTAACGCCGAGGCTGGCTGTTACCGGCACAGGGACGCCATCATCTGTCTTGACCGACATCGCCTCAACGCTCGCGCGGATTCGCTCAGCGGTCTCGGCCGCCGCGTCCAGATCCGCGTCATGCACGACGACAGCAAATTCTTCGCCGCCCAATCGACCCAGCATGTCGCTATCGCGCAAACACTTTTGGATCGCCGCGACCGTATCGATCAAGACACGATCCCCAACCGCATGACCGTGTGTGTCATTGACCTGCTTGAAATGATCGAGGTCCAGCATAATAACCGATGCGGGGATTTGATGTCTGCGGGAACGGTCGGTCGCTAATTCTAAGAACTGCATGAACGCCCGACGATTGGCGGTGCCGGTCAGCGCATCTGTTTCGGCCAGTCGCCGAAATTGCTTTTGCATCCTCACCAGCCGAGATGCGGCCCGCAATCGCGCGCGCAACTCCGTCATATTGACCGGCTTTCGGATAAAATCATCCGCGCCTGCATCCAGCGATTCCTCGAGGCGGCGCTCCTGTCCCGATGCCGTTATCACAATCGTGTAAATCGATTCCGTGTCCGGATTGGACTTGAGCGACCAACAGGCTTCAAGACCATTCACTTCACCAACCTCGATCCCCGTCAAAAAAATGTCAGCCGGCATCAAATGGAGAATTGAGAGCGCGTCCTTGGCATTGGTAGCGGTCTGAACAGAATACCCGGCCTCTTCAATGGCCGTCGACAGAATGCGTAATTGAACCTGGCTGCTTTCACATATCATCACGGAAATTTTGGATCCGTAGGACGAATGCTCGCCGATTTCAGACAACCCGGTCATGATCGAAACTACACCAAATTCTCGCGCCAGACTTGCTCGCCCCCCGAACAAGATCAAACCCGCCTTTTCGAGGCAGGTGGTCCGTATAGCGCGTAAAAGATAACATCGTCTCAACTCCCTCAAGGGGCATCGACACTCAGCCGGTCGTTCCCCGCCACTCAGCACAGACATCACTGTCTGTTTCCTCCGCCAGACGACGGGCAGACAGGCTGGAAAATTCCTCGGGAGACAATTGTTGTAGCGCCCAAACAGCCATGCCACGGACCAGGGCCGATTCGTCGTCCAAGCGCATTCGCACCACGGGAAGCAAAGACAAATCGTCGGAATTACCGATCGCAATCAAAACATTCCTGACAAACCTATCACGACCGATTCTCTTGATCGGCGACGCCGTAAACACTTGTCGAAATCCTGCGTCATCGAGCTCCGCCAGATCGGCGAGC
>Ga0315338_1002559_pt1 | contig 17643 bp, 13 predicted proteins | sample ASW8metaG_FD_204518 | JGI IMG/M metagenome (GOLD analysis project Ga0315338, IMG submission 204518) | Ammonia-oxidizing marine archaeal communities from Monterey Bay, California, United States - ASW #8 | ecosystem: Environmental > Aquatic > Marine > Coastal | place: USA: California | collected... | reverse complement strand
TTTAATTAAAAACTTTTTTCCATTCATACCAATTCGTTCCTGTTCATAAAATATGGGCCCTTTTGAATTTATTTTAATACCCAGGGCGATGAAAATCCATAATGGAAAAATACTTATTAAAGAAATTATTGAAATAAAAAAGTCAAATATTCGTTTTAAATCTTTTGAATAAAATGTATCCAAATTCAAATTCACATCAATCAAGGGCACTCCAACAAGTTGGTTAGTCCGTGCCATCCCAGTGACAACTTCATACATATCTGGTAGAATTTTCATGGATACGGGGTGCCCATTCACACTCATGATTGTATCCATAATGCGTTCGGAAGAAGGTTTATCCAAGGCAATGATTACATCATCTATTTTCTCTTCGTAGATGACCTCATTAATTGACTTTTCTTCACCAAGGATTTCTACAGGAACTTCATGTGCCTCAGATTGGATGGGATCATCTTTCGCTTTTACAAACCCCCTAATGGTTAATCCATGATGGTAACTTTGCTGCAGTTTTTCATACACATCCAATCCACGACGGTTTACACCTAAAATCACAGCTTTTCTCATCCCAATATTCTGTTTTAACAATAATTTCTGAAGGGTATGAATCAATATTCTACCGAGGATTAAAAACCCTGAAAGTATAAACCCATAGACCAATAATTGTTTATAATCGAATGGAAGTAGATAAATATTCATGACCTGACCGGTAATTATAAATATCAGTGTAAAATAAACTGTTGGAACTATTCTTAATATTTCTTCAAACCTGGACAGGGTCGCACGGGTGTCATATAAATTGGAGAGGGTAAATAATAATATCCATAATATTTCAGAAAATATAAACCAAGTTAATAAACCGACTTCTCCATCCAATATATTAACCTTAAATCCCATAGAAAATGCAAAAAAACCTGCAATTAAATCGGCACTTAAAAGAAGACCGACAAGACTCAGATTGTATGTTTTTCCATTACCCATTGTTTAATCTCACATAATTTCTGTCGAATATCCTCTATAAAGTTGACTTTTTGTTGATTGCATTTTGCATTTTTTTCATAGCATGAGAAATTAACACTTCTTTTCTGACATTTTCTTTGACGTACATCACACCATTTCGCCCCTGTTCGATTATTTCACCTCTGTTATTGTAGTAATACAGTATTGAATCCGCTATAGAATTTGCATCTTCAGGTGATGAAATTAAACCGCTTTTTGCTTTATTTATAATTTCGGTCACCTCGCCTGAAATACTCACAATGACCGGCCGGCCACAAGCCATGTATTCAAACATTTTTGATGGAATTGCATTTCGAAAAAGGGGGTCGTTTTTAAGGGGGACTAAACAGACCGAAGCCTTTTTTATGGTTTGAATTAAATTATTCTTATTTTGAACAGGGAAAAATTCTACATTTTTTAGATCCAATTTTTCTGTTTTTAATTTTAATGATTCCAGCATTACGCCACTGCCAACAAATTTGAAGTCAATAGGATATTTTTGCAGTATGTCTGCTGCTTTAATCACCGATTTTAAACCTTGAGCCAATCCCATATTACCGCTATATAGAACGGTAAACCTTTTTTCCGGTATTCTGTCATATTTTTGCGCTAAATCAAAAAACGTATTACTGACGCCATTGATAAGGTTAATCATTGGTTTATTTAATTGTTCTGGGTAATGGTTTGTAAAATGTTTTTTGAATCCAGGAACCGTGAGAATATACCCGTTTGTTGATTTGTAGATAAATGATTCGAGTTTTTTACCCATGTTAAACACCCATTTTGACCTTACTTCTCCCAGTGCCATAACAGATTCAGGCCAAAGATCTCGAATGTCCATAAAAAAATGAATCGATTTTAATTTGGATATTATTGCACCAATTACACCTGAAAATAATGGGGGTGAAGAAATAATTAAAACATCATAATTTTTAATTTTTAATGCATTGACAAAGGCACTGAACATAAAAATAATATAGTGACCTAATTTTTTAATAAGTGTTTTTCGATCATTCGCCCATGCGAAGGATCTGATTATGGTTAGGTTCGGAGAAACATTCTCTCGTTTCACCCCTTGCCGTTTATATCCTGGGAAATATGTCCCAAGAGGGTAATTGGGCATTTCACAGAGGACGGTGACACGATGGCCCTTTTGGGTTAAAATTTTAACATAATCTCCCCAACGAGTGGCAGCCGCACCAATTTCAGGTGGGAAATATTGTGTTATCAGAAACACATGCATAAATATTATTTATATTGTTAGGGGTTTTGAAGGGGCAGAACGACAAAAGAGTAATCCGTTCTGGGGTGATTGGTTAAATTAGTTTGTTTAGACCCATTTAAATTCATCATATATATCTCCCAATTTCCATCTCTCGTAGATTGAAATACAATTTTTTGATTATCCGGGTAATACCTTGGGTTCCAATCATGGGCAGAATTATTTGACAGATTGGCCAAATTATTTCCTTCATTGTTCATGATATATATTTCTTTATTGCCATCCCTTTCAGACGTAAATACAATTGAGAGGCCGTCGGGTGAAAAAGCCGGTTCGTAATCATGGGAAGTATGATCGGTTAGTTGGGTTTGTTCTGTTCCATCTGTATTCATTACATATATATTTCGATTTCCATCTCTTTCTGATGTAAATACAATTTTTTGGCCATCGGGAGATATGGCATTCCCATGTGAGATGATGTCGTGTGCAGTGGTATTGCGTGTTAGATTGATTATATTCCTATCTAATATATTGGTAAAGTATATTTCCATTTTCCCACTTTGCCAGGCCTGATAAATAATAAATGAGCCATCGGGTGAAAATTGCGGATATTTATCATATCCGGGAGAATTGGTGATATTTATTTTATCCGATCCATCATCATTCATTATAAATACATCATAGTTATCTGTTTCGGGGAAATAGGTAGTATAGACTATTTTATTATTTGTGGGCGAAAATTTTGGAGTCCAGTCATTTTGAGATGAATGGGTAATATTGGTCAAAGATCTTCCCTCCCATTGAGTGTATCCGTCCATCCATACCAAATCAACTGTATATATTTCCCGATTCCCATCTCGATCGGAAACAAAGGCCAATTTGGAGCCGTCTGGAGATACGGCGGGATTAAAATCCAGCCATTTATTTTTGGTAAGGTGGGTCATGTGACCCCCATAAACATCTGCGATAAAAATATCATAATTCCACCATCTTCTCGAAGTAAATATGATGTGGGGATCAATATAGGGATCTTCAGTTACGCCCGTATTACTGCAACTTTCTAAAAAAGTTGAAAAAAAGACCAATCCAAGTACCCCAACCCGCTGTATCCATTGATGTTTCAAGGGCGACTTACCACTGAGTCATAGATATGAATCATTTTTTGCACATTGGTTTTCCAATTGAACTTCTGGATCACGCGCCTTCTTGCATTTTTACCCATTTGGGTTCGAAGGTGATTGTCATTATATAGTTTTTTAATGGCATCTGCTAATGCACGGGGCTTTCCCGGTGAAATTACCCAACCTGTCTCATTATGCTGATTAACTTCAGGCAGGCCACCTACATTAGATGTTATGGCCGGAACTTCGCAGGCGGCGGCTTCAAGGATGGAAACGCCAAAGCTCTCCCGTGTAGATACGGATATAAATACTGATAACCGCTGGTAGTATTGGACCACTTTTTCATGAGGAATAAATCCTGCAAATGTTACATGGCTTTCAATTTTTAATGTTTTACATTTTAATTTCATTTTTTCCAATTGGGACCCTTTACCTACGATTAGAAACTGCAAATTACTTAATTTGTATTCACAAACCACTATTTTTACTGCATCAAGAAAACAATCAATATCATTATGTTTTTCTATGCTTTTTATTGTACCAACAATAAATGGGGTTTCTTTTTCTTTTGCGGGGAGAAAAATGTCAGGATCAATCCCAAAAGGAATAATTTTTAATTGAGAGCGGCCCAATTCCTGATTGATCTTGTTGGCCATTGCCCTGCTGGTGGAACATACTGTATCTGCACTATTAATCACCCGTTTTAATAGCCCTTTATTTATCCAACTCTTTTGGGGGAAATCATAGATATCACTGCCCCACACGGAAAGTAACCAAGGCCGAAATTTTGATAAATATCCCAAAATGCCATAGCTGGATGCGTAATGGGCGTGTAAAATATCTGGCTGAAAGGTAGTTATGGTTTTTGATAACAGTCTTAAAGATTGGAGATAACTGAGTTTACTCAGGTTAGGCTGTCGCAAATTTTTAATTTTTCTCTTTAAATTTGCATCGATAACCGTAATTCCATATTTCTGATATTGTTGATATACATCCTGATTTGGTTTAAATAAACTAAAGAGAAGTATATTAATGCCATGCTTTTGAAGAGAAAATGCCCATTTCATTGTATGAGAAGAATTCGCATCCGATAATAATAATATTTTCATCAAACTAAACTTTAGCTCTTATCCCTAATATGATTGATATTTCCATCATTATTGTCAACTATAATGTAAAAGAATACATCATTGATTGTATTCAATCTATAATAAGGTGGACACCGGAAACCATTCAATATGAAATTATTGTTGTTGATAATAATTCACAAGATGGCAGTGTGAATGCTTTAGAGACAAAATTCCCTGAAATAACCATTCTTAAAAATAAGAATAATATTGGATTCCCAAGAGCCATTAATCAGGGCGCCAACATTGCCAATGGGGCCTATTTATTTTTATTAAACCCAGACACATTGTTTTTAGAAGATAGTATGACAGCACTTTATTCGTTTTTAGAGCACAATCATCATGTTGGAATCGTGGGTCCAAAACTTATAAGCACCGATGGAAATATTCAGCAATCATATTGGAAATATCCAACATTAAATTCCGCTATACTGAGCATTTATCACTTGGATTTTCTGAATAATAATAAAAATTATATTCATTACGATAAATCAAATTATTTATCTGTTGACGCTATCTCCGGCGGTTCATTTTTCTTGGCAAAAAATCTTTTTAACGATTTAAACGGTTTTAATGATAATCTATTCTGGATGGAGGATATAGATTTTTGTAAAAGGGCTTCAACCCTTGGGCATAAAATTGCCTACTTACCTAAAACAAAATTGATTCATTATATTGGAAAAAGTTCTGAAAAGAATTGGGTAGTTACCATATCGAACCGATTGCTCTCAAAAATAAAATACTTCAAATTGCACCACGGTTCCTTTGAAGTAATGACTCTTATTACAGCTATTTATTTGTTAGTCGTGGTTAAATGTGCCTATTTATTATTATTGAGTTCCTTCAGTTCTGTATATCGAAAAAAATTTATTGGGTACTTGACGACATTGAAGTTATTATTACAGAAACAGTATCAGATTGGTTCATGATTGTGCAGATTTTTTCTATATAAATAAATGACAGAAATAGATAAACCAAACATAATCCACATGGGGAAAAAATAAATAGTTGAACTGGCGGCAATTGCAGCAGGAATGAACCCGATCATTGATAATAACAGTGATGAAGCATAATAATTAAGTTTATTGTTTCTATTCGATTTGGTAATTTTAAATAAATTAAAAATTATACTTCCATACCATAAAAGGATTAAACCAAAAAAGACCACTCCTCCTTCAACCAGTAACTCAATCCAAAAATTATGCATGCTGGTGAATCGACCCGCGACACCACCCAATTTTTCCTGGATTGCAACTGATCCTCCGGCGCCGACACCCAAACCATTGCTTGCAATCAAGGCATCTATTCCATTATCAACTAATTCTCTACGCCATTCAAGGGATCCGCCCACATCAATATCGCCTTTTAAATACAATGTAATTGCTTCAATAGAATTGGCTATTTCATTTATCCTTGGATTTTCGCTTTCACTTAACTGGCTCATGCCCCAAAACATCCCAAGCACTGTTACCCAAATGAGGAATAATGTTGCGATTTTTTTCTTAACAATAACAAGGTAAAGACATAAGATAATGATTAATCCCAAAAAAACAGCCCTGGATGCAGCTAATACAGTAATGATAAGGATTGCAAGGGTGCCTAATGCTTTAACAATGATTTGATGGCTGCATAAAAAAAATGGCAAAGTCATCATCATCCCAATTGCCAAATTATTTGTATTCCAATGAAACCCTGTAGGTGGACGAAAATCTGAATAAACTAACAGATTATCAAACACAGAAAAATTAACCGCCTCTTTACCAAAATATGGGAACAAGGATGAATAAGGTGAAACGGGCAGGCGGAAACTCGTAAAAGATTCTAAGAGTGCAAAAAAAAGGTCAACCAGTAAAACAGCTCCGATTGTTTTAAATAATGCATTTAATTTTTTCCCTGTTGTGCTAAAATAAATAATCGTCATTGAAATTGAGATACCGCAAAAAATATAGAATATATATTTCCCTGCATATCCAATATGGGGCGCCCAAAGAATGGATATGGCGTACCAAACAAACATGACGAGAAAAAGTAAGTCGTAATTTCCAAATCTCTTCGTAAAAGGCAGTATCAAATTCAGGCTTTTCAACTGAACGAATAAAACCATGAACAGGGAAAAAAGAAAAAAGTGGAATAAATAAAAATCTCCATAACTAATGCCTATCCCGATTACTGCTGAACCTAGCATCAATTGAATGAGTGTGTCCGTATTGAGTTTAATTGACCGAATCATAAATCTACCTGGCTCTTTTTAAGAAACCCAAAATCAATATTATGGTTAATAATTCATAGATGATTAGAGATATGGGGATTGCCAGAATTCCATAAGATCTTATTAAAATAAAAATAGAGATAACTCCAATTATGGACGATATAAGTAAAATTTTTGCATATTGATTATCATTCCTGCGGATCATTAACCACTGGCGGCCCAATACATGGGAAATGGCTGTTAAGGGCAGACCCATTGCAAATATTTTTAAGGTAGTTGCAGCAAATAAGAATTCCTCCCCCAGTAGGAGGGATATTATCGGCTCAGTGAAAAAATAAATCATACTAAAAAACAGGAATCCTGCAGCCGTCATAATCCACAAAAATTTCTTTGTCATTTGTTTCGCTTTTTCAGGATTCCCTGAATCCGTTGATGCAAGGCGAGAATAAAAGGCCTGCCCCACGGGGCCATACAAAGTGTTAAATGCACGGTGAATTCTAGCGGCACCATAATAATAGCCCAATTGAAGCGGACTTACTATTATACTCATGACAATTACGCTGAGATTGTTATAAATCACCGGCAGTATTGTAATAAAAAAACTATTCTTTGATTTATGCCACATGGCTTTAATTGATGATCGTCCTGCCAAGTGAAATGGCCCAATAATATTTACCATATATTTAAATAAATACAGACAGATACAAATGCTTGAAATCATATATGCCAATAGTACGATCCACCCATCTTGATTTGAACGGACAAACAGAAAGATAAAACTAAATCCAAAAAACCGGAAAATTGTTTTTGAAAATGCAACGATACTTAATTTTTCAATTCCCTGGAAATACCAAGTTGGGACCATTCCCTGAAAAATAGATCCTATTACTACAATGAATACATAATGAGGATTTTCATGGAAAACAGGAACCATGAGAATAACGATTGCTGATAATATTAAAATGACAGGAATTAAAAATAATTTGAATGAAAAAATCTGTCCAATTAATATTTTAATATTTTCGGGATTATTTTTTTCTCTGGCTATTTCTCTTGTGGCCATCAAAGGAAACCCAAATTCCATAATCAATAAAATAAAAATGCCAAATGTCTGGGCCAAACCAACATATCCTAATTCTTCGGGGCCCAGCACCCTTGCAATAAATGGTAGTATAATCAAGGCCAGTAGATAATCGGAAAAATGGGCCAGGTATAAATAAAAAGAATTCGCCACCAAAGGGTGACGAATTTTAGATAATATTGTTGAAATCATATTCAGTTGTTTACATTTTTAGTTACTGAATTTTATCATATTAAGCAAAATACGCCACCATAGAATCCACAATAATTTTTCCTGCATTACCATTGCCGTAGAGCTTCTTGGAAAAATCACATTCGTTTGCTCTCATACCTTCAAATACACCGTTTAATTCTGAAGGGGCAGAAAGTCGATTCACCCCAATATCAATTAGTTCGGTCCATTCTGTTTCGTCCCGAACAGTGATGCATTTCTTTTCAGCAAAAAAAGCTTCTTTTTGTAGTCCTCCACTGTCCGTAATTACCATTTCAGCTGAATTCAATAAAGAAAGCATGGATAAATATCCTACTGGTTCTATCCATTGGATCTTGGTTTGAATTCCATATTTTTGAAGTTGCCCTTTCGTGCGAGGATGCAGTGGCAGTACAACTCTAATTTTTTCGTTAATCTTATCCAATTCCTTGAAAATAGAAATTAAGTTGTTATTATTATCCGTGTTTTCTGGACGGTGTATGGTGGTAAGGATATAAGGGGAATCAACTTCAGGCGTTTCATTTTCACCATTTTTAATTTGCTGCTTGAATTTCAAGAATGCATCGTACATGACATCACCGCAATTTTCGACACCTTTTTGAACCCCTTCTTTCGCCAGAATATTAACAGCATTCTCCGTAGGGCAAAAAAGTAAACTGGAAAGATGATCGGTCAGCACACGGTTGATTTCTTCCGGCATTGCTCTATTATAGCTTCGGAGCCCCGCTTCTACATGGAATACAGGTATATTCAACTTTGCGGCTGTGAGACTGCCCGCCAGGGTAGAATTAGTATCGCCGTAAACCAATACAGCATTCGGTTTTTCATCCATCAAAATGGGTTCAATTTTTTCTATCATTTTGGCCGTCATTTGGCCATGGATCATTTGATTAATATTTAAATTATAATCCGGTTTTGGTAACCCCATTTCATTAAAAAATATATCAGACATATTTTGATCAAAATGTTGCCCGGTATGGATGATCACTTCTGAAAATGAATCTATTGCAGCCAATTTTTCCGAAACCATGGCTGCTTTAATGAACTGAGGTCGTGCCCCAAGGACAGTTATAATTTTCAACTATCCTCCAAAACAGATACGATTTTTCCATCAAATTGAAATTGGCCGCATTGACTCAATCCATTTTCATCAAATTCGAGACGGCTGCCTTTCTTATCTACCCATCCAACAATTTTTCCCGGGTTACCCAGGATGAGTGCAAAGTCCGGCACATCTTTTGTGACAACTGCACCGGCGCCGATCATTGCATACTGGCCAATCATATTGCCACAGACGATTGTGGCATTGGCTCCGATTGACGCTGATTTTTTTACCAGCGTTTTATCATAAAATTCAGATCCTCTCTGGGGAAATTCACATCGAGGCAAAAGAATATTTGTAAATACCATGGATGGGCCGCAGAAGACATAATCTTCCAGTTCAATGCCTTCGTAAACAGATACATTATTCTGGATCTTTACTGAATTACCAATTTTAACATTATTACCGACATTTACGTTTTGGCCCAGTGAGCAGTTTTGGCCGATAACTGTACCGGATTGAATGTGGGAGAAGTGCCAGATTTTTGTTCCGTTACCAATGGAAATGTTTTCATCAATCACTGCTGTATCATGTGCGAAAAAAGGATTTGTATTCATTGTTTATGCTCTACTTTCCACCTGCTCTTCAAGGGCGAACAAATATATTACCCCCATTAAGAGGGAGATATGGGTAGTGTTTTATTCGTTAAAGAATTTGTGGCCATTTCCAGGATTTTTACTACATCTAAACCATCATCAAATGTCGCTTTATCGATCTTTTTCCCCCTGATTACATCAATAAAATATTTTAATTCATTCGTTAAAGGCAACGTTTGTTCGTAGTCAATTTTTATCGATGGTTTATTTTTTAATGATAATAAATTCAAGTCAGGATCGGAATCTTTCTCATAAAATAATAATGGTTTATTTTCAGCTGAATCCTCAAAGTGAAGTGATCCTTTTGATCCAATAACCACTAATCGATGCTCCTTAAAGGGGTGCAGCCAACTGACATAGATGTGCCCTTGCACTTCATCTGGATATTTTAAATGGGTAATGGTTGTATCATGGATATTTTTTTGTATAAAAGCGCCCCCAGAGGATTGAACTTCTACCGGGAATGATTCTGTAAAAAATTGGAATAGTGAAATATCGTGGGGAGCAAAACTCCAAAAGACATTCTCTTCTTTGCGCACCACGCCCAGATTCAGGCGATTGCTGTATATATACTGAAGATCACCGATAATTCCATCGACAATCATTTCTTTCATTTTTATAATGGCCGGATGAAATAATAATAAATGACCTACAATCAGTTTTCCATCTAATTTTTTTATAAGGGATTGAATTTTCATCCCCGCCTCAACGGATAGGGTTAATGGCTTTTCCACCAAAACCGGCGTGTTATTCTTAAGTATATCTTTGGCTAAATCTATATGAGTAACAGGAGGCGTAGCCACAACATAACCATCAAAATTTGTTTGAAAAGTTTTTTCAAGTGAATCAAAACAGGCTGTCCGGGGGAATAATTTTTTAATTTTATTTCTTTGTTGTGCATCAGGGTCCACGATTCCGCCCAAGGCACCAAGTTCAAAAAGGGTTCTTATATGATTTTTACCCCATCTGCCAGCGCCGATAACGCAAATTTTGATATCATCCATAAAATTAATACTTAAAAACTGTTGCTAAAGAAGAAGAGACCAATCCAAATATGGCAGAAAAGACTAAAAACAAAAAGCGTTTGGGAGCACTTTTTCTTGAAGGCGGTGTGGCGTGATCAAGAATATGGAGAATGGAGGTTTGCTTCACTTCTTCTATCCGGGCCAATTCTAATTGTTGCTGGAGGGTTAAATAGACCTGTTTTTTCGCCTCCACTTCCCGAAATATCCTTGAAAATACCATAAATAATTCAGGTGAATCTTCATAACCGCGATTTCTTTCCTTAAAATCTTTTAATGCCAGTTCAGAAGATTCCAATTCACTTTTTACAATAAAAAGCCTGTCTGATATAAACAGTTTTTCTTTCGTCGACTGGGCCGAATTTTCTTTTTGTATATATAATTGCACCTGATCCCCAATAAAATTAGCCACACTGGCTGAAACAGGAGGATCCTCCAGTGTTACGGTAATTTTAATGAGACCTGATAAACGATCCTCTACCACCTCTACATGGTCAGTAAATTTTTTAATTGCTTGTTCTTTTATATATGCGGAGTCATTCATACTGGCGCTAAATGGATTGTACCAAGGGAGCTTGTCCATCTTCCAGAGTTGATAAAGGCTCACCTTTGAACCATTTTGTTTAAGCCACTTTTGATCCAGCACTTTATTGGCAATTAAGCGGGACTTTACCACATCTGGTATATTGAAATCCTGGTTGTTCTCTGGCATGTTCATGCCAAAGTTTGTTGCTAAAGATTGAAATTGCCCTAATCCCTGCAAACCATCTTTTTTCGCAGGGTATAGTGAAATCTGAGCAGAATAATACTTGGTAAACAGAAAAGAAAACCCCGTTCCCAGTATTGCAGCAAAAACTGCTGTTAAAATAATATTTTTTCTTTTTGTATAAAGGATCCGAAACAAAACACCAAAATCGATAATATTATCCTGGATGATTTTCGGCTTTTCAGCTTCTTTATCTTCCATTTCAAAATCTGGATAAGCAATTTTAAGGCGTTCCAACACATCCACATTGATGGTGGTATGACTCTTTTCATAATTGATCAGGGTCGCCCTGGAAACACCTAATTGTTCAGCCATATCCTCCTGGCGAATATCATTCATCAGACGGAATCGTTTTATTTTCTGGCCCAGTGTCAAATTAATTTGGACTGGTTTGATTTGCCAAAATCATTAAGGTCAGGACTGTTGTTGCTATATTACCCGCCTGAGCAGAAATAAGAGCAATAGCTTCCCATCCCATTGGCCCTTCTGACGCACCGCTTATTTTCCTTTGGTTTACTATAATCGTGGAACCTTCGATCACTTTTGGTGAAGACCACAATGTTATGGGTATTGCGGTACCATTGGGATGGATTACAACCACATCCCTATTATTAGCAAAAGCAGAAATCCCTCCGGCCCGGTTAATATATTTTTTTAATGAGCTCCCTTTTTTGAATGTTACATATCCAGGCTGGTTCACTTCGCCGCTCACCAACACAAGTCCAGATTTTTTCAATACATTCAGGCTATCGCCATTATTGAGGAAAAAGGTATCGTCTTCCCAGGCAACTTTTAATGAATCCCGGAATACCTCTATCCCATTTTTAAGTGCATAATTGGTATAACCGCCGGCCAAATCTAAAATGGTGCCCATGGTGGTTAAATTATTCACAGGGTAAAGGCCAGGTATCTTTACCTCACCGGTGATTTTGACCGATTCAATGGGTTGATATTGATCAGTGGGAGGAATGGTGATATGGTCGCCATTGACCAGTGCAAAGTTTTCATTTTCTAGATCTACAACTATTTTTAAGGGTGACTGTCCAGATGGATTTTTGCGACTCACAATAATCCGTGAAAAATCAATGGTATGCATAAAATCCGTATCATAAGCGGTCATGGTGGCATCAATCAAATCCTTTAGTTCCATATCAGTCTGGTAGGGATATTCCCCCGGATTTTTTATTTGACCCTCAATGCGGACAAACCAATCAATATCCGGCTTCATTGGCACATGAATGCTATCGCCGTCGGAGAGTTCAAAATTTGATGTTTGGTTTTCTTTTAACAAGTAACCGTTATTTTCTAAATCGCTATTATTCTTATAAACAAATGTTGTTTTTGCAGCTTTTCCATCTTTACCACCAGCAATTTTTATGAGATCATCCAGTGATTCCTTTTCAGTAACCTCATAATAACCCGGATTTCGTACACGACCCGTCAGAGGAATCGTAGATATTCTTGGGGGAATATAAATAATATCCTGATCCATTAGGCGGACATCACTCACGTTTTTGCCTAAAAATATATAATTATAGACATCCACAGTTCCGATTTTTTGTCCGTCACGTAGCACCTGAATATCTCTCAAAGAGCCCTTGTTGTTGATGCCGCCAGCCTGGGTGAGGCCTGTAATGACATTTGAAAAAGGATGTATCATATGGACACCGGGGATATTCACAAAACCGACAAAGTGCACATTTACGGATTTCAACTCACCAAGGGTAATATCAATAAAGGATTTCGGAGTCTTTCCTAATAAAGTTGAATAGACATGGGAATATTTTGAAACAATATATTGTTTTGCCTCCGCTACCGTTTTTCCGCCCAAATTTAGTATGCCGATATTATCTATATAAATTTGCCCATCTCTGTTGATTACTTTTGTATTGTGCGCTTCAGTTTCGCCCCAAAGGGAAATAATCACCTCATCGCCAGGTCCAAGGCTATAATGTTTTGGAATGGGTAAATTCTGCCAAAAGGGAATGGTATCCCGCTGAGTAAAAATTTCATAACCGATGTAGGGCATTGTTTTTGCTGAATCTTCTAAAAACTTTAACTGTTTAAGCAATTTTTCTGTGTTTACTAATAATGATTCCACATCCTTTCTTGAGTAAATCAATTTATCAGGAAGGGCTGTGCTTTGTGCTATTTTTTCAGCTTCTGAAATATCAGCAGGCTTTTGGAGGGCCTGGCGCTCAAGGGCTTTTTTATATTCAGATTGGAGTCGTTGGAGCTCTTGGTAGGATTGAGGGTAAATCAAGATAAAGGATAATAGATAAAGGATAAAAGGAAGAAAACGGCGCAAGCTATGGAAAATTGGCGCTGAATCGGTCGTTTTATTATTTTGGTCTTTTTGGAATATAAACATGCTAAAATTTACACGTTATTGACGGAATGTCAAAGGATTTGTATTATATGTCAATATGGAATACGTCAGTAATGATAAGATATTGTACAATGTGTAAATCAAAGGAGGCAGAGATCAGAGATCAGAGATCAGATTATTTGTTTTATTAAAAGGAGAGGGTGTGTTGGAGGGATATGAGAAGGGTGTGGGTGCGTTGGAGGGAGCCGGGTTCAAATGTTTCATCCCAAACATTTCGGTTTACATCCACGAAACCATAATGTTCAAAATACTCATTTTCATATACAAGGTGAACCGTTGTATTCCCGCTTGAATAGGAGGCATTAATGCGAGATTCAAATTTCACTTCTGGCGGAAAATGATAGGTGACACCGTGGCGTTCATAATTCAAACCATAGATAAAACTTTTATATTCATCCTTATAGCCCATAAATACTAAAAAGTCATCTGAATCGGCACCACTATGGGCGGCCCATCGTCTGCCTTTAACAGAAGAATAATTATATTTTATGTTATCATACCAGTTTGGAGTTGGAAGAACATTGTAATATATCCCCTGGACCAATCGGGTATATTCAAAACCAAATAATAGTTTATCTGAACCAAAGGCGCCCTGCTTCCTTAAACCTAAATTACTCCCCATGGCATGATCGGAAAAGACTTCCGGGTCTTTGCCTGCATAAGAGCGATTGGGAAAACCAATATCCAGGAAAACTTCTAATCCGGAATCCGGGAAATGGGCCAATAAATAATATTCATTAATGGTGTCCCAATACTTTCGGTTCTTATTATCAATTAACACCGATACTGCATCGGAAAAAGACCAGGGTAGATCGCGATATCCACCGCTGAGTACCGTCCGACTCATGCCAAATTCAAGTATATTATATTTTATATTCAAAAACCATGCAGAAAAATAATAGTCATCCCCTGCCCTGTTTTGTATCTCATCCGATACCATATATTTAAAATTATAGGAACCATTATTCATTAAGGGCTGGTATCCAGCTGTGCCTACATAATAATGATAGAACCCTTCTGTATTATTACTTAAGACTATACTATTATGGATACCCGGGCCCCACCATTGATCCCAATTGCCTAAGCCGGCAGAAACCCCATTATATCGAAATTGAATACCCGTATTCCTGAATTGATTAGATTGATAACTGGCGCCCATTGGGACATCATTTAATACGGAAAATTCATTTTCTTTATGGGGAATCGATATTTCATACTGTTTTCTATCAGAAATCATTGGCTCAGCCGTTAAAGTAAAATAACCTGATTTGTACTGAAACAAAAGGCTCGAAAAAACGCCATATCCCTTGGGAAAGTAATATCCGTTTTGGTTTTCTAAATTGGGGAGGTTTGTGTTTAGGTAAAAAGATTGGGCAAATGTTATGAAATAGTGATGAGTAACAGGTGCCGCGTGACGGGTGACAACGGAAGGATACTCATTAATGAGTATTTTGGCGAGGGAAGGGTTTGAAAATGTTTGAAGAGTGTCCGCTCCCCCTTCACTTACGGCGGATAAAATGGAAGAGGGAAAAAGAAAGAAGGTCAATATAAATAAAAAGAAACGGGAAGGAAGGATAGAAATCAGAAAATAGAAGTCAGAAATTCTACTATTAAAATTCTTTAAAATTTCGGGATCATATCGTTAATTGATAGAAAAAGTATAGCCGAGCCAGATGAGTTTGGAGACAGAAATGTTGTTTTGGATAAAACCATAATTGTTTATTTTTTCATATTCGAGGGTAATAAATGCGGTATGGTGGGATGTGATTTTTCGGTGGTAGCTTAAAGCATATTCTGTTTTAAGCTCAGGATAAGTCATACTTTTAATACCATGGCGCTCTTTATTATAAGACAAAAATGTGGTTGAAGTTTCATTACTTAAACCAAGCATAATAATTAAATCATCGGAAGAGGAACCAGAGTGGGCCCCCATACGACGGCCCTGGTAGGTAAAATAATCATACTCATCATATGCATAATATGCATTATTATATGGACGCCAAAATTTTTCAGTATTTGATTTTTTTATACTAAGGTATTCAACTCCATAGAATAAACTAAGTGATGATAATTTTGAATATTTATTAAATCCTACTAAATAGCCTAAGGTATGATCCCAGTGCGCCTTGAGATCAGTGATGTTGGCACGATTATCATCACTAGCCACGTCAACATAAACCTGAAGGTGTTTATCAGGAAAGGTTAGTTTAATAAAACCTGTTAGCACTTCGTCCCAGACATCAAAGCCGGGAGTACCAGGCTCGGTATAACTCAAATCTTTTTTACTTTGGCCAAATAACGGTTCAATCACCAAACGGGCCGCATCTATTAAGGACCAACTATCTGTAGAAACGGTGGTGGATGATAGATTCTCAAAATTACCGGATAAATAAGTTCGGTGTAGCCCTAAGGAAATGATTGCAGATTTAGAATGGTGAGAAACATGCGCTTTTAAGCCAGAAAAATAAAGCTGCGTCCCAGCCGTACTTTCATAAGGCATTACAATAATTTGAGACCCGAATGCAAACTGACCCATTCGTATATCTTTAAAAGTACCCAAAGAATATGTCTCCAGGCTAGGGGCATTAGATGATAGAGCCAAGGCAGAGTGAAACCCTGGCCCCCACCAGTGGCTCATATTGCCGTAACCAATACCAAACCCTTTATAATGCAATACAAGCTTAGATTGGCGAAATCCCATCTTCGTCTGGCCTAAATAATTATTGACATTATGGTTATTGGTTGCCTGGTAGTTTCTGGGAACGGGGTCATTTTTAAATATACCATTTTGAGAAATGGTATATGGCTCAAGCTCGAGAGAAAGCCATGACGTTGAATATTCGAACCGAGCGCTTATTAACCTTGCTGATGACCCTGCAGCATATAATTCAGCATTATTATCTAAGTTGGGATGACCACTATTTGAAATGAAATCTGTATGAAATGAAATGTTGTAAGACGGTGTAAGGTGATTGCTCTGTGAAATACTTTTTAGTTTATTAAAAAGAACATCCCTAGGTAAAGAGTTGTGGTACAATTCAAAATTACTTTGAGAGAATAAAAGGTTAAAAGAAATAAAAAATAATGGTAAAAAATAACTGGTTGGAAAAATTCTATTCATTAATACAGTCAAGAATAATGTCTATAATCCTCCCCTGGTCTTTTTCGTTTAAACTTGAGCCAGAGGGCAAACATAATCCTTTCTCAAATAAATGGCGGGAATTATCATTTTCTCCATTTGAAATATAATCGGCAGTTTGATACAGTGGCTGCATATGCATGGGTTTCCAGACGGGTCGAGCTTCTATATTCTCCTTTTCTAACACATCAATAATCTGAGTCCGTTCAACTCCTAATTTTTTTGGATCAATGGTAAGCGTTGTCAACCACCGATTGCATTTCCCATAAGGTGCTTCCGGCATGAAAGCAATACCATCTATTTCAGAAAGGGCTCCAAAATACCGTTGGAATATTCTTCGTCGTTCTGTTACCCTTTTATCCAGTACATAGAGTTGCCCTCGACCTACCGCAGCTAAAAGATTGCTCATACGGTAATTATAACCAAGTTCTTTGTGTTCATAATGAACTGCTTTTTCTCTTGCTTGAGTAGATAAAAAACGCGCTTTATCTACAAAATCCTCATTATTTGAACATAGCATACCACCACCGCCAGTGGTGATAATCTTATTTCCATTAAATGAAAGAATTCCCATTGATCCAAAGGATCCACATTTCCTGCCTTTATATTCGGATCCAATTGCTTCTGCAGCATCTTCAATCAATGAGACATTATATCTTGAAC
>Ga0315338_1002558_pt1 | contig 17653 bp, 13 predicted proteins | sample ASW8metaG_FD_204518 | JGI IMG/M metagenome (GOLD analysis project Ga0315338, IMG submission 204518) | Ammonia-oxidizing marine archaeal communities from Monterey Bay, California, United States - ASW #8 | ecosystem: Environmental > Aquatic > Marine > Coastal | place: USA: California | collected... | reverse complement strand
GCACGTCGCGCACGGAGCGGGTAGGTCGCGATGATCCAAGCCGTCAAAGCACGTCGCTTCGACGGCTTCAGAGCTTTTTTTTAACGACGTCCGATAAGATTTGCTTGTCCAGCGTCAAGTCCGCCACCAAACGCTTCAGGCGGGTGTTCTCGTCACGCAACTGGCGGAGCTCGCGTAGCTCCGATACGCCGAGGTTGGCGTACTTCTTCTTCCAGATGTAAAACGCCGCTTCGCTTGCGCCGATTTGCCGACACACATCAGCGGCCGGGGTGCCGGCCTCGTGCTGTCGCAGCGCAAATGCAATCTGCTCGTCCGAAAACTTTGCTCGTCCCATGATGCTTTCCTCGTCTCTGTAAGGACCTCATCCATGCAGTTTAGTCTAGGTCCAATGTGTCTTCTTTCTTGGGACGACGTCACACAATATGGCTAGGAGGGCGCGACGAGCATTAGTCAAGTCAGATTGATCTGGCGTAGTTAAGTTGCTCGAAATCTCGCCAATACACCAGCTCGGCGGCCTCCTTCATGCGACCGCTATAAAAGGTTTCCCAGTTTTCCTTTCGTTTCGTTGTATTAAGTTTCGGCAAAGACGCTTTGATCCCCAGCAAATCGCAGACTTTATTGAAATCTTCGTGTAGCGATTCGAATCGCCCGATGAAGTCCACTGCAATGTTCCCTCTATAATCGGTCAAAAAATCACACTGAGGTCGAAAATGGATCCATTTTTGTAATGACGCATCTTCCGCCAGTGCGAAGACGAAGGCCTCAAACGATTCGATCCCTGATAGCAGTTCCTTAGCCAATGCGGCTTCTTTATCGTCGATTCCACCCGTAGAAAGAAATAGGTACGCCGATAGCAACCTGTCTAATGGATGACGAACAAAGGTAAACTTGAAAAAGTCCGCGTAGCTAGCTGCCGAATAGATAATCTGGTAATCGCGGATCGTCAAGTGGCCACCACCGAGGTTACCGAAAAGGCTATTTGTTACAGAAATTCCTGCACATTTTGGTACGTGCACGTAGATACAATGTCGTTGCTCGGCGGGCAACAGGCCGTATCCATCATCACGGGCTTTTCCTCGGTAACTTAGAGCACGCCAGTAGTAATCGGGATAAAAGTGTCGCACGGCGCGTCGGCGAAAATCGTGCGGTATGTATCGTAAGTAATCAACCGGTGGGTCAACCTGTATAAGGCCTTGGGTCGCAGCAGCGGAGGACTCCTTGTTACTCGAGAGTTTCGGCATGGTGCCCTCTGGTCAGGTTTGAAATTCGCGAAAGTAGTTGTTTTTCTGGTTCGTTGCTGGACCTCTGTCTAATAGCAGGGTATCGACCAGTCGCTTGCGTGGTCGCAATTGCTCGGCTGCGAATAAACCAACTTCGAATGAAAACCGGTTTCCGCCGCAGAGAAATTCGTAACCGTATTTAGCGACCGTAACCAACCGTAAAGCGTAGGGGTGCATATTTTACGAACTGATCGGCGCAAATATAGTGCAAATGCGTGAGGCCGGATAGGTACGCGTCTTTAGCATTTCCGTTATGTGGTTGGTTGAGACGTATTATAAATTGACACTATCATGTGGCGACCTATCTTTTCACCCTCCGCCAGTTCGCAAATATGCAAGCTGGCAGTTGCTCGGAACAGTTATCCAGCCCTAACTACATCCGCAGTTTGCCCGTGGCGCCGCTGAGTCTAACTATTTCGAGTTGTTCTGTGTAGGAGTTTTGATCTGATCTGGGACAACCCTTGGAATAGGTAAGGGTTGCCGGTTTTGATGGAGCCACAAAGCATCAACCATAGCAAGATTCTGGCTAGCGCTACGGAGGAATTCCAACGGCCTTAACGCAACAGACCGTGGAGAGGGCATGAAAGCTATAAAGTCATCGTCTGAGTTTAAGAATAAGGGGGCGCGCGACTATAAGTTGTCATCAACGTCTCCAGCAATTGCAAGAGCAATTGTTCGATCCTAACCTTGCGCGTTCTGCACACAACCGCGGCGCCGGCGCGGGCTTTTAATGCCGCAGCCAGGCGACTCTTCCTATTCGGCCGGGCGTCGGTGCGGCCATCTCGGACCGCACGAATTACTGGGTAAGAACCGTCGATGGTTCTTACTCTCAGCCCCGACAAGTATGCGCAGCCCTATCGTAACACTTGCACATACGCCCAAAGCATGACCGCCAAAATCCATTTGCGAATTTCAATCGCCAATTTTTAGTATAATTGTTACGATTAAACAACGCCCTCAGCGATTGCGTATCTTCCGAGAACTTGAAAACAAAATAAGCGCGCCGATCTGTTTGCGATACCTGAACGCCTACGATCTAACGTACCGGATGCGCACTGAATAGGAGGCTGCAGGAAAAGTAACTATGACTGACAACATCCTCATCATTGCCAGCCGAAATGACATTGCTGGCGGCGAAAACTACTTGCTGTCTTGCCTGCGATATCTGGATAAAAATCGGTTCCACCCTGTCATCTGGCTACCTGGGGACGGAGCTTTCAGGGCTGCGCTGGAGCAGGTTGATGTGGATTATGTGATCGAACCGGTGAATTATGGTTGGTTGAATCCGCACGAACCTTGGTATGGATTCCTTTCCGGCTTGTCTGAACGGGTACACCGAATAGTCGAGCTGATTCGCGAACGTGACATAAGACTTGTTCACACGAACTCGAATCAGATCCTGGAAGGTGCGTTGGCAGCAAAGCTGTGCGGCGTTCCGCATTTATATTTGGCGCATATAGACTTTCAGTCCAACCTGCCGATCTACCAACGCCTTCCGTTCGAAGCTGCATCTTTTGCGCATCTGATGGGCGATCTTTCCACTGGGATATTGGCAGTGTCCGAGCATGTCCGGGCCTCTCTGTGCCCGCCTCTGCAGCCTGACCGCATCACCGTTGTACACAACGGCTTGGAGATGGATCGTTATGACGACGCGCTGACTCGACGCGACGGTAGCCTTCGGAAGGAACTCGAATTGGACGCCGATGCGGTAATTGTTGCGGCTGCGGGACGTATCACTTACGACAAAGGGTTTGATCTGCTAGTCGAAGCCGCCGCTAAGTTACATTCAACATACCCCGATGCGATGTACCTGATCGCCGGTCCTACAGATTCCGCTGATCATAAAATCAGCCTTGAGCACCGAATCCGCGACCTTGGGCTGGCTGACCGGATACGCTTCCTTGGCGGAAGAAACGACCTACCACGTGTCTTTGCGCAAAGTGACATATTCGTCCTTTCGTCTCGCCGGGAAGGACATCCGTATGTGTTGTTAGAGGCGATGGCGTGCAACCTTCCGTCTGTTGCCAGCAGGTGCGGAGGCGTTGAAGAAACGATCGAGGAAGGCGTAAGCGGCTACGCGGTGCCGATCAGTGATGTCGAGGCAATGGCCGGACGACTCTCATTACTTCTAAAAACTCCTCACTTACGGCAAGAAATGGGGCTTGCGGCGGGTAAACGAATACGGGAAACATTCACCTCCGAACGAACTGCGCAGGGGTTATTTGACATGTATGAAAGAATTATCGGTCAGCCAAAGCTGCCCGCGGGGTGTTATTCGGTGGATTTGCTACTGCAGGCGACCCATGAAATCGGGGAATTAGGCACACGTTTGACAAAGCTGGAAGAACGCTCGAAAAAATTCGATAGCGCAGCCAATCTAATTCTTGAAAATCCGTTAATCCGGGCCATCCGCCGAGTCTTGGGTCGCCGAATCGGTTGAGAAGTGGCCGGACTTACAACGTGTTTGTCGAGCCGCTGTGGTCGAGTTGACCTGCTCAGCTATCCTCTTTCTCGAGAAGTTATTGAGTACGCCCAAATCCCGCGAAACCATGACCGCTTGCAAGGCTTAACGTTATTCCTCACGGCTCGCCACAGAAGACCGTTTTTCCGTTCGCCAAGCATGTTGCATGAAAACAACAACCGCCCTATTCTGGTTTGCGAATTGTAGTAGACGGCCTTGAATCGTGTTTAAAGTTAACAGGTCGGAGATTCTGGCGGTCGAACGGTGACGGACATGCACCAATCTCCGGGCGCCAAGTTATCGAATAGCCGTGTGGTGCGTGAAGCGAAATTTTGCCGACGAGCAGATTCTAAGTTGCCGCCCCGCCTAAAGTTGCACCCTATCTTCGTCGATATCATTCAGGGTCGCCGTGCGGCGTTAGGATTTCACAATGACAAATAATTCCGGCTTCCTAAATCATGTAAAACGGCCACGAATATTTGCCACTCTGAGCACAAAGTTTACTGGTGCTGTTTGCGTATGACATCGATAGTCACGAATCTTTACGAGTACAGGGAGTTGATCCGAGCTCTCGTTTGGAAGAGCATTGTCGTTCGCTATAAGCAGGCTTATCTCGGCCTGTTTTGGGCGGTACTCAAGCCGCTGCTACTCATGCTGATATTCACCCTGGTAAAGAGCTTTGTCGGGATCGAGACTGGCGACGTTCCGTATCCCGTATTGACTTTCGCTGCGCTGATGCCGTGGATCTTTTTTCAGGAATCCGCATCCGAGGGCGTGAATAGCGTTACGAGCAATTCTTCGCTAATCAGGAAGATCTACTTCCCGCGCGAAGTGTTCCCCGTAACCGCGATGTTTGCAAAGCTAGTGGAGCTGGCAATAAGCTTCCTGATTCTCTTTGGATTGATGGCTTATTATAAAATGCTGCCAAGCATCCAAATGATTTGGGTTCCTGCAATCGTTTTTTATACCATGCTGGTTGCGTTAACCCTGAGCTTTTTCGGCGCCGCTATGAATGTTTATTTTCGCGACATCGCTCAAGCACTTCCAGTGGCACTCTCATTGCTAATGTACGGTTCGCCGGTAATCTATCCGTTGACCCTGGTTCACGAGAAGCTCGTCGTCGAGCGAATAGCCGGAGATTTTTCGGAAGCCGCTTATTCGATCTACCTGCTAAATCCTTTAGCAGGGATCATCGATGCCTTCCAGCGTGTCGTGCTCAAAGGGCTACCGCCCGATTTGTCTATCATGGCTCCCGGAATGTTGCTAACAGTTGTTGTACTGCCGTTTTCATATTTATATTTCAAACGAGCGGAGAATTGGTTTGCCGATATTATTTAGCGTCGCTCAACCTGACATTTTGAATCGATCATTCACTCAAACGCTCACGACGCATTTCGGGCCGAGTATTAGCTCTTTACCGCCGGGCGCTAAGATCAGCTGTTTTCGAATTAACTTAATAACATCGACCGAAATGCTGTACATATCGACGCAACAAAGACCTACTCCGCCACGGCAACGCCAATTCAAAAATTAAGGAGCGAAAAGAAAGGCATTCGACAACTGTCTCCCGGAATTAGAATAGGCCGTGGACAATCTGTGCCTTTTGGCCCTGAGTCGAATGCCAGGATACGAATGCGCAAAAATTTTGGTCAATTCCCGAAGCTATTGAGTTTGGTGAAACGTGCTGGAATGAAGTTATGTTTCATCCAGCAAGGTCCGTTTTGATACTGTTTCTGTCGTCTTGCTGCCAATAATTGTCAATGCACAAACGACCTATGCTTTTCGCTTACTACTATGAAAATGATATCTCTTGATAGCTTGAGTAAAGAATATAAGCTTGGCCAATTAACGGGCCTAAAAGATTCACTTCAGAATGTTCTACAAAAATTACGCGGTGGGCCAACGTTAGAGCGGCAGCGATTCCTGGCTATTAACGACATCTCTATGTCCATAAATAAGGGAGAAGTCGTAGGGATAATTGGGCAAAATGGTGCGGGGAAGAGTACTTTACTGAAATTAATATCTGGAATAACTATTCCGACGAGCGGGGAAATTAAAATCGGAGGCAGCATCGCGCCGCTAATAGAAGTCGGCGCAGGTCTCAATCCAGAATTAACAGGGCGCGAAAATATTTTTCTAAATGCCGCGATATTGGGCGTCTCCAAGAAAATCATCAGAGAAAAGATTGACGATATTGTAGAGTTTTCGGAGCTGTCGGAATTTATTGATACACCGTTGAAGCGTTACAGTTCCGGAATGCAGGTTCGGCTTGGATTCTCGATCGCGACCAGCTTGGAAGCAGACATACTCATTGTCGACGAGGTACTAGCAGTGGGTGACCTGGCCTTTCAGCGCAAGTGTTTTGATAGAATCGAGCAAATGCTGCGGGGCGATGAAAAGACGGTATTGATTGTTAGCCACAACATTCGTCAAATTGCGAGATTGTGTGACCGAGCAATATTGTTAGATCACGGAGAGGTAATTGCTGACGGCCCGTCCGCAGAAATATGTAATTTGTTTTATGAAAGGAGTAACGAAAAGGTTCTAAGTCAGAAATCTGGCGGCGAATACTCTAACTCCAGCGTAAGGTCATCCGGGGAGTTGGAATTAGACGAGGTTGAAATTCTAGACGAAAATAATCGGCCGACTGATAACGTTAATTCGGGAGACGACTTACTCGTTCGCATAAGATTTAAGCTGAATCGTTCATTTACGAAGCCGGAAATCACGATCGGAACCCATACTACAGATTTCGTTTATCTAACCTCTTCATCAACTGCGGCGTTTGCAGAGCGGCCTGATTTTGAGGCCGGTGTACATGAAGTAAGATACATCATCAAAGATTTTCCGTTCGTCCCTGGCGTTTATTGTATTCGTTTCATGATGCACGATGAGTTCGGAAGAGGTATTTTCTTGGGTGAAACCTTAAAGGTATTTGCGGTACGACCTACAGGACGAGAGCAGGTAGAAGAAAATGCGAAAAACAGAATCGTTAATGTTAATAGTGAGTGGCTGTTGAGCGGTAACAAATTTTCGTACAGTCAATCGAGACCGGGTTGTATATTGACGGAGCCTGTGCGATGAACTCCGAATTCGGTCCGATATTTCGAAAATCCACTTAGGTGAACTCGTGTGCCGCTTCAGGTCGCCAAAATATCGATATCGGTCGCTTTGTTTTAGCTGAACGCGTCCGAACCGTTGACCAGTCTCCGACCTGGTGAATTCCGCGCCATGTCCGACGGTGATCCAAACCGCTGCGCTTAGCCTCTTTTTTATCATGCGGAGGACCTTGGAACACCATTTGAGTCCAAGCCTGATTGGTCGTTGCGTTCGGCTGACGCCACGATATGACGAACCACGATGACGGGGTTGGTACCGTCGAGGCAGGGAATACCCCGTGATGGCGTAAGAGAAAGAGAGAATATCAACCTGTCTCTTTTTATAAGGAAATGATTATTCTTAACGATCACGCTAAGCAGCCGCTACAATTAAGTGGGCATCTTTTTTATATCTAGCGGTATGCAATAAATGCGTGATGTCGCAGTTTTAATGATGCTCGCGGCTGCGTTGATTATGGCGCTGCGCACCCCATGGCACGGCATAATTTGGCTCGTTATTTTCGAGTACCTGAACCCGCACACGTTCTGCTGGGGTTTTGTTCGTTCTTTACCTGTCTATCAAACTATTTTGCTAATCGTGATGATTGGCTTCCTGAATTCGAAACGTGAAGACCGCCAGCCAATCCCGCGTGATTGGCGTATACCGATGTTTTACATGCTGTGGATGTTTTTTCTACTAACGACGTTCGATTCTGAAGTTCCGAGAGCAGCGTGGCCGAAACTTATCGAAGTGTCCAAGATTTACTTTCCACTGTTTTTGACATTGGTTCTGATTAACTCACGAGAAAAGCTTTTCGCGCTTTTGTGTGCGATGGCTGGTTCGATCGGCCTCATTGCTGTTAAGGGCGGGGTTTGGGCAATAGGGACGGGTTTCGCGCATCGCGTATGGGGCCCTTCTGGCACCCAGTTTGGTGGAAACAATGAATTCGCGATCGTAAATTTGATGATGATCCCTCTACTGATAATGTGGCGCCGTGAAACAAATTCGCGCAGATTAAAAATTGCGCTACAGGTAGCGGTACCCCTTTGTTTCGCAGCCGCGATTTCTTCATGGTCACGAGGTGCATTTCTTACAGCCGGTGTTCTTTTGCTAATTCTTCTTTGGCATAGCCAGCGAAAATGGTTGGTCGTGCCATTGATGGCGGCCGGTCTGGTCGTACTTGTCCAGCAATTGCCGGATGAATATTTTGGGCGAATGCAGACCATCCAAACCTATGAGGAAGATGAATCTGCATCGACTCGCATAAAAGCCTGGCGCGACGGTTGGCGCTATGTTCAATCGCATCCGCTAACGGGCGCAGGTTTCGAAGGTTGGCGTTATGTGACAGATCGCGATTGGCACAGTTCGATAGTCGAAATACTGGCCGAACACGGGTTCATTGCTCTTTTCATGTGGGGGGCACTTCTGGTAGGAACTTTGGGCAGCCTTACCAGGCTTTACAAATTTGGAAAATCACATAAGGAGTTGCAGTGGGTATCGAATTACGCGTTTGGTATGCGAACTTCTTTGATTTGTTACTCCATTGGTACTTTGTTTTTGGGTCTTGCTTATTGGAGCGTTTTGTACCAGCTGGTTTTTTGTGCGGTCTTATTAAAGAAATTTGCGCTGGAGCATGCCGCGCAGCTGAATTCAGAGACCCGGCAAACACCGTATACGTCGAATCGAAATCTGAAGGCCTTGAACTCCGGGCTGAAATCTACACATTAAGCCACCCATTTCCGAAAAAAAAATGAACTCGATTCGAGTCAAGGCTTTTTGGTACCTTTAGAGAAAATTACGCACAAAAAAGGAAAGACCATGAGCCTTCGCTTCGACCTCGCATGCAGATAAGAAACTGGTTTTCGCGTGACAAGATTATTCTGTCGATAATTTGCGGTGAGGTTGGAAGACCATGCGAAAATCTCATCGGGGGTAACGGGCACAATCGAAATCGAAGGTTGTCAGCGCAGTGTTGAAAACCACAAGATGACAGCCGAATCAGTCCAACTGATACGTCCCGTCCTTTCGGCCACAAACAGGTAGCTCCCAAGCAGGGCTACGGATAATAAAATCAATGACTACACTTCATATTGTCATTTGTACGCACAATCGTCACACGTTGCTCGAACGTGCAATACGTTCGCTGGACGAAGCGACAAGACCCGATCACATGAGCGTAGAGATACTTGTAGTTGCTAATGCCTGCACAGATGAAACAGTCAGCTTCCTTGAAGCGTCCACCAATAAGGACACCCCGGCTTCTTCGCTTCCGTTAAAGTGGGTCAAGGAACCTGAACCGGGAAAATCCCACGCTCTCAACACGGCGATCGCAACGATTGACGACGGGTTTATTGCGTTTGTCGACGACGATCACCGTGTCGATTCTCAATTCTTAGTCGCCATCGAGCAAGCTATTACATCCCGGCCCGACGAAAACATTTTTTGCGGCCGAATTCTTCCCGACTGGGATGGGAGCGAACCGGCTTGGACGCATGATTCCGGCCCCTTCATGATTTTTCCGCTCCCCATTCCGAAATTCGACCTGGGCCCTGCCGCACATCGGCTGGACTCAAACTCCCCACTCCCCGGCGGCGGCAATCTCATCATCGCTCGTTCCGTGTTTAATCAAATAGGGGGATTCTCAACCAATCTAGGACCGAAGGGTCACGACCTTGGCGGAAGCGAAGATACGGATTTGTTGATACGCGCTCGAAAGCACGGGAGTACGATTGAGTATGACAACAGGATCATCCAGTATCATTACGTCGATAACGACAGGCTGCGGCTGACCTACCTGTTACGAAAAGCCTTTCATCGCAACCGAACCATTACACTCGCTCGGCGTTCGCAAGGGCGCGTTCCCCGCTATCTTTTTCGACAACTTGCGGGTTATTTCTTTAATGCCGTTTTTAGCCTGCACTGGGATAAACGTCGATTCCATATGGTTCGAACCGCGGGCACGCTCGGGCAGATTGTAGCCAATTTATCTCCACCTCCGGAAGTTGTGCAAATCTCCCGCCGCACGACACTTTCCGCGGTGGTGGCCATAGCGGTTATTATCGCGCTGGCGGGTCTCCCGGCACTCATTCTCGGGTTCAGCGTCGGTATTGTCCTTATTACAAAATCCCTGTTTAACTTCACCCGCTCCGGGCCGAAAGTCCGGGAGGAAATTCTGGCCCATTACAGGTTATACGCTGCCTGGTGTGTCCTAAGGCTGGGTGCCGTCTCCATGATCCTGGCAAGCTTATTGGCCGCCGCCGGGATTATCACGATAAATACCGTTGCGCCGGCATTCGGCCATCCCGTTTCAATCGTACAGTCCTGTGTCGCCGGTTTGTTTAGCTTGGGGTTGCTAACCGGTATTCAATTTTGTCGGCAATTACTGTACTTGCCCAGCAGCATCTGCGCATCGGCACAGTATCGTTTTTCGAGAATGTACCCACTTTGGAAGCTGCTGTCTCCGGGTCGTATTCGTAAGCTGCAAATTATGCTTATTGTGGCGTGGGCGACGGTCATAGGTGTTTCCATCGTGATGCATTTATCCGCCGGTAATCCGGGATCTGCCGCTATTTCTGCGGCCGCAATTTTTGCGGCTGCAATTCTCTACGTCTTACTGCGAGAACCGGCACTACCGGAGTCAAAAACTCCAGCGCAACCGACGATGACATCGACGCCGCCGAACATTGTCATGATCGGCGCAGATACACTACGAGTCGATAGACTCAGTTGCCAGGGGTATCAGCATCAGTTGACTCCGTTTATAGACTCTCTGGTGAGCCGCGGGATTCTTTTCACCAACTGTTACGTCCCTCTCGCACGTACGGCACCAAGTTTGCTGAGTCTGTTTTCCGGATTATGGCCGCATAATCACGGCGTCCGAGACAACTTTGTCAGCGACGCAGAGGCGAACGTGAAAGCTGATTTTCTTCCTAATGCCCTTAGACGCTTCGGTTATCGCAGCCACGTTATCAGTGACTGGTCGGGTGGCGATTTCCGAAAATTTCCATTTGGCTTCGACGAAATCGACGTACCTGAAGACCAGTGGAATATTAAATATTACATACGGCAGGGTCCGCTGGATTTGCGGCTTTTCATATCGCTTTTTACTCACAACCGACTCGGCAAAGCATTCCTGCCGGAACTGTTCTATCTGGCGGGTGTTCCACTCACAACCCATATCGGCAGTCAAACGCGACACGCGCTTGCTTCACTGAGCCAGTCTAACCATCCATTCTTATTAAACGTTTTCATGGGTACTACACACGCGCCATATGGCTCGGAATACCCCTACTATCAGCAGTACAGCGATCCTGACTACTCCGGCCCATCGAAATTCGTTATGGCGAAATTTGCGGACCCTATGGAGATTATCGAATCTCAGGAAGCCGAGCGATCCCGATTTGACGTAGACCAGGTACTAAATTTGTATGACGGGTGCGTCAATCAATTTGACGACGAGGTTAAGAGAATCGTGACCTGCGTCGACGAGCTTGGCATCACCGATAATACGGTAATTGTAATTTACAGTGATCACGGTACAGACTTTTTTGAGAACCATACCTGGGGCCAGGGAAACACCGTCGTCGGCTCCGACCCCAGCGCGAAGATTCCACTACTAATCATCGACCCGCGGAATTCGGAGAGTCGTAAAGTTGATGATCTCGTACGTACGGTCGATTTCGCTCCAACTATCCTTGAAATAGTCGGATGTGAAACTGATGCAGAGTACGATGGCGTTTCTCTTGCCAAATACTGCCGGGGAGAAGCAGGCAGCTTATCGTTACCAGCGTATCAGGAAACAGGGATCTGGTTGGGTCGAGTGCCAGGCATGCACAACGAACATCTTCATTATCCGCACCTTCTGGAATTGCTCACGATTGAGGATAAGGAGGTGGGCACATTAAGCATTGCTCAGCAGTACCAGGAAACGATTCTTCGCGCAAAAGATCGAATGATTCGCAGAGGCAAATGGAAGCTGACTTACTTCCCGCTTAGCTCCGGCGGATATTTTCAGCTATTCGACATGGACAACGATCCGGCGTGCAAAAATGATATGAAAGAACAGTACCCGGCGGAGTTCGAGGAGCTAAAGCTGGAACTCGTTCATTGGATGCAACAAGACCCTTCTTTGCATCACGCAGAAACGATTGTTTAACGTTCGGGGCGCGTAGCCTCCCATCGGCGACGAGACAAGCAGTTAGGAATTTGTAAAAAATGTTGTCTATCCCTCCTGACATCTCAATTCCTGAACAGCAATTTCGCTAAAATACCTCTGGTCTCAAGATGCAAACGCTAGTGTATGCTGGTAATGCTCTCTAATTTTCAACAACACTCGACACTATGACTCAATCCGCCGCGCAGCCGCAGGTCCCCACCACTTCGAGTCCAACGTTGACCGTCGCTTTATGCACACATAATCACGGAGCCCGGCTGAGGATTACGCTGAACGACCTCCGTCATCTTCATGCGACCGAAGATAAAGCTGAGTTACTCATAGTCGATAACGCAAGTACGGACGATACAGGGGAAATCCTGAGGGAATTTCCGTGGGGTCAATTGCCGTTTTCAGTTCGAATCGTTAAGGAAATGAAACTGGGGTTATCTAACGCCAGAAATAGAGCGATCAAAGAAGCGCGAGGCGACTACATTCTTTTCATGGATGATGATGAGACAGCCGATCCAAATTGGTTGTGTGCCTATGATTCACTGATCAGGCAATATTCACCCGATATGGCGGGCGGTCCTATCCGTGTTCGCTTCGAAAATTGCGAAAAACCGGTCTGGGTGACTGATGATTTGCTCGGATTCCTGGGAGAATTGGATCACAATAAGCCGACCACGCGGGCGGTCGATGAATCCTTAAAACTATTCGGCGGCAACTTCGCGTTCAAACGAAGTGTATTCGAGCAGATTGGAAGATTCGATCCTGACCTGGGCCGCACCGGAACGACGAACACGGGCGGCGAAGATACGGATATGTTTTTCAAGGTTCTCAACGCTGGCTGCTCAATATACTGGACTCCGGACGCGATCATACACCACCGTATTGACGCAACGAAGCTGACTAAGCGCTATTTCCACAATTTGCATTACCTGATGGGCTGTACCGCGGGCATCCGCCAACGAGGAAACCGATCACGCACTCCCCCGCTGTATATCTACCCTCAGCTGTGGAGGGCTGCGCTAAGCGTAATTAGGCAGCGACGAAACTCTGGAAAACAATCGAGCGTCAGGAAAGAAATGAACGTCGCATATTTCCTGGGGGTAATACGCGGGTGGCTGGCATCAACCAAAGAATCAATTGACCAATGAACAATTCTGAGACAAGCAACCGACCGTTTTTCATTGTAGGCGCGCCGCGATCCGGAACGACGCTTTTGCAGTATATGCTTCGCTCGCACCCACGAATTTCGCTACCGACAGGCGAGTCGCATTTTATGGTTCCGCTTTACCGCGGTCGTGACAAGTATGGAAATTTGGAATCTCTGGATGAACTGAAATCCGTACTGTCCGATATGTATGCCCGCAGCCCCAGTTTTCTCGATACCGACTTGCACGGTATAAAATTCGATATCGGTAATCTGGCGCATACGCTCGTCGAAGCGCAGTGCAATTCAATTCCAAAAGTTTTCGACTACATATTTTCGGCCAACGCCAAAGGCGAAGGAAAAGCACGCTGGGGCGACAAGACCCCATATTACGTGTTCCATATAAATACCCTCCTTGAGATGTTTCCCGATGCGCAATTTATTCACATAATTCGCGACGGTCGCGATTGCGCGTTGTCGATGGAAGATCGAAAAAAGGATTTTCGTATATTTAATTACTACATGAGCGGGAAGTACTGGCAGAGCTTCGTTGACTCGGGCAACCGTGCAGCCAAAGGCCTTTCGTCAGATGTGATCACAGAGATCCAATATGAGGAATTGCTGAGCGAGCCCGAAAAGGTAGTCGCAAACCTGTGCGAGTTCCTGGGTGAGGAATATTCAGAAAGTGTCATCGATTTCAAGAAATCAGGCGAAGCCGGGAAAACGCCCCTCCTTCAAAAACCTATCCAGGCAAATAACTCGAACAAATGGCGAGATCGTATGACCCAACGAAACATTCGCCTCTTCGAAGCGGCTGCGGCAGAAACACTCGATAATAATGGATACTCGGTCGAAACGTCGCCTGAACCGTTGCCAAAACTGCTGGAGGTAATTTACCGAATACACGATGCAACTATGCAGAAATTGCCGCGAAAACTAACTCAGACCTGATCGCAACCTTCCGGGCGATGCCTGCTAAAAAATCATTTTTCGCGGCAGTTAGCGCCATCATCATCGGGCGTCGACGCGCATGAAATCACAATTTGTCAAGCGTGTGGTGTACCCCCTGCATGAGAGAATGTGCGGCCGAGATACGTTTAATTACCTACGGCAACTGGATAGAACACAGTATTTGGAGCGTGAAGAAATTGAAACGCTCCAAATGGATAAACTGAAGGCGCTTCTGGTTCTCGCCAGCAAACACTCCCCGTGGCACCAGCGCAGGATTGCAGCCGCGGGAATGGAGTTGGAAAGTGATGCATCATTAACCGTCGACGATCTGCGTCGGCTGCCCGTAATGACAAAGCAAGATGCCATAGCGAACGGCACCGATATGGTGTGGCACAACGTTCCAGGAGGCGCACAAAAGTACACTACCGGGGGATCCAGCGGTGAGCCGTTGATATTTCATTTCGGGAGGAAGCGGCAAGAATCTGACGCAGCCGGCCGGATGCGTTCAAGGCGGTGGTGGGGTGTTGACGTCGGCGAACGCGAGGTTTACTTGTGGGGGGCCCCCGTCGAGTTGGACAAATCGATGCTAGTGCGAACGTTTCGCGACCGGTTGGTTAACCACATGGTCCTCAACGCCTTCGGTATGTCGACGGATGCCATGGGGGAATACGTGAATGCGATAGCGAGATACCGCCCCAGTTGCATTTATGGTTATGCGAGTAGTTTGACCTTGCTGGCGAGATTCATTCGCGATAGCTCACTCCGGATTAAGCTTCCAATGTTGCGCGTCGTGTGTACGACGGGGGAACCTTTGTATCCCTATCAGCGTGAACTGATAACCGAGGCGTTTGGAGTACCGGTAGCGAACGAATTCGGTAGCCGCGACATTGGGTTTACTGCGCACGAGTCACCCTCGGGTCAAATGCTGCTACTCAGCGAGAGCGTGATATTGGAAATCATCGGTCCGGATGGAAACCCGTCGCCCGAGGGTACCTCAGGAGAAGCCGTGCTCACCGGATTGTGCTCAGAAGCACAACCCTTCATTCGATATCGCACGGGCGATCTGATCGCGAACTCTGGCAATAGATGCAGTGAGGGTCGGGGTTTGCACGTGCTGGGTCAAGTTTCGGGTCGAAAAACCGATATGATTGTTGCACCCGATGGAACGATCATGCACGCACTTGCAATTATCTACGTGTTCCGCGAGGTTGAGGGCGTTCGCGAATTCAAATTCGTCCAGCATTCCCTGACCGAGTTCGAGGCGCACGTGGTGCCACAAGCGAATTGGGCTGAGGCCCATGAGGGTCAAATCGTTAAGGGCTTGCTCGGGCGCCTTGGGGACAGGGCTAAAATTTCTATAAACCTTGTCCAGGAAATCCCGGAAGAAAAATCCGGCAAGCACCGTTACGTGGTGAGCCACGTGCCACTGCCGAACGGCTTGTCTTAGCCTAGCTGATTATCGTTGGAATCATGCCCGACCTCGTCAAACTCCTAGAGTTGCCGCTACGGTACCGTTGCTGGCGGCCCGAACATATCGCGCTGTGCCTGCGAGACCTTCTCGGCGGTCCCAAGACAGCTGTCCGGGCGAATCGCGAGCACTTGTCCAGCGCGATTCAGTGGTTGTGTCGTGCGCAGGATTCACCGGTACACCCGCATCCGGACGGCGGTATATCAGCAGGATGGAGTTTCGAAGATGGCTGGTTGCCGAGCTACCCTGAAACGAGCGGATATATCGTCGAAACTTTTTTCGCCGGCGCCGATATCCTGGCCGATAACAGCCTTATCCAACGTGCGATCCGCGTACTCGATTGGGAGCTGGCATTGCAGCATGAGGATGGCTCGTTTCCGGGACACTTCGGAGAGGCTGGAAGCCGACCCGTTATTTTCAACACCGGTCAGATTATTCACGGCATGATCGCCGGGTATCTCAAACTCGAACGGGTCGACTACCTTGAGGCAGCTGTGCGCGCTGGATTCTGGATGCTCGAGGCTCAGGACGAAGACGGCTGCTGGCGACGCAATGTCCATCGGGGGATCCCGCATACTTACAACACGCGCGCCGCGTGGGCGTTGGCACGCGTCGGTCTGGCTAGCGGTGAACAACAGCTCGTCGATGCCGCACGGCATAACTGCGATTGGGCGCTAACGCAACAGAACGATGCCGGATGGTACGATTCAAATGCGTTTGACACGAGTCGAAACCCGTTCACCCATACAATCGCTTATGCAATCCGAGGTCTTCTGGAAACCGGATTAGAGCTTGGAGAAAATCGCTTTTTCGTCTCGGCGCTAAAAGCAGGTAAGGCTCTCGCAACAGTGCAACGTGCAGACGGATGGCTTGGTGGTACTTACAACTCCACTTGGCAGACGAGCGATTCCTATAGTTGTCTGACGGGCACTGCGCAAATGTGTATCGCATGGCAACGCATGCAACAAATCGAAACAAACGAACTAATCGGCAAAGCTATCACTAGAGGTTTAAGCTACCTGAAGAAGCAGCAGGCAATTACGAGCCGAAAAGACGCTGCCGATGGCGGTATTGCGGGCTCTTTTCCAATATGGGGAGACTATTCTCGGTTTGAATATCCAAATTGGGCAACAAAGTTCTTCGCGGATGCTTTAATGATGGACGACACCTCGGACCTTGTTATCCCCAAGCCTGTTAACGACAGCAACAGGAGCACGAAGTGTCTTCCCTGAAGGTGCTCGTCCTGTGCGGTCAGTCACCCAGGCATCTCTACGTTGCGAATCGACTCTGTGACGCTGCCGATGTACTGGCCGTTGTTCACGAATCTGGAAAACGCTTCGACGCCAAACGTATACTGAATTTACTGCTTCACCCACGAATCTTGCTCCGCAAAGCCTGGCGATGGCTGCGCGACAGACGGCGCTATTCCGGCAACCCCGAAGCCCATTATTTCTTTGGTGACGCCGATCCTCACCTCAACAAGCCAGAACTCGTGCGCACTGTGCCGGACGTCAGCGATCCGTCTTTGGTCAATCTAACCGACGAACTCCAGCCCGATGTCATCGCTGTTTTTGGCACTTCGCTAATCCGTGGACCGCTACTGGAGAGAGGCCGAATCGGCGTGGTGAATCTCCACGGCGGATTGTCACCCGAATATCGTGGCGCGGACTGTACCTTTTGGGCGCTATATAACCAGGAGGTTGAAAAGGTTGGCTGCACAATCCACTTCATCAATGCTGGCATTGATACGGGCCGCCTGATCGCTCACGTTTGCCCACCCGTTGGAAGCGACGACGACGAATTAACGTTATTCTGGCGCGCGGTTAAAGAATCTGCTGACGTCTATGCTGAGATGATGGACCGACTTGAAAACGGAGAACACCTGGGACAACGGCAAATGGAAAAAGGACATCTTTACCAGGTTAAAGATCGTGGTTACCGCCACGAGCATCACCTCGCGCGCGCTATTGCCGACGGACTCTTGGACGACGTAGCGCTCCCGCTTCGGGTCAAGTGGTTCGTGGAGAGTGCTTAAGAAGCGATGACGGGAGCATTGTGAGGACAACCAGGTCGGTGTACTCGAAGG
>Ga0315338_1002557_pt1 | contig 17665 bp, 17 predicted proteins | sample ASW8metaG_FD_204518 | JGI IMG/M metagenome (GOLD analysis project Ga0315338, IMG submission 204518) | Ammonia-oxidizing marine archaeal communities from Monterey Bay, California, United States - ASW #8 | ecosystem: Environmental > Aquatic > Marine > Coastal | place: USA: California | collected... | reverse complement strand
TCGCTCTAAACCATAAAAACAAAAATGCGACTACAGAGAGTTTCGCTAAAAACCAAAACACTCCTGGCAGCCAGCTAAACGGTGGGAAATCAAACGGTGAATTCCATCCGCCTAGAAATAGGATTACCGTTAATGCCGATATCATCAGCATATTTGCGTACTCCGCAAGGAAAAAGGCAGCAAAACCCATTCCTGAGTAGTCCACATGAAACCCTGCCACAATTTCAGATTCACCTTCCGCAACGTCAAACGGCGCCCTGTTCGTCTCGGCCACGCCCGAGATCAGATACACCAGAAAAAGCGGGAAAAGTGGCAGGAAGAACCACTGATGTAGGCCGCCAGACTGTGCCTGAATGATGGTGTTGAGATTTAAACTGCCAGCAACCATGAGCACTCCGACCAATGCGAAACCCATTGCGATTTCATAGGCAACGATCTGCGCTGCTGAGCGCAGTGCACCTAGAAATGCGTACTTAGAGTTCGAGGCCCAGCCAGCAATGATGACGCCATAAACACTCATAGAGGTCAGCGCTAACACATACAGCAAGCCAGCATCGATATCCGCCAGTACCAGCGTTCCCGAAAATGGAATTACCGCCCACGCGGCAAAGGCAGGGGTCACAGCGAGGACCGGGGCGATAAGAAAAAGATATTTATCGGACTTGCTGGGTATGATCATTTCTTTAAACATCAACTTCAGAACATCCGCTATAGGCTGCAACAAACCTCTGGGACCGACCCGATTCGGGCCGACTCGCACGTGCATATAAGCTATAACTTTTCGTTCAGCAAGCGTGTAGTACGCAACCGCAACAATAAGTGGCCCAACGATAAAACCGATCTTAATACCAAGTTGCAAGATCAACGGTAGAGAGTCCCAAGTTGTCATAATCCAGCCCATCTGTTACTCCATCGCTTGAACCATAACCACCGAGAGAGAACCGAGAACCGACGTTTCAGAAAGGCCTGCTGGCACATATACAGCGCCACGAGGTACACGCTCATCAGGTTGGACTGGAAGCATGACTTCGCCGGTCTCGGAACGCACTGCTATTTGACCCCCGTGTTTGAAACCCAGCTCCTCCAATTCTTCTGCACAAGCGAGCAGCGCCACAGTATCCGCGTCCTTGGTCGATTGCAGCGCTGTGGCACGACGTACTGTGGGGTCTACGCTATACACTGGTACATCGATAATGCGATCCAACTGTTTGCCGTTCTTGACTTCAGCCGATTGAGTCACAACATGATTAATTGCTTGTAGATCCGGTTTGTAGCGTACGCTTATGGGTGCTGATAAATCGTAAACCTCCTCAAGTTCAGCGATAATGTCCTTGGAACTGACATGGTCAAAACCGGCTAGTTTTAGGAAATTTCCAAGCACCCGTAAAATTTTCCATCCTGGTCTGGACTGACCCATCGGATTTACAGCGGCATTGGCGAACTGGGCAACGCCTTCGCAGTTAATATATCCGGCATCAATTTCCGTGAAAGCCGCAAGAGGAAGCACGACATCCGCCTGCTCGGGCACCGCGGAACGAAAAGTCGAGAAACTCACAACGAACTCTGCTTCGTTTAAGGCAGTATCCAACGCCACTGGATCAGAATAATCGTTACTAACCTCAACTCCATACAAAACATAAGCTTTAAGACGCTGATCGATCATTTTTTTACAATTTAACCCCGGCGAAGAATTCGAACGTCCGCCGGGTAGGCGGTGCGGCACACAACCAGCCACCCAACCCGCCACGCCATTGGCGTCTGGCAATATGGCTATCCGAATTCCACAATTCACTCCAAGCCAAGATGTAATCTGTCGAAGCGTACTGGCATCCGGATGGTTCATTCCAATTTGCCCTAAGAGGATGAGGGCATCTGTACCGTTTCTAATCAAGCTATTTGCGATAGCATCAACATTGATCCCAAATTCATGTCGTGTTGCGAGCTCGACAAGATCAATAGGCAATAGATCCGCCTTCCCTGTTGCCATTGCAATCTTTCGCGCAATGCTCGCGAAGGCGATTGCCATCATTGACGGCTTTACGATCACTTCTTGGGTCGTCGCAAAATTATGATCGAACGACATTGGATTGAGAACAGCGATCTCACCCCCCTGCTGCGCTACACGCCGCAGTCTCAACGAGATCAATGGTAGTTCTTTCCGGATATTCGAACCGACAATCAACACACCATCGAGTTCTTGGAGCTTTGATATAGATACGTCGGTACCTGGGCAAACTGGCGCTGCGAGATCATCTCGGAAATCTTGTTGCCGTAATCTATGATCAACATTGGATGATCCCAGAGCGCGCAATATCTTCTGTAAGAGAAAAAATTCCTCCAACGACGCTGTTGGAGACGCAATTGCACCAATTTCCTTCCCGGACCACGTTTCTTTAATTTGCATCAATTTTGACGAAACCAGGTCTAATGCCTCAGCCCACTCGATCTCCTGATAATTCTCACCCCGTCGAACAAGTGGCATGGTCAACCGATCACTACTGTTAACACTCTCATAGCTGTACCGGTCGCGATCCGAAAGCCAGCATTCATTCACGGCTTCGTTGTCACGCGGCAATACTCGCTTAACCACACCACCGATTTCCTGAATTTCAAGGTTTGAACCCAAACAGTCGTGGGGGCTAATACCTTTGTGTCCGTTCAATTCCCAGGTTCGTGCTGTAAACCGATAGGGTTTGGAGGTCAATGCCCCAACTGGACACAAATCAATCACATTACCGGAGACCTCACTATCCATCGACGTGCCAAGGAAGGTCGAGATCTTCATATCTTCTCCACGCCCGATTGCGCCCAACTCCATTACTCCTGCTACCTCCTCGCCAAACCGCACACAACGAGTGCAATGAATGCAGCGAGTCATTTCAGTAGTTATCAGAGGTCCAATATCTACATTGTCGACAGATCTTTTAACCTCCTCGAATACTGAACTACTACCGCCGAACCCCATTGCCTGGTCTTGAAGTGGGCACTCCCCCCCCTGGTCACATATTGGACAATCCAAAGGATGGTTAATCAGCAGAAACTCCATAGTGTCCGCCTGTGCCTGTTTAGCAATGTCGGACAGAGTTTGTACAACCATGCCGTCAGTTACTGGAGTGGCACAAGCCGGTAGCGGCTTCGGAGCTCTCTCAACCTCGACGAGGCACATTCTGCAATTCGCGGCGACAGAGAGTTTTTCGTGGTAGCAGAATCGTGGAATATAGATTCCCGCATTGTCAGCCACTTCGATAATCGTTGAACCTGGTTCGGCTTCGAACTGTTGCCCGTTGATCTCAACTTTAAGCATGACGGACAAGTCCCCTCACTAAGCTGCGGCTTCAGATGGAATTTTCGCCTCGAACTCTCCACGAAAATGCTTGAGAAAACTTTGGACGGGCCAGGCTGCCGCATCTCCTAAAGCACATATAGTCCGACCTTCTATCTTGTCAGCTACATTAAGCAACTTGTCCAAATCATCGGCTGAGCCAACACCGGTTCGTATACGATAGATCAATCGATATAACCAACCAGTTCCTTCTCGACAGGGCGTACACTGTCCGCAGGATTCTCGATAATAGAAAAGCGCAATACGCTCCAATACCTCGACCATACAAGTTGTGTCATCCATCACAATCACACCGCCAGAACCGATCATCGACCCCGCCTGCTGGAGTTGATCGTAGCCCATCTCGCAGGACAGAATCGCCTCTGCTGGCATTACTGGCATTGAAGATCCACCAGGGATAACAGCTTTTAAAGAACGTCCTTCGAGCAAGCCTCCGGCAAGATCCAATAATTCGATAAACGGAGTCCCTAACGTGACTTCGTAATTGCCTGGTCGCAGGACATGACCAGACACTGAAAACACCTTACTACCACCACTACCCTCTCGACCCAAATTGTTGAACCAGTCCGAGCCTTTGCCAATAATGGGCGGTAGCGAGGCCAGCGTTTCTGTGTTGTTGACCGTCGTTGGCTTGCCGAATGCACCGACTTGCGCAGGAAACGGCGGTTTAAACCGTGGCATTCCTTTTTTGCCCTCTAGTGATTCAAGCAATCCAGTTTCCTCTCCGCAGATGTAAGCGCCTGCGCCGCGTTGGCTGTAGAGATCAAATGTCACGCCTGTTCCACGAATATCCTGTCCCAGATAGCCTGCCTGATAAGCCTCCTTAAGGGCATTCTCAAAGCGTACCCACGGTTGGTGATATTCCCCTCTAATGTAGTTATACGCGACAGTGGAGCCTGTCGCATAACTTGCTATCGCCATTCCTTCGATTAACTGATGTGGATTGAGAGCCAGAATGTCCCGATCTTTAAACGTTCCTGGCTCACTTTCATCAGAATTACACACAATATACTTCTGACCCTCAGCATCCCGAGGCATAAAACTGAGTTTGAGTCCCGAAGGAAATCCTGCCCCGCCCCTGCCTCTCAGTCCGGATGCCTTGATCATATCGATAATGTCTGCAGGTGGAATCGATTCATCAATAATTTTCAACCAAGACTGGTAGCCCCCTAACTCTTTACAGTACTGGTCGAGTAACCACGGCGAATGGACTTCTGGGTCGGGCAAACAAACATAGCATCGTCCCATGGCAATCAATCCAGCTCAGACAACAGTTGATCAACACCTTCTGGCGTCAGGTTCTCGACGTAACGATTATTGCAAATAAGCATCGGTGCTCCACCACAAGCTCCTAGGCATTCAGCCTCAAACAACGCGACCTTACCGTCGGCTGTCGTCTCGCCAACTTCCACACCTAACTTCTCTTTGAGATGATTAAGCACATCTGTGCTTCCACGAAGCATGCAAGACACATTCGTACACACCCTGATTCTATGGCGACCGACAGGTTTGGTATAAAACATGTCGTAGAACGTTGCCACTTCGAAAACCTGTATTGACTGAAGTGACAGCAATTCAGCCACAGCATTCACAACTCCTTCGGATACCCAGCCGTGTTCTTGTTGTGCATAGCGTAGAGCAGACTTGACTGCTGCCCGGCGACTCGGATATTTATTTGCCTCGGCTTCTATTTTTTCCCTGACATCGTCAGATAGCTGGTAGTCGATTTCCATAGTGCTAGCGATCTATCTCACCAAACACTACGTCCTGGGTACCGATAATTGCCACCATGTCTGTCAACATATGGCCACGCGACATTTCATCTAAGGCCGCAAGGTGGGGAAACCCAGGTGCGCGGATTTTTACTCGATAAGGTTTGTTGGCACCATCTGACACCAGAAATATTCCGAATTCCCCTTTGGGGGCTTCTATAGCGCTATACACCTGCCCAGGAGGCACACTGTAGCCTTCAGTAAATAGCTTAAAGTGGTGAATCAACGATTCCATGTCTTCTTTCATTTCTTCCCGTGGCGGTGGACTCAATTTATAGTCGTCCAACATAACTGAACCCGGATTACTCCTTAACCAGTCCACACACTGGCAGACAATACGATTTGATTGTCTCATTTCTTCCATTCGTACAAGATATCTGTCGTAGGTATCCCCTGTTACCCCCACGGGTATGTCAAAACTCATTCGGTCGTACACCTCGTAGGGTTGTTTCTTACGCAAATCCCATTCAACACCGGAACCTCTGAGCATCGGACCCGTAAAACCGAGTTGCAGTGCCTGCTCGGGTGTAACAATACCTATGTCGACAGTTCTTTGTTTCCAGATTCGATTATCGGTAAGTAAGGTCTCATACTCATCAACGCACGCTGGAAACCGTTCCGTAAAAGCCTCTATGAAGTCGAGTAAGGAGCCAGACCGATCTTCGTTCCGAGCTGCCAGACCCTTGTCGCCTTCGCGATCGTTTCTTTGATACAGTGGCATTTTGTCGGGCAAATCCCGGTAAACCCCACCTGGCCGATAATAGGTCGCATGCATGCGTGCACCAGACACCGCTTCATAGCAGTCCATTAAATCTTCCCGTTCCCGAAACGCATACAAAAATACGGCCATCGCTCCGATATCCAGTGCATGCGCACCAAGCCACATCAAGTGATTGCGGATTCGGGTGATCTCATCAAACATAACCCTTATATACTGGGCACGAATTGGCGGCACCACACCCAGCAACGACTCTATCGCTAATACATACGCATGCTCATTACACATCATGGATACATAATCTAGACGGTCCATGTAACCAATACTGTGATTGTAAGGTTTACTTTCTGCCAGCTTTTCTGTTGCTCTGTGCAGCAACCCAATATGCGGGTCTAGTCTTTCGATAACCTCCCCGTCCATCTCCATAATCACCCTTAACACGCCATGTGCTGCCGGGTGTTGTGGCCCGAAGTTCATGGTGTAGTTGCGGATCTCAGTCATTGGTCCATTCATCCCGGATAACCCGGGGCACCGTCACCCTCGGTTCAACGGACACAGGTTCGTACACCACTCTACCTTTCTCTTCGTCGTACCTCATTTCCACATGACCAGACAACGGGAAATCTTTACGGAACGGATGTCCAATGAATCCATAATCGGTCAGCAGTCGCCGGAGGTCCGGATGACCCTGGAATTGAATTCCGAACAAGTCGAACGCCTCCCGTTCGTACCAGTTCGCGCAGCGCCACACCTCGATGACTGAATCAATGGTTAAATCATCTTCAGGAACGGGCACGATCACACGCAGGCGCTGATTCAAACTTATCGAAAGAAGATGGTAAACAACAGCAAACCTATCGTTATCCCAATTGCGTTGTGCCTCTTGGCCGTAGGTCTGATAGTCAACAGCGCACAGATCAACCAGTTGTTCGAATGCGGTGTTTTGATGGTCCCGCAGTATTCCCAACAGTTCAAGTGACGATGATCGGCTGACCGTCACGGTAAAGCCTAACGAATCCTCAGTGATCAATGCATTAAATTCACTGGATATAGTTTGGACCTGACTGCGCAGGTCTTTTGTGGCACCCATATAGTTATCGGACTCTAGCGCGCTATAGTATCTGTGCGCTTGATCTTTTTTTGAAGCTGGATGACACCGTACAACAACGCCTGAGGGGTAGGCGGGCATCCCGGCACATACACATCGACCGGGACGATCCGGTCACACCCCCGAACCACTGAGTATGAATAATGGTAATAACCACCGCCATTAGCACAAGATCCCATGGAAATTACCCAACGCGGTTCCGGCATCTGATCGTAGACCTTGCGTAAAGCTGGCGCCATCTTGTTAGTCAGCGTACCAGCTACGATCATCACATCTGACTGACGGGGGCTTGGGCGGAAAATAACGCCGAAGCGATCTAAGTCATAACGTGATGCGCCTGTGTGCATCATTTCTACAGCACAACACGCCAGCCCAAATGTCATTGGCCACATCGACCCCGTACGGGCCCAATTGATGAGGTCATCCAACCTGGTCGTTGCCCAACCCTGTTCTAATACCCCTTCTAACGCCATGCAATCACTACTCCCATTCCAATGCGCCCTTCATCCATTCATATATAAAACCGGCCACCAGCACCAGCAAAAATATCATCATCGCCAGAAAACCGAAGATTCCGATGTCGTCCAAGGCGACTGCCCACGGAAACAAAAAGGCAATTTCTAAATCAAAAATGATGAACAATATTGCGACGAGGTAATAACGGACATCAAACTTCATACGGTTGTCTTCGAAGGCTTCGAAACCGCATTCGTATGGAGAGAGTTTTTGTTCATTTGGCCGGTGTGGGCTTAGCAACTTACCAGCCACCAAGAGAACAACCCCAAGCCCTGAAGCAACGATTAAGAACAGCAGCACTGGCAGATAGTTGGCAAGCATTCGGCTGTCGTTTCAGATGGATGACCCTAGGCTATCGATGTCCTAAATTCTAGTGACTGACCCCCCATACGGTCAACAAAATAGCACCCCTGGTTAGCCAAAATACGACGTTAACTACTCTTTCGTACTAAATTGTGGTGCCGAAGGCCGGACTCGAACCGGCACGGCTTGCGCCACCGCCCCCTCAAGACGGCGTGTCTACCAGTTCCACCACTTCGGCATATTTCTAGGTCACTCACTCAATCAATCAATAGTCGACCTTAATACAGATTCAATCCTTGGATCCAGGTACAGCCGGTAGATCGGTCGAGTCTTTTTCTCGTAGGCTTTCTGCGACTGGAACCTGGGAGGTGGTGGTTTCAATAACACTTCTTGGTGCACTACCCTTCTGGGTGTACATATAGGCGAGACACAGGGCAGATATAAAAAATACGGCTGCCAAACCTGCGGTAATACGACTCAGAAATGTTGCTGATCCTTGACTACCAAACACCGATTGGGAAGAGCCACCCCCGAACGCGGCACCCATATCAGCACCTTTACCTCGCTGCAAAAGTACAAGGACCACTATCGAAACAGCCGTCACCAGGTTAATCACCGTGAAAATACTGATAATCATCTCATCGCTCCATTGACTCACAGATCGCCAGGAAATCGCCTGCCACCAGCGCTGCACCGCCGATCAGCCCGCCATCGATATCTGGACAAGAAAAGATCGCTTGTGCGTTGTCAGGTTTTACACTGCCACCGTAAAGTAATCGAGTGTCGTCTGCAACAATCGGGTTCAGTTCTGCTATCGACTCCCGAATCAAAGCATGCACTTCCTGCGCCTGATCCGGACTTGCGCTACGACCAGTACCAATCGCCCAAACTGGCTCATAGGCAATGATCGCAAACGGGAATATATCGACACCGTTCAAATTAAGTACACACATGAGTTGTTCCCGAACCACCCGGCCAGTATCACCGCGTTCTCGTTCCTCGAGTGTTTCCCCCACACAAACGATCGGTTTCAGTTCCGCAGCGACGGCCACCTTAACTTTTTGCGCCACCAAATCACTCGATTCACCGTACATAGCACGCCGCTCCGAATGTCCAACAATCACATAACCACAATGCTGTTCTTTGATCATCTCGGCCGCGATCTCGCCCGTGTATGCCCCGGGCTCGTGTATGTCTAGGTTTTGCGCACCCACCTTTATCGTGGACCCTGCTAGCATCTGGACAGCGAGGGGTATATAAAGAAACGGTGGGCAGACCACCACGTCAACCTCCAACATAGATCGGACAACACCATCCTTCAGTCCAGTCAACAGATCATCTGTCATCGCGACTGATCCATTCATCTTCCAATTCCCGGCAACTAATGAACGACGCATCATTTCTCCTGCTACTGAAGATCCACAATCTTCTATATCGGCCGACGAGGGGCGGCGATGTTACCGAGGCACAGCGCTGGACGCAACCGCATCGTTGACAGTACCAGATGCACTAATACTTCGCACTCGAGCTCACGACAGCCATAGTCAACTGTTCGACCAACGTCTCTACCTGTACTGCATCAACCCCCTCAACCATGACGCGAATAACCGGTTCGGTTCCGGAAGGTCTCAGGACAACCCTACCATTGCAATCCAACGCCGACTCAACCTCACGAACTGCGTTGATAACCGTTTCGTCGTCCAGCAGTATAGCTGCAGAAACAGAACCGTTTATCGGAACATTGATCATGGACTGCGGATAAATCTGTAAACCAGACACGAGTTCAGCTAATGTCCGCCCAGTCGAGTGCATCACCTGAAGTACGCTGATTGCCGTCAGTAACCCATCACCAGTTGTACCCTTGTCAAGCTGAATGATATGGCCTGAGGTTTCGCCCCCTAATGTCCAGCTTTTGGCGTACATCTTTTCCAGTACATACCTGTCTCCAACTTTAGAGCGTTCGAAAGCGATTCCACGCTCTTGACATGCCAACTCCAGGCCAAAATTACTCATAACTGTCCCGACTATCCCGTCCGCCGTCCGTAGGTTATTTTGCCCATAGACTCCCAACAAAAAGAGCATTCCATCACCATCGACAACTTTCCCAGACGCATCGGCAAGCACAACTCGATCTGCATCTCCGTCAAGTGCTATACCCAAATCAGCACTGTGCTTTTTTACTAATTCGGCCATATGCTGCGGGTGAACCGACCCGCATTCATCATTGATGTTATAACCATCGGGAAGAACACCAGTCAACACGACCTCTGCACCAAATTTATTCAGCAGTTTAGGACCGATTTCATAGGCAGCACCGTGGGCACAATCAAGAACGATTTTAAAATCGCTCAGATCAAGATCAACACCAACTTGTTCCAGACAATAATCCACATAATCATCACCAGCTCGATTGTGGCGTCTTGCCTTTCCCATAACTCCAGGCGAAACCGTTTGAATCTTGTCAGCAAGTAACACCTCAATTCTAAGTTCGAGTTCGTCACTAAATTTCTGGCCGTCGCTCGTGAACAATTTAACCCCATTATCATGGTAGGGGTTGTGGGACGCGCTGATCATAATACCGGCCGTCGCATTTGACACTCTTGTCAGGCAAGCGACTGCTGGTGTCGGCAATGGGCCCGTTAAAATTACATCCACACCGGCTGCCGACAGTCCTGACTCAAGTGCAGACTCCATCATGTATCCTGACTCTCGGGTATCTTTTCCAATTAGAACTTCGGTACCGGCGTGCGTCGTCAGCGCTTTCCCCATTGCCCACCCCAGACGGAGCATATCTTCTGGAGTGATCGGCTTTTGACCTACTCTGCCTCGTATACCGTCCGTTCCAAAGAAACGTCTATTGCGTGGGCTATTCATTGAATGAGAGGCTATACGGTGTTTCGGAATTCTCTAAGAGCCTGGGCAGTCATACCGACGTTATGCACACGAACGAGAGAAGCTCCGTTTGCAACCGCCTGCACTGCATACTGCGCACTCAACCGGTCACGATTCGTTCCGGTCATTTTTATCGGTAGAAATGACTTTCTAGATACGCCCACGAGAACCGGCTGACCGAGGTCCTGAAGTACCCTAATCTCGCCAATTAGTCTTCGGTTATGCTCCGGTCGCTTACCAAAACCAATCCCCGGATCAACGACGATTTTCTCCGACGAGATTCCAGCCGCAAGACATCGATCCACCTGCTGTTGCAAGAATGCTTTTACCTCTTGCACTACATCAATATAGACCGGTGCATACTGCATAGTAGCTGGAATACCGTTCATATGCATCAAGCAGATCGGAACATCCAGAGCATGAGCCTGCTCTAAGGCCCCGGGCCTCCTTAAAGCACAGATATCATTGATCATTGCAGCACCAACTTCAACCGCCGCCTTCATAACTTCAGGCTTACTGGTATCTACTGAAATAGGGACCGAGACTTCTTGGGACAGTCGGCGAATCAGCGGAATGGTCCTTTTTAACTCGACTTCAACGGTTACCGGACTGGAACCTGGTCGGGTTGATTCTCCTCCGACATCGATCAGATCAGCACCTTCATCCACCATCAGGTGAGCCTGTCTTATTGCATCCTCAATCCACAGATAGTGACCACCATCAGAAAATGAATCTGGTGTGACGTTCAAGATTCCCATCAACGCCGCACCCGCTGGCAGCGACTGGCAGTCTATGCTTAAGAACAGAATGGAGTGCTCGGCCGTTAGGCAGAATCGCCCGCCGGTGAATCCATCTTAGGCTTCACAGGCGGCTGATCAGATGATGCAGTATCTCCGTCCGACGAACGTTGGTCTGCAACATCTCCTTGCAAATCATTGTTTTTACTCCCTGAACTACTGTCATCGGCTGATGGCGGATTTGGCGGCTCACCACGCATGATTTGATCAATCTGATCGGACTCCAGTGTCTCCCAATCTAGCAAGGCCTCTGCCATCCGTTCAATCTTATCTCGATTCGCCTCAATGATCCCACGAGCTCGCGTATATTGCTCATCGATAATCCGTGTAATCTCCTGATCGACAAGTTTTGCGGTCGAGTCGCTCAGATTTTTATGGGTGACTACGTCCCTCCCCAAAAACACTTCGGCATCATTGTCACCATAAACTCGCGGTCCGAGCGCGTCGCTCATACCCCAACGCTGAACCATCTTTTGAGCAAGATCGGTGGCCTGTTCGAAATCATTGGCCGCCCCGGTAGTCATCTGCCCCATAAAAATTTCCTCTGCAATTCGACCGCCCATCAACACAGCGATTCTGGCAAAAAGGTAATCCCGATTGTGGCTATATCTATCTTCTTCGGGCAGCTGCATCGTAACACCCAAGGCCCGTCCACGAGGAATGATAGTGACCTTATGGACCGGATCTGTGTTTGGACTCAGTGCTCTTGCAACAACCGTATGCCCGGATTCATGGTAAGCAGTATTCTTCCGCTCGAGTTCCGGCATAACCAACGAGCGACGTTCTACCCCCATAATAATCTTGTCCTTAGCCAGCTCAAATTCCTCCATCGAAACCAGCTTTTTGCTCCCTCGGGCGGCGAACAGTGCAGCCTCATTAATTAAATTAGCGAGATCAGCACCGGAGAACCCAGGTGTCCCTCGCGCAATAATGGTCGGTTCAACGTCTTCTGCCAGTGGTACTTTTCGCATGTGCACTTTCAATATCGCTTCACGACCACGGATATCTGGTAATGGCACATGTACCTGTCGGTCAAATCGGCCAGGCCTTAATAACGCAGGATCCAACACATCCGGCCTATTAGTTGCTGCAATAACTATGACACCTTCATTGCCGTCAAATCCGTCCATCTCTACCAGTAGCTGATTGAGGGTTTGCTCTCGCTCATCATGTCCGCCACCCAGACCCGCACCGCGCTGACGCCCAACTGCATCGATTTCATCAATAAATATAATACACGGGGCGTGTTTCTTGGCCTGTTCAAACATATCTCTGACGCGGGACGCACCAACTCCAACGAACATCTCAACAAAATCAGAACCGGAAATCGTAAAAAATGGAACCTTTGCTTCACCGGCAATGGCCTTGGCGAGCAATGTTTTGCCTGTACCAGGGCTGCCTGTCATCAATACACCTCTAGGAATCCGGCCACCCAACTTTTGGAATCGAGATGGATCACTCAAGAATTCAACCAACTCCTGCACTTCTTCTTTAGCTTCGTCGACACCTGCAACATCAGCAAACGTAATATTGTTTTTGTCTTCAGTCAGCATTCGGGCCTTACTTCGCCCAAACGACAGGGCACCGCGCCCCCCACCACCTTGCATCTGTCGCATAAAGAATATCCAGACACCGATCAACAGCAATAACGGAAACCAGCTGATAAAAATCTGCATCAACAAGGAGGTACTTTCTTCTTTTTGGGCCTTAATGATGACCCCTGCCTCGAGTAAGTCGTTAACCAGTCCTGGGTCACCGGGAGAATAGGTGACAAAACTCTGGCCGGATCGAGTCCGGCCATGGATCGAGCTGCCGTTTATTGTTACCTGCTCGACACCACCTTGTTTTACATCGTGCAAAAACTCAGAATAATCTAGTTCCACACCTGTACGACTGTCCTTAGGCGTAAAATTGTTGAACACCGCCATGAGTACCATCGCGATAACCAACCAAAGTACAAGATTCTTTGTCAGATTGCCCATAAAAGATTCACGTAATCCTTATAAAAGAAAGAGTTAAAGCGAATAAAGGCCACATCAGTCATTACCTTTTTCTGCCTTAAGTCGAATTTTGAGGGTTTTCCTCATTTTCTACAACTGTTTAGGCTGCCAGGTCCGAACTTCTAGCGCCCTGGTCGCTACTGGTCTCAATGCGCTTCCGTGAGCTTTGAGGCCAGTAGGTAATATTCAGCGCTTTCAAGACGTGATGCTTGCGGTTTACGCACAACCACTTTACCAAATAATGATGTTATCTCGCGACGGAAATCATCCGTGCCTTCACCTTCAAACACCTTAACCATAAATCTTCCGTTTGGCCCCAGCATTTTTAGTGCGACCGATAGTGCCACTCGTGCCAGGCCTAGGCTATTTGCCTGATCGGCGGCTTTGATACCTGTCAAATTGGGGGCCATATCTGATAATACAAGCCCTATAGGTTCGTTTTTCAGTCGGAATTCCAGTTCGCGGGATACCGATTCGCTAGCGATATCCCCCTGGACAATTACTACACCTTTAATCGGCACTATCGGTAATATATCTACCGCAAAGACTCTACCCGTAAAACCCACTCGTGTCGCTGCATATTGCGACCATCCCCCAGGCGCAGCGCCAAGGTCCAGAACAGTATCCCCGGACATAATCAGACGATCCTTCTGATCGATTTCTGATAGTTTGTATACCGCCCGAGAACGGTAGCCCTTCTTTTGCGACCCTTTCACAAATGGATCACGGTGTTGCCGGTCTACCCAAGATCTGCTTTTCGATTTTCGTCTGGCCACAAATCAAGTCTTCACTAAGGTGGTCGAAATTCGATGGAGCCTATACCATAACCCAGTAATGAAACTGACCGGAACTCAAATCAGACACTTAAGAGGCTTGGCCCACCACAAGGACTCAGTCGTCACCGTTGGACTTTCAGGCCTTACCAAGGGTGTGATCAAAGAACTAGATTCAGTCCTAACAGCGCATGAACTCGTAAAAATAAAATTGCCAGCAGGTAGTCGTCTAGACAAACAAACTATGCTTGATCAGTTGAGTGCCAGTACTACGGCGACATCGATACAACTCATTGGTCGAATCGGAATTATCTACCGACCTGGAGATCCTCCAGTCATACCGTTACCTGGCGCATCCCGACCTTCGTAAGGCCACAGTCAATGTGCCTAATTCTGGTCGCAAAAGATGTCCACTCATGCTACCCACTGATTGTCATTGCGAATAGGGAAGAATATCACTCCCGGCCCACTCAAAGTTTATCTTTCTGGCATGACCATCCCACAATCGCTGCCGGAAAAGACCTCGCGGCAGGAGGAACCTGGTTTGGACTTAATCTTCAGGGATTATTTGCAGCCGTCACGAATTTTCAAGAACCTGCTGTCGCAGTGAGATCCGACTATTCACGCGGCATGCTGGTGCTCGACTGGCTTCGGCAAGAATCTGAACCTACAGATTCTCACCTTCAGAACCGCGACCGACTTCAACGCTACCCAGGTGTCAATGTTATTTCCGGAAATATGACTACTTTGTGGTGGGATTCCAACCGGGCCAGTGCTCCTCGTCGGATTCCATCTGGAATTTCAGGGCTTAGTAATCATCTTTTAAACTCACCGTGGCATAAAATCGTCTATGGCAAACAGCTTTTTAGAACAATCTTAAGTCGCAGTTTCAGATCGGATACATTTTTTGAGCTGTTATCCAATCGGACGCCGGCTAAAGGAATTGGTGCCAGGAGCTCCGGCTGTTCACCCGGCCTACCGGCAGCACAGTCCCCAATATTTATCAAAGGACCCGTTTACGGAACGCGCAGTTCAACAGTACTTCTAGTGAACCAACAGAACCAGGTTAAACTTGTTGAACGGTCTTATGATCCAGAAGGGACAATCTTGGGTGAAAATCGCCTTAACTTCCAGTTGCAGCCCATCGCGTAAATACGCTGTTGTCGACGACTATCGATGACTATCAGTGATTTCTGTTCGATACCCGCATGCGCCACAGAGTTGGATTTAGCCTGAGTTGGTCAAGGCGCCCAGACACTGTCTCAAGTGCAAAGTGAAATGCCACATTAGGACGGTAATACCTCATCGGCTGATTTGATTCTTGGAGCGCCATGCGCTGAATGTCGATTACCCGCCTGGACACATCTATAAACGCAATATCCAACGGTACCGCCACACCAGCCATGTGGAAGTTTGAGTGAACCGGTGCTGGGAAAGTAAAAAGGAGAGACCGTTTAATAATTAAGCCAGGACAGACCCCTCGGAAGCCACGTGCTTTTTGTTCTGGAGATTTCGCCACCCATGCAGGAATGACTAACGGCTTCTCTTCGTCGGTACTAAATTCTACCCAGACCTGGTCCATCGCGAACCAAAATGAGGCGTCGTTAGAGCAGTCTGCCCTGATCTCCTGACCAGCAACACCACTAACCACCACAAAATACAATCCCACTATTGTTGTACGCCTAAACAAGTGAATGAAGCGATTTCTCAATCTTTTCACGTACGTCGTAGGCGACCTTTAGTGCTTGTAATCCGTCGCTGCCCGTCACCATCGGTTGCTTACCTTCTCGGACACAATCTACGAAGTGGGTTAGCTCAGAATCCAGTGGTGGCGTCGATTTAACATGGATAGAAGAATTAATGATTGGCGCGAATCCTCCATCTGCCGGCCGTCTCCCAGGTCGAGAGATCTCAATCTGCTGATCTTCAAAATTTAAAGCAAGATAACAAGAATCGCCGAATACCCGAATCCGTCTGAATCTCTTTGCTGAGACCCTACTTGCGGTGACGTTCGCGATAGCACCATTCTCGAATTCAAGACGTGCATTCGCAATATCAACATGGTTTGTCACTATCCTAGCACCGACCGCAGAAACATACTTCAACTCTGATTGAACCAAGGAGAGAACGATGTCAATATCATGGATCATGAGATCAGTTACCACGTCGACGTCTGTGGCTCTCTCTACAAATTCGCTCAGCCTATGCACTTCGATAAAACGTGGACGATCCAGTTCTTCGTGAAGTCGGACAACTCCAGCATTGAATCGTTCGAGGTGCCCTATCTGGAGAATCGCACCGCTCTGCTCGGCTTCATTCACTATTAATCGGGCATCATCCAAGGTATGTGCCACCGGCTTCTCCAACAATACGGGAATTCCTTTGGACAGAAAAGGCAACGAGACTTCCCGATGACAGGAGGTCGGTACTACCACACTGACAGCGTCTACGGAATCGGCCAGTTGATCCACGTTACTATAAAAGTCACATTCGCAGTCAACTGCGACCCGCTTTCCCACATCTGAATCCAAATCGTTCACGCCAACCAGTATCACATCGGATAGCTGGGTGTAAATTCGCGCATGTATAGAGCCAAGATATCCAACTCCGACAACTCCGATCTTTACCGGTTCACTCATCGATATCGCCCGAGGAAACAATTCCGCAGGACCGCGAAAACAACTGGTTTGGCATTTACCGGTATCCTACTCAATACGGTCAAATAGCATCTTGGTCGGTCTCACCCGTGCGGATGCGGTGTATCTGCTCAAGGTCATAAACAAATATTTTCCCATCGCCAATTTTTTCTGTACGGGATGCTTTTACTATCGTTTCGACCACTTGGTCGACAATGGCTGTGTCGACTGCGACCTCTAATTTTACTTTTGGAATAAAGTCTACGACGTATTCTGCCCCTCTATATAGTTCTGTATGACCTTTCTGGCGACCGAAACCTTTTACTTCAGTAATGGTCATGCCTTTGATCCCTACTTCACCTAAAGCGTCACGTACATCATCAAGCTTGAATGGTTTGATTATTGCGGTAACCAGTTTCATAGTCGGGCCCTTTGGTTGATGCACCTTTCTCAACAAATCTAGACTTGCTTACAACAATGCCAACATGCTTTTCGCATCACTAACCTCAAATTGTTTAGGCTCTTCAACATTCAAATGTGTAATAACTCCATCATTCACAACAATTGAATAACGCAGGGAGCGAACGCCAAAACCCGCACCGGATAAATCTGAGTCCAATCCGATAGCTCTGGTAAATTCCGCATTACCATCTGCCAGCATCATCACCCGCTCACCTGCACCGTGAACATCTCCCCAGGCAGCCATAACCCACGCATCGTTTACTGAAAGACAAATAATTAGATCTACACCTTTGTCACGAATTTGATCGGATAACTCAATATAACCTGGCAGATGAGATTTCGAGC
>Ga0315338_1002556_pt1 | contig 17675 bp, 12 predicted proteins | sample ASW8metaG_FD_204518 | JGI IMG/M metagenome (GOLD analysis project Ga0315338, IMG submission 204518) | Ammonia-oxidizing marine archaeal communities from Monterey Bay, California, United States - ASW #8 | ecosystem: Environmental > Aquatic > Marine > Coastal | place: USA: California | collected... | reverse complement strand
CCGAAGGGTCGATGGCTGTCGAGCTGCGACGCCTGGCGGTGACCTCTAAGCCCACCAACAGAATCGTATACAGCGGCCGCTGTGTCATCACAGGAAGTCTCAATACCCAGCACCTTCATCGTGTTGACCTATAGCAAGGAATTAACAGCTGAAAAGACGCAAGGTAGGATTGAATAAGCATAGCTCGCAATCAAAAATTTACTATCAGACCTATTATTATAGGGGTCGGGTAGGACGGTCCGGGTTAAATCTGATGTACTTACAATGCTTAAGGAGGTAGAATTGCCGACCCTTTTTCACCGTTTTGTGTGAGGAGAGACAAATTCAATGCCGAGTGTAAAGATCAGACAAGACGAACCCTTCGACGTTATCCTGCGTCGTTTTCGTCGTGCCTGCGAAAAAGCCGGCGTGTTCACTGAATCACGCCGACGGGAGTCTTACGAAAAACCCACCACCGTGCGTAAACGCGCCGGAGCAGCTGCCGTCAAGCGCGAAAAGAAGCGCGTCAGTCGCCAGGATCCCAGAAGAAACCGACAGTACTGAGCAAGACTCAGCCGCTCTTTCCCCTCAAGGTCCGTACCCCCGTGTCGTTAAAAGTTCGAATCGCAACGCACATGAAAGAGGCTATGCGTGCAAAGGACCGACCTCGCCTGGAAGCGGTGCGTCTCCTCCGTGCTGCCATTCAGCGCCGGGAGATCGACGAACGCATTGAACTTGATGACGACGGTGTACTCTCGGTGATACAGAAAATGATCAAACAGGGCCACGATGCTGTGGAACTGTTCGAAAAAGGCAATCGTGACGACCTGGTCAGCAAAGAAACCGAGATGCTGCGCGTGCTTGAAGTTTATCTTCCAGCGCAGTTGAGTAAACCCGAAATAGAAGCACTATTGGACTCAGCCTTTGCTGAGACCGGCGCTACCTCTCACCGCGACATGGGCAAGGTCATGAGTTGGTTGAAACCAAAAATCAGTGGGCGCGCTGACATGGGACTTGTCAGCATTGCCGTCAAACAACGCCTAACCAGCTGACCCTGGTCTGTTCACGTGTGGCCCCCCACAGAAAACCCTGCACCGGCCAAGTGCCGCGTTATAAATACCAGATACAGGGCAGCCGTTAACAACGCGAGCGCTGCTCCCTGATGTGCGGCAGCCAACACCACCGGCACATGCAGCACCAATGTTGAGATACCGAGGCTCACCTGAATCAGGGCGAGCATCGCGAGTACACCCACCGCAGCCCGATACATTCTCAACGCATCATCCCGCCAGGCTCTAAGCGCAAACAGCAACACCAACACAAAGGTGGTGATCCCCAACCAGCGGTGATTAAACTGGACTGCGGGTATGGTCTCAAAAAAATTGCGCCAGAAAGGCTCCGCGACCCGATAGCCCACCGGAATCCACTGACCCCCCATCAGTGGAAACGTATTAAATGCGTGCCCCGCCTTCAGTCCTGCCACAAATCCCCCGGACAAAATCGTGACAACGATCATAGCCGTGATGCCGATAGCTCCTCGCGAGAGAGGGGAAACTGTGCTGTGACTGGACCGTTCACTCAGCAGCCCTAAAGCAGTCCAAAACAGGTAAGCGTAGATAGCGACGGCCACAATCAGGTGTGCCGTCAGGCGATAGGGACTGACCCGGGGCACATCAACAAGTCCGCTCTTGACCATGTACCAACCGAGCAAGCCCTGTAGACCGCCGAGCACAAACACCAGCGACAGTTTGGGAATCAGTGCACGACGAATTCGCCCCCGCCACAAAAACACCAAAAAAGGGACCAGGAATACCAGTCCGATTGCTCTGCCCAACAGTCTGTGGAAGTACTCGATATAGAAGATGGTCTTGAATTCATTCACTGTCATCTGGTGGTTAACCTTCTGAAACTCGGGCGACTGCTGGTAATGGCTAAATTCCGCCTTCCAGGCGGCAGCTGTGATCGGAGGGATAGCCCCACTGAGCGGAGCCCACCGAACCATCGACAGACCCGAACCGGTCAGGCGGGTGACACCACCGAGTACTACCATGGCAAATACCAGAAAACAGCATACCAATAGCCAGACGCCAACCGCGCGATCAGTGCTCAGCGACATTTTCTTATCCTTCTAATTTCATTGAGTTTCAGGTCATATCGAATGACACAACAAAGTGGCCCGGAGGAATCAGCCCTATATTCGACTCCAAACTGCGGTTGCGCTTGAACCATACAAAATACGCCAGGTCACACCCGATTGCTGGTGATAATATCGCTCGTTAACTGGCTGAGGACAGGCGATGCGCGGCAGAATACCCCGGGAGTTCATTGATGAGTTACTTGCCCGCCTTGACGTGGTGGAGGTCATCGATCGCCGTGTACCGCTCAAGAAAGCAGGTAAGGACTTCAAAGCCTGTTGTCCCTTTCACAACGAGAAAACACCCTCGTTCACAGTAAGCCGACCCAAGCAATTTTATCATTGCTTCGGCTGCGGTGTGAGCGGTACTGCGATCACATTTCTCATGGAGTTCGAGCAACTCAGCTTCCCCGAGGCTGTCGAAGAACTGGCTGGTGAAGTCGGTCTGGAAGTTCCCGATACTGGGCCCGCAAGATCTGGCGACAACCCAACGCTGCCGCTACTGGAAATCCTCGGTGAAGCCAGCCGTTATTATAAGGATCAACTTCGCTCACACAGAGACGCTTCAACCACAATCGCTTATTTGAAACAGCGGGGTTTGACCGGTGAGATCGCCGCCCAATTTGATCTCGGCTATGCCCCGACAGGCTGGGATAATCTGTCGTCTTCGGCCGACAACGAAGCTAAGCTTGATTTAATGCTTAAAGCCGGTCTGATTTCCAAACGTGAGTCCGGCGGACACTATGACCGGTTCAGAGCCCGGGTTATTTTCCCCATACACGATAACAAGGGCCGTGTCATCGCGTTCGGCGGTCGTCTACTGGACGAGGGCGAACCGAAATATCTCAACTCTCCCGAAACACTGGTATTTCACAAAGGTTCAGAGCTCTATAACCTGCATCGAGCACGCTCCGCGATTGCGCAGCAGCAGATTTCAATTGTGGTTGAAGGCTACATGGATGTTCTCGCCCTTGTCCAGCATGGTATCGATCACTGTGTGGCAACCCTGGGTACCGCGACAACAGTAACTCACCTGCAGCGGCTGTTTCGGCTAGCACCGTCCATTGTTTTCTGCTTTGACGGAGATCGGGCAGGCCGAGACGCAGCTGGGCGCGCTCTGGAGATAGCGCTGCCATTGCTCGAAAGCGGCCGCCAAGTCAGTTTTCTGTTTCTCCCTGATGATGAGGATCCCGATTCGGTTGTTCGTGACCAGGGAGCAGACTCGTTTAGGACGCTGATCGAGTCTGCCACTCCCTTGCCTGATCTTCTGTTCGATACCCTGTTGAACCAGACAGATCTCACTCGCATGGATGGTAAGGCACGACTGGCGACGCTCGCCCGGCCATTAATCTCAAGAGTTCCCGAAGGTCCACTGCGGGAACTGATGCAGCAGCGCCTGAGCGACCTCACGGGTGTTGCGCCTAGCGGCCTTGGCGGGTTACCGACCACACCCCCAACCGTCCCCCACAAACGCGCTTCTACGCGCAGCAAACGACTTTCGCCCCTGGCCACGGCAATCAGTGTTCTGGTACAACGCCCTCAGCTCGCTGCAGACCTCGATCTACCGACCGCTGTAGTCGACACACAGGACGATCCCGGCATTCAGTTACTGACAAAGGTTCATGGGTTAGCGCGAGAAAACCCCCAACTGACTGCAGCCAGCCTGCTCGAACGATTTAGGGGCGATGAACAGCAACCGACTCTTGAAAAACTCGCGTCGCGGAACCATCTGGTAGACGACGACCGGTTGGAGATTTTTCTAGCCGAAACACTTGCCACGCTGGCGTCCCAGTCGATCGACGATACGATCGCAGAACTGTTGCGTCTGGCGTCTGAACGAGAACTCAGTGGCATTGAAAAACAACAGCTGGGCGAGCTCTACCAGCAACGCGAGTCAGTACGGTCTGACACGACCGAGGATTGAATTCGAGCCCAAAAACCACATCTTCATGATATAATTATCGGTCTAGTCTCGTCGTATTTCTATTCATTATTTTCGTCCGGAGCGTACAGTCTATGGATCCACAGAGTCAACAGTCTGAACTCAAACGACTGATTATAAAGGGAAAAGAACAGGGATTCCTCACTTATCGGGAGATCAACGACCATCTCCCAGAAGACATGAATGACACTGACCAGATTGAAACGGTGGTCAACATGATCAACGATATGGGCATTGAGGTCTTCGACAGCGCACCGGATCCTGATTCACTCCTCCTGAAAACAGCAAATACAGACGATGAAGAGGTCGTCGAGGAAGCCGAAGCGGTACTAACCACCGCTGTCGAGAGTGAGTTTGGCCGTACCACCGACCCGGTCCGCATGTACATGCGGGAGATGGGGACAGTGGACCTTCTGACTCGGCAAGATGAAATTAACCTGGCCAAACGGATCGAAGACGGCATCCGACAGAGTGTTGAAGCGATATCCACTACCCCGGTCATTATTGGTGAGCTGATTCGCCTCGCTGGTCTGGTCGAGGAAGGTAAGATGAAGCTGCCAGAACTGCTGGTCGGCTTCATCGATCCCAACGCTGTAGAAGAGGAAATCATTCCTGCTGGCGGTGTCCGACAGGCTGACAGTGACGATAGCGAAGACGCCGGCCCCCAAGGCCCTGACCCGGTAGAAGCCAAAGAACGATTCGACCGCATCCGCAAAGGCTACAAGAGCCTTGTTCGAGCCCGCGACCGATACGGCATCGGTGCGCCGCAGCTGCAGAAACATCAGAAAAAACTGTCGGCTGAGCTTCTCGAGATCAGACTGGCGCCCAAGCAGATCGACTACCTGTCACTGATTATGCGTGTGATCGTCGATGATGTCAGGCAGCTAGAAAAACAGGTAACTCAAATCTGTATCAGAAAAGCAAAAATCACCCGAAAAACCTTTATCAGTAAGTTTGTGGGGCGCGAGTCCGAACCTTTTTGGATCCGCAGTCTGATGCGAGGGAAAGAAGGCAGTAAAGATGTGTTGAAGGCGAATGCTGAGAATCTTGAACTCGTACGCAGAAAGCTGGGACACATCGAGCAGCAGGCCGGCATTCGCGTCAGCGAGATCAAAGATGTCAACAAACGGATGTCCATCGGCGAAGCGAAGGCGCGCCGGGCTAAAAAAGAAATGGTCGAGGCAAATCTTCGGCTTGTTATTTCCATTGCCAAAAAATACACCAACCGCGGTCTGCAGTTTCTCGATCTCATTCAGGAAGGCAATATCGGATTGATGAAAGCGGTAGACAAGTTCGAATATCGGCGCGGATATAAGTTTTCGACCTACGCGACCTGGTGGATTCGCCAGGCGATCACCCGGTCAATTGCAGACCAGGCACGTACCATCCGCATACCGGTGCACATGATTGAAACCATCAACAAACTGAACCGGGTGTCCCGGCAGATTCTGCAGGAAAAGGGCCGTGAAGCACTGCCGGAAGAACTCGCCGAACGCATGGATATGCCAGAAGACAAAATTCGCAAGGTCCTGAAGATTGCCAAAGAGCCGATCTCAATGGAAACCCCGATCGGTGATGATGAAGATTCACACTTGGGCGATTTTATCGAGGACAAGAACGTCGAAGCGCCTGAAGAAGCGGCGCTGGGTTCGGGTCTAACCGGTGCAACCAGCGATATTCTGGACAGCCTGACCGAGCGGGAAGCTAAAGTAATCCGAATGCGCTTTGGCATCGGCATGAACAATGACCACACGCTAGAAGAAGTCGGAAAACAGTTCGATGTCACCCGGGAACGCATCCGCCAAATCGAAGCCAAAGCACTGCGTAAGATGCGCCACCCCACCCGCTCGGAAAGACTCAGAAGCTACCTCGATCAATAATCACGAGACTAGTTTTGAGCTCGGCCTCCACACAACAGTCGGGGTGTGGGTCAGTTGGTTAGAGCAGTGGACTCATAGAATAATTTAAGTTGAAATAAAGCAATAGAGATTACAATTAATTTTCATTTCACCCTGATCATTCGATTAACTTGGTTACTCACTAACCGTCCACTGGATTCATCTATGGATAGTAGTTTAAGGTCGTTTGAAAGCAGAACAGCGTCGAGCTGAGGAGAGTCGTTATGTTAAAATTTCTGCTTGTTTTAAAACGAAAACTACGATCGTGGATGGATTCGTGAATTAGCCATCATTAAAACCGATGTCGTTCTGAGATTGTTTGGGATACGGCAGTTCTTAAATCTAAATCACACTACGATCACAACTAGGCCAATTGAGAAAACGTTTTAGTTGGGGTTGTGCATGTCTATCGTTACCAAACTTGGTTTCCGACATATCAGCCGTCCATCCAAAACATGATCCACCATTCTATCGTCAAACAAATCGTAGTTAACGCATAGCATTTCAGGCTTCCAATCTGATTTCTTAAATAGCTTTCCTTGTTTCCACAAAGTTAAATCGATGTCCGGAAAGAAATCATTTTCAATTCTAGCCTTAACTCCCACTAACAAATCATCGAGATCGTCTAAAGCTGCAAGAGATGCCCGACAAGCAACATCAAACATACTATCCCCCTTTACCAGCTGAGGGACGGTCTGATGGAGGATAAACCCAGTATCTACTAGTGAATCAATAATGTGGTAGGTACAACCGGCCATCGTTGGTTCCAAAAAATAGAAGGGCCAAAACATAGTGATTGAACCTTTGTAATCGGGTATCAGCCCGAGATGAAGATTAATTCGATATTCGGGACAGGCTGAAAAAAGTGGCTCACGAATTATTGGGACCCCCGTTATTAGCACAATATCAGGCGCACAAGATTTTAGGTGTTGTGCAGACTCTTTCGAGTTGAAGTCTTCGCTGCTAGAAACTATTCTTGTCGGAATTGATTGTTCTAAATTTACTGGGCTACGAAAATATTTTTCCTCAGCTAATTCCCGCGTACGAAAATGCCGAATCCATAATTGTCGAATGTGATTACTAAGATACTCCGGAGGTTCTGGTATGAGTTCTTCACGTTGGAAAATCATGTGTCCAACCAAATTGACACTTGGCAACTCAATTAATTTCTGAGGCAGAATCATGTTTCGGGCGTGACTACCCGTCATAACATAAACATTCATTCACTATCACCCTCGGCAATAGATAAGTAATTACAATCCAATAGATCTTGCACAAGATCGGAGTAATCTAGTAATAAAAAATTTTTCTGTTGCGCAATTTCTAATAATGTCTGCTCCCCGTCAGCGCAATTCAAGATCTCCAATAAAACTCGGGTTCTTTCTTCTTTTTCTTGAATTCTAAAATTCATGCTATCCCTATATAAGGGAATCTGGCTCTTGGAGAGCTGTGGTGTGCCATGCTGAACCCTACCTAGTGGCCGAAAATTTATGTCAAGACTTTTCAGAATTTCAAAATAGGTCAAAATCGATTCCTGTAATATCTCAACATTGAGAAATGCTAAGTCGTCAAGGCTAGTGTGGTATTCAGGAAACTTGCCGTACATTGTGCGCATTACTAGACCAATAGGAAAATTATAGCCAGGAGAACAAAATTGTCGTTCATCACTACCATCGGGATAGAAATCGACTTCAAAATAGGGTCGGCTGCGACGCTGTAAAACATTTTGTGCCGCTAGATCGGTCTGAGAATTACCTTGTCGGGATTTCTTGTAAGTAAACTCCTCTCCATGCCCAACACAATTCACAACATATCCACCGACCAACTTATTTTTTAGATGTTCTCCATACAACGACAAGAATGCTGCAGAACCTATATTTTCTGGGCAAATCAAAAAACGAAATGTATTTCGATGAGGGCCGGTTGCTTTAAGTATCTTATATAGAAAAATTAAAGAGATAGACCCTCCTAATTCATGGTTACCCATTGAGGGATGACATAAATAACTAGATAACAAGATTTCTGAGTCAGTTTCTCCCGGTAACACACACTCAGCGATAGTGAGCTTCCCCGGCTCTAAATCTGAATCAATGGTTACGTGATAGGTTCCCGGTTTTAAACTGTCTAATTGTTTTTGAGAAATACAAAATCCCCAATTTCTACGGTAGTAGGAAGTCACATATGGCACGGCATCCGGCATTGACGGTAAGGTATGCAGATGCTCAAGTAAGTCCTCAAACGAGACATCCTTATCAACTGGTTCTGAATATCCAACAATATGTAAATTACTCTCTTTGAAATTAGCAATTTTGTTGCCATCCGGTGTAATAATGTATGCATCCCTAATATTCCATTCATTAGGTATCGTCCAATCTAAAACGTCCTCACCAGTGTCAAATTGATGACGCTCCATTGGCATGATTTCCTCAAGAATGTTAAGGCTTGATAGAAACCCGTTACCTGTAATGGATCTGCAAATTGGATATAGACGTGCAGCATAATCCCGCAATGAATCAACAGGACACATCTGTTTTAGGTTAAACATTTCTTTTTTAGCACGTGTGGCATTATTTGATTCTTCTCTCAAATGTTGATTTACCTTGTTAGTAACTAATCTCAAATCCTGTAACAAAAACCCCTATGAAATACAACAGAACCCATATTTTGTATATATTAATTGTTAGAATTCTATGCACTATTTGTTAATTGGGACAAAAAGAGCAACAATTACCAACACCAAAAGTACACATTGCTGACTGCCAAAACAGTTAGAAATGCGAGGCTTTCTAGCTTCTATACTAATAGGCCTAATCTACGTGTTCGTAGAATTTCTTCCCACCTATCGAATTTTTTTCCACGAATAAGTATCTACAAAAGTACACTTTTTACAGACTGGGACTGTCTCGAGTTTGCCGTTGACGTGCAGTTCTCGAACAGCATTAATTTCGCGACCATTCCAGATATCAGCTAGGCTTCGGACCTTCTTTTCTGGATTTGTATAGCGGGAGGGCATATCCAAATTCATACTATCAAACCCCCGCTTGTTGTTCCGTGCACGATCCATAACCATTTCATAGTCCGCATCACCTTTGGTGAAATAGTCACCAGCAACATAACCAACTGGATGTTCATTGCCCCAATCTATGCAGCACATAAATACTCGACCGTCGTACGAAATCATTAACCGTTGAAACGGTTGCTCACAGGGTAAACGACCTGTTTCAAGATATAGGTCTCCGTCTACTTCTTTCCAGTACCGTACGTTATCAAGATCTGTTTGGCCTTCCGGTAATGCCGCTATTAATTCTGAGTGCTCTTCGGGCTGTAACACCTTCATATTACCTCCCCGTTCCATATAGGCTGTAGTCGTAACTTCATCCACGCAGTCTTGGAAAAGGTTATAGTATTCCTCCTGCTCTGAGAAAGTTTCCTCAGTCAATACCATCTGTATTTTTGTGAATGGAAAAACAGCACCCATCTTTGTTCTTAGTTTTTCAAAGTCCTGAATATTCTTGTAGACCTTATTAAATGAGTTCGATTTGAAGCGCCCCGGTCGCATTTGGTTATATGATTCCTCAGTTCCACCGTCAAACGAGTAGATAAGAATATCCAGACCAGCTTCAATTAGTTGAACACTTGCTGAGTGATTAAGTAGTGTAGCGTTGGTGTTGATGATAGTTTCCAAGATGCCCTTCTTCTTTGCATAATTAATTAGTTCGGCGAGTTTTGGATGCATCATAGGCTCACCGCGCCAATTAAACTTTATGGAAGGCACACCGAGTTCTACTGCTTGGTCGATAAGCTTAAATGCTAGAGAGCTGTCCATACATTTATCCGGAGTTGCAATCCATTGTCTAAAACAAAAAGGGCAAACGAGATTGCAAATAGCGGCAAGTTCGATGTCGATTGACAGAGGCGGGACTTTAAATTTATCTACAAATGTGTTGCCAGCTTTCTCTTTTATTGCTCTCGCTGGAAGCATACGCCAATTTTCGCGATACCAAGCGTATCGCCTTTTCATCTCATCTAGAAGCAAATCCGCCTCTTTACCGCCCCGCTCCTTAGCATAAATGTAGGCTCGATTTAAGTGAAAGTTTTGAGTGACAAATTCGTCTTTGCTAACCTGTCGCTCGACAGCTGGCTTAACCCCATACCGCCGGGTCCCCAGGACTTGTGCATTTTCCGTTTCCATGCGTTTAATATACTTCCTTAGTGGAGCGCTCCCAAATATAATTCAAGTTACCAACTGCCAAATTAAGAATGTGCTCAGAATATTTCAGCTACTCGGTGGCACCTATAAACTTGACATCTGCGAACACAAGATGAATCCGATTTCATTTTCTTATAACAACTTAAGGGACTAGATGCGACCTCTGCAAATTTATCTGGGCGATCTGACATATACGACCCTTTCTTTGGCCACCGAAGCGTTCCCGTTGAATATAGGCTTCGTCGGTGCCTACTGCAAAGCTAAATTTGGTGGAGATGTTGAGATAACACCTTTCAAATATCTCGATGATCTAGATGAAGCCTTGCGAACGTCTCCCCCCGACATCTTAGGGCTAAGTAACTATCCGTGGAATTTCCGAGCTGGTATTGAGTTCTTCAAGTTTGCGAAGAGCCAGTCAAAAGATATTATTTGCGTTATGGGAGGCCCTAACATCCCCCTCGATAGGGCACTCCGAAATCAGTTCATATTGGATAATTCAGAATTTGACTTTTATTGCTACCTCGAAGGTGAAGAAGCCTTTTCAAACCTTGTTGGGCAAGTATTAGGAAGCGCACTAGATATAGGCAAACTTAAACAAGATCCTATCGGTGGAATGATACAGCAGGTTCCCGGCTCACACGTAATTGAGGGTACATTTCTAGAACGCAGGAAATCGCTGGACGAAATACCCTCACCTTATCTAACGGGTTTTCTTGACAAGTTCTTCGATGGAATATTATCGCCGATGTTGGAAACAAATCGAGGCTGTCCATTCCATTGTACATTCTGTCATGAAGGGAACTCCCTAATTAACAAGGTTAACCATTTCAGCATTGAAAGAGTAAAGGCAGAAATTGATTACATTGCCACACACGTCCCGTCGAACGTGCATTACTTGATGTTTGCTGATCCAAATTTTGGAATGTGGCGACAAGATCTGGAGATATGCGAACACATCGCACAAATTCAAGCAAAGCAAGGCTATCCTAAGACATTGTTCGCTTCCACCGGCAAGAATAAAAAGGAGAGAATATCAGCCGCTTTGCGCAAGCTAAAAGGCACAATGAAACTCTGGATGTCCGTTCAGTCGCTCGATCAGGAAGTCCTCTCAAACATCCAAAGGAAAAATATTAAACTCGATCACATGATGGGTCTTTCCAAAGTGTTCGAGGAATTTAATCTTCCAACCTACTCAGAAGTAATCCTTGCCCTCCCAGGGGAGACCTATGCTAGTCACATTAGAACCATCACACAAATAATCGAGTCTGGAATCGACTCCGTTTCACTATACACACTTATGTTGCTTAACGGGACTCAACTGAGTTTGCCTTCAGAGCGAAAAAAGTATGGCTTAAATTCACATTTTCGAATTCTGCCTCGCGATTTTGGAAAACTAAGTAACGGCGCGTTCGCTGTAGAGATTGAAGAAGTCGTAACGTCGACGAATACTATGACGTTTAGCGAGTACTGCAAACTACGAGAGATTCATCTCATTATCAATGTCATCTATAACGGCAAAGCGTTCGGACCCTTATTTAATTTTCTTCGCGAGAACAACATATCTATATTTGAGTTGCCCAAAGAAATAGTGAAGAACTTAGACAACGCAAGTATTGGTGTACAAAACATAGTTGATTCATTTTCCCAAAAAACGAAATCGGAACTCTGGGATTCTAAGGAAAAACTTGAAGCATATGTTGCAACTGAAGCAGCCTACAATCGCCTCTTAAAAGAAGAGATAGGTGAGAATCTGATTCAAACACATACGGCGCGAAGCACTAGAATTATGGAAGAGTGGGCTGACGTGGTATTTAACGCAGCAGTCACGATCTGTTCTGCTCGAGAAGGGATGAATGAAGAGAAGATGACCATGTTAAACAATCTTTATCTCTTCTCTAAAGGTCGAGTTCACGATATTTGGGGCACCGATCGGGGTCGCGATGCTCCAGTTGACACATTTATCTACGATATTGATAAATGGTACAGCCAAACGAGTCAGAATAAAAAGTCACTTACAGAATTTCGATTTAAAGACGAAATTACACTTAAATTCCACTACTCTAACGACAAGATGCGTGAAATTGATGACCTAATCAACCGTTTTGGAACAACCAATACCGGGCTGGGAAGGATTCTAATTAATACCAACATTACTAAACTCTGGCGACAACCAGTTGTGTTATCTGATAGTTAAATTACATCGCTCAGGAAGTTCAACTATGGAATTTCCTTTAACAATTAGACTTTGTCACCAAATCTGCTTCTCTCGAGTTAAATGCGTGTACGCCACATTTGCCAAGCCACACATTCACTAGGATTGACATGAGAACAATGCTCGATTCTAACTTTGGCTCTCACGGTTATCAGTGAACTGGAAGAAATGCTGGTGTTAATTTGGGACTTATTAATTCCCTAAGTGAGGTGAATGTGTTATCACTAAGATCAACGCACACCATGATCGTTACGTCGGAGTTGCTAATACCTTTAAAGGATCGAATCGATAAAAGTTTATGACAACCCAGATACTAACTTGTACTAGCTATTAGCAGTAACCATGCCCACAATCTTCTGACCAACTAACAACTGTGCGTTACTAAGAATAATTTTGAGATTAAAAACACTAGAGATCCGAACAACGAAATGAAACAAGAGCTTATCGATTTCTACCATGAATACGGTTACGTCGTCATTAGAAATGTAGTGGAGCCTGAATTATTAGATCAACAGTTACAAAATATTTACCAACTATTACTTCGATTCTATGAAGTTTCTGAAGAGCTGAAACAAATTGAACGACCATGGAGTAGTTTGCTCTTTCATGAAGAGATTATAAACTTTCGCAAACGAGATAAACACCTATTTAGTGGCTTCTACGATAGCATTCAATCTAGTGTAGCCTTAACTAGAATTGTTACTTCAAAGGAATTAATCCGATGTGTGGCTGAGCTATCTGGCCTTGAGCCGTGTGAAATTTCTAGTATGCAACAACAAGTTCGAGTTGACGTTCCCTACGATAAACAAAATGCCTTACAGTGGCACCAGGACTGGTCGTATTTTCCCGCCAATCACTTCGGACTGACTTCAATGGTTTGCTGGCTTCCTTTAGTTGAGCCCAACGACCACATTGGTCTACCTCAGGTATATGCTAAAAGCCATAAGGAAGGCGCAGCCGCTAGGCTATCTGAGAAAATGGACCTAGTGGAAAATCTACCTAAGGAAAAGAACTATGAGTTTATTGTCAGTGAGCAAATTCCTGTAAATAACGATACTGACCTAGAACAATATCAAAACCAATCAATAAAACTGAATCTAGGGGATGTACTATTTTTTAGCATTTTTCTATTCCATAGATCTGGAATAAATTCATCGAATATGGTTCGGTTCTCTTGCCAAAATCGATTTCACGGAGCTACATCACAGGATTTTGTTCCGTTCCGCTTGGTGTCTAAGAGCAACCCATATGTTGAAAGACTAGTAGAAGAACGTAAACGTTTCTATCTGAGCCGATCTTAACATTGCATCCTCAGTTATAAAGTAATTAAGTTCCTATCCATCAACTGAAAGGGCATCTCCAAAATACGAACAATTAATATGTGCGGGCATCTCAAGCTGATTACGCCCTACAGAAGCATTAATTTCAGGAGCCGCATCCAACCAAGCAATTACTGCTTCCAAAGATGGTATAACACTATTAAAGTGCTGATAAATTTGACGAACTAATTCAATATCTTTGTTAGTGTCAACAGTTAGCGACAATTCTGGGCGGACCAATTTTGAATTCGTCTCCTTGACCTCTAAGGTTTTCAGTTTGTCAGGACGATTTAACATATAGGTCATATATTCTGACGATTGTGGGTCCACTATCTGCGAATGAATCCGTTTCAGTGCGGAAACATTTATAACCTCACTCCTAGTTCCTATGGGGAGGTCAGTGGTGAACGTATATTCGGCACTTGATAATAGATGTTTTTCTACTAAATTAGAAATCAAATACGGGTCTGTAAAGGGATTATCCCCTGTCACACGAACAATATCTTTAGCTGAAAATTTCTCAGCAGCTGATAAAAACCGTCCCATGACATCTAGTTCTTCACCCCTGTAACAATGAACCCCATATTCCAATGCGGATTTTTCTATTAGGTCATCTGATGGACTGAACGTAGTACACACAACCACCTTCTCGTTTGCCACTACCTCACAAATTCTATCAAGCAACCTTTGAATCAACGACTTTCCACAAATGTCCAAGAGGGCTTTTCCAGGTAATCGAGAAGATTTCATTCGGACTGCAACGAATATAAAAGTTTTCTTATTACTCAAAATGATCCTCATTCAAAACAGTATCCGCAGGGAGATCCTTGATCAACAATTTCTCGAAATACTTAGATTCGACATCATTCTTAGTCAATCCAAGTTCTTCTGTTCGACGATAAACTACTCTAGCTTTCTCTACTTTCGTCCCTTTACTCGCAGGCTCAGAAAGTACAGCAAATTTTTTCATTTTGTTCCTATAGGTAGTTTCGGCATCTGTTAAGTTTTCTAATCCTTGACTACCAATCGCAGGTAACAACATTCTCAAGTGATTGACAAATTCGGAAAATTCAGTCGGGTTCAAGGCTGAATAATAATCATATCCTTTCTCTGAGCGATCAAGCGTTAAATGTTTTTCAATCACAGATGCTCCTGCCGCAATTGCCATCGCCGGTATAGTTCGTGATATCTCTGTATATTCGGCATCCACATGATCGGCATAACCAACCGCACAATCGTACCTCTCTCTTAGAGAATGAATCTTATCTAACGATGAGTCCTCGATACGCGTTGGAAAGCTTTGTATACCGTGAATAAGTGTTAACTCGACGTTTGGAAATAATGATCCATGTTCAACAATTGCATCTATTTCTCGAAGCGTAGCCCCCCCTATGCTGACAAAAACAGGCTTGCCTTGGCTAAAAATAGCGTCTACAAAATCTTTGTGAGTAATATCAGAATTTGGAATTTTATATGCATCGACGGCTTCTTCACTTTCAATTAACCGCAAACTAGGAAAATCAAACACCTCAACGATTAGTCGTATTCTCAAAGTAGCTACGTAATGGATTACATTCAACCATTCTTTCGGATGCAACTCAATATCCTTCAACTCAGAAAAATTATCGTTACCACGCGCAATTAGATTATCAAAGTTATAGATTTGTATCTTTACCCAATCGGCGTTTGTAGAATTCGCAGCAGAAAGCAGTTTCTGGATTGAATCGGCGCTGCCACCATGAGCAGAAGCAATTTCGCAGATTATCGATAAGCTTGCTCTGGTTTTACTCGTTTTCATAGCTAGCGATCACCTTAACTTAGCAAATTTGATTGCGGCTTCTCCCGGAAATATTTTCAGCCGTATAAATAATCACAATTTAATTCTTATCATAGTCAAGATCGTAATAGAACTTTTCCAATTTCGGGCGCTGGATAAAGCCACCATTCAGAGTTAAAATTTGGGTCTCTGTAATCAGACCAGCTCTCTCAATTCTACCTCATCGTTAAAACAAATTGATGCAATCTTGTCGGCATTAAAATAATTATCTATTTAGAACACATCCGGAATATTTCTTTACAATTGTTTAAACAAGATCTCTGTAGAAGTTATAGGTCTTTATTAAAATATCTTCATCTGACCCACCACAATTGATACTTTCTGTAATACATTGCTGTATCTTTTTTTCATTACCGATGGTGTTTTCCCCACAGTATATTTGTCGATCCAGTGCTTCTAACAACTGAGCCTCGCTCTTAATAACATGCAATACTTCGAATTTTTCGAAGTCTGCTTTTTCACCGGGATTAATGAACTGTAGCCACATAACGATCTTTCTTCTTTGAAGAGCATCATACAATACGCTAGTTAGACCGCTCACCACCACATCTGCCCATTCGATTAGCAAAGGTGAAGGAAGGCGATTTGTCGGTTCTTTCTCAAATCTTGACCGTTTCCCAACAAATCTGGGCTTATCCTTAATCAAAACACATAAATCATCCCTTTCCTCAAGGCGTTTGATTAATGTGTGATTTCTTGGAAATTTATTAGAGGATTGAGCAAATACCAAAACTTTTAGTTTTGATTGATTTTCTGGGAGCACTGTCTTACCAAATGCTTTGTGAATCAGCGCGTCGTTTAGAGTCATCCACTCTTTGCTGAAACGCGGCACACCAAATATTTTGGTTCTATTTAGGTCGAGCACCTTAGCGCTTATGCCCCATCGGTGCTCGAAAATTGTGAAATCTCCAAATTTCAAGCTATCTCCTAGTGATTCTGGGGTGTGCCAAGATCCATTGTCTAGAAATTTTAAATGTGGCTTTACAAAAAACTTTGGGCCGGAACTGTACAAAATCAAAGTAACGTTTGCCTGATCCGCTGCACTAGACATTGCAGCGATGAATTCTTTAGGTTGGCCTGTGTCTAAGGTAACTGAGTTGACACTAAATGACGACAAAAACTCCACTAGAACGCTCGAAGTCAGTAACTTTGTCCGATAGTTGAGATACATATTCACGAGATATCGTCGATATAGCCATAAACCGTCAAAGGGCAAGCTATATACCACCTTGCGAATAAACTTTCTGATCTTCCTGGTCAAACTCGACTGAATGTCTTCGATATCCAGCGCTGGAACTCCGCACGACTCAATTAGAAAGCTAATCCGATAATCAGTCCGCATATTCCAGTTTGGATTGCTCAAAACAATAAGTACCGAGTCTCTCTCTTTCTGCCAAAGACGATGAACGACTGGTGTTAGATGGTCAATATCGGGCTCGGTTTGTAGAAAAAATACATGCATCGTCTCTAACAGAGATCAAATATAGGATTTGTTACTGCTACTTCGATAATTTGTTTCTTCAAGATTATTCTTCCCTTTACAAAAACATCCGACCACCGCCGGCAAAATTAAAGAACAACTATTTTTCTTCAAATTGCTCACGGATAAACTCCTTCTCGAGACCCGAGTATTCATTTACTCAATTCTGCCGATGTACGCGATTCATCTTGTACGTAGTCATACCAGGGAGAAGGTCATTTTCGGTAAAAAGAAGCCCCAATAATTAAAATGGCAATTAGTGACAAATTCGAACCTAGGGAATCCTATATGATAAAATTTCCGCAGTTTTTACGACAAACACTTCGTTGGGCCTGTAGCTCAGTTGGTTAGAGCAGTGGACTCATAATCCATTGGTCGAAGGTTCGAGTCCTTCCGGGCCCACCATTTATCAATGATGTCCGGCATCAAAAAATATGGGACGCCTGAGTCTGTTTTGTAACAGAGAGTCTGGTTCATTTTGGTTTGATGTTAAGCCGCTTTGCGTTGATGGTTCAAGTGGCGTTTTTGGATGGTCAGTTTCTTGATCATGTCCCTCCTAATCCTTTGCTGGCTCCAGTAACAATGATCATTTTCTCGCTTCATATTGCCTTATGTACTCTTCAGACAAAGATTTGACTGACCTAAACATGCTACGAGACCTTGA
>Ga0315338_1002555_pt1 | contig 17680 bp, 15 predicted proteins | sample ASW8metaG_FD_204518 | JGI IMG/M metagenome (GOLD analysis project Ga0315338, IMG submission 204518) | Ammonia-oxidizing marine archaeal communities from Monterey Bay, California, United States - ASW #8 | ecosystem: Environmental > Aquatic > Marine > Coastal | place: USA: California | collected... | reverse complement strand
AATTAATAAATATAGCAAGCCCGAGGAGACCAAAGATAATCGAAGGGACTGCAGCTAAATTGTTAATATTGACTTCAATTAGATCAATCAGTTTGCTGTTTTTGGGAGCAAATTCTTCCAAATAGATTGCTGTTGCCGCACCAATTGGGAATGACAGAAATAATGTTATTATTAGCGCAAGCAATGAACCTACAGATGCCGCAAGAATACCAGCTTGCTCGGGCTCTCTAGAGTCTCCAGAAGTAAAGAAGGTGCTGTTGAAGTTTTTATCTAACCTCCCTACATTTTGTAAGGTTTCAGCCCAACCGATTTGATTGTTTGTTATTCTCCTGTCGCTTTCTTTTGAGGTTTTTTTTGTGAGCCCTTTATTAAGCATATCGACTTCATCGTCTGCTAAAAGCCAGATTTCTTTGGTTTGACTAATTAGACTAGGGTTTTCTAGCACAAGATCCCGTAGCGTGTATTCTGCATTATCACTAACTATGGAGTGTAGCTCCCGTTTTTCTTTCTTACCTTGCACGCCTGGCAGTGCACGATGGAGCGCTAAATTTATCATTTTCCGATAATCCGCATTTTTAATAGTTTTATTATTAACGCTGCTGCCATTTGAAAAGAATGATTTATTAAACTCAATATCGAGCTTTATTTCTGTCGCAAAAAGGGCGCTATAGCCTTTAGAGACAATAGTAAAAAATAAAACTGCAAGAAAAAGCAAACCTAAAGCCATCGAAAAATGACCAAAGAATTTAAAAACAGCTTCCTTTATATAGCGCTTTCTCAGACTCCTGTTGACTACATCAACTATCTTTTTCTTACTCATATTGCTCTCTGTATTTTCGAACGACTCGTAAAGCGATCACGTTTAAGATTAATGTAATAACAAATAGCGTGAGGCCAAGTGCGAATGCTGCGAGGGTTTTAGGGCTATCAAATTCTTGATCACCTACTAATAAGGTGACAATTTGTACGGTTACAGTTGTTACTGCTTCTAGTGGATTAAATGTGTTATTTGCAGCTAGCCCCGCAGCCATTACTACAATCATGGTTTCACCAATTGCTCTGGATATAGCAAGCAGAACTCCACCAACGATACCAGGTAGTGCGGCAGGGACAATCACTTGTTTTATAGTTTCAGACTGTGTTGCACCGAGACTGTAAGAACCATCTCGTAGAGACTGAGGGACTGCATTTATCACATCATCTGATATCGATGAAACGAAGGGTATTATCATTATACCCATCACAAGACCGGCTGCTAATGCACTTTCCGACGCAACATCTAAACCATATGATTCACCGAAAGAACGAATTGTAGGCGCAACAGTAATCGCGGCAAAAAAACCATATACGACCGTTGGTATTCCAGCTAGTATTTCTAGTAATGGTTTGACTATAGACCGCATTTTTCGACTTGCATATTCAGATAAATAAATAGCTGTCATAAGGCCAATAGGTACAGCAACAATCATTGCGATGAGAGAAATCAATGCTGTTCCTACAAATAAAGGAACTGCACCAAATGCTCCTGTCGAACCAACCTGTCCTTCTCGTATAGCAATTTGCGGACTCCATTCAAGACCAAAAATAAAATCAAAAAAGGCAACAGATTGAAAGAAACGCACTGCTTCAATTAGAACAGACAAAACAATGCCTAGTGTTGTAAAAATAGCCAAAGTTGAGCTAGTTGCTAGGACAAATTTTACAAAGCTTTCGATTTTATTTCTTGCTTGCAGTTTAGGGTTTATTTGTATTAATGAAATGATTGATAAAGTTATTATTAGAGCAAATGAGTAAAATGATGTTGTCGTTAAAGTTTCTTTTTTTATCTCATTGTATTGAGCTGCTGCTAATTGAATATCAGGGTTTGATATCTGGTAGATAGCTTCATTATTTATTGCGTTTTTTATATTATTCAATATTTCAAAATTTCTTACTTCCTGAGCTAGATGGGAAAAATTTTCAGTTATTATGTAATGTAATATTAATTTATCGTGAAGCGTGATCCATAAAATCAGCACTATCGCGGCTGGTATTGCACACCATAAAGCAGAACGCATGGCATAATGCACAGGTAATGAATGCAGCATGTGCACACCGCCAGCCTTATTCGCGATATTTCTAGATCGACGATAAGCAAGAAAATAAGTTGTAATGGCAACTATTAATGCTCCTATCGATAGTGTAGGGAGTGAAATCTCCATGATTAGACTGTATATATAAGAAATGTTAAAGAAATATTACAGTGTATAAACAAAAATCAGGACACTGATTATGCTTCTAGTATTTTACGCTACAACATTGATATAATAGAAGAATATGCAACAACATAAAACGGAGGGCCGGAATAATGGAAGAAAAGAAATTAGTAGACTTAGCCCAACATACTTCAACGCAATATAGCTCTGAGTTGCAAGGTATAAAGAATCACGTGCTTGAAATGGGGGGGCTAGTAGAAAAGCATATTAATGATGCTTTAGATGCTTTTGTTTTAGGGAATACCGAACTAGCAAAAAACATCTCTCAATCTGATTACCAAGTGAATTCTCTTGAGGTGCAGATAGATGAAGAATGCAATACACTGCTGGCGCTGCGTCAGCCAGTTAGCAGTGATTTGCGTTTTGTCATAGCAACTGTGAAGACTATTACAGATCTTGAGCGTATTGGAGATGAGGCCGAAAGAATTGCCCGTCTTGGAACTAAAAATAGAAAAGAAAATATCTCAAGAGCACAGTTACGTATAATTTCAAACTTGGGCGAGCATGTATCAAGCATGCTGCATGATGCCCTCGATGCTTACACACGCCAAGATTCAGAAGAAGCAAAACGTGTAGTTGCTGAAGATGAACTTGTTGATGAAACTTACGAAGCAGGTATGCGAGAGTTGCTGACCTATATGATTGAAGACCCAGCTAACATAAAAGGTATACTTGATGTCATTTGGTGCGCAAGAGGCCTAGAACGTATTGGTGATCACGCAAAAAATATATGCGAATATGTATTGTTTATGGTCCATGGTAAAGACGTAAGGCATACTTCGCATGAAGGAAAATAAATTTACTGACATGAAAATTAGACTTCTACCTATAGTCGTATTTGATTGTAGGTAGATTATTTCTCGGCAAGTAATTTTTCAAGCAATGCTTTTTGTGCATGCAATCTGTTTTCCGCCTCATCCCATACAACACTGTGCTTCCCATCTATAACTTCACTAGTTACTTCTTTTCCTCTATAAGCTGGCAAACAATGCATAAAAATGACTTCATTATTAGCAATATCTATAATTCCCTGGTTTACTTGAAATGGGTAAAAAATATCTTCACGTGTTTTTTGTTCACTTTCTTTGCCCATACTAGCCCAGACATCTGTAACAATTAGAGATGAATCTCTTACAGCTTCTTTTGGCGATAAGAAAAGCTCTACATTGTCCTTGGATTTTTTTAGCATTTCTTTTTTAGGCATATAATTTTCAGGGCAAGAAATATTTAGTTTAAAATCAAATTGCATTGCAGCATGCATGTATGAATGGCACATATTGTTCCCATCACCAAGCCATGCAACAGTTTTTCCCTGAATGCTACCGCGATGTTCAAAGAAGGTTTGCATGTCAGCAAGCACTTGACATGGATGTAAATAGTCAGTTAAACCATTTATTACAGGAACACTCGATGCTGCAGCAAAATCTACCAAAGTGGAATGTTCGTAGGTTCTGACCATTAAAGCATCTACCATGCTTGATAGTACTTTTGCAGAATCTTCGATGGGTTCGCCTCTCCCTAACTGGGTGTCTCTTGGAGATAAAAACAGGGCATGACCACCAAAGTGTGCCATTGCAACCTCAAATGACACACGTGTTCGAGTAGAAGATTTATCAAAAATCATACCCAAAGTCTTATTATTAAGTGGAGCATAACTTTCTCCCTCGTTATGTATTTTTTTGAGTTCAATAGCTCTTTGCACTAAAGCATTGAGCTCATCTTTTGAGAAATCCATCAAACTTAAAAAATGCTTTACACTCATATCAACCTCATGAATTTAGAAATTTCTTTACTATTTTGCCTACAATTTTAATTATAAGTTCTGCTTCATTATCTTTAATAATGAGCGGGGGAAGCAAGCGCACAACTTTCTCAGCTGTAACATTTATTAGTAGCTTCTCTTGCAGCGCCATATCAATAATGTCATGACATGGTCTGTTAAGTTCAATCCCAATCATTAAGCCTTTCCCTCTTACTGAAATAACACCATCGACACCACTCAATATTTTTTCAAGACCACGGCTAATTTTTTCTCCATAGATACGAGCATTTTTACATAACTTTTCAGTCTCTATAGCCTCAATCACAGATAATGCAGTTGCGCACGCTAAAGCGTTCCCCCCAAAGGTGCTCCCGTGACTTCCTGGAGTAAACAACTCAGACGCCACACCTTTTGCAAGGCAGGCACCAATTGGATAGCCATTACCTAGACTTTTTGCAATTGTAATAATATCCGGTGTAATTTTATTATGCTGATAGCAAAACCAGCTGCCTGTTCTACCCATTCCTGATTGCACTTCATCTAGAATCATTAAAATACTATGGTTATCACAAATATCTCTTATATTATTTAGATATTCTTTTTCTGGTACACAGATTCCTCCTTCACCTTGGACTGGCTCCAAAAAGAGCGCCACGACATTGTTTTGCTTTGATAGCACCTCCTCAATAGCTTGTACATTATTGTACGGTACAAAGATAAAATCATTTATTAGCGGTGAAAACCCGTGCTGAGCTTTTTTATTATCAGTTGCAGACAAGGTCGCAATTGTTCTTCCATGAAAACTATTCTCCATTACAATTATTTTAGGATCCATGATATTTTTTTTATGTGCGAATAGCCTGGCCAGCTTAATAGCAGCTTCATTTGCTTCTGCACCAGAGTTACAAAAAAATACACTGTCCATGTTGGCTATTTGACAAAGTTTTTTACTGAGCTTATTTTGTAAGTCTATTTCATATAAATTAGATGTATGCACAAGTTGCGCTGCTTGGTCTTGCATACTTTTTGTGATCATAGGATGGCAATGCCCAAGTCCACACACAGCAATACCTGACAAGGCATCTAGGTATTTTTCGCCAGACATTGTTTGTAACCAACTTCCTTCTCCCTTGAGAAAAGATATTGGAATTCGACTATAGTTTTTCATTAAATTATTACTCATTTCCCCAAAATAAAAAACGGCAGCTGTGGCTGCCGTTCTTGTCACTCTTCTAGAATTTTAGCAAAAAGCTAGACTATTTACATCGGCAACCCATGCATTTGCCCTACCATACACATAAGCATTGGTATAGACAAAAGTGTATTTGTTCGAGAAGCCATTAAAGCAATTACTTTTGATTTTGCAATTTCTTCATCCGTTGCACTTTTGATGCCTAGTATTTTCTTCTGGTTTGGCCAGATTAACCCCCATACATTAAATAACATTATTGTTCCTAACCACGCACCTATGCCAATAATTTCAGAACCACTTTGAAGTGTAAATGCGCTATGCATGCTCCAAAGCGGTGAAGCTTCGAGTGCAGCAGCGCCTGTTAACCATGTTAGAAGCGCTCCCCATCTAAACCACCATAATGCTTTTGGTGCAACATATTTATTTATTGCAGCAGGCCCAGGATCACCATCTGCAAGTGCTTGCCCAACAGCTGGCACTTGAACAAAATTAAAATAGTAGAGTAACCCTATCCATATTACTCCAAAGAAAACATGCAACCAAACAGTTATAGACCACATTGCATTTGTTACATCACTTTGATCATAGACTGCAATAACTATTGCTAAAACAAAGCCTGAAATTATAGTCCCAGGTATAGATTTTAAGGGATTCATTAAGTCTTCTCCTCTCAACTGTATTGTCCTTAAAGCGTATTCTAGTGACAGTTTGGCAAGTTATCAATTATCAATCATACTTAACCACCATGAAAGTAGCCCCAAAAAACCTTTATTCAGCTGAACAAGTGCGTGATTTAGACCGTATAGCAATTGAGGAGTACGGAATATCGGGGTATAGCCTTATGAAACGCGCTGGGCAGGTGATTTTTGATTTCTTATCCAGAGAGTATGCTGACTATTCAAAAATTTATGTTTTCACAGGCATTGGAAATAATGGTGGTGACGGGTATGTTGTTGCGAAGTTAGCGATATTGGGTGGCTTTGATGTAGAGGTTGTGCAAATAAAACCAAAAAGTATTTTGTCGGGAGACTCTTTGCAAGCGCAAGAAGATTTTAAGAAGATTAAGGGGAAAATAAATATCCTTGATGAAATGCAAGAAGCAGAAAATAGTTTGATTGTAGATGCTTTATTAGGTACAGGTATTACAAGGAGCGTTGAGGGTGAATATGAGCAGGCAATTAAAAAAATTAACAGCTCAAAGTCACCAGTTATTTCAATAGATGTGCCGTCGGGTATAAATTCTGATACGGGTTATACTATGGGATGCTCAGTAAAAGCTGATGCAACAGTCACATTCATTGGCATGAAAAAAGGGCTTTTGACTTCTCATGCTGTGGATTGTTGTGGTAAATTAATTTTTGACTCATTAAATTTACCAAGTGAAATTTATGAAACACATATGAATTATAACTGTGAATCCATAGATCTTTCTCAATACAAGTCTTTCCTTGGGAAAAGGGCATCTGAAAGCCATAAAAAATCATACGGCCACCTTGTTGCGATTGGAGGGGCGACAGGAATGCAAGGTGCTATATTACTTTCGGGAATGGCCGCACTTAGAACAGGCGCAGGTTTGGTAACAATAGCATCATCAGATGAGACCCAATTAATAGAGCAGTTAAATTATCCAGAATTGATGGTTAATTCGATTACAGATATTAAAAATTTGGAAAATATTTTAAAAAAAGCTGATGTTATTGCTATTGGGCCAGGATTAGGACTTACAGCCACTGCTGTAAATATTTTGTCGTTCGTGCTTGAGACTAATTTACCTCTTATAATAGATGCTGATGCATTGAAATTATTAGCGAAAGATTCTTGCAAGAGAAAGAATTGGATTCTTACTCCGCATCCAGGAGAGGCTTCACAACTATTAGGTATTAAATCATCCGATATACAAAAGGACAGATTTGAAAGTGCAAAAAAAATTCAAAAATTATATGGGGGTATATGTGTTTTAAAGGGTTCCGGGACAATTGTTGCAGCGGAACAAAAACTTTTTATTTGTAATCAAGGGAACCCAGGGATGGCAACTGCTGGCATGGGTGATGTTTTAACAGGAATTATATCAGCGCTTGTGTGCCAAGGACTGCCTTTAGAAGAAGCTGCAAAAATGGGAGTTTGCTTGCACGCTGAAGCGGGTGATTTAGCAAGCAAAGACGGTGAACGAGGAATGATTGCATCAGATCTTCTCCAATGCCTAAGAAAGTTAGTCAATTAATTGTAGAGGTGATTATTGAAAACCCTACTGAGATGGAAAATCTTGGCAATCAGCTGTCATTATGTGTGAATTCATCTGTCAATATTGCCATGGACGGGCAGCTAGGTGCTGGCAAAACAACTTTAGTGCGAGGATTTGTCCAAGCAAAAGGTCACCATGGGAGCGTAAGAAGCCCAACGTATACTTTTATCGAGAGTTACTTTTTTTCAGATTTAGAGATACATCATATTGATTTATATAGATTGTCGTCGCCAGAAGATATTGAATCTCTTACAATTTCGGAGTATATGAGCCACAACAGTGTCTTGTTCATTGAATGGGCATCAAACGCTTTCCAATATTTGAATGAGCATATTGATATACATATTTCTATTGTTATTGATGGTTTCTCAAGGGAGGTAAAAATGGATGCTATAACTAAAAAAGGTGAGCAAATATTAGCTAAACTATGTATATCTTCTTAAATAATATATTGCAATTTTCAGATTCTACAAGCAAACTTCAATGCCATAGTCGGTATTTCGAGGTATAACGGCTTTGGGAAAAAAACAGATACAAATTTCAAAAAGAGTTTTTTTGCAATTCTTGCTTGCGCTATCTAGCTTGAGTATATTCCCGCGTGCCATCACTGCAGCTTCGTTGAGATCAAAAGTCAGGAGTATGCGCGTATCCTCTGGAGCAGGGACAACACGCATAGTCTTAGATCTAGATGGCGTGACCGAACACACTTTATTTACTTTACAGAATCCACAAAGAGTTGTAGTTGATCTTACGAACGCAACAATGCCGACACCTCTTGTTGTGCCAAAGCTCACAGGAACACTTATAGAAAATGTCAGGTATGCAGTACGTGGAATAAATGGTTTAAGGATGGTGTTTGACTTGCGAGCTGATGCCACACCACGAAGTTTTTTCCTTACCCCTAACCAGAATAATCCAAGTTTCCGGCTTGTTGTTGATTTAGAGAGAAAGAAAAATGCACGGCAGGACACTAAACCAGTAAAGACTGAGAAAATAAAAAAGAAACGCAATATTGTTGTTGCTATAGATGCTGGACATGGGGGTAGAGACCCAGGTGCTGTTGGGAAAAAAGGAACGAGAGAAAAAGATATAGTTCTCTCAATCGCAAGAAAATTAGAAGCTATTTTAAAAAGACAAAAAGGTATTACACCTTATCTGACAAGAAGAAGTGACATTTTTTTACCATTAAGGGAGAGGATAAGAAGAGCCCGTTCTCACAAGGCTGACTTATTTATTTCTATTCATGCTGATGCGGCGCGCCGAAGAAAAGCACAAGGTTCGTCAGTATATATTCTTTCACAAAGAGGCGCTTCTAGTGAAGCTGCGAGATGGTTAGCCAAGCGCGAGAATGATGCAGATCTTGTAGGCGGTGTAAATCTGGATGATAAAGATGATCTTCTAAAATCCGTTTTGTTAGATCTTTCTCAGAGCGCTACAATTGAGGCTAGTTTAAGTTTTGCAGAAGTAATGTTAGATTCCTTAAAGCGTGTTGGGAAAGTTCATAGTAAACGTGTTGAGCAAGCTGGATTTGTAGTTCTTAAGTCTCCTGACATACCATCAATATTAGTAGAAACAGCTTTTATATCTAACCCAAGGGAAGAGAAAAAGTTACGCTCAAAAGCCTTTCAAAAGAAGATCGCAAAAGCGATTCATTCAGGAATTATTAAGTACTATAAAGCAAATCCAAGCTCGGGAGTAAAGCTGAGTTAAGTTCTATATCATTTAAATAGGTCTTGTTCTTTGTTTCTTTTTGCAGACAAGTCAAATACCTGGTTAATTGAACTCTCAACTAAAGATCCTATTTTTTGAGGAAAAGTTTTTGGTAGCTTGTAATTTAGCTCATAAAGATTTGCTTTTACACTTGCATCTAATAAATAATCATCACTTGTTTTTATCTCATCAATAAGAGACAGCTCTAAAGCTTGCAACCCGTACCAATGCTCTCCAGTCGCAACTTGATCCATATCAAGCGATGGCCTGTTCTGCGCAACAAACTCCCTAAAAAGTCTGTAGGTATCTTCTATTTGCTCTGTAAACTTTTCCCTCCCTTCTTTTGTATTTTCTCCAAAGATAGTGAGAGTGCGTTTATATTTGCCTGAGTATATTTGCTCATAATCAATACCTTTATCGCTCAATAAACGATTAAAGTTAGGAAGTTGAGCTAAAACACCAATGGACCCAACTATTGCAAAGGGGGCAGATATTATTTTATTTGCAACACAGGCCATCATATAACCACCACTTGCTGCGACTTTATCTATAGATACGGTCAGAGGGATATTTTTTTGTTTTAGTCTTTGAAGCTGTGAGGCAGCAAGGCCGTGCTCATGTACAAGGCCCCCTGAGTTTTCAAGACGTAAAAGAACTTCGTCATTTTCATTCGCAACTGAGATTATTGCAGTAATCTCTTCTCTTAACGAAGCTACTGCTGTCGCTTTTATATTGCCCTGAAAATTTAAAACAAAAATTGTTTTTAATGCAGTTTTTTCAGTTTCTTTTAATTTTTTATATTTTTTTTGAATCTCTTTATAGTCTTTTTTTAAAAGAATTTTTTTTTCTACAGTATCTTTTATTTTGTTATATTTATCATTCAAGTTTTCTACTTCTAATGTGTCTAATTTTTTTTGTTTTTTTGATGCGCTATATAAGAAACTTATGATAACGATAAGTGCACCAACCAAGGTGAATGTCTTGGCGAGAAAAAGACCATAATCTGTAAAAAGTTCTTCCATTCAGGCTGTGTTGAATAATTTATTTTACCCTATTGTACATCAAATTCTGCAAACCATTGACCTTGGTTTACTTTATTTGGCTCTTGATGATACATCTTTAGTAATTTTAATTTTAAATTTAAGCCAGCTTCTAGGCCAGATGTTATGGTCATAAAATCTTTGCCGCCGATTATTTTATGGTTAATTGTTATATATAGACGATTCAAAAGTTTACTTTTTAACATTGATTGAAAAAAAGCTGGCCCAGTAACTAGGTACAGATACTTATAGTTATATTTCTTTGCAACATTGAAAACGTCTGTAGGTGATATCAGCCCGCTCGAATTTGTTTCTATTACTTCATATCCTAACTTTTGAAAGTGATTTATTTTTGACTTATCCGCACTTTTACCAGTTATTATTGTTGTGTGTTGGTCATAATTCTTTATTGTTTTAGGCAGATTAAAGTTCAGACTTCTGCTCAGTATAATTATGTCTGGTTGTGCCTTCAGTCCTTGCTGATTTCTCCAACTTGTCAAGTCTTCGTGCCCGTTTTGCAAGCCTACTTGCAGTATGTTTCCTAAAGTTCCTTTTTCAAGTGCTCGCAAATATCCAGAATGTGTTATTAAGCAATCCGCTTGTGCATGTAATTCTAAAAAAAGACGAAAATCGTGAGCGTTTTCTAAACTTTTAGGTAATTCATAGTAATGCTTTTCAGTTTGTTTAATAGCAATACGCCCATCTAAGCTTGTAATAAAATTAGCATAAAAAAAAGGGCTGTTGCGAGACGCCTTACAAATTTTGTGCTTTAAATATAGGTTTTTCAGTTCTATATTTTTTTTGTATGTAGGGTATAATTGTGAGACACGATCTGACATAACAATAATAATTTAAATAAATGAGTAATTTTATTATAAATTTTTCTAAACATTCTCCTCGTTTAGCGCGGAACGCATCCGTGTTTATTTTTTCACTATGTTATTTTAGCAGTAGTTTGGCATTTGCAGGTACTATAGAAGATGAAACGTTACATCATTTGCAGTCTATTTCTTCAGAAATGGATAACTATAAGACTCGTATGGAGACACGCATAAAGAAAAGCGAGCAACTTGTAAAGCAAAACAGCGAGTTAATAGCAAGAACACATGAGCTTTTATCAAACCATCAGATAGGGGAGGGTGTTTTAGACGAGGAAATAGATGACATCGAATTCTTATTTTCTGAAATTGATAGACTTCAGCACGAGATTGAATCAAACTAAAAGATTATAATTTTTTAATCGTTGCAAGCTGCTTTTCTAATTGCTCTTTTGCAATTAACATTCCCTCGACACGTTGCTTTTCTTTCTGCACAATATCTTGAGGCGCTCTATTCATAAACTCTGAATTATTTATTTTTGTTTTAGATTTTTCTAGGTTATTTTCAATTTTTGCTATTTCTTTGATGAGTCTCTTTATCTCTGCCTCTTTGTCAATCAGTCCTTCTAAGGGAATAAATATTTTCATGTTTCCAACAAGAGCCATTGCAGATTCAGGGATATCTTTATCAGTACTTGCCCATGTGAGTGAATCAATTTTTATTAAAGAACGTATGAATAACTTCATCTCTTCGTAAAGTTTTTTGTCATTGTTGTCCCATTCAACTAATATTATTGGTAGTTTTTGAGCGGGAGATATATCTGTTTCTGCACAAACTTTTCTAATAGCTATAATGAAATCTTGTAGCCACTTTATTTTTTTACTTACCTTGCTGTTTGTTTTTGAAGATTTCTTTTTAGGATATGCACAGTGCTGTATTGATGTGTATTGCTCTTTTGTAGTATCTTGCATTTTGTTAAAAATGTCTTCAGTGATAAATGGGATTATTGGATGCAATAGTTTTAAAAGATTATCTAAAATAAGACTGAGTGTTTGTATTGTGCCATTCTTTTGTTCTACAGATATTGATTCCGAATTAATTATTGCTTTTGAAAATTCCATATACCAGTCGCAATAGTCGTGCCATATAAATTCATATAAAGCTTGAGCGGCTAGATCAAAGCGATAATTTTCAAAACAGCGGTGTGTTTCATTTATTGTTTCCTGAAGGCGTGCGGTTATCCAGCTTTCTGCAACTGTATATTCTGTATTTCCATTTTCTGATGCTTCTTTTAATTTTTTATTTGATAGCACATACCGCGAAGCGTTCCATAACTTATTACAGAAATTTCTGTAACCCTCAATCCGTTGTATGTCAAAGTTTATATCTCTTCCATTTGAAGCGAGCGCAGCAAAGGTAAACCTCAGAGCGTCTGCTCCATACGCAGGAATCCCTTCCGGGAATTCTTTTTTTGTTCTAGATGTAATTTGTTTAGCCATGCGTGGTTGCATTAACCCTGCTGTTCTTTTTTTTATCAATGTATCAACATCGGCGCCATCGATTAGATCCAACGGGTCTAAAACATTCCCTTTTGATTTAGACATTTTTTGTCCTAACCCATCTCGCACTAAACCATGCACATATACTTTGTGGAATGGGACTTTACCTAAAAACTTAACTCCCATCATTATCATGCGAGCTACCCAGAAAAATATGATGTCAAAGCCCGTTACAAGAACACTAGAAGGATAAAAAGTCTCTAGTTGCTTTGTTTTTTTTGGCCATCCAAGTGTTGAAAATGGCCATAATGCAGATGAAAACCAGGTGTCTAAGACATCAGTATCCTGAATTAAATTTATCTCGTTGCTTAACTTGTATTTTTCTCGAACTTCACTTTCACTACGCGCTACAAAAATATTTTTATCATCATCATACCAAGCAGGGATCCTGTGCCCCCACCACAACTGTCGACTGATACACCAGTCTTGAATATTCCGCATCCACTCAAAATAAACCTTAGTCCAGTTCTCCGGAATAAATTCTATTTTTCCATTTTCTACAGCTTTTATTGCAGATTGAGCAAGTGGTTGTACATTCATAAACCATTGGTCTGTTAAGAAAGGCTCAAGAATTTCATTACTACGATCACCCCTTGGAACAATATGTTTATGTGCTTCAATTTTTTCTAACAAATTATTACTTTCTAAGTCTTTTATTATTTGTTTACGGGCATTTTTCCTTGTTAATCCCTGATATTTTTTTGGAACATTTTCATTCAAGCATGCGTCTGGCGTGAAAATATTTATCACTTCTAAGTTATGGCGCTTTCCAACTTCATAGTCATTGAAATCGTGCGCGGGGGTAATCTTTACGCATCCTGAGCCAAATTTTGGGTCTACATAACTATCACCTATTATTTTTATTTTGCGGCCGCACAACGGTAATAATATTTCTTTACCGATCAAATTTTTGTATCTTTGGTCTGAAGGGTGTACCGCAATTGCCGCATCACCGAGCATTGTTTCAGGTCTTGTTGTCGCAACAGTTACATATTGTTTTTCTTCTGCAATTGGGTAACGTATATGCCATAAGTGCCCGTTTTCTTCTGTATTAATAACTTCTAAATCTGACACAGCAGTAAGAAAAATAGGGTCCCAGTTTACTAAGCGCTTTCCTTTATATATTAAACCTTCATCATATAGACTGACAAAGACTTCAGTAACTGCTTTAGATAACTCAGGATCCATTGTGAAGCATTCACTTTCCCAATTAAGAGATGCCCCCATTCGCCTAAGTTGCTCTGAAATAACTCCTCCAGACTCATCTTTCCATTTCCAGACATGTTCTACGAATTTTTCTCTTCCTAACTGGTGTATATCTTTCCCTTGTTCCGCAAGTTTTCTTTCTACTACCATTTGAGTAGCGATACCCGCATGATCTGTTCCAGGTTGCCATAGAGTTTTATAACCTTGCATACGGTGAAATCGTGCCAACATATCCATAATCGTATCTTGAAATGCATGACCCATATGCAATGTCCCAGTCACATTGGGTGGCGGAATCATTATACAAAATGGTTTTCCATGATCTTGTGGAGAAAAATCACCATGACTTTCCCATAATTTGTACCAGTGCTGTTCGATTTTGCTTGGGTCGTATCTCTTATCCATCTTTTTCCTTTTGAACTAGATAGTAATTTCGTGGCTGTTTAGTGTATACCCTTGTTCACGGTAGTATGAGTAGCGCTCTCTTGCTGCTTTTTTATCATTTTCAGATTCACTAATTATTTCTGCAGTACGTGCAAAATTTTCTAAGAATTCTGGTATGTTTGGAGTGAGGTTAATTAAAAGGCCGTATTCACCGAGGGGAACCTCGCTGCTAATTGATATCGGAGTTGTTTTAGTCTCTGTTCCCACGCAATGCGGTAGAAAACTCTTGTCGCTAAATGTCCAGAGCAGTTCATTAAGCGTAGTAGTGTGGTCTTCGTCATTTGTATACAAGTGTACCTTATACCCTGTTTTATAGGCTTTCTCACAAAGACGACACGCAAACCGGTTTTTTTCAGAATACTTAGCATCCTTCAATACATAAAAATCTATTTTACTCATATGACTTTAAAGTATTTTTGCTTCTTTCATTAAGAAATGCACAAGCATAGACACAGGCCTGCCTGTAGCACCTTTTTCTTTACCTGTTTTCCAGGCAACACCAGCAATATCAATATGTGCCCAATTGTATTTTTCAGTGAATCTAGATAAGAAGCATGCGGCTGTTATTGTCCCTGCGTAACGCCCCCCTATGTTTGCAATATCTGCGAAGTTGCTATCAAGTTCAGACTGATATTCTTCCCATAATGGTAATTGCCAAGTGCGATCATGTGACCTTTTGCCAGCTATTGATAGTTTTTTAGCTAACGATTCATGATTTGACAATAAACCACTAGCAACTTTTCCTAAAGCTACTAGAACTGAACCAGTTAAGGTTGCGATATCAATCACAGCCTTTGGTTTATATCGCTCTGCATACGTAAGCGCATCACATAATACTAAGCGTCCTTCAGCATCAGTATTAAGTATTTCGACTGTTTTCCCTGACATTGTTTTTACAATATCCCCTGGTTTGCTAGCTTGTGAACCCGGCATGTTTTCGGCGCTTGCTATAATGCCTACAACATTAATAGGTAGTTTGAGTTTTGCTGCCGCATGTATGGTTCCTATGACGCTTGCCGCTCCACACATATCAAACTTCATTTCATCCATAGTTGAGCTTGGTTTGATTGATATACCTCCCGTATCAAAGGTGATTCCTTTACCCACTAACACATAAGGCTTTTCTTTTTGATGCCCTTTATATTCAATAACAATTAATCTCGCAGGTTCTTTGCTGCCTTGTGAAACTGACAAAAAGGCGCCCATTTTTAATTTTTTTATCGCGCTTTCTGTATATATCTTTGTTTTAAGAGATTTTGTTTTTTGGTTAATAGATTTTGTTTTGTTTGCGATATAACTTGGAACACAAATATTACCCGGCAAGTTACCTAGGTCCTTTGCTATTTTAATTCCATCGGCTATTGCTATACCTTCTTTTATGCCTTTTTTTACCGCGATCAGATCTTTTTTAGCACCCACAAAAAAATTAAAAGTTGTTAATGGCTTTTTTCGTTTTTTATTTTTTGATTTAGTTGCAGAGTATTCGTACAACATATCTTCAACAGCAAGTACAGATTGACGAATTTTCCAACGCGTATCAGCTCGCCCTACTTTTAATTCTATAAGTGTTGAGATTGCATTTGTAGCGCCTGATTTTTGTAATGCACCTGCCGTAGTTCTATTAATTTTTTGAAAGGTATTGGCATTTAGTTTTGATATTTCACCGCAACCAATAAGCAAAATTCGTTCTGCTTTTATATTGGGCAAACCATACAGCAATAAAGTATCGCCCGTATCTCCGCTTAGGTCGCCTTTTGATAAAATTTTCTTTAATGCTCCATTTGAAATCTGGTCTAGTTTCGCAGCTGATTCTGACAACTTAAGTCCTGAGTGCACCCCCACAACAATGCATGAAGATTGTACTCCTTGAAGTTGATCGCTGAGAGTTAGGTATCGCATCTTCTATCCTCCTTTATTAATGGTTTTTAGTTTATTCAAAAATGAGCAAATTTACATCGATTAAAACAAAAAAAAGTGTATTTTCATGAGATACTACATATCTACAGCCCATTTACCAGTCTCATTGCATAGATTAAATATGTTGACGATTATTGACCGTTACATACTAAAAGAGATATTTCAGACATCACTTGCAGTTGTTATCGTCCTTTCTCTTGTAGTTATTGGCCGCCTTTTTGTTAAGTTACTCGGGTATGTTGTCGAAGGCAAATATGCAGCCGATGTAGTTACATCTTTATTGGCCCTTGGTGCCGTCAAATCCATTCTGCTTTTACTGCCTTTCGCTGTGATGCTTTCTTGTATGCTTGTTATTGGTCGTATGTATCGGGATAGCGAGATGCATGCATTGCGTGCAGCTGGATATGGTGAAAATAGTCTACTACGACCTATTATGCTCCTTGCTATACCACTTACAGCTTTTTTATTTTATATGAGCATGTATGTGTCTCCTATAACCATACTTAAATTTGAAACTTTGAAAGAGGAGGCAAAAATAGAAGCAGATTTAACCATGATGGCGCCCGGTAGATTTGTAGAATCTATGAATAGTAGCTGGGTCATCTTTGTTGAAAAGTTAGGCAAAAACAATATTTCCGAAAATATATTTATACAGACAAATAGCGATGGGCATATTAGTTTAGAAACTGCAGCCCGTGGAAAGCAGAGGTATGATAAAAAACGCGACTATAAATACTTGGTTTTAGAATCTGGCCAACGTTATACGGGCACACCTGGGGAGCACAAATTTCAAATTATGGACTTCCAAAAACACATTATAAGGCTAGATGCATCGCTCCCTGAGGGAATTGAAGAAAATCCAGATGTTTTTACGCTACCACAGTTATTAAGAGCGACAGATTTGGAAGCTGCTGCTGAATTTCAGTGGAGGATGTTTGTGCCTATTTCTGCGTTTTTATTACTTTTGTTAGCTGTATTTTTGAGTCCTGCTACTCCTAGGCAGGGTAAATATTCAAAACTAGTTTCAGCTATTGCCATTTATCTAGCCTATTCTAACCTTGTTATCCTTTCTATAGATAAAGTTGAAGATGGGGCTATACCTGTGAATATCGGAGCATGGTGGGTGCATATATTGTTGGCGATACTTATACTTTTTTTATACTCGAAACAAAGAAACTTTTTAAAATTTAATTTTTTAACGGGAAGATAATTGAGACTAATTAGCCGCTATATTACATCATCAATATTGCTAAACACACTTTTAATGGCAATTATATTAGGTTCGATCATTACTTTGTTGGATTTCTTTGATGAAGTGAAAGACGTAGGAAGTCAAGGGTATACCTTTACAATGGCTTTGCTTTATACGGCAGCAACAATTCCCCAACGAATATATGAGATATTACCTATAGCAGTTTTAATGGGTAGCTTGTTAGCAATAGGAGGTATGGCGTCTAATTCTGAATTAACAGCAATACGCTCGGCTGGAGTTGGAATTCTAAACGTTGTTAAAGCAAGCTTGAAAGCGGGCATG
>Ga0315338_1002554_pt1 | contig 17682 bp, 12 predicted proteins | sample ASW8metaG_FD_204518 | JGI IMG/M metagenome (GOLD analysis project Ga0315338, IMG submission 204518) | Ammonia-oxidizing marine archaeal communities from Monterey Bay, California, United States - ASW #8 | ecosystem: Environmental > Aquatic > Marine > Coastal | place: USA: California | collected... | reverse complement strand
GTGCCCCTTCGATCAAACCTAGAAGGATCGCTAAACATAAAGGTAAAATAGAAAATAATTTTACTTTGATATTCGCTTGTTTGATCGAAAAGATAAAACCGCCAAGCAAAGTTGCAGGATAAATACAATATAAACTGTATGTAATCACATCAGGATATTCCAAATAACCGGAATAACGCTCGATTGAAATCAGATTGGGTATGGCTAATAAAATATTAGTTTCAAAAGTTGAAGCATAGTTCGAAAATGCATGAAGTATTAATAATAATAATCCCATCACACTTAAACACAATAAGCACATCAATGCAATCAACCAAACTCTAGGAATAGATTTGTTATTATATAATTTTTTTCCGTTCAGATTAGGGACTGATCTAAAAGCAAAAAACGAACCTGCCGAACATGCCATGGCCGCTATGGCAATAAACCATAATCCAAGATTGTTTATTAAATAATCTGATGCAAATATGAGAGGCACAAACATAAAAAATGACCATAAAAGAGAGAAAAAAGCACCAGGCGTCAACCAAGATTTTGTAATGATACGCGAGGTTATAGCTGTAATAATAATAACTGAAACAGGCCAAATTGAAATCATTATTTGTATTTTTGTTTTATTAATAAATTAACTGAAAAAGTGGCCGTGAGCAAACAATAGACAATAGCGGAAGTTGCTGCCGTATATGCCGTAGCCAAGACGCCTATTATAGGAATAAAAATAATATTACCAACGATATTAATTAGTAGTGCAAGTAGAATAAAAAATACCATAAGCATTGTTTTTTCTTCCAGTTCAAGCATCTTGTGGGTTAGAAATGATAATTGCCAAAAAAATCCTGCAATGAGCAAGGGCATCACCAATGGTTTAAATTTTAATGAAATACCTGGGATTATCCATTGTAACATCTTAAATATTGTCTGATTAAAAATTTGAGCTGGCAAAATAATTAATACAAAAATACCTAATAATGTTAACAAACCTATTTTTAGCAGGTACGCAACCTGCCTGTATCTGGCCTGATTCCATAAATTCATGATGCGAGGATGTAATGCCATTATAAGCGGAAACACAAGAAAAGAAAACATACGGGTAAGCAATTCCTGGAGGCCTGCGTAGGTACCCAAATCTGCAGGCGTAAGAAAATGGGCAATAAACAATCGGTCCAAGTAAGGTAACGCTAAACCAAAGGCAAACCATAATGAGATGGGGACTCCAAATCTTAACCATTTATAGACTAAATCATTTTTTTGAAATTTTTTAAATAATGAAAAAATATTTGGGGACCATAGTTTGATATTTTGAATGATAACCCAGCTTGAAACCAAGAAAAAAGACAGGGAGACACCAAACAGCATGGATGTGCTAGTTCTATCATAGGTAAAAATGATACTTAATGGAAGTAATATAGCTAAAATCGACTGAATTGATGTTATCCATATAACCTGTCTTGGATTAATGCTTGACTGGTACAATGTTTTGATTACCGTAAAACAAGCTATGGATCCAATGCACATCAGGCTCACAATGATTCCATTAGATGTACTTTGACCAAACCAAAATAAAATTATTAAAATAATAGCCCCAGTAATACTGGAAAGGATGAAACTTGTGATAAGTGAAATAGAAAATTGATCATGTTGTTTATCATTCACTAAATATCTTAATTGTGATTGATTTAGCCAGCCAAAACAAAACGCTACCAATAAATTACACTGGGCTAATATTAAACTGTATTGACCGTACGTTTCAGAACCCACAAAACGGATAAAAATTATTATAGCGGAAAGCCCGGCAATACCGGGGATAAACTTTGAGAGACAATACAGAAAGGTCTCCTTGAAAATGGTATACAATGAAATTTGTTGATTCAAATCTGTCTAATTAGTTTCTCTTAGTGGAAAGTTTTAATCGTTGGATTAATACAACAAAATAGAAGAATCAATTCTAATTCTGATCTGACTCCAAAAGATGTTCTTTAAAGTAAATCGTAAAGATAGAAAAGAATATGCCAAAAAATAAGGCCAGTGTTATACTTAATCCACGTCGAGGTCGGGTCAACTTGGCTGGTATGTTAGGACCATCGATTAGCTGAACCATATCATCCCTTTCAATTTCATCAATTTTTGCTTTTTCATATTGGGTCTTTAAAGTAACGTAAAGACTATTTTGAAGGTCTACTTCCCTGCCCATTTCTTGGACTTTCATTAGAAGTGAAGGAGAGTTGGACATACTGCGATTTTTTTCCCGAAACTCGCGCAAGATCCGTTCTTTTTCTTCCATTTCAGCCGATACTTCAGTTAAGCGTTCTTCAATAAAAAGACGTTTTTTCCGTACCCGGTTAGTCTTTAACTGACGTTGAATCTGGCCTGACTCCTCAATTAGGTTTTTAGATAGTTCCGCAGCAAACTGGGGCTCAAACGCCTCTACTTCTAGTGTAACAACAGGGGAAAGGCGATCTTTTGAAATTTTAATCATTTTACGTAGTTCTGTAATGGCACGGTTAAAACGTTCCTGTTCTGGATACATAGTTAACCTATTCTCACTAAACAAAATTTCTTTTAGCATTCTTTGACCATATTTTTCCGTGTTATACACTCTTCCAAGAAGGGTCGTGAGTAAATCACTGCTTTGCACAATTTCAGGATATATTTCAGCCCAAGGAACCGTACCACCAATTGATAAGGGAATATTAATCCCTAGTTCGGCAGCAACACCGGAAAAACCGTTGGCACTAGTGCTACCATCTTCAGAAACAGGTAATACTTTCGAAACAGAAGTATATACGGGATCGGCAATCCAAAATACATAAACGGATACCAAAAGGATAACTGAAAGGGGTATTCCAAGTAAAGTTTTTCTATATTGACTCAAAATCAATTTAGTTCGAACCCATGAAAATTTTTGCGTACTAAACCTTGAATCAACTTGTGTAGTTGGATCAGCATTAAGTATTTGCTGCTTTGAAAAATACGGTGATTTTTCGGCCTGAATATTTAAGACTTCTTCCGTGTATTTCATCATATGTTTGGGTGGGATTTCACCGGCTTTGATCCAGCCGGAAAGAGTCTGGGGCGTTACTTTAAAATATTCTGCCACTTGGTAATTTCGTCGAAAACCAAAATGACGCATAATATCTAGAATCACATTTTCTGCAATTGGTCTATTAGCATCCATATAGACTAGTGTATTAAACCCTCTGCATTGGTCCCCACTAGGTATATATCAAACAGACTGGCACCAAAAGATTGGGTACTACCTACAAAAACAAGATTGGTATTCGGAGTTTCAAATACAGACCAGCCCCAATCATCGTAATCAGCGGTACCATAGGGTTTAGTCCAAAGAATGTTGCCTTTTGAATCAAGCCGCACCATGAAAGCATTGTCTTTTGTACCAATAGCCGAGGTCTGGGTTGAGGAACCAACAATTACCAAGTCACCTGATTGGGTACTGATAGCACTAAAATGGTGGTGCTCACGGCTATTACTATTTAAAGTACGTCGCCAATCGACATTACCCCCTGAATCTAATTTGATTATTTGAGGTTGATATATGTCCGGTTCGGCACTTGAATTAACTAATGTGCAAATAAAGAAATTATCTTCGAAAGTAGGGCTGATACTTAAGGCTACTTCATGGCCATCGGTCCTAATTTCTTTTTCCCATATGAGGGCTCCTTTTGCATCAACATTGATTAAAAGAATATTTTTTGATTCCATACCATACCTATCGCGAGAACCCACTACAATAAACCCTTCATCAGATCGTTGAAAAAGATCATAAGCCCATTCATGGTTGGGGAATACTGCATTACCATAAGCGACTTGCCAAAGGAGATTCCCTTCCTTATCTATTTTTATTAGATACATATCCGTATTACCGGATGATATACCCGGGCTATTGGAATAACCGGCAATGACAAACCCACCACCTTTAACTTCTATGACCGCTTCGCCAACTTCCCACATACCACCACCATAGTGTTTTTCCCACTGGGTATTACCATGAAAATCAGTTTTGACGGCGTAAACCTGCTGCTCATTACCAAACGACCACGTATGACCCACAAATAAAAAACCGCCATCTGATGTGGCTATTACATCAAATCCATCTTCATTACTGCTACCGCCAAAACTACGGTCCCATTCCATCAGTCCACGTACATTAGTTTTAATGGCCCACATATCGGTTTGACCGTTAATCTCTGGTGAACGGCGACCAACTACAATGGAACCTCCATCAAAAGGAGAATAAGCAGCGTTCCAGCCATAATCATACCCTAAGGTGCCAAACGTCCTTGAATAGCCTGCTGGACGCTCCCTACTCCATTTATAACCCTCCCCAATGTCCTCGCAACAAAGGAAAAAAATCAAACCAAAGAATGGGTAGTATTTTTTCAAACGGAATAGTTTTTTATCTTGAAATCGTATTGGCTAATATTCCAATAGTGACTAGTGATGTGACTAAGCTACTGATCTGTTGAAAACGATCCGGTTTAGTATTTTGTTCTATTAACGATTTTTCACTAACGCGGATAATACTTCCTGGCAGCATGGAGACATTACTGCGGACACTTATTCTTGATGCCTCACCATAGGGCGTAATGTATACAATGTGTTTTTTATCTCCATAAATAGTTAAACCGCCAGCGAGGTTAAGATAATCTTTGGCGGAATAACTTGCATGCCAGACAATATTACCAGGATTATGTACCTCTCCATCAATCATTACTGTATTTAATATGGGTTTAGCTATAATGGTATCTCCAGATGATAAAACTAACTCACCAGTTTTCGAACCAAAGGATAACGTATCTCTTTTCACGATTACGTTATTTAAATCAGAGGATGATCGAAGACCACCCGATCGTGTCAGAATTGAATTTAACGTCTCCTGACTATTAATGAGTGGATAGTCGCCTGGTGAACCAACTTCACCTTTCACTACTACAAAATTAGCCGGGATGAATTTTTCCCTCAAGTGAATTGAGAGGTGGTCAAAAGGTAAAAATTCTAAACTGTCAGTTCGGGATAAATCAAGGGGTTGAGGTCGATATATATTGTCATTATTAGATCGACGTAATAATTCAATATTCCTAATATTTTGAGAATCAATATGCATAATGTTAAGGATAGTATTAAATGATAATTCATCAAACCAAGGGATCTCTGTTAAGGCGTGAATATTGCTGGATACAGAAACAGTTGTTACTTTTGTCTTTCGCACAGGAATAATTAGACTATCGGCATTCATGACCGCGGTCTTATCAAAACGCTTTGAAGAAACATAGAGATTAGATGCGCCCGGCCGAGAAATGATTACCTGCGGGCTTCCATTCTGACCTATTCCACCGGCATTTTGCAATATAGATTTCACACTATTTCCAGGTATTATTTCATAATAGGCTGGGTTTAATATGGCACCATTAACGGCAACTATTTCTCCCCTGGGTGGAACAATAATTATATCGCTGTCTAAAATAGGAAATGACTTTGTCAGTCCATTTCCAGTGATCAAGGGATAAAGATCCAAAGAATCAACGATGACTCCTTCTCTCTGTAACTTGATATTTCTTAGGGTCCCCATTTCTGTCACCCCACCAGCCAATACTAAAATATTGGGAATGGTGATAGCGGGGTTAACCACATAATTACCCGGAAATTGAACATGGCCAGAGACAGTGATATTAATATTCTTAATCTTACCAACTGAGAATTCTATATAAGTTAGAGGAGGGTTTGAATTCAACGTGGCATAGACCTTCCCAAAACGTTCCTGTACATATGTTTTCGCCTGAAGGGTTGTTTTACCACCAAAATATAGAAGTCCTACATTTTTAAAAAATACCGTACCATCTCTTTCTAACATAGCTCTTTCATATTGTTCCGCCTGCCCCCAAATAGAAATAATAACTTCATCACCATAGCCTAGAACATAATTAGAAGGAACCGTTGCATTATCAATAATTTGAATCGAATCTCTAAGAGAAAAAAAGGTATAACCAAAATGCATTAGTGAAGGTACGCTATCTGATGAAATTAAAAGACGATTTAACTGTTCCAAGTCTTTTTGGATCACTTTCATTTTTTCACGGTAATATTTAGTCATATCTCCAGGATTTATCAGTAATCGCACAGGACCATCATCGGGGTCTTTTTCTGATTCAATCCCTTTTTGGACGACCTCATTGGCCTGTTGATCCACTTTCAGCTTGTCATAGGTATCCATAAATCGCTTTAGTTCTTCGGCTGTTTGGCTTGAAATCAAGCTGATTGATGATAAAATGAATAATATTCGGGTAATTATTTTCATATTAGTTCATATTCTTCGTTAAAATATAAATAATATTCGGGTAAATCGAAAATACTAATAATTAACTGTTTTTGATAAAGAGAAAATAAGTGTGTTCGTAAAGCGGGTGTTAGCAAGGGAGCCTTTAACAGCATCAATTGGCTGTCCCTGGTCATTTACATAAAAGTAATCAGGAAAACCTAAAAAGGATTCAAATTGCCTCTCGTAATAGATACCAAACCAAATGTCTTTATATTTATAACGAGAATCTAGGCGGAATTCCATTTTTACCTCTGCCGGGCGGTGGGAAACGATGCCATGGCGTTCATAATTGAGAGCTGGAATAAACATTATATTATCTGATAAGTATCCCGCATAAACGTACCAATCATCTGAATCAGTACCTGAGTGGGCTCCCCAGCGGCGGCCATGATAAGAACTGTACTCATAAAGACCACTTTCATACCAGGTCCCAGGACCTCCGGGTCTATGGCGAGATGTATAGGTGATCATTAGATTAGTCCACTCGAAACCCCACGCCCAGTTTTTTTTGTTACCAATACCGTAATCCCGGAGGCCAAACACAGTAGCCATACTATGGTCCGGCTGGGAAAGAAAATCGGCAAAATACATGCGATTGTCATTGAAACCCACTTCGACATATACCTTCAGATTCCTATCTGGAAGCGTTATGCTCATATAACCTGATAGGGTTTGGTCCCAAACATCGTGACCACCGATTGTGTACTCAGCTCCAATTAAGTTACTGATAAAAAGGCCCTCAAATACAATATTACGAGCATCTTTTTCGGTCCATTCATAGGTTCCGGAACCTGTTGTCCAACCCCATTGATTACCACCAGTGAGGTAATTTCGGCTAAAGCCAGCTGATATTATTACAGGACCATACCAAGATAGCTTACCATTTAGTGATGAAAAATATTTGGCATTCGCTCCCTTTTCGTCATTCATACGCGCGAAGGAATAGAGCCCATAAAAACCAAAAGGGCCAAATCGTATTTCCTGAATAGTACCTATCACTTGTGCGGGGATGGGTTGAGTATTATTAGTCATCTGAAGGCTAGAATGCAGCCCAGGACCCCACCAACGATTGCCTTTATGCCAACCAAAACCAATGCCTTTGTAATGGATAAATACAAGCAAATTTCGAAACCCACTACTAGGTGTTAGAAAAGTCGCCAGGGGTCTATCGTTAAGTACGGAAAAAGAACCAGTGCGTCGAACACCTTTGGCCGGAAAGGAACTCCTAGATGGCATGAGATAGGGTTCGACCATGAATGAAAAATAAGGGCTGTTGATGGCCAACTGCATGGAATTGAAACTAGCGAAACCGCGGGAGAAATATCTAACATCCATGTTTTCCTGGTTTGGTGCATTGTCGTTGTAGTAGTACTCGTTACGAAAAGTAGAAGAAATAGAAAGCGAATCGGTGTTAAAGAAAACTGGACGGAAAAAATTGGACTGTAAAGGAAGTCGGCCCTCAAATTGATTCTTTTCGGTTAACAATAGATAGTAAGGGTCAGCAGGTAAGTAAGTCTGAGCTTTAATCCAAGAAACAAATATCAACAAGGAACAAGAAACAAGAAACGAGCGGAAAGCGAAAAGAGAGGAATAGCTAAAAGTAGGAAGCCGGTTAAAAAAAGCAAATGAAAATGAGCGTACCATGAAAAGAAGTTAAATGATAACGGGTTTTAGTTTGAAGTAAGTAATTTAATTTTCAATTTCCATTCATCACTATTTAAACTCAAAATTGAAACTATACGTTGGTAAAAAAAACGATTCTGGTTCCCAGGTTGCTGGATGGAAGCCACCAACCCCGAGTGAAATACTTTTGATCCGCTTTGTTTCATAATTCAGCCGGTAAAACACACCTAAGTCAATTGCAGTTCCGTAACTACCTCCTGACTTACGGTTTCTGACATCTACAAAACTACCTCCGATATGCATTCTCTCAGTAATTTGTGCCGTATAAAGTAGCTGAGGTAAAAACACATGTGTCCAATCCCTGTCGAACCTTCGTCGTATTCCCACTGCTGTTGCAAGATCCAGTCTTTTTGTATCCAGAAATTGATAGAATATTCCTCCGTACCAGGTCCCATAAGTACCAGCGTGATCAGAAATATACCCATGTACATCCAACCGATTTGTGATTCCGTAGCTTATTACTAAATAAGATTGACCAAAATCAAATTTGTTGAATGGGTTCCACGTCATATCCAGTTGGAACTTTCCCTTTCCTGTTGCAGTGCCGTTGTCATATCCACCTGATGCGAAAATCAAGGATGGTAAAAAGAAAATAATTGTTAGAATAATTTTTCTAATGTCTAGATTGAAATTAATAGAGTTTTAACTCATTTTAATATATTTGATACTATTCATTTGTTATTTACCAATACTTTTATGTATCTAACTAATAATATTTTTATCCAATAATTGATCAGGGGTTGCAAAGTCAACAGTCCGGCGGAGAATGAAGCCCAAGCTGAACCAGATCACAAACAGACTCATGAAAAGCCAGGAATTCAAAGCAATCCCTACGGAAGAGAGAATAAGGACACCGATAGTAATAAATAATACCAGCAGATCAAGGGTAGAATACAGATTAATAGCCGTACCAGAAACACGCTGAACAGTGAAAATCACCAGAGCAATGAGTAGTAGAACCACAAACAGCTGAGAAAAAATATTCAGTTCAGCAGACCAGGCGAATTCAATTATTAACAATGTAACAAAAATTTGCAGAGCTGGGATAAGCGTTGCGTCTTTTAAGTTGAGGTAAATAAAAAGAAGAAACAATATAAAAGAGAAAAGAAATTCCCAACTTAGTATATAATTCAAATCAAGAATCAAAAACAAAGAACCGAATAGTAGAAAAAGTAGGCCGGCTATCAGGACGGTCCGTGGCCACTGAGGTTGAGTTAACCGAGACTCTCTGTGCCAAGTGTAAGCAAACGCTACCAGTTTTGTGATGAAATTGACGTAAGCAGGCGTTGGGGGTGTAAGAACGAACAGAAATAGCAGAGCAAGGTGAATGAGCATGCCGGTCTTATTGAAATCAAATAAGCTACTAAGTATGGCTAGCAAGGATGAAATCAAAGTAACTAAGAATATCATAAACAAGGTGACTAGGTAGCTACCGCTACGCTGAATTACGAGATGGTGAAGATGAATTGTATCCGCAGCCATGGGACTTTTTCCAGAGAATAGGCGTGTGAAAAAAACGCGAGTGGTATCAGCGACAAGGAAAAAAACAAGGATCAAAAAGGGTGTTATATATAAAGTTGAAGATGTGGGCGCGACCAAGTCTTGGTATAGTAGGGGAAGAACGGCCACATAAAAACCCAGAAACAAACTGCCGGCGTCGCCCATAAAGACTTTGGCGGGGCGCTGGTTGTAAACGAGAAAAACCAAAAGTAAAACTGCAAGAAGCAAATTAACCTGGGAAAAGGACCCACTACCTAGAAAAGCGGCAGAAAGACACAACATCAACATAAATCCGCTGGCGAGGCCATCAAGACCATCTATGAGATTAACAGCATTATAAATGCCCACGAACCAAATTATAAAAATAGCAAGCAAGACCGGCTGGGTAACGTTAAAAATATAATTGTAAAAAGAGACCTGGGCGAAGCGGTCCCAGAAGGTATAGGCCAGGAAAATGACCAGAGACAACTGGGCGAGGAGTTTCAACTGCCAGGTAACGTCAAAATTGTCATCCAATGCGCCGAGAAGTAAGGAAAAGAGACCGCCTATCAGTAACCATGGGGGTATCAGGTTAATAAAATAAGCAACTAAAAATAAAGAAGCAAAAGTCATACCGCCAATCTGGGTAATGGGGCGAGTGTGGTGTTTCCGGTGGTCAGGCTTATCGAAAGAATAAAAGCCTGATAAATATTTCAGTATAAAATGAAGTAGAACAAGAAAACCGCAGAAAACAAATAAGTTTGGAATGAGCAAATTAATTAACTTATACTTTAATGTTTAATATGTATGAGAATCAAATTAAGACTATTTATCATCTATTTTGAAAGTTTATCTATATAAAAATGAAATTCTATGTCTCACACAATGAATACATTAAAGTCGAAGATCAGTTGATCCAGCGGGGAAGAGATATTTGACATCGAAAACCACGGAAGGATCACGCCCAAAAGCTTTCACACCTTCAACACCCAGATCAGCAAACTGCTGATGGGCTACGGCTAATACAATGGCGTCATAACTACCTTGTTTTGGGTTGGTAACCAACTTTATGCCGTACCCTTGTACAGCCTCTTCAGCATTAACCAAAGGATCATAAACATCTACAGAAGCACCGTTTTCCTCAATTGTATGCACAATATTTACGACACCAGTATTACGTATATCCGGGCAGTTTTCCTTGAAGGAAAGTCCCATTATTAATACACGCGAGTTTGTTATCAAAATATTTTTTTGGATCATTGCTTTTATCAGTCGCTGCGCAATATAAGTCCCTATTCCGTCATTGATACGTCTGCCTGCGAGGATGATCTCGGGATGATATCCTTCTTGCTGCGCCTTGTGGGTTAAATAATAAGGATCAACACCGATGCAATGGCCCCCAACAAGTCCTGGACGAAAGGATAAAAAGTTCCACTTTGTCTCTGCCGCTCGTAGTACCGCCTCAGTATCAATTCCTAACTGCGTAAACAAGATTGCTAACTCGTTAATTAAAGCAATATTAACGTCGCGCTGGATGTTCTCGATGACCTTTGCTGCCTCAGCCACGCGAATACTATCTACCAGATAGGTACCCGCCTTAATCACTTCACGATAGACTGAATCAATAAAAGCCGCGGCCTGAGGTGTAGAACCAGAGGTTACCTTTATAATGTTGGTAATTGAATGCTTCTTATCCCCGGGGTTGATTCGCTCCGGGCTATAGCCAACATAAAACCCATTTGTTTTTAATGGGGTCTTTTCATCGCATAAATAAGTGAGCTTGGATTCATGCTCTAAAATCGGTACGCAAACCTCTTCAGTAGCACCCGGATAAACGGTGGACTCGTAAACCACATAATCTCCCCCCTTCAATATTCGCCCTAACGAAGTGCTTGCAGATATTAATGGCGATAGATCTGGCTGCTTGGCAGTATTAATTGGTGTTGGTACGCTAATTATATAAAAATTGCATTCACGTAATAGGTCAATATCAGCGGTAAAGGATAAATACTCCGTTGCATTTAGGTCCTCTTTACCTACTTCCTGCGTGCTGTCCCGCCCAGCCTTCAGCTCTGCAACTCGCTTTTCATTAATATCAAACCCTAATGTTGGGAACTTTTTACTAAATTCCACTGCAAGAGGTAGACCAACATAGCCCAAACCGATAACGCCAATACGTAAACTATTTATTTCAACATTCTTCATTTTATTATGCAAACCTTTTTTTTAATATCTCGTTAATCGTTTTCAAATATCTATTAATCATAATCTTTTCATCGAACTCTTGTTCAACTTTCTTTCGCCCATTGCATCCCATCTTGGCTTGTATTTCATCTGAAAGATGTAAAAAGATTTCTATTTTTTTTGCCAAATCTTTAGCATCTTTTAAATTACACAAATAGCCATTTACTCCATCATCAACTACTTCCCGGCACCCGGTCACATCTGTTGTAATAATGGGTCGGGCCATGGCTGCCGCTTCTAAAAGGGTCCGGGGAAGGCCTTCCCGGTAAGACGGTAAAACAACGCAACTTGCTTTTTCAATATAAGGCCTTACATCTTCTTTATCTCCAAGGTATTCGATAACCCCTTCTGCTACCCACTCTTCAACTTGGTGACGGAAAATGGCCGTCCTATTCTCCACATCAAGAAAACCGAGAAGTTGAAAATGGACATTACTAAATACAGATTTTATCTTTCTTGCTGCTTCGACGTATTCGCTTATACCCTTGTCCCAAATGAGGCGGGCAATGAGTAAAAAAGTGACAGGGTCTGCGCTAGGATAAGTTTTTGGAGAAAATCGCTCTGTATCAATGCCAGTGCCAGGGATAACTTCATGGGAAACGGTTTCAGGAATTAGTTTCTCTTTTTGAAAAAGATTTTGGTCATCCCTATTCTGGAAAAAAACATAACTGGCCTTTTTAAGGGAAAACCGATAAAGCCGTTTCACTAACCAGGTAACCCAGTTTTCTTGTATAAAGGCTGTCCCAAGACCGGTAATGTTATTGACAAAAGGTATTCCAAGTTTAGTAGCAGCCATGGACCCGTAAATGACCGGCTTTATTGTATAATGAATTATGAGATCAGGCGCAGTTTCATCATAAATGCGGGTTAGACGGTTTTTTAATTGAATATCAGTAATGGGGTTTAATCCTTTTTTGTCTATTTTTAGATTAATAAAAGTACATCCCGTATTTATCAATTCTTGGGACGTTTCATCTTTAGGGGCCAGAGTAATAACCTCGCGACTGCTTGATATAAGATCCTTAATCAATCCAAGACGAAAATTATATAAGTACCAAGAGGTATTGGCGACGATGAGTAACCGATGTGACAATAATTCTATAGTATGACTTTAGACTGTTACAGGGTTTCGGCCATTCTCATATGACCAAGCGGATTTTACCTGACTAATTATCAACTTGTCAATGTTAAGCAAATAGAAAAAGTAAACAAAATAGATTACTATAAAGGTGAATTTATAGCGCACTGCTGCACCAAAATTGAAAACAACGAGCCCATTAACAGTCATGGAAATAAGAAGAAGACAGTTTAAAAATAGGATTTTTTGTTTAATCTTTTCATTGAAAACCTTTTTTCGATTAATCCAGATAATCATGGCAAAGATAACTAGGTTCTCTAACGACTGAATGAACTGGAAGGGATTATCAACTTCCCAAAGTAACGGTTTGAGGAGCATATAAAGAGAACTTTTTACTATTTGATATATTAGGAAAAACCCGGTTCCTAGTGGCTGATAAAGAGCATCTATATTCATCTCCGCAATATATTTCCAATCGTACATGTACTGATCATAAAAAAGAGCAAGACGCCAGGTTTCAACCAGCTCATATGCCTGTGCAAAGACTGGGATTTTCTCTGGGATAAATGCAATGATTAAAACAAAACTCCCCAAAATAATATATCTTTCAAGACTGTTTCGTCTTAGGTAAAAAAACAAAAGGAGAGAAACTACAATCATTAAATAATTTTGAATTTTCAAAAATATGACCGGTGATAAAAGAAGTAATGCGAATAAGTATCTTTCTCTTACTACAACAGTATATATACCTATAAACATAAAAAATAAAACAAGCATGTCACGTAGTGCCAGGGATGAGTATAATAAAAGACTGGGAAATAAAAGATAAAAGTAATCCACATTGTTAAAGGATAATTTGAATTTTTTAATAAAGTAAAATATTATCAAAAAAATTAGGAAATTCATCATAGCTATGGATTGAACCGAATGGATAAATGGAATTGGAAACGCCGCATAAATAAAGCTAGAAAAACCCATTTTTGATCCATGTACATTATAGGCAGTTTCTGGGTTAAACCAATCACTTCTGATCATCTTTGTGGCATCTAACTGACGTAACTGATCACCAAAATAGGATGGGGAAAAAAGAACATCATTTAATAGAAAAATTGCCAAAATGTGCCCTAACAACAGTAAAACTTTGAGATGATTTAACCTAAAATGGTAAGCAATTATAAGAAAGGAAAAAGCAACAATAATCTCGAGGTTAATTAAATCGTATAGGAAATCCATCAGAAAATAAGCATTATAATATTAATAATATTGTCTTCTAATTCCTTAGACTACTATTTTTGTGATAAAGCCAAAAGTTTTTCAGTTTAATAAAGTATATCTTGAAAACGTGTTGCGGATCTTCTCCCAGAAGCTGGTAATATTTAGCCTTTAAAAAAAGGACTGCCTACACTCGCTAAGTTTATTTCAAAATTATTTTAATAAGACGACAAAAAAGCATCTGCTACCCGATATGCTAAACCCATAACTGTTATTTGGGGATTCACACCAGGGGCTTCTGGAATAATGCTAGCATCTGCAACAAATATATTTTCATAGCCATGCAATCTTCCAAAGGAATCAGTCACACATAATGGGTTGGAGAAATTTCTGTTTTCCCCAAGAGGACAGCTACCAAATAAATGAACCGTGCTCAGGTATGTTTTTGTGTTCGGGAAATTATGATTTTTGGTTTCTTCATTAACCTCTTCAATATTGCTCCAGCTTTGATGGGACTCAATGGATGGAAAAACTTGCTCGGCTCCAGCAGCAAACATAACTTCGGCTAGATACTTTGTACCTAGTGCTATATTTTTCCAATCTGTTTTACTGAGTTCATAACTCACAAGCGGTTCTAACGAGAATGGTGTTACACGAATTCTTCCGTTTCCAGTGCCTCTAACCATTGTGTAATAAATTCCACAATGTTTATATTTTCTCATTAGTTCTTTTCTGTTTTCCCAGTCCTCAGCGACTGACATTCCAAAAATACCTGGGGTGAAGTTTGAGCCCCCTATTCGTATATCTGGCATAAATTCAGTAATAGCAAATAGAGGAACATGTGATTTACTAGCATCAATTGGATCTGGAAATTTTGCAATAACTTTTAAAGTTGGGTGCATTTGGAGACTGTTGCCTGCATTATTTGACAGTCCACTTGATCGAAGAAGAGTAGGAGAATAAATCGCTCCACAGCATAAAAAAATATATTTTGCATGAATACAAATTTTTCTTCTTCCTTTTAAATTATCAACAATGGCTTTTACCCTTGTAATTCTTGACCCTTTTTTGTAAAGCTTTACAGCCCTGCAGTCAGAGACCAGTCTCATTCCCCTTTCAATAGACTCTGGAATTAGAGAAACACTCATTGATTGTTTTCCAAATTTGGATGAGCCTGATACAAAAGGATTGATATCGATAGATTCTTTTTGTGCTCTTTGGAGTTCTTTTACTTTCCAGCCCAGTTTCTCTCCTCCAGATTTTAAAATTTCTGAAGGCTTGCCATGTGGTTGAGGTGTATAAGAGGCGTTCACTCTATTCAAAGCCTTATTGAAATAGGCATTAATTTCATTGACGCCAAATTGATCAATTTGGTACTTAATTGCCCATTGTTCAATTAGTGGTTCTGGCGGTTTTTGCATTATTGCAGAATTTATTTCAGTTCCTCCCCCTACACACCGACCTTCGGCATAGGATATAATTGGGTTTCCTAATGCAGCATTTAATCCTCCTGATCGCCATTGATAACTGAAAGATTCAGTTGCAGTCATTGGCGATTTTTCTGGATCAATATGTGGCCCTTCTTCGATCATTAAAACATCAAGACCTGATTTAGTTAGCATTTCAGCAATAACAGAACCACCAGCCCCTGAACCAATAATCAGTGCTTCACAATTAAGAATTTTACCTGTGTTTGAAATCTCCAAATATTCTCTCTTGCTTAATCTGATGTTCCCGTGACACCATGTTGTGGATCGATTATTCCTGTTACTTCCGGGTGTTCATAAAATGCAAGTACTGTGAGTGACCTATAAATCCTTGCAAATGAAGATAGATACTTATTCATAGAAATGATACTGAGGATAATTGAACCATCGGAATTTTTTTCCTTCTTAAAACTTTGGGCTGACTTTTTAATTATGATCAAGCATAGAAATAAAACACCAACAAGGGTAAGCCCAAACCTTACGTGAAAAGGTGTGGAAGATAATTGTTTTTTTATAAAGTTATTTGTGTCAATCGTTACCTCTTTGGATTGTTCTTCATCCAAAAAAGGGTAGTTGGGTATGAAAGCATTACCTAATATTTTACTAGTAAAAAAAATTTAATTTCTCCTGATAATGAATTTTCAATTCTATTAAGAACGAACAATTCCTTATTTTTCATTAAACTTTAGCAACAATCGCAATGATTATAATGAGAACGGCTGATAAGCGACTTGGGTTGTCACGAAACGAGAAAAGAATAGGATCGTGATGCATTTGGCCTCTATGCGCCAGTAAAATCATTCTGGTTATCCAGTAAACGACAATTGGACAAATTCCTAACAAAATTTCTGGTCGAGAATAAAATTCTTGCGTAGCATCCGTAAATATATGAAAAACTATAACTAAAACAGAAATATAACCTGATACTAATGAAATGCCTTCTATAATAGCAATATCAGTAACTTCATAAGAACGTCCTAAAGAATTTTTCAGCCCTATGGAAGCATTTTCAACTAACTCTGCTAATCTTTTTACAGCGGCTAATGATAAAAAAACAAACATAGAAAAAGTAAGGAGCCAAACTGACAATGGTAAATCTACTGCCACTCCTCCTGCAATTACTCTAAAAGTATAAAGAATTGCAAGGGTCAATATATCAGCAATTATTTTACGTTTTAAAAATAAAGAATAGAATGCTGTTAGTAAGAAATAAACGGATAACATTAGGAAAAATTTTATATTCACAAAAAGAAGTGCGATTGAAAAAGCAATAACAACTAGCACAAGGATAAGAACTTTTGAGTAAAGTATGGATATTTGACCAGCAGCTAAAGGTCTTGTCTTCTTATCAGGGTGATTACGATCTGCTTTAAGGTCAAGTAAATCATTAAATAAATATCCACTCGAAGCAACCAAGCAAAAAGCTATAAAAGAGATACATAGTGTCTTAAATATGTAAGTTGAAAAAATCTGCGCTGAAACGACAGCAGGCAAAAAAAGAAGAATATTCTTAACCCATTGATGAGGGCGTAAAGCAGTTACATAGGATAGTATCTTTAGCTTGGAATAATTCATGTGCTTAATACTAGGATATATTTTTGATGTTTTTTCTTAATAATTTTTTTTTAGAAACCCCAAATTGCTAGTGTTTCATTCTCTTTATTTTAAAAGTTCATAAATCCAAAAATAACCTATTTTTTTATATTTTACCCTGACCAATACCACCACGCATAACTTTATGTTCAATTTCAGTTTTTTCTACTGGTTTTGGTTTTAATTCCTTTACTTTATCCTTCTTCCAAGTTGTTATCTTAGCAGGTGTTGGTTTCTTTTCAATTCTACGAAATATATTTCGGACTCTACTTCTTATCAATAAATCAAGAGTTGTAGTTGGTTTATTTCGAAGCTGCCTCCAAATAGTATAAACTAGGCGTTGTGGTCTAAATAAGAAACTAAGTCCATAAAACCAAAAAAATGAAAAAAATATGATTATTGATAACTGACGGTCAGTAATATATTTGCTCCATGATTTAAAACTAGCCGCATCCCCATATATGTTGCTCATGAGAAAATTGTCATAGGCATCGTGGTCATTTTGATCGATTTTTTTTTCATCCATCAGCTGAGAAAATAATTCGCTGCCAGGATATGGAACAAAATTAAAC